>Ga0326597_10014597_pt1 | contig 10299 bp, 8 predicted proteins | sample RVTome_12_FD_203789 | JGI IMG/M metagenome (GOLD analysis project Ga0326597, IMG submission 203789) | Soil microbial communities from uranium-contaminated site in the Upper Colorado River Basin, Wyoming, United States - RVT100D185 | ecosystem: Environmental > Terrestrial > Soil > Contaminated >...
ACTCGCCGCGAGCGACGACGCCGTCGTTGTCGGTGTCGAGCCGGCGAAACTCCTCGTCGCGGGCCGACGGGGCTCGCGGGCTGAAGTACTCGTCGCGGCTCAGCACGCCGTCACGGTTGTGGTCGCGGCGGTCGAACTCGAAGGCGTCGGGCCACTCCGCGCGGGTGAGCGTCCCGCTGCCGTCGTGGTCCTTGGCCGCGAATTCCTCCGTCTCCCCCCCGCCGGGCGGCGCGCCGCCGCCGGCGCGGTGCTGGAACTCCTCGAAGCTGAGGGCGCCGTCGTTGTCCGTGTCCAGCGCGCGGAAGTTCCCCGGGTGCCCGGGGTACTCGCCGCGCGAGAGGGAGCCGCTGCCGTCCTTGTCCCAGGCACGGAACTTCGCGTCACGGCTGGCGGCCGTATCGTCCGCGTCGACATGCTTCGCGTGCCCCTTGCCCCTGGCCTTCTGATGGCCAGGGGCCGTCTTCTCGACATCGGCGGAGACGAAGGGGGCGGCAGCGGCGAACGCCACCCCTGCCACCATCGTGATCGCCATCTTCAAACGCATTTGATTCTCCCTTTCAGACACGACCCGAACCGGGGGGTGCGATTACAGCACCCCCCAGCTCACTACGAAATGAACTCGTCGCGGCTCACCCGCCCGTCGCGATTGCGGTCCAGGACGCGGAAGGTCGCCGCCGTTCCGATCCACTCGCGGCGATCGAGCGCTTCATCGCCGTTGTCGTCCAGCCTCCCGAACCGCTCCCGCAGCCCGCGGGTGTCCAGGTACTCGTTCAGGGTGAGCGCGCCGTCACGATTGCGGTCCAGGATGGCGAAGCTCTCCCGGTCGGAAAGCCATTCCGCCCGCGAGATCAGGCGGTCCCGGTTACGGTCCAGGGTCTGGAAGCGGCCGGTGCGCGTGTCCGTCGCCAACGGGCTCTGGAACTCGCGGTAGGTGACGACCCCGTCCTGGTTGCGGTCCATGCGGTCGAAAGTCGCCCAGTCGGCGTGCCACTCGCCGCGGGAGACCACCCCGTCGTCGTTGTGGTCCATGTCCTCGAAACTCATCTCCGCCGGCGTCGACGATGTGGCCACGGCTCTGGTGAACTCCCAGCGCGTCACCACCCCGTCGCCGTTGCTGTCGGCACGGTCGAAGGCCGTCGACTCGCCCGCGGGCCATTCGCGCCGCACGATCACGCCGTCGTTGTCGGCGTCGATCTGCTCGAACCGCAGCTCCACGATCTCGCCCGCGGGGGCGTTCAGGAACTCGCGCAGCGTCACCACAGCATCGCCGTTGCGGTCGGCGAGATGGAAGACGCCGGCTTCGCCCCTCCACTCACGGCGGGAAACCACGCCGTCGTTGTTGACATCGAGCTGATCGAAGCGCGCCTGCCGGTTGTCCGCCGCCCGCTGGTTCAGGAACTCGTCATGGTTGACCCGGCCGTCGGCGTTGCGGTCCACGATGTCGAAGGGCGCCCCGTCCATGCCGTACTCGCCGCGCGTGAGCAGGCCGTCGCGGTTGCGGTCCTTGAGGGTAAACGCGGAGCTGGGGTTGACGCCGCTGCCGGCGCCCACCAGCGGCGCTGCCGCCAGGTACTCGGCGGAGCTGACGTAGCCGTCGTTGTTGAGGTCCAGCTTGCGGAAGATGTTGTTGTCGCCGGACCACTCGACCTTGGTGAGCAGGTTGTCCCGGTTCACGTCCAATCTGGAGAACTCGACCTTGGTCAGGACGTTCGGATCGGCCGGGACCGGAGCCGGCTCCGCCTTGACCTGCGGTACCGCATCGTCCTCGACGATGCCGCTGCCCCGATTCACGAACTCGCCGCGGCTCAAGACGCCGTCGTTGTTCGTATCCAGGGCCCGGAAATTCCCCGGGTGCCCGCCGGTGGACGTGTACTCGCCCTGGCTCAGCACCCCGTCCTTGTCATGGTCGCGCTCGACGAAGCGGGCGGCGCGATCCTGGGCGGACGCTGCCCCGACGCAAAGGCCGAAACAAGCAGCCATATGAATGACAGATTTGAGACTCATGAAATCCTCCTCGTTGCCGAATCGGGCGATCCAGAATGCCCCACAGGACGATGAGCAAGACCGGTGCCAACCGAGGTACGGGCCCTATAAGGAGTTACGGCCGAAAAGGGCCCCGGCGTCCCCCACCGAGGACGGCATATACAATGCGGCCGATGGATCCCCTGACCGCGCGGGCGATCGACGACTACCATCGTCTCCTCAGGGACGACGCGGCGCTCGCGCAGGAGCTCGAGGAGCGCTTCCTCGACCGGGTCCGGGACGCCCGGCTGACCTTCGGGGGCCGCGTGTTGTGCCCCTTCCCGCGGCCCAACCTCGTCTCGCCGGCGGTCTACGAGCAGATCCGAGGGGTCTGCCGCGGCATCTTCCGGGCCATCGAGAAGGCCGAGGCGCGCCTGGGGGAGGGCCTCTGGGACCGCGTCGACGTGACCCCGGAGGAGCGCGAGCTGGCGCGGATCGATCCCGGGTACGGCCGCAGCTCGCCGACCTCGCGGCTGGATTCCTTCATCACCACCAACGCCTATCAGTTCGTCGAGCTCAACGCGGAGAACCCGGCGGGCATCGCCTACGCCGAGGTGCTCGTCGATCTCTTCCTGGAGCTGCCGATCGTGCAGCGGTTCCAGGAACGGTATCGGCTGCGGCGCTTCCACTCCCGCGACGCGATGCTGTCGACCCTCGTCGCCTGCTACCGCGAGGCGGGCGGGACGGCGGCGAAACCCATGATCGCCATCGTCGATTACGAGGACGTGCCCACCCGGACCGAGCACCACCTCTTCCGCGACTTCTTCGCGTCCCGGGGCTACCCTTCGCTCGTCTGCGATCCCCGCCATCTCACGTACGAGGGCGGGCGCCTGCGACACGACGGCCGCGAGATCGACATTGTGTACAAGCGGCTCCTCGTGAACGAGTTCCTCGAGCGCATCACGGAGCTGCAGCCCCTCCTCCAGGCGGCGCGGGACCAGGCGGTGACGCTGGTGAACCCCTTCCGGTGCAAGCCCATCCACAAAAAGGCCATCTTCGCGGTGCTGACCGACGACGAGCTCCAGCCGTTGTTCACCCCCGAAGAGCGCGCCGCCATCGCCGCCCACGTCCCCTGGACCCGGCGCGTCCTCGAAGGGCGGACCACGCGCGACGGACGCGAGATCGACCTCGTCCCCCACGTCCGCGGCCATCGCCACGGCCTCGTCCTGAAGCCGAACGACGAGTACGGCGGCAAGGGCGTGCACATCGGATGGGAGATGACGGAGTCGCAGTGGGACGCCGCCGTGGCCGACGCGTTGGCGTCGTCCTACGTCGTGCAGGCGAAGGTCGACCTGCAACGCGAGACGTTCCCGGAGGTCGGCGCCGGCGGGCTGCAGTTCAAGGACCTCGTCGTCGACCTCGACCCCTTCGTGTTCAACGGCGAGGTGGAGGGGTTCCTCACCCGGCTGTCGGGCACGTCCCTGGCCAACGTGACCTCGGGCGGCGGGCAGGTGCCCGCCTTCCTCGTCGAGCCCCTCTAGCGCCGCGCGGGGCGTACAATCCGCCCGGAGCTGCCGACCATGCCGAAAGCGTTCACGCTGGGCATCGAGGAAGAGTTCCAGATCGTCGATCCCCACACCCGCGAGCTGAAGAGCCACATCGAGGAGCTGATGGCCGCGGGCGCGCACATGGGCGACAGCATCCGGCCGGAGCTGCACCGCAGCGTGATCGAAGTGGGCTCGCCGGTGTGCGCCGACATCCGCGAGGCCCGCGCCGCCGTCACCGGCCTCCGGAGTTCCCTCATCCAGCTCGCCGACCAGGCCGGCGTCCGTATCGTGGCTGCGGGGACCCACCCCTTCAGCCACTGGAAGGACCAGGAGATCACCGACCGCGCGCGTTACGCCGACATCGTCAGCGAGATGGAGGACCTCGCCCGCGCCAACCTGATCTTCGGCCTGCACGTCCACGTCGGGATCGAGGACCGCGAGGCCCAGATCCAGATCATGAACGGCGTGCGCGCCTTCCTGCCCCACCTGCTGGCCCTGTCGGTGAACTCCCCTTCTGGTGCGGCCGCCGCAGCGGCGTGAAGTCGGTGCGCTCCACGATCTTCAAGCGCTTCCCGCGCACAGGGATCCCCGACTACTACCGCTCGTGGGACGAGTACTGCAAGTACGTGGACCTGCTCGTGACGACCGGCTGCATCGACGACGGGAAGAAGATCTGGTGGGACGTGCGCCCCCACGCGTTCTTCAGCACCCTCGAGTTCCGCATCTGCGACGTTCCCTCCCGCGCGGAGGAGTCCATCGCCATCGCAGCCGTGATACAGGCCCTGGTGGCGAAGATCGATCGCCTGCTCGAGAGCAACCTCGCGCTGCGGGTGCTGGAGCGCGCGGTGATCGAGGAGAACAAGTTCAGCGCCCTCAAGAAGGGGCTCGACGGCCAGTTCATCGACTTCCCCCACCGCCGCGCCGCGCCCACCCGGGCCCTGATCGTCGAGATGCTCGACTTCGTCGACGACGTAGTGGACGGGCTCGGCACCCGCGCCGAGATCGACTTCGTGCGCGCGTGGGCCGCCTCCGGAGACACCGGCGCCGACCGGCAGATCGCCGCGTACGAGGCGACCCACGACCTGCGCGCGGTGGTCGACCTGCTGGTGGACGAGACCCGGCGCGGCTTGTAGACTCGATCGAACAAATGTTCAGCCCCCGCCGCTACACCTGCGCGCTGAAGCGCGCGCACGGCAAGGATTTCTGCCTCTCCGAGTGTCCGGCGCGCGATCCCGCGGTCTGCGACTACGTGCGCATCGAGCGTCCGGAGGACATCCCCGCCGCGGACCCGCGCGTGATCGACGTCGCGATCATGGACATGAACCACGGCTGGCCCAACATGGGCCACGACTCGCTGGTGCAGGTGGTGAAGGACGCGGCCTGCGACCTCGCCGGCGTGCTCGCGGAGAGCAGGCTGCGCATCCGCGCCTTGTCCTACGAGGTCCGCCGGCGCCACATGATCCCGGAGGCGCCGGGGGGCCGCTTCGCGGTCTACATCGGCACCGGGGGGCCCGGGCACATCGACCCGCGCCACAACGACGGGTCCGCCGAGGGATCGCAGGGAATCACCGAAGACCCGGCGTGGGAAGGGCCGCTGTTCGCCCTCTTCGACGGCATCCGTAAGAGCGACGATGCCGCGCTCCTGGCGGTGTGCCACAGCTTCGGCGTGATGTGCCGCTGGTCGGGGGCGGCGCGGCCCGTGCTGCGCTCGGCCGCCAAGGGGGGCAAGAGTGCCGGGATCCAGGACAACGTCCTCACCGAGGACGCGGTGCGCCATCCCTGGTTCGGGCAGCTCGCGGAGGAGCTGCCGGACCACCGGCGGGTTCGTGTCGTGGACCACCGGCTGTTCGACCTGATTCCCGCTCCGGCCCTGCCCGCCGGCCTCACCCCCATTGCGTACGAGACGCGCGGCGTGGAGGGCCCGACCGGCGAGGCCATCACGATGATCGAGTGGGAGCGCGACGGCGCGGGGACGATGCCCCGGGTGTTCGCCGTCAACCACCATCCCGAAATCGTCGACCGCTCGCGGCAGATGCTCGTCCTGCGGCAGAAGCTGGAGCGGGGCGAGGTAGACCAGGCCTGGTTCGAGGACCGCGCCCGCGTGCTGACCGAGACGTATTCGGACGATGCCCGCGACCAGCGACTCCACCTCACCTCCGACTACACGCTGATGGGTCCCGTGCGGTATCACCTCTACCGGCAGGTGCGGCGGCGGGCGGAGGCGCTGGGCCACTCCGTCAAGCTGCACGAGGACATGGTGCAGGGCGGGTCTGCACGCGCGCCCGCCGAGGGGGCTGGCGTACACTGACCGCCTCCGCGGCGCCGTCCGCGCGGCGGATCAGACCCATGATCCCGCAGCCGCCCCTGCCCGCCGACCTCACACTGGAGGAGGAAATCTCCCAGTTCGAGCGGCTGAAGCCTCGCCTGCAGGAGATGTGGGACACGATCCTGAACCGGGAGGAGGAGCCGCACACCTCGGTAGTCGTCCCCTCGCTGACCCTCGACCAGGCGGAGCTGCGCCGCCTGCCCGGATCGTCGTTCTACGAGGAGCGGCTGCTGTTCCTCCTCATCCGGCTGCGCAACCCCCGCGCCCGCATGGTGTACGTCACCGCGCAGCCGGTCCACCCGATGATCCTGGAGTACTACTTCCAGTTCCTGGCCGGCATCCCGGCCAGCCACGCGCGGGCCCGCCTCACCCTGCTGTGCGCGCACGACTCGTCGCCGCGCTCCCTCACCGAGAAGATCCTGGAACGGCCCCGCCTCCTGCAGCGGATCCGGGACGGCATCGTGGATACGAGCCGCGCCTACCTGAGCGTGTTCAACTCCACCCCCCTGGAGCGGAAGCTGGCCGTCCTCCTCGGCATCCCCTTGAACGGCGTCGACCCGAACCTCATCCACCTGGGGACGAAGTCGGGCAGCCGCAAGGTCTTCCGCGAGGCGGGGGTCCCCGTGCCCGAAGGCCTGGAGGACCTGCGCACCGAGCACGACGTGGAAAGCGCCCTCGTCGAGCTGCGGGAGCGCCGGCCGCGGATCAAGCGCGCGGTGGTCAAGCTGAACGACAGCTTCTCCGGCGAGGGCAACGCCCTTTTCCGCTATCCCGAGGAGGACTCGCGCGCGGCGGTGAAGGAGGCCATGCGCAGCCTCGAGTTCTCCCTCCCCACCGAGGTCCCGGAGGTCTACTTCTCCAAGTTCGCGCGCATGGGCGGGATCGTGGAGGAGTACATCGAGGCGCCGGAAAAGGCGTCGCCGTCGGCGCAGCTCCGGGTCAGCCCCCGCGGCGAGGTGGTCACCGTCTCCACCCACGACCAGATCCTCGGCGGGCCCAGCGGCCAGACGTTCCTCGGCTGCAGCTTTCCCGCCCACCAGGATTACCGCCTGCCGATCTCCGAGGCCGCCCATAGCATCGGCGCCGTGCTGGGCACTCACGGCGTGGTCAGCCGGTTCGGAGTGGACTTCCTGGTCTGGCGCAACGACGGCCAGGCGGACTGGAGCCTCGCCGCCCTGGAGATCAACCTCCGGATGGGCGGCACCACCCATCCCTACCTGGCCCTCCAGTTTCTCACCGGCGGGCAGCTCGAGCAGGCCACGGGGCTGTTCCGGTCGCCCAGCGGGCAGGCCAAGTACTACCGCGCGACCGACAACCTGAAGTCCGACCGCTACCGCGGCCTGCTCCCGGAGGACCTCATCGAGATCCTGACCGTCAACAAGCTGCACTACAGCCACAGCACGGAGTCGGGCGTGCTGTTCCACCTGATCGGGGCGCTTTCGGAGTACGGAAAGCTGGGCATGACGGCGATCGCCAACAGCCGGGAGGACGTGGACGACCTCTACCGCCGCACGCTGGCCGTGCTCGACCGCGAGAGCGCGCTCGGCCGCCCGGCGGCGGAGGCAGACGGCACGGTCTAGCGGCGAGAGCACGGATCGCACGTGGTCTGGCGCTCGGGTGCGCGCTCTCCTCGCTCCTCGTGACGCGCCATGTCGTCATTGGGGAATCCCGCGGGGCCCCTTCCCCGCGATCAGTTCAAGAGGAGTCGTAGGCGCGATGATTCCTCGTCGCTCGGCCGAGCGCGACGCCTCGCGCGTTCAACGCTTGGTCCGTGCTCTCGATGACTTCGGTCCAGGCGATAGTCATGATCCAAGGCCAAGTTGAAGAAGCCGGCAGGCAATCGAGGTTGCGTGCCGGTCCCGGGTTCGCATGTGCTCGTGCGCTGCGGCCGGTGCCGGACGACGGTGCCCGTACACGCGGGGGAGGACATCGGCCCCGGACTGCTGGCGTCCATCCAGCGCGACCTGGAACCCTGCCTCGGGAAGCGATGGCTCAAGCGATAAGAACGATGACGCAGGTCACGGATAAGAGAGTGAGATGCGCAGCTATACGGTCACGTACAGGAGGGATTCAGCCGGTTGGTGGGTAGCGTCCGTGCGCGGCGTGCGCGGCTGCCACACGCAGGGCCGCACGATCCGGCAGGCGCGCGAGCGTATCCGCGAGGCCATGGGACTGTTCGTGAAGGGAGCGGAGCGTGCGCGACTCGTCGACAACGTGCAGCTGCCCGCTGACCTGCGGCGGATGCTCGTGCGCCAGCGCGCCGCCCGGGCGCGAGCGGAGCACGAACATGCACGCGCGCAGACCGCTACGAGGGACACGGCCCGACGCCTGACGAACGCGCGCTTGAGCGTGCGCGACGCCGGGGAACTGCTCGGGCTGTCTCATCAGCGCGTGCAGCAGTTGCTCCAGCGCGCCTCGTAAGCCGCCGCTGGCGCTCAGGGAACCCCGCGCGCGCCATTGACATTCGGGGCTACTTCTTCCGTTTGGTTTCCGTGCCGGCGGCGGCGTTCTTCCCCCCGCGCATCTTGCGCGCGGCCCAGAAGTCGTCGATCTGACCGCGGCTGGCCGCGAAGGCCATCGCGATGAGGCGGGCCCGCTCGACCTCCTTGGCGTCGGGAAGGAGCGCACGGGCCACCTGGACGGAGAGGGCGGCGAGCGGATCGCTGGCCGCGGCCTTCATCTCTTTCGGGCCGACGTGGAAGGGCGCCGCGAGGGCAAGCACGGCGGCGTCGTCGTCGATCTCCTGGGCCGCCGCGGCCGGACGGCGCGGTGCCGGCGCGGCTGTTGATCTTGCAGCGCGCTGAGCCTGCTCGGATTGCAGGGCCTCCACCTCCGCGCGCAGCCGCTGCACCTCGGCCACCAGCCGCGGCATGTCCGCGCGGGCCGCGTCGAGCAGGCGGGTGATCGCGGCCCCCGCGTCCGCCGGCGCGTAGAGATCGAGGTCCCCGGTCCCCGGACCGCCGCGAAGGGTGAAGTGATCGAGCCCGCCGCCCTCCTGCTTGCGCCAGGTTCCGCTGGGCGCGGCCGCGGCGCAGGCGGCCAGATCTTCGAGCTCGGAATGGGTCGGCGGGCGCTGGGCCATGCGGCTATTGTCGCGCAGACATGAGCTCGCGCGCGGCAGCTTCGGCTTGCGCGAGATCGGTCACGGCGCCGTCGAGCTGACGCTCGTAGACGGCGTGCACGATGCGGCCCACCTCCGGGCCGGGAGGCACGCCCATCGCCACCACGTGCCGGCCCATCAGGATCGGCCGCGGCGGGCGCTCCGCCACCTCGAGCTGCCGGACGCGTTCGAGGAACCACTCCATCGCGACCGGTGGAAAATCGCCGGTGCGGCCGAGGCAGTCCGCGCGCGCCACGCGATAAAGCAGCCCGGGCTCGCACTTCCGCGCCAGGCGGCGGATGGCGCCGTCGGACACGCGGTCGCGCTCGTCGTAGAGCTGGCCCGGCTTGAGGTGATTGCCGACCAGGCCTTTGACCTGGCCGCGAACGTCGTACCCGTGCCGCGTGTGAACGCCCCAACGGTCGAGCAGCGATTCGGCGAGCGGCACTCCCGCCTCCTCGTGGCCGAGGGAGCGGATCCGGCCGTCGATCGTTTGCGTCGTTTCCGGCTTCCCGAGGTCGTGGGCGAGGGTGGCGAACATCACCGCCAGCGCCCGCGGCCGGTCCAACCCCTCGATCAGCGGCGGGGCCTGGTCGATGGCGAGCAGCGTGTGCGTCCACACGTCGCCCTCGGGGTGCCACTCGGGATCCTGCGGTGTGTCGGCCAGCGGCACCAGCTCGGGGGCGAGGACGGGGAGCATCCCCCATTCCTTCATCAGGCGCAGCCCGATCGAGGGGCGGCGCGCCGCCAGCAGCAGCATCTCGACCTCGCCGAGGACACGCTCGGCGGGCAGCTCGCGAAGAGGCATCGACCGGCACAGCTCCGCGGTCGCGGGATCGACCGCCAGCTCGAACCGCGCCGCGAGCTGGACCGCGCGCAGCGCGCGAAGCGGGTCCTCGCCGAAATGGCTTGCGTCCACCGCGCGCAGGATGCGCGCCGCCAGGTCGCGGGCCCCGCCGTGAGGGTCGTGTACCTCGCCGCGGAGGGGGTCGAACAGGAGAGCGTTGATGGTGAAGTCGCGGCGGCGCGAGGCCTCTTCCAGCGAAAGCGACGGATCGCCCACGGCGAGGATGCCGCGGTGCCCCGGTCCCGCCTTCGAGTCGCGGCGCGGCAGCGACACGTCCACGGCGCCTTCGATCCCTTCGAGGCCGCTCAGCTTGAAGACGGTGAAGGCCTCGCCCACGGCATTGACGGGACCGGATGTCGCCAGGACCTCGCGGACGACATCGGCGGGGAGACCGAAGACCTCGATGTCCAGGTCCTTGGCCGGCAGACCCAGAAGCGCGTCGCGGACCGCGCCCCCGACGATGAACGGCCGCCCCCCGCGAGCGGCGAGCGCTTCGATCACGCGGCGCAGCGACGCC
>Ga0326597_10014598_pt1 | contig 10299 bp, 10 predicted proteins | sample RVTome_12_FD_203789 | JGI IMG/M metagenome (GOLD analysis project Ga0326597, IMG submission 203789) | Soil microbial communities from uranium-contaminated site in the Upper Colorado River Basin, Wyoming, United States - RVT100D185 | ecosystem: Environmental > Terrestrial > Soil > Contaminated >...
CCCGGGCGATCAGAAATAACTGCGTGGCCACAAAGTTGCTCTCCAAAAGAATGGGATCGGGGCATTCGAACTTGCAGTCCAGGGCATGTGCGTGACCGGTCGCGTCGGCCAAGTCTTCCAGCGCCACGCGCAGGCCGTCGGCATCCACATCCACGGGAAAGAGGCCCTTGGCCACCAACCGCACTTGTTTCTTTACGGCCTCGGCACCCTGCTCGAGACGGCTTAGTATTTCCGCCTGCACGGACGGGTTGCCTCGTTGTTGATGCAGGGTCGTCACCAACATGCCGATGGCCGTACACTCCTGGCCCACCGTGTCGTGCAGCTCGCGCCCCAGGCGTTGCCGTTCGGCGTCCACCAACTCGGCCATGTGCTGCTCCAACTGCTTTCGACTGTCTGCCGCCCGTTCGCGCTCGATCACATGGCCCAGTGCGATCCCGACACTCGCCATGATCTCCATGAACGGCTCTTCGCGCTGCATGGCTTGGTCGGAGAAGAATTCCAAAACGGCCGCCACTTCGCCGTCCACCAGGACCGGAAACGCCATCGCCGCGTGCAAGTTGCATTGCTTCGCACCGTCCCGCCGCCGATCGGATAACTGAGAAATATCGTCGACCCAGAATGGCTCGCTGCTTCGCATGACCTGGCCGACCAGCCCTTCACCGGCCCGATAGCGGGTCTCGGCGGTGGCCTGTTGAAACGCCGCGTAGCGCGCGCCGCCGGCGTGCCCCACATCTTCTTTGAAGTGATCGCTACGGATATGCCAGATCCCGGACGTGACCATCTGCGCACTACCGGTTTCGGATCGGTGGTAGACATGCCCCAACAGCCAATGGTTGACATGGCAAATCCGCGACAGCGCCGTCTGCATCGCGTGGTCAACAGATTTTGCCTCATTTGCGGCGCGAGTGATGTCCTGCAGAACTTCCATCGATTCGATCCGCTCGGCGACCTGCTGTTCCAACGACTCGTTCAGCGTTTTTAATTCCAGTTCGGCTTGTCGGCGGTCGGAAATGTCCCGTTCGGTTGTGGCCACGGCAGAAATCCGACCTTGGTCGTCGACCAGCCCCGTGGCAGTCAACCAGACTTCGACCGTCCGTCCGTCTTTGCAAACTCGCTGCGTCTCGAACGAGAGAACGTCTTCGCCTCGTGCGACGCGATCCGCCAATTGGCGCGCATCGTGCGCGTGGTCTGTCGAAAACAAATCTCGAATGTTCATCTGCAACGCTTCGGATTCGGTGTAACCAAACAAGCGGTGCGCGCCGCGATTCCAGGCGATGAGTGAACCATCGAGTTTGTACGCCAGCACGGCGTCGTTCGAGTCGCGCAACACGGTGGCCAAGAGCCGCGATTCGGCTTCGGCCGCGACTTGCCGCGTAATGTCGGTGAACGTAATCACCAAGCCGCCGATGCGGTCGTTCTCGGCGCGGTACGGCGAGATTCGCCGCAGATACCAGCGTGGTTCTTCGTTAGCGGCCAATACGACTTTCTCGATCGGCACGAGTTGCTTGAGAACTTGTTCGGCATCGGCCAGCAGTTCGTCGTCGGTGAAGTTGCGGACGAAATCGCTGATTGGCCGACCGACATCCGGCTGGCGAATGCGGAATAACGAAGTGGCGGCGGGTGTGAACCGCCGCAATTTGAACTGGCGATCCAGAAAGATGGTCGCGATATTCGTGCTGGCCAGCAGGTTCGACAGGTCGTTGGTCGTCAATTCCAACTCGCCGACCTTCGACTCCAATTGGCCGTTGACCGTTTGCAACTCCTCGTTCAACGATTGGAGTTCCTCTTTCGATGTCTCCAGTTCCTCGTTGGTCGATTGCAGCTCTTCGTTGATCGAGGTGACCTCTTCATTGGCCGCCTTGAATTCTTGGTTACTGGTCGCCAACTCCTCGATCGTGCATTGCAGATCCTCGCGCGTGAGGTTCAGCTCGCTTTCCAGATGGCGGATCAGGACTTCGTACTCCGCGCTCGATTCCGGCTGGTCAGTCGCGGGCGGATCGGGCGGCTCGACGTAGACGACACGGACTTGCTGATTGGTATCGGCTTCGTGGAACGCCACCAACAACAGCTCCTCGGCGTCGCTCACGTGACGCACCGGTTCGACACTGATTTGGACTGGAAAATAAGTCTCGCCCCGCTTGACGCGCGCGTCGGAGATCGACATCGGCAATTGGCTTTGGATCGCTTGTTGGAGCGCCGAACGCAGTTTGTTCCGCAATCCCTGGCGAGCCAGGGCGATCAAGTCCGGCCCCAATTCGCCGGCGGGAAGCTGCAGATAGTCATTCACCGGCCCATGCAAATACAGCACTTCCGACTTGCGGTTCACGAGCACACAGGCCGGCGCGTAGCGCTGCATCACCAGTTGTTGAGCCAGCATGGCCCAATGCTGGGCGCGATGGTCGCCGCCTTCGAGGCGTGGCATCGGTGGCGTTACCCGTCCAGCACCGGCTGATTTGACCGGCAATTCAGTTTGGTCTCGCCGAACCGGTCCGACGCGGCGATAAATCCGCCATTTGCGCGACACCGTTTCAAACATTTCGTGCTGCTGATGGATCGTCTCGGCAGTGCCCAGAAACAGATAGCCGCCTTCGCGCAGCGCGAAGTGAAATAGCGAGATGATTTTTTTCTGGATGTCCGGTTCCAGGTAGATCAGCAAGTTCCGGCAACTGATCAGATCGAGCTTCGAGAAGGGCGGGTCGCTAATCAGATTCTGTTCGGCGAAAACAATCGCTTCGCGGATGTCCTTGTTGATGCGATACGTATGTTCGCCCTTGACGAAGAACCTCCGCAGACGCTCCGGTGTGACGTCCGCTGCGATATTTTCTGGATAGATTCCAGCGCGGGCGACGGCCAGCGCGTCCTGGTCGATGTCCGAGGCAAAGATATTGAGGCCGCAGCCGGTTTCGCTGGCTTGCAGTCTTTCGGTCAGCAGCATGGCCAGCGAATATGCCTCTTCGCCCGTCGCACAGCCCGGTGTCCAGACGCGGATGACGTAGTTGGACGATTCGACATTCGCGACCAGCGGATCGATGACCTGCGCCGCCAGTGCCTGCCAAGCGGCCGGCTCGCGGAAAAAGTTGGTCACGCCAATCAGCAGATCCTTGTAGAGTGCGGTGACTTCATCTTCCTCTTGTCGCAACATTTCGACGTACTGCGTCATACCTTCGACATGTCGCAATCCCATGCGGCGCTGGATGCGGCGTGTGAGCGTCCCCTTCTTGTAGCAACTGAAGTCGTACTTGACGCGAGTTCGCAGCAGGTTGACGATCGTGGTTAGATGATCGGACGCCGATTCGGTGACGGGCGGCGGGGCGGTGCTGCCGTTGACATACCAATGTTGGATATAGCGGACCAGCACTTCGGGCATTTTCGCGATCGGCAGGACATAATCCACGACGCCCGCGGCGATCGCGCTGCTCGGCATGCCGTCGTACTGGCACGTTTCAGGATCTTGGACCATGACCATCCCGCCGGCCGCCTTGATCTCGCGGGCACCCAGCGTGCCGTCCGCGCCCGTGCCGCTGAGAATCACGCCGATGGCCCGCTGCCGCTGATCGTCGGCCAACGAGCGCAAAAAGAAATCGATCGGCACACGAATGCCGCGCCGCTCGACCGGCTGAGTCAGATGGAGTGTCTCGCCGCTGATCGTCAAGTACTTGTTGGGCGGGATGACATAGACGTGATCCGGCTCGACGCGCATTTCATCGACGACCTGCTCGACGCTCATCTCGGTCTGCTTGTCGAGCAATTCGGCGGTGAGACTTTCGTGCGTGGGATCGAGGTGCTGAATCAGCACAAAGGCCATGCCGGAATCCGCAGGCATGGCCGTGAAGAACTGCTTGAATGCATCCAGTCCTCCGGCCGATGCTCCGATCCCCACGATCGCGAAACCGGGCCGCTGCTCGCGCTCGGCGGAATCCGCGTGTGGCAGTGCGGCGCTACTGGCGTCCTCGGAAGCACCCTTCTTGGCTGCCCTCGTGCGCCGGACTGGTGTCTTCGCCATCGCAGTGTTCCTGAGAATGTTTCGCCATCGCACATGGCGTTTGGGGGCTCATCTTACCGCAACTGAGGTCGCTTGGATAATCGGCGTCTGGGATGCGAGGTGTATCAGCGAAAACGAATGGGGAAAGCTCCCATTCTGGATTTATCATTTCTGCCAATAGTAACGGCAAGCAGCAAACTTATATTCAGGAACGTTCTGCACATCATTCGTTAGTCTACCTGACGCTGAGTGCAACCAGCGGTCGTGGAACCATGCTCGTTCCGGCCGCCTTGCCCGGGATCGGCAAAACCTCGGTGACCTCGTTCGTCGCAGTTGCGTTTCAGCGTGCAGCGCTTTCGACTGTCCGACCAATGCTACGAGGAGTAACGACGATGTATCCCACCATGATCCAATGGAACGACCAAGAGTTAGCACGGAGTATTACGGGCTTCTTCCAAGACCGCCAGTTAACCGATGTGACGGCAATTGAAATTCAAGCGGCGGGTGGCGTGATCGTAATGCGCGGCCGGGTTGGTTCGGAACGGGACCGGGTACTGTGCCTTCAGTGTTGCCGACACGTAGCTGGCGTCGTGCGGGTCGACGATCAATTGCAGGTCACCAGGGATGAAGACCCTGTTACTGGAAACCCCGTCATTGGGAACGGAGAGAATGAGCACCCATCTACCTTCGAGCGGAGCACCTTATGTCTGCCAACAATGTCATGACCGCCACACAGGCAACCGCTTGTGAACGAATCGCCGCACCTCCTCGCGAGGAAAACGTATCGCCCCTTCGCGGGGAACACGTTGCAAAGCGGCGCGGTAAATATGTGCTCACCGTTCCCAATGACAAGTTTCTTCGCGACATCATTGCAGTGATGAAGCTGGCCGGCTTTTCGGACCATGATATTTTCGGTGTGCGATTGGCGGTGGAGGAGGCGGTCGCCAACGCCTACACACACGGCAACCGTCGAGATGTGACAAAACAAATCATGATTAGCTACGAGGTGACGCGCCGGAGTGTCCGCGCCGTGGTCGAAGACCAAGGCCAGGGCTTCAAACCGGCACATCTTCCCGACCCGACGCTTCTCGAAAACCTGGACAAGGAGCGCGGGCGGGGCGTGGCTTTGATGCGAACTTTCATGACGCGAGTTAGATTCAACCGGCGCGGGAACAAAGTGACGCTGTTCAAGCGCCGAACGGAAGATTAAACGGGAGAATCACAATGATTCTAGCGGCAAAACGCGAGTTGGAACTCGGTGGCGAATCGACCCGTGGCGCTTACGACCACGATCTGATCCACGCTCTCGGCCGCCGGCTGGACATACTGCGGCGATACGATCGATACATCGCAAACGCCAACGGACAGGATGAAGTCAAACCGTTTTGGTCTGACATGAAAGACCAATCGCAACAGATCATTTTCAAGCGTGCTGAAGGAACTGCTGGCCGGAAAATCTGCGGCGGGTGCTTCGATGGCACGGCCGCGTAAAGAATTAGGATCGGTAGATTCAGGGAAGTGAGAACGGACTCAAATGCAGCCGACAGAAATTGAACAACAAGCATTGGTCACCGTGGTCCATTTAGGGCCGGAATACGGGACGCTGGATGTCGACGCCATCGAGGCGATGGAAGGCGATCTGCTGCGCCTTGTCGAGGAGATCGATCCGCCTCATTTGGTGCTCGATTGCTGGAACACGGAATACTTCGGTTCCCTCTTCATCAGCGTACTAGTCCACTGCTATCGGCGCATCCGCGAACGTGGCGGGCGATTTGTCTTGTGCTGTTTGCAACCACTCATACGGCAAGAACTCGAGGCGGTGAACCTCCACGTTCTGTGGCCTATCTACGACTCGATCGAAGAAGCGATACGGAGCATCACCGAAACAAAAATGAATCCAAGGAGGACGTGACAGTGCCAAATTCATCTAGTGTCGTGAAAACTTACTTCAACCAAAGGCAGGAACCTATGAATGAACGCCCCCGCATCCTCATCGCCGACCCAGATACCCGCTTGCTCGAAACCTACGAGCGGTACTTTAACCAGGACGACTGGTCATTGTCGACCGCCGTGAACGGGCTGGACTGCATGGCGAAGCTGTTTGCACTTGAGCCCGACGTGCTGGTGCTGGAGCCAGAGATGCCGTGGGGCAGCGGCAGCGGCGTACTGGCGCGCATGCGTGAGGATCCGCGCGTACCGAGCGTTTCCGTGATCGTGCTGACAATGGGGCGGGACAAAGCCGAACTTTCTCGCGTCTCGAACTTCGCGTTGGAGGAAATCTTGATCAAGCCGGTCAGCGTCGAGATCCTGGGAAGTCGGATTCGCGCCGTGGTGGGAAAGATGGCAGAGGAGGTGTTATGACCACATTACTCAATGCACTCGCCATCTATCCGCCACTCGACCGCGTCAAGCATTCATCGCCTGATGACACCGTCGAGATGGTCAAGCCAAATTTCAGACGCGAAGCGGCCGCTCGCACCGTTACTTCAAAGCTCCACGTCAAAGACCCATTGGATCGCGCGGTCGAAGATCGGATTAACGTCACCCTGGATGCCTCGCCCTATCATGCCGTTCGCCGCGTTCGGTGCAGGTTTGAAAAAGGTGTGCTCTCGTTGCACGGAACGGTGCCGAGCTATCACTGCGTACAACTGGCGATCACTCTCGTCCGTGCCCGCATTCCCGATCATGTCCCGCTGCAAAACTGTTTACAAGTCTTCAATACGAGCGAGGCGTAATGGTCCGTGTTACAAGTCGCCATGTTTGAAAGTCTTAACAAATGAGTCAACGGATGTCCGTGTCCGAGTTTGTTGTCGCGAATGTTTTTTTCACAAGGAGAAGGTTATGAAACGGATCGATTTCACACCAATCTTAACGCTAGTGACCGCGATATTAATCGCGTGGCCCGTTGTGGGCGTGTCGGACGACAAAAAGAACGACAAGGACAACAAGAAGGAGAAAGAGCAATACCGGCTGACCTTGAATGTCGAAGGCGTGGAGTGTGCGAAGTGTGCGCAAGTGATGACGAGCACGTTGGAAGCGGCCCAGTTGAAACCAACGGGAACGATTAAGCCCGATTCGACAGGGCCATCCCGAATCCTGGCGACTTGTCCAACTGAGTGCGATTTGGGAGCGGTCGCGGCCAAAGTGAGTCAGGCCGATACGCCTCATCGGGAAAAAGTGCCGCCGAGTCTGTCGTTGATACTCTTTACAAAACTGGACGAGAAATCGGCTTCGACGGCGCTGGCCACTTGCCGCAAGATCGAGGGAGTCGACGGCACTGCATGCCAGGTTGATTCGAAAACTGGCGAGATCCAGCTCAAGATCAGCGGCAAGGAAAAAGTGACCGTGGCACAGATTCTGACCGCGTTCAAAGACGCGGGAATCGAAGCCCACACAAAGTCGACCACAGGTCGAGTTGAGACGAAGGCAGGTTCCTAATTGGATTTGAGCGAAGCAAGCCCTCCACGGACATCCGTGACTCTTTAGAACCCGTGGAGTGGCCGCGATAGGCGAACGAAACGAGCGACAACTCAAACTCAATCACTACGCCAACGCCGCATATTCGCCCTGCGGCTGCTTGTACGTCAGCACGGGACAGCTCGCATGGCGCACGACCGCTTCCGCCGTGCTACCCATGACGAGCCGCTTGAAGCCAGTTCGGCCATGTGTTCCCAGAACGATCAAATCGGCTCCTTCTTCTTTCGCCAACTGCACGATACCCGTCGCGGGATCGCCCGTGATCAGCCGATGTTCAAAGGGCACGGCCGGATCCGTGGGAACCACCTGCTGCAACATCCGCCTTTGTTCCGCGGGATCTGGATCGACCATGCCATAGTACATCTCGCCACCACCATAGGCGTGCGGTGGCTCTTCGACGTGGACAATGAGCATCGTCGCGCCGGTGTCTCGCGCCAGCGAAGTTGCCAGCACCAATGCTGCGTCTCCCGTATGGGAAAAATCCGTGGGAAACAAAATCTTGTTCATCTTCATGGCTTGTCCTCCAATTACGAATGGCGTTTCTTATCTCCGCTTGAGATTCTGTAAACGATACGGGGCGAGAGCCTGATGCAAGTCGCCGAACGCATCGATCAATCGGTCGCGAGTGTTGAGTGCCGAATCCAGATCAGCAGTTTCGCCTTGTGCTTCGAGTTGTGCCGCCAGACGGTGGACGACGTCGGCACCAAGATTGACGGCCAGTCCGCGCAAGCTATGTGCTGCGCGGCTCAGCTTCCTGGTGTCGGAAGCTGTTATGGCATCATGCAGATCCTGGATCAGCCGAGGCGCATCCTCGTCAAAGAGCTCGACGAACTCCCGGAACAGCTCTCGGTCACCGTGCAGCCGCTGCATGGCGTCGCCGAAGTTAAGTGCTTGATCGGCCCCGTTATGCTTGCGTGCTGCCGACGACGACTTGTCAGTATCTCTCTGTCCAGCGAGTCCTCCGACGCAACGATCGATCATCTCGAAAAGTTCGCCGATGTCGATCGGCTTGGATAGATACGCGTCCATGCCCGCGGTGTTACACCGCTCGCGATCAACGCGCGTGGCGTTCGAAGTCATGGCGATAATCGGAACGTGTTTGCCGGACGATCGCTCCGCCTGCCGGATTGCCTCAGTGGCTTGATAGCCATCCATCACGGGCATTTCGACGTCCATCAGCACGACATCGAATGCATCGGCCAGCACGTGTTCGATGGCCTCGCGTCCGTTATTGGCGACCGTGACTTGGTGCGTTTGACTTCGCAACACGCAGGCAACGAGTCGCTGATTTGCCGGAATGTCTTCGGCGAGCAAAATGGCGAACGAGCGGGCTGGGGCGGACATAATTTGCATCCGGGCAGGCATGAATTCTATCCTTGATTCTAAATGAAACATCCGCCTGCTCAACCGGCAGGCTACTGATTCACCTTGACGAGCGTGACTTCGTTGCCGACCGAGTTGAAGCTAACTTCGTCCATCATGATCCGCATCAGCATCAGGCCGCGACTTTCTCCGCATTCGAAGTAATCGGACAAGCGGCGATGTGCCTTCGACTCGTGATCAAACCCGCGGCCTCCGTCACGGATCACGAAGCGCGTGCATTCCGCCGAAATATGCGCGTCGAGAGTCACTTCGCGATCCTGACGTTCCGAAGCGATCCGCGGCGGAACGCCTGATTCAGCGGCCACTCTCGCTTCCGCCAATTCGCGGGCCAGCAGCGCTAGACGCTCCTCTTCAAAGTTCGTATGGGCCTGGGTCAATTCTTCTTCATCGATTTCCAAGTTGCCGTGATAAATAGCGTTCAGCAACGCCTCCTCCAGAGCAACGCATGTCCGAATGCGTTCAATCGGATCGCCAACCTGGAGACTCGACAGCGTCTGCTGAATCTGGTCAACCAACGGTGCGACCAGACCCGGGTCGTTGTCGAGCGAGTAAGAGCAATACAGTTCGTTCAGTCGCGCCCCAAGCCGGCGTCGATAACGATCCGTATGCGCCCGCTCGATGACGCGATCGGCGGTGAGCAATAACCGTTCGGCTTGCTGGGCCTTCGGGACATAACTCACGGCACCGGCCGCCATCGCCTCCATGGCGGTGTCTTCATTACCGTAAGCGGTCATCAGAATCGCGGGAATCTGTGGATAGCGATTGCGAATTTCACGAACAAGCTCTAAGCCGTTCATCTCCGGCATCACGAGATCGGTAACAACAAGATGCGGCGGTGCCATCGCCATCTTTTCGAGAGCGTCCTTCCCATTCTCCGCGAACGCGATGCGGTGGTCGGCATTGACGCGGAGCAAACCTCCAATCAGTCGCTGGTCAACCTGAGAATCATCAACTACCAAGATGGTATTCGTCATCGGGGGGCTCCTGTCACGGACGTAGAGGGTAACGGCGAGATCTAGCTCGCAGAAGTCAAGACGCGAGATGAAGTTTTATGCTTGCAACCGACGTGCCAAGGATCTTCCGACCGATCACCGTCCGCGAAAGTCGGCCATCACGTCCAGTCGCCCATGGAAAATGCCTTTGCCGGAAAGCCCATGAGAACTCCCGATCGCAGGCGCAAGTTGGTTGCAATTTGACCAACCTGGTACGAATGATGTCAGGCGATTTGATCGGTGAGAGGGCGGCCCATGACCGTACTCGTTGCCTTGCCTCAGCTTGCGAATGGGTCAACATCTTGGCACGTGAGATGCGGCCTAGTTGCAAGGAATGACGACATTGCGCAATTCAGAAAGGAAACCTAGCCATGATCAAGCCAAAACGACATCCGTTCCGAACGCTGTTCGCATTCTGTTTCCTGCTAACCCTCGCCGCCGGGGTGATCGGCTATGCATCCGGTT
>Ga0326597_10014600_pt1 | contig 10298 bp, 10 predicted proteins | sample RVTome_12_FD_203789 | JGI IMG/M metagenome (GOLD analysis project Ga0326597, IMG submission 203789) | Soil microbial communities from uranium-contaminated site in the Upper Colorado River Basin, Wyoming, United States - RVT100D185 | ecosystem: Environmental > Terrestrial > Soil > Contaminated >...
TTCACCGCCAAGGACACGCCTCACATCACCCGGATCAACACGGCGGCCGCCTTCGGAATGACCGTGAACGCCACCACACGGGATGCCACGGGCCGTCCGATCGCCAGGGCCGACGTCGCCGGATACTGGGGCGACGGGAACCGATTCCACGACTACAACTACTTCTACTGGCAGGACGGCTCGGTGGGCAGCAATCCGGCGCTCTCCGCGCTCCTGTCAGGCACCTTCTCGCCCGTGGCTTCCGTGGAGATCCGTGTCGCGCAGCAGTTCGGATTCACGGGGTCGAAGGTGGAGCGCCTGCCGAACTTCTACGCAACCAAGCGAAACGACCGGGCGACGGTCGTCTCGGTTCGCTACGCGCCGAACGAGTACGTCGCGGTCTTCGGCGAGTACGCACGATACGTCTGGGGCATCACGCGCACGTCGGCGGAACTCCTGGAACTCGATACCAGCCCCGTGATCAAGCCGGGGTATTTCGTGGGTGGAGCCGCCAGCTACCCGATTAGAAAGGACACCCGAGTCGGATTCTCTGTGATTCGCGAGGAACTCTCGCGGGACGACTCCCTGGTGAAGTACCTCGCGGACCTCGGCGTGTACCGATCAGAACTCGGCAAGAACGAGCGCTCGTGGATTCTGCGCCTGTTCGTGGAGTTGACCGACGTCGTCTCGATCGGGTTCTTCCGTAACAATCACTCCAATCCGTTCCCCCAGCTGTCCGGGATCGTGCCGGTCGCCGGCGACCGCGCGTTCACGAGTTCGCGCGGCGACGGCAAGTATGGCGTGGCGGTTCGGTTCCAATTGCAGTAGCCGGTTCGACGCTCGTGGACGGGCTCTCGGTCAGACACGCGCGGCGGCTGGCGCTGGCACGCGCCGGACTCCTCAGGCCCGAGCGGACCGGCCTCCCCGGTCGCGCGGCCGGACGAGGTCGACGGGCCCGGGCGGCCGCGATCGCGGTCATCGGCCGGTTCGGCTATCTCCAGCTCGACACGGTCTCGATCGCCGGTGCACGCAGCCATGCGATCGTGCCGATGTCCCGACTCGAGGGCTTCGATCCAACCGTTGGCGAGGAGCTGTTGCGCCCCGGTTCTCCGCTGTTCGAATACTGGGGTCACGAGGCCTGCTGGATTCCGCTCGAGCTCTACCCCGCCTTCGAATTCAGACGACGCGAATTCCACGCGCATCCCTGGTGGGGCGACGTCGTCGCCCAGCACCCCGACGTGGCGCGCAATCTCCTGCAGCGAATCAGGAGCGACGGTCCCCTGCGCTCGGCGGAACTCGAGCAGGAGAGCGGCCCTCGGCGGCGCGGCGGATGGTGGGATCTCAAGGCGGCCAAGCGGGTCGCATCCGCCCTCTGGTCGAGAGGAACGCTGGCCATTCGCGAGCGGCTGAACTTCCAGTGCACCTACGACCTGGCCGAGCGCGTGATCCCGGCCGACCTCAGACAGCATCCGCTGCCGATGCGCCACGCGCTCGAGACGCTCGTGCTGAAGTCGCTCGACGGTCACGGGTGGGCGACAACGGGCACAATCGCGGCAACGTGGCGATTGGTCAACCGACGAGACGAGCTCGACGCGACACTCCAGCGACTCGTCGACAAGGCACTCGTCCACCCGTGCGCGCTCGACACGCCCGACGGGCGGAAGGCCGGGTGGATCCGACCAGGAGACCTGGCCCTCGCCGATCGGCTCGAGTCGGCCAGGCCGCGGAGCGACCGGGGTGTCCTGCTGTCGCCGTTCGACCCGGTCCTCTGGGACCGCGTCCGCGTCAGGCAGCTCTTCGGATTCGATCAGCTACTCGAGATCTTCAAGCCGGCGGCAAAGCGTCGCTTCGGCTACTACTGCCTGCCCGTGCTCGCGGGTGAGTGGCTGGTGGCGCGCGTCGATCTCAAGGCCGACCGGCGCACCGGGTCGCTGCATGTGCTCTCGTGCCACATCGAGGACGGCAATCGATCGCGGCAACGCGTCGCGCGCCAGGCCGCGCGATGCGCCATCGAGCGTCATGCCGCAGCGCTGCACCTCCGGCCGACCGGGAGGATGCCAGGGTGAGACGGACGATTCCGTCGCCGAGACGCGCCGAGACGTCTTGACCGGCAAGACTCGTTGCAGATGAGTCGAGTTTTCGGGTCGAGACGGCCCCCGCGTAGCTCGTTAGGACTGTTCGGGCTCGACGAGCAGCCGCTCCACGGCACTCGCCCCGTCGATGTCACGCGCCGTGAGACCTCCGGCGCTGTGCGTCGTGAAGGCCAGCGTCACCCGCCGGTAGCTGACGACGATGTCGGGATGGTGATCGGCGGCCTCGGCCGCGAACGCCACGCGGAGCACGAACGCCATGGCCGCGGAAAACGACCCGAACGTGAAGGTCTTCGCGATCGCGTTGCCGCTCAACTCCCAGCCGGGAAGCCGTCGGAGTTCCGTGCGCACATCGGCGATCGGGAGCACCGTCAGCGTGGGCTCGCGTTGGGATCCCATGAGCCAGGTCGCCTCTGGCCCGACCACCCCCAGTAGACGGGCTGAGCGGGCGTGGCAGGCGTGTCGACGGCGCGTCGGAATCCGTCATTGATGAATCGTCCGAATCCGCCCCCGGCCAGCGTCGGCGAGTCAGGGCCGGAGCGCCGGGCCACGTGGTGCGAGTCGTAGGCGGGCGCCAGCACCGGATACGGCACGAAGACGTATTCGGCGCTGCGAGAAACTCCCGACACGGGAGCGCCGAACCCTCGGAAACCCTCGTCGGCGTGCTCGGCCTGACGGCCTGCGTTCCCACCATGGCCACCGCGGCCACCGTTGCCGCCGATAATGACGAGCATCGGCGCAGGCGGCGGGGCGAACGGACGACCGACGGCCGCGTCCGCACCTGTGTCGCCCCGTCGCCCATCAGGTTGGCGCCCGCTCCGGAGCATCGCCACGATGATGCGCTCGCTCAGGCCAGCTTCGCGCAAGGCGAGAATCGTCTCCGCGTCGAGGGAGAACACGGTTGGGTCCGCTTCGAGGACGGCCTCGAGGAGTTCGTCGCTCAGGCCTGCGCGTGACAGCTCGACCATATCGCGAATCGACACGGCCGACACGCGCGCCTGCCCGAGGCACGCGATCAGGGCGAGGATCGAGGGAATCGACAGGGCGCGGCGCATGGGGCCTCCCCGAGATTGGCGCTCGTTGCGGTTCACGATCATTCTGACCAGAAGACCGAGCCGATGCAACCACTTCTGCAAGTCTGGCGCCGCCCCCCGGCCCAGGTGGGGCGCTTGTTCGTGCAGGGGATCCGGCCAGCAACGTCGGGTTCCTGGTCGGGAATGCCTCCAGGACAGGACACCGTGTCACCCGCCCGACGCCGTCCGCCGGGGTCCTGCGCTATGATTGGCCGAAATACATTGGTTTTACGTTGGAATATCGCGGGCGACGGGCACGCCCCTTGCTCTAGTCGAAGCAGGAGAACGTGATGTCCGCCAAGCCAGTCGTCATCGCATTTGCCGCAGGGGTCGGCCTCACGGTCGCCGTGCTGGCCGGCGTCTGGAACCGAGGCGAGTCGCCTCGCCCGTCTCCCGCGTCCGAGGCGGTCGCGCTGGCCGAGAGCGACGACCCGCGCATCGCGGTCGTGGAGACCGAGGCCACGCTCGAGAACATCTCGACGCCCGAATCCACGATCGAGAGGCCGCGTCCGACGCAGGCCGTGCCGGTGGTCGAGGCTCCACCTCGGGGAACCGAAGTGGAGCCTCGACTCGCAGCCGCGAGTCCGCGACGGACATCGAGCCCGTCCACGCCGTCCGCCGTCGAATCGAAACCCACTCCTGTCGAAGCCGTGGGCGGCACCGATGACGCCCTCGACGTCGCGGACGCGGTGGCGGTGGAATCGAGCCCGCAGCTGTCGCCCCCGGCGTGGGCGTTCGATGACGAGCCGGAAGCTCTGGAACCCGGCGCAGCGTTCACCGAATCGTCCCTGAACACCTGGGAGCCACCGCCACCCATCTTCGAGGACCTGGTCATCGCCGAGGATTCCGTCATCAGCCTCGAAATCGAGACGTCGATCAGCACCGACTCGGCGCGTGTCGAAGACCGCGTCGTGGCTCGCACGATTCGTGACGTCAGAGCGGGCCAGGAGACGGCGATCCCCGCCGGCGCCCGCGCCATCGGGTCGGTCATCCTCGTGGAACTCGGCGGCAAGATGAGGGAGCAGGCACGACTCGGCGTTCGGTTCCACACGATCGAGCTCGGCGACGGCTCGGAGGTTCCAATCGAGACGGAGACGATCTACCGGGAGGGTCGATCGCCCGCGAACGGCACCACCGCTCGCATCGGCGGCGCGGCCACGGCGGGAGCCATCCTCGGCGCGATTTTCGGTGGACGGAAGGGTGCGGTCATCGGCGGCGCGGCCGGCGCGGCCGGAGGCACGGCGGCGGCGATGGCGAGGGATCGAGAGCCCGCGACATTGCCGGCGGGCACGACCGTCACGATCAGGCTCACCGACTCGACCACGGTGACCGTCGAGCGGTAGTGGCCTGTCCGGCCGCGGGTGGCCCGCAGTGTCCGTCCGCGAGTATCATGACCGTCATGCGATCACTCTCCCTCGTCACGCTCACGATCGTCGGTTTGTGCACCGTGTCCGCCTCGCGCCTCGACGCCCAGGAGAAGGTCGAGGTCGAAGGCATCCGGAACTTCAGCCGCGTCAGCACGACCATCGCGTGCGGCGGCGCGACGTCGCCGGACGCCATGGCGGCGATCAAGGACATGGGCTACGTCTCGGTGATCAACCTGCGCTTGCCCGACGAGAACGGCGCCACGAACGACGCCGGCCGGGCCGCGGCTGAAGCCGTCGGCATGAAGTACATCCACCTTCCGTTCACACCCACCGCGCCCGATCGCGAGGCGACGGTCGAGCGGTTCATCGAGGAAGTCGGCAAGGACGAGAACCTGCCCGCCTACGTGCACTGCGGGAGCGCGAACCGCGTCGGTGGTCTCTGGATGATCAAGCGCGTGCTCGTCGACGGCTGGGATCAGCCAGCGGCGCTGACCGAGGCGGAAGCGATCGGACTCTCGAGCCAGCCGGTCCGAGATTTCGTGACCGAGTATCTCGCGACCCACCAGCGGTAGCGCTTCAGGGCTCTGGGCGTCGCCCGGAGCCCGTTCTCATCCCGACCCCAGCGTCCACCGCTCCACCCATCGTCCGTCGATCTCTTCGAGCGCGACAAGGCCGTGAGCCGGGAACGTGTCGGGCGACGTTCCCATCAGCAACTCGCGGACCAGCGCCAGGTGCGGCAGGTGCCCGACCAGGGCCACATCGCCGGTGGCGCCGGCCAATCGATCGCGGATCCAGCCTGGTGGGTCGCCCGCCTGCATGCCCCTGACGGCCTTCAGGTCCGCGAGCGGATTGCACACCTTCCAGTAGATCGTCGCGGTCTGCTTGGCGCGGAGCTTGCCGCTGTGCCAGAAGGCCGCGGGCCGCATGCCGCGGCGCGAGGCCGAGTTCGCGAGCTGCTCGACCCACGTCTCCCCGGTCGGCGACAACGGCCGGCGCAGATCGACGGTGGGACCCACCGCGTCACCATGGTGCACGAGGAACACGATCATCGGGAGTAAGATTAGGTGCTTCCCGCGAGCACGACAACTGCGAGGTGACGCACATGTCGAAGGACCTCCTTCGCACCAGGCTCCGAACGCCGGCCACCGCGGCCGTCGTCGCGGTGGCGATCGCCTGGAGCCCTGGCCTGATCGCCCAGGATGCGCCGACCACCGGGCGACCGCCCACGGTCGACGAGCTCATCGCGCTGGAACGCGTCGAGTCGCCGGCGATCTCACCCGACGGTCGTCGTGTGGCCTACGCGGTCCGGACGAGCGATTGGGATACCGATAGTTACGAGACCGAGATCTTCCTGGCCGACCGGGACACGGGCGAGACCCGCCAGCTGACCAATGCCGCCAAATCGAGTCGTGATCCCGCCTGGGCGCCGGGCGGCGCGTCGCTCGCCTTCCTCTCGGACCGCGGCGGCAAGACGCAGATCTACGTGATCGATGCTCGGGGCGGTGAGGCCGCGCGGCTCACGGATCTCGAAGAAGGCGTGACGCGATTCGCCTGGTCGCCCGACGGCTCGACGATCGCCTTCAGCGCGATGGATCCTCTGGACCCGAGCCGAAAGGCACGCGACGAGCGCTACGGAGTATTCGAGATCGTGGACGTCGACCGTCGGATGCACCACCTGCACGCCATCGACGTGTCCGGTCGCGTCGTCCGCCGTCTCACGAGCGGTGACCTGTACGTCGGCCGATTCAGCTGGTCACCCGACGGTTCGGCGATCGCGTTCGACCATCGGCCAGATGGCGACGCGTCGAGCTCTGGATCGAGCGACATCTCGATCGTGCGATCGTCCGGCGGCGCGGTCGAGACGCTGGTCGCGCAGGACGGGCCGGACTCGGACCCGGTCTGGTCGCCTGACGGGCGCCGGATTGCCTTCGAGAGCGCGATGGAGTCGCCGCAGTTCTATTACCGGAACCGGCGCATCGCCGTCGTCTCGGCGGCCGGAGGACCGGTCGAATCGCTGACGGACGCTTTCGACGAGAATCCGCGCCTCCTGGCCTGGAGCCCGAACGGCCTCTTCTTCGACGCAGCCGAACGCACGTGGCAGTCGCTCTATCGCCTCGACCCGATGACCCACGCGATCGAGCGCGCGCCCACGGCCGAGGGACTCAACGCCACGAGCTTCAGCTTCAGCCGGGATTATCGTCAGGTGGCATACATGGGCTCTGACGCACGGAGCTATCCGGAGATCTTCGTCGCCTCGACCGAGACGATGGCCGCGACGCGACTCACCGACCTCGGGGCTCAGCTCGACGGCTGGCTCGAGCACGAGACCGAGGTGATTTCGTGGACGAGCTCGGATGGCGCCACGATCGAAGGCGTCCTCCACCGGCCGGCCGACTTCCAGGCCGGACGTCGCTATCCCCTGCTGGTCGTGATCCACGGCGGGCCGACCGGCACCTCGCGTCCGGCACGACCCGCGGCGTCAGGGGTCTATCCGATCGATCTCTGGCTGGCCCGCGGTGCCGTCGTGCTCCAGCCGAACTACCGCGGGAGCGCGGGTTACGGCGAGGCGTTCCGATCGCTGAACGTCCGCAATCTCGGGATCGGCGACGCGTGGGACGTGGTGTCCGGGATCGAGCACCTCGTGTCGCGAGGGATCGCCGACCCGGCCCGGGTCGGCGCGATGGGATGGAGCCAGGGCGGCTACATCTCGGCGTTCCTCACGACCGCGGAGAGCGCGCGTTTCAAGGCGGTCTCGGTGGGGGCCGGCATCTCGGATTGGATGACGTATTACGTCAACACCGATATTCACCCGTTCACCCGGCAGTACCTCGACGCCACGCCGTGGGATGACCCGGCGATCTACGCGAAGACGTCGCCCATCACCTACATCACGCGCGCGCGAACGCCAACGCTCATCCAGCACGGCGAGCAGGACCGTCGCGTGCCGTTGCCCAACGCGTACGAACTCTACCAGGGACTGCGCGATCAGGGCGTGCCGGTCAAGCTCGTCGTCTTCGAGGGCTTCGGTCACGGACTCAACAAGCCGAAGGCCCTCAGAGCGGCGATGGAACAGAACCTGGACTGGTTCGGCACGCATCTCTGGGACAGCGGCTCGGAGGCCACCGCCGACCCGGCTGGCGCGCGCGATTGACCCATCGGCCATCGGCGCACGCGACCGATCACGTGTCGCCGCGGGTCGCGGTGCTCGGTGCGGCGCTGCTGTTCTCCACCGGTGGCGCCGCGATCAAGGCCACGACGCTCGATGGCTGGACGGTGGCGGGCCTCCGGTCCGGGATCGCCGTCGTCGCGTTCCTCGTGCTGCTGCCGCGCGCCCGACGTGCGTGGAACCTCCGAACGGCTGCCGTTGGGCTCGCGTACGGCGCGACGCTCATCTCGTTCGTCCTCGCCACCAAGCTGACGACATCGGCAAACGCCATCTTCCTCCAGTCGACCGGTCCGCTCTACATCGTCATCCTCGCGCCATGGCTGCTCGGCGAACGGATTCGACGGGCCGATATCTGGTTTCTGTCGACGCTGGCGTTCGGCCTGTCCGTGTTCTTCGTCACCGCCACGCCGGCACAGGCGAGCGCGCCGCAGCCGCTGTTGGGCAACCTGATCGCCGCGGGTTCTGGGCTCGGCTGGGCACTGACCGTGATCGGGCTACGCTGGCTGGCACGCGAATCCGAATCCGGCCACGCGGCCCTGAGTGCCACGACGCTGGGCAACCTGATGGTCGTCGCCGTCTGTGCGATGCGGGGCCTGGAGGTCGGGACGATGCAGCCGATCGATTACGTCGTCGTCGCGTATCTCGGTGTCTTTCAGCTCGGCCTGGCCTACGTCCTGCTGACCACGGCGATCCGGCACGTGCCGGCCGTCGAGGCATCCCTGCTGCTCCTCGTGGAACCGGCACTGAATCCACTGTGGGCGTGGCTCGTACACCAGGAGCGGCCGGGGCCGTGGCCGCTCGTCGGCGGCGCCGTCATCCTCTCGGCCACGGCGGCGAAAGCCCTGCTCGACGCCCGGGCGACGCGACGGCTGATCCCCTCGGGCCGGTCCGAGGCGACCGGATCGCCCGGGCGCTGACGAATCCGCGCCGATCGTCAGGCGCCCGGCCCGCCAACCGGCATGACGTCGGCGACCGGACCGGACGCGGTCACGGCGCCATCCACGATCGATACGACCCAGTCGGCCACGAGCCGCACTTCGTCGAGGTCGTGCGACACGTACAGGATCGGCACGCCCAGCTCGTCGCGGATTCGTCGGAGGTACGAGATGACCGTCCGACGGAGCGGCACGTCCAGGGCCGTGAGCGGTTCGTCGAGCAGCAGCAACTCGGGCGATGACATGATGGCCCGGGCGAGCGCCACGCGCTGACGCTCACCGCCCGACAGGCCGGCGGCCCGGCGCTCGAGCAGATCGTCGATCTCGAGGATCTTCACGACGCGCTCGAGCGGCGGCGCCGACCCACGACTGGCGCCGTACATCACGTTGGCGCGCACGCCGAGATGCGGAAAGACCGCAACGTCCTGCGGCACGTAGCCGACGCGCCGTTCGCGAGACGGGAGATCGACACCGCGCTCGGACGAGAACAGGAGGTGCTGGTCGATCTCGATCTCGCCCCGGTCGGGCGATCGAAAGCCGGCGATCGTGTCGAGGATGGTGGTCTTCCCGGCACCCGACGGTCCGAACAGCGCCACCGCGGTGGCGGTGATGCGTTCGTGGATCTCGAGACGAAAGGCTCCGAGCCGAGCCGAAACATCCAGCGTGATCGGAATCGGATTCGGCATCGTCGGTGGACCTGGTTCAGGCCGCGACCGGACGGTCGCGCAACAGGCGATTCGAGAACCACAACGCGACGAACGCGACGGCTACCGAGATGATCAACAGACGGGCTGCCGCGGCGTCCTGTCCGGTCTCGGCGTATCCGTAGATCGCCACTGCGAGGGTTCGCGTGCGCCCGGGAATGTTTCCGGCCACCATGATCGTTGCGCCAAACTCTCCGAGCGCGCGCGCGAAGGCGAGGATCGCGCCGGCCACGATGCTGCGACCGGCCAGCGGCAGCGTCATCGTCAGGAAGACCCGACCCGGACCGGCGCCGAGGCTGCTCGCGACCTGCTCGTATCGCGGATTCACCTGCTCGAAGCCGGCACGCGCGGTGCGGACGAGCAGCGGCAATCCCATCACCGCCATCGCCAGCACGACCGCTTTCCACGTGAAGACGACCTCGATCCCGACCACATCGAGGAGCCGGCCGATCGGCCCGCGATGTCCCACCAGGAGCAGCAGGAGCAACCCGGTGGCCACGGGCGGTACGACCAGCGGCAGCGTGATCGCCACTTCCAGCATCGACTTGAAGGGGAACTCACGACGCGCGAGCAGCCAGGCGAGACCGATCCCCGGACCGGCCATCAGCACGGTCGCCGACAGGGCGGCGACGATGGTGAATCCCGTGACCCACCAGACGTCGAGATTCACGCCGGGTCCCTCCCTGGCTGTCGGTCCGGACTCACGCCGACCGGTTCGATGACCACGAAGCCCCGTCGGCGAAAGATGCGCGCGGCTTCCGGTCCGCGGAGGAACGCCGCGAACCGGCGGGCCGCCTCCAGGTCGCGGGTGGCACGCCCGATCGCCAGGGGATAACGGATGGGCGTGGACTCGTCGATCGGAACCTCGAACGCGATCCGCGACCTCGTGGCCATGGCCACGTCGGTGCGATACACGAACCCGGCATCGACGTCTCCACTGTCGACCGCGGCCAGAACGGCTCGAACGTTGGCAGTCGGAATCAG
>Ga0326597_10014602_pt1 | contig 10297 bp, 5 predicted proteins | sample RVTome_12_FD_203789 | JGI IMG/M metagenome (GOLD analysis project Ga0326597, IMG submission 203789) | Soil microbial communities from uranium-contaminated site in the Upper Colorado River Basin, Wyoming, United States - RVT100D185 | ecosystem: Environmental > Terrestrial > Soil > Contaminated >...
CCAGCCTGTCCCTACTTCGATGATGGCTTCTCATCCACCGGTACCGGCAGAGTGACGTCTTCGTTCCACAGGTACTTGGCGAACCACTGCCAGTTGTGCCACATGGCCGCGAGCCGCTCCCGGGGCTTCGTGATGCCGTGCCCGAACCCCTTGTAGACGATCAGCCGGGTCGGCACACCCACGTCCTGGAGGCCCTGATACAGCTGGTACGCGTTGGGAATCGGCACCCGCCGGTCGAACTCGCCGTGCTGGATCAGCGTCGGGGTCCGGGCCTGATTGATGTAGGTCATGGGCGAGGTCTTCGCGTAGATGTCGGGATCGCTCCACGGTGTTCCCTTCAGGTACTGTCGCGTGAACGGGTGGATGTCAGTGTTCACGTAGTACGTCATCCAGTCCGAAATACCGGCGCCCACCGAGATGGCCTTGAACCGCGGCGTGGTGGTGGTCAGGAACGCGGAGATGTACCCACCCTGACTCCAGCCCATGGCTCCCATGCGCGTCGTGTCCACGAATCCCTGGGCAATGAGGTGATCCACGCCGGACAGGACGTCCCAGGCGTCCCCGACCCCGAGATTGCGGACGTTGAGGGCGCGGAACGCCTCTCCGTAGCCCGCCGAGCCGCGGTAGTTCGGTCGCAGCACGACGGATCCCTTGGCGAGCCACTCGGTCACCGGGTACACGTAGTTCTGGATCGGCGTCGGGTAGTCGATCCCGGTGGGGCCCCCGTGGATGATCACGAGCAGGGGGTACTTCCTGCCGGGATCGAAGTCCGCGGGCTTGTGCAGTACGCCTTCGATCGTGGTCCCATCCTGGCTCTTCCAGGAGACCACCTCGCTGGTCCCGACGGTCCAGGTCGCGAGCTGGTCCGACATGGCGGTCACGGCCACCGGCTGCCAGCCGGCGACCGGCGTGCGGTAGACCTCGGTGAGCGTGGTGGGAGTGCTGGCAGTGAACGCCACGGTCTTCCCGTCGGCCGAGAAGTCCAGGCCCCAGATGTTCCGCGGCGTCGTCGCGAAGGGGCGGGTCCGGCCGGTGGTCGGATCCACCACGAAGATGTGCCGCTCTGTCTTCTGCCAGGCGGTCACGAAGAGCCCCGTGGGCGTCCAGACGGCGCCGTTCTTCCACTCGTCGAGATCGGTGGCCAGCTCCGTCGGCGTCCCGCCCGACGTCGCGACCTTCATGAGGTGCCCGTTGCGGTAGTAGTCGGAGGTCGTGTCACCGAGGTCGGAGCTGTAGACGAGCCAGCGGCCGTCCGGCGACCACGCCAGCCCGCCGTCGTCGCCCGGCTGGGCTACGAGGGGAGCGACGACCTTGGTCGCCACGTCTACGATCGAGATGTCGCCATGGATGGAGGACTCCACCCGCGGGTCGGGCTGATGGTCGATCGCGATCCGCGTGCCGTCGGGTGACCATTCGTACCCGTTCACGGTGAACGGACCCTCGGTGAGACGGGCCGGCTTCGGGATCGAGTCCAGGACCACGTCCACCAGCCAGAGATGGGTGAGCCGCCAGTCCTCGTCCTCGGGCGTGAACGCCCCGTACCGTTCCGTGCGCTGCTTCCGCGCCTCCGGCTCCGGATCGGACATCGCGAACACGATACGGCGGCCGTCCGGCGCCCACTCGAAGTGGTCGACACCCTCCTTCTCCGCCGTGAGCGGCCGCGCTTCACCGCCGTCGGGGCGGATCAGGTAGAGCTGCCGGCCGGCCCCGCGATCGGAGATGAACGCGATCCACCGGCCGTCGGGTGACCAGCGAGGATTACTGCTTCCCTTGGCCGAGTGGGTGAACTGGAGAGGCGTACCACCCGCACGGGTGAGCCAGAGGTCCGTGCGATACTGGTTCTCTTTCCAGTCGGCGGAGCGGACCTCGTAGACGACGTCGCGTCCGTCGGGTGAGAGGTCGAATGCGCCCACAGCGCGTATCGAGAGCAGGGAATCGAACGCGGGTACGGGCGCGACCTGCTGGGCAGCGAGGGGCGACGCCGCCGTGGCGAGGAGGTAGCACAGGCAGCGGGAGATCGGGAAGCGCATGGGGGGTCCGAAGCAGAGTACGCCGTGGAAGGTGCCTTGGCCGCTCCCGTTCGGCCAGCGGGCCTCCTGGTGAAACCACGCAGGGGCGGGCTGCGTAGAGCCTCGCACCCCGCTCCGGAGTGCGACCGTGGACCGTTATCTGTCGGATGTTCGGGCCAGTCTCCGCATCTTCCGGCGCAGCCCCGGCCTCTCCGTGAGCGCCATCGCCGCGCTCGCCATGGGAATCGGCTTCACCACCACGATGTTCAGCATCGTGTACGGCGGCACCCGCGAGCTGCCGTTCGCGCAGCCGGAGGAGCTCGTCGTCGTCACCAGGATCGCGCCCCGTCTGGGTCCCTCCGACCTCGACGCGAGCGTATTCGACTACCTGGAGTGGTCCCGCCAGCAGCGGCAGTTCGAGGGGCTCGCGGCGTTCGAGACGTGGAGCGTGAACCTGGGAGACGCCGCGCAGCGTCCCGAGCGGCGCTCCGCGGCGGTGGTGACCCCGAACACCTTCCCGCTGATCGGCGAGCGGCCCCTGCTGGGCCGCACCCTCCTCCCGGATGACGCGCTGCCCGGGGCCCCGGCGGTGCTGGTGCTGAGCCACGACCTCTGGCGTGCGCGGTACCAGGGCGACTCCGGGATCGTCGGCCGGGTCGTCCGGGTGGATGGGCAGCCGCGCACGGTCGTGGGCGTCATGCCGCCGCGGTTCGGCTTCCCGATCAGCAGTGACCTCTGGGTACCGCTCACATTGGATCCCGGGGCGGCGCCGGACGCGGCCGGCCGGGTTCAGGTGTTCGGCAGGTTGAAGGCCGGGGTGTCCCTCGATGCGGCACGGGCGGAGATGGCCACGATCGCGCGCCGTCTGGCCGAGCGGTTCCCCGAGACCCACGGCGACATGGCCGCCCGGGTGTATCCCTTCGTCGAGCTGGAGATGGAGCCGGAGATCGCGCGGGTGCTGTATCTCATGCTGGGCGCCGTGTCGTTCGTCCTCCTCATCGCGTGCGCCAACGTCGCCAACCTGTTGCTGGCGCGTGCCGCCGCCCGCACGCGGGACGTGGCCATCCGCACCGCGCTGGGCGCCACGCGGGCGCGCCTCGTCAGCCAGCAGCTCGCCGAGTCCGCGCTGCTCGCCCTCGTCGGGGGCGTCGTGGGTCTCGGGATTGCCACGGTCGCCGTGCGGTTCTTCGCGACGGCGACCTCGAGCATCATCGAGGCGTTCTGGATGGAGTTCCGGGTGGACGGAGCCGTGCTGGCGTTCGCCGCCGCGCTCGTGACGCTGGCCGCCATCGCCGCCGGTATCCTGCCGGCCCTGCGGGCGTCCAGCCGGGACGTCGCCGAAGTCCTCAAGGACGTGGGGACCGGCGCCACCGGCCTCCGGATCGGACGGCTGGCGCGCAGTCTCGTGGTGGGACAGGTCGCCCTGGCCACCGGGTTCCTCATCATGACGCTGACGTTCACCCGGAGCGCCGTGGCCCTCCGCGCCGTTGATCTCCCGTTTCCATCGCGACAGATCCTCGCGGCACAAATCGGGCTCGGGCAGGACATCCTGGGATCGGTGGAACGGCGCAGTCAGTTCGCGGCGGACCTCGCCGCACGGCTCAACGCCATCCCCGGCGTCGCTGCTGCCAGCCTCGTGAGCGTGTTGCCGGGCCGGGGTGCCGGCAATCCCGCGTTCAGCCTGGACGTGCCTCCGGACCCCGACGACGTACGTGACGGGAACGTCCGCTACCGGGCCGGCCAGCCCACCACTGGCCTTGCCCTCGTGACGCCGGGGTTCTTCGACGTGCTGGAAGCGCGCATCCTGCGCGGACGCGGCATCGAATGGCGGGACGGGCCCGACGCGACGCCCGTCGCGGTCGTGAACGAGAGCTGGATGCGGCGCCATTCCCCGGACCGGGACCCCATCGGGCGGCGCCTCTGGTTCGGCAACCGCGTGCTCGAAATCGTGGGCGTGGTGCCCGATCTCCAGATGCAGGACCCCGAAGACCGTGCTGGGGACGGCGTCTACGCATCGCTCCTCCAGTTGCGGCCGTACGCGGTGCGCATCGTCGCGCGGACGGACGGGGACCCGCTGGCCCTCACGTCGGCGGTCTGGGACGCCTTGGCGGCTGTGGACGCCGACGTGCCCCTCTTCGAGGTGGCGGCGCTGTACGACGCCATCTACGCGGACAAGAAGGTGCTCGACGTGTTCGGGATCCTGTTCTTCGTGTTCGGCGTGGGTGCCCTGTTCCTCACGGTCATCGGCCTGTACGGGGTCGTCTCGTTTGCCGTGGCTCGTCGTGCCCGCGAGATCGGGATCCGCGTTGCCCTCGGCGCGGCACCACACGACGTCGTTGGCCTCGTGCTCCGCCAGGGGGTGACGCTGATCGCACTGGGCACGGCCATCGGACTCCTGGTCGCGTACGGCCTGTCCCAGGCCCTCACCGCCAACCTGGAAGCGATCGAACCGGCGGGCCCCCTCACCTACGTCGCCATCGCCGCCACCCTGGGCGGCACGGCGCTCGTGGGCCTGCTGCGTCCCGTGCGCCGCGCCCTGGCGCTCGAGCCGGTCACCGCGCTGCGGCTGGTGTGAGGGCAGACAAGGCTGTCGGGGGCGCCACTCGGCGCGACGCAGACCGGCGGTGGCGAATCTGTCTGGACATGCCCCTCCGGGAATCGTCCATGCTCCTCCGACTGCTCGTCGGCGCGGGATCACTCATCGCCCTTTCGTTGACCCCGGCTGTCCTCTACGGCCAGGAGACGGTCCCGCGGCTCCAGGCTCAGCGCATCGACGCGTTCCCCGAGCCGTTCAGCCTGGTGCGCGGATTGCGCGAGCTGCCGACCGGCGGCGTCCTGGTGACCGACTGGATCGAAGAGCGCCTGGTCGCGCTCGACTTCACTCGCGGCACCATGGTGGCCATCGGTCGGGTCGGCGGCGGCCCGCGGGAGTTCCGCCTCCCCGCGCAGCTCCTCCCGTACACGGGCGACTCCACGCTGCTGGTGGACGTGGGAAACGAGCGGTTCGCGGTGGTCGGGCCGGACCTCGCGATCCACCGAACGCTGCGGGCGCAGGTCGGTAACCGCCCCTACACGATCACGCCGCGCGGCGCGGACTCGGCCGGCCGGCTGTACTTCGGCATCCCTCCCTGGGCGCTGGGGCCCAACGCGCCGCCCGGTGATTCCGTCGACGTGGCGCGCTGGGATCCGCGCACGGACGACGTGCAGATCCTCGCGCGGCTCAAGGGATCGGAGCGCACCAGCTGGCAGAGGGAGGGGCGCCCCCGGATGACTCCGGGCATCCCCATGGTCATCTTCGCGCCGCAGGACGCCTGGGCGATCGCGGTGGACGGGCGGATCGCGGTCGTGCGCGCGGGTGACTACCACGTCGAGTGGCGGGCCGCGGATGGCACCGTGCGCCAAGGACGGTCATACGCGTATCCTCCGCTCGCCGTCAGCGCCGCCGACAAGCGCGCGTTCGTCATTGCCTTCACGCAGGGCAGTCCCATGAGTGGCCGCGGCGCGGACGGCGGGCTGGGCCACACGCCGGCGGAGTTCCTGGCTCCCGAGCGGATCGAAGAGGACATCCGCACCAACGAGTTCGCGGAGCGGCATCCCTACTTCCGCGCGGGCGGAGCGTGGATGGCGCCTGACGGCGCCCTGTGGGTGGAGCGATCGGTGGCCGCCGGCGCGGCGTCCGTGCTCGACGTATTCGACCGGGAGGGCCGGCTGGTCCGCCAGGTGACGCTGCCGGCGGGTCGCCGGCTGGTCGGGTTCGGTCGGGGCGTGCTCTACGCGGTGGCGGCGGACGCCGACGGCCTGGAGACGCTGGAGCGGTATCACGCCAACTGACGCCGCGCCGGCTACTTCTTCGCCGGCGACACCGGTACCGCGTGGGTTGCCTTGATGGACGTTCCGCGGAGCGCCGCGGTGAGGGCCTGCTCCGGTGGCGCGGCTCCGGGCGTCCAGCGCGTGAGCGCGCGGCCCGCCGTATCGGTCGCCACGCGGGAGGCCGTGAACGTCCCGGCCCGGGCACTGAACACGACCTGCGTGTTGGGGACCGGGTTCCCATAGGCGTCGGTCACGAGCGCCGCGACCCGGATTCGCGTTCCGGCGGTGGCCCGGGCCGGAGCGTCGTCGAACGCGACGTTGGCGGCGGCAGCAGGCCGGGCCCGCGCCGTGGCGCGCACCGTCGTATCCACGCCGCCGGCCCGCACCTCGAGCGCCTGCGCGCCCGCTTTCGGTCCCAGGTCCCACCGGATCGCGACGTGACCGGTCGGGTCCGTCACCGCCGCGCTGTCCACGACGGCGCCTTGCAGTGCCCGGACGGTGAACGGCACGCCGGCCACCCCGTTGCCATGCGCATCCCGGACGCGGAGGATCACGGCCTTGGAGAGGCGCGCGCCCACCGTGCCCACCTGCCCCTGCCCGCTGACCATGACGACCGTTGCGGGAGCACCGGGGGTTACGGTGGCGGTCAGCGTGACGGGCGGAATGGTCCGTGCGTTCCCCGCCTGGACCCGAAGCCGCTGCCGGCCCGCACCGGGGCCGAACGTCCAGCGGGCGCGGGCCTCCCCCAGCGAGTCGGTCCGTTCCTCGAGCGGCTCGACCACGCCGCGATCCAGCGCCGTCCACGCGATGGGGATATCCGCGAGTGCCGCGCCCGTCGAGTCCGCGACGCGCACCACGACCGGTCCCGGGAGCGAGTCGCCCACCACGCCGGCGAGCGCTGTGTCCGCGGGTGCCACGATCGTATTCCCGCGATGGGGGTCCGCCTCGGCGGGAACCACCAGCGTGCTGTCGAGCGTCGGGACGCTCACGATCAGCAGCTGACGCCCCGGCCGTTCGCTCAGCGTCCAGGTGGTGTGTACCTCGCCGTCGCGGTCCGTGGTGGCCGTGTCCGGGGTGACCTCCCCCTCCCCGTCGGCGGGTGCGAACGCGACCGCGATGTCCGGGACTGGTGTCCCGCCCCGCGACAGCACGCGGACGGCGACCGGGCGGGGGAGCGACCGGCCCGCGGGCAGCCGCTGGTCCCCTCCCGAAACGAGCGCGATCGCGGCGGGCGCCAGCTCGACCTGCGCCGCGATCCGGGCCGCCAGGTCCCCGTGGGCGGCCGTGAGCGAGACCCACCCGGGCGCGACAGCCACGGCGCGGCCGAGCGAGTCCACCGACACGATGCTGGTGTCGTTCGAGCGCCACCGGGGAGCCAGTTCGCGAATGGGGTGGTGACGAGCGTCGAGGGTGTGGGCCACGAACAGCACCGTGTCCCCTTCGAGCACGCCGACCACGGAGTCGCCGAGGATCGCGACGCGCATAGGGAGCTGGCGGACCACGATGCGCGCGTCCGCGGCATGCTCGCGCACGGAAGCCCGGATGAGCGTGGTCCCTGCGCCCCGGGCCACGACCGTGCCCGCGGAGTCCACCGTCGCGACCGTAGTGTCGGCGCTCAGCCACCGCAGGTTGACGCCGGCGAGGCCGGCGCCGCGCTCGTCGGTGACGCTCGCGGCAAGGACCGTCGTGTCGCCGATAGCCCGGAGCGTGTCCGCGCGCGGCATCACCCAGACCCGCCGGGCCGAGTAGTCGGCCAGCCCGAGCCATTCGTTCAGGCCCAGGTTCCTGGCGTTCACCAGGAGTGCCGCGAAGGCAGCGCCGGTGGTGATGATGGCCGTGAGCCATTTGGCGGCGCCGGACAGGGGCGGAGTGGGCGGAGTCTTTGGGGTCATGGTGGAGGTGGCGGTCCCCAATTCATTAGCGGGGAGGACGGGGTCCTGGCTGTGCGGCGGCGCACAGTTCGACCATACCTGGGAAATGCGTTCGGATGGGGCCAGACGCAAGCCTCCCCAGATCCGCCGTCGCTTCTGCGTGCCCGTCTTGCCCCACATCCCGCCCCTACCGAGGGAACCTCACCCCTCTATACTTCGTATTCTCAGTATTCTCACAACAGCACCGCGAGAGGCCGCCGTCCCATGGTCATGCCCACCGCCACGCGTCCCGAGCGCGAGGTGCGCGACACCGTCGTCATCCGCTTCGCCGGAGATTCCGGCGACGGCATGCAGCTCACCGGGCTCCAGTTCACCCAGGAAACCGCCCTCGCCGGCAGTGACCTGGCGACGTTCCCGGACTATCCGGCGGAGATCCGCGCGCCCGCCGGCTCCACCTACGGCGTGTCGGCATTCCAGATCCACTTCGGCGCCCGGGACATCACGTCCGTGGGGGACGAGCTGGACGTGCTGGTGGCCATGAACCCGGCGGCGCTCAAGGTGGCGCTCCCGGACCTCCGGATGGGCGGCACGGTGCTCGTGGATGTGGCGACGTTCACCGACCGGAACCTACAGAAGGCCGAGTACGAGAAGAACCCGCTCGACGACGAATCGCTGGCGCCCTATCAGGTGCTCAAGCTCGACGTCACCCGCTACACCCTCGCCGCCGTGGACGGCCTCGGGCTCTCGCAGAAAGAGGCGCTGCGGTGCCGGAACATGTGGGCCCTCGGCCTCATGCTCTGGATGTACGGCCGGACGCGGAAGGCGACGACGGAGTGGCTGGGGAAGAAGTTCGCCAAGGAACCCACCGTGCGGGACGCCAACCTCCGCGCGCTCAACGCCGGTCACGCGTTCGGCGAGACCGCGGAGATGCCGTCCCACGTGGCGGGCTACGCCGTGCCGGCCGCGGACCTCGAGGCCGGGGTCTACCGCACGGTTAGCGGGACAGAGGCGCTTGCCTGGGGGCTCCTCACCGGCGTCAAGAAGGCGGGGCTCAAGCGCCTGATGTTCGGGTCGTACCCCATCACGCCCGCGTCACCGCTGCTGCACACGCTGGCCGGGCTCAAGGACTACGGGGTCGTGACGTTCCAGGCGGAGGACGAGATCGCGGCCGTGTGCTCGGCCATCGGCGCGTCGTTCGCCGGCGCCCTGGGCGTCACGTCCAGCTCCGGACCAGGCATCGCCCTCAAGGGTGAGGCGATCGGGCTCGCGCTCAGCGCCGAGCTACCGATGATAGTGGTGGATTCCCAGCGCGCCGGGCCCTCCACCGGTCTCCCAACCAAGACCGAGCAGTCCGACCTCTATCTCGCGATATTTGGACGGAATGGGGACGCACAACTTCCCGTAGTAGCAAATGCTACTCCTAGTGATTCGTTCGAGGTCGGCATCGAGGCGGTCCGGCTGGCCACCAAGTACATGACGCCGGTTATCGTGTTGGCGGACGGTTTCTTAGCCAATGCGGCCGAACCGTGGCTCATTCCGGACGTCGAGGCTATCCCGCCTTTTCCGGTCCAGCAGCGCACGGACCCAGAAGGGTTCATGCCCTTCCAGCGAGATCCCGAGACACTCGCCAGGCCGTGGGCGGTCCCGGGAACCCCGGGGCTCCAGCACCGGATCGGCGGGCTCGAGCGGAGTGCCGCCACCGGCAACATCTCCTACGACCCGGACAATCACCAGAAGATGACCGACCTCCGGGCCGCCAAGATCCAGGGCATCGCCGACGACATCCCGCTCCAGGAACCGGCGCTCGGCGAACCGCACGGGGATATCGCGGTCGTTGGGTGGGGCTCCAGCTACGGGCCCATCCATCAGGCCGTCCGGAACCTCCGCGATGCCGGCTGGTCGGTCTCGCACATCCACCTGCGGTACCTCTGGCCCTTCCCGAAGAACCTGGGCGACCTGCTGCGCGGCTTCGGGCGGGTGCTGGTGCCCGAGATGAACGCCGGCCAACTGGTGACCGTGCTCCGGGCGCTGTACCTGATTCCCGCCGAGGGGATCAACCAGGTGACCGGTAAGCCCTTCAAAGTGACCGACATCGAACAGGCCATTCGCGCCCGCTTGGAGGTGCACCGATGACCGCGACGCTCCAGCCCAAGGACTTCGCGTCCGACCAGGAGGTCCGCTGGTGCCCCGGATGCGGGGACTACGCGATCCTCAAGGCGGTCCAGAAGGCCCTGGCCGCCGTCCATTCGCGGCCGGAGAACACCGTATTCGTCTCCGGGATCGGCTGCTCCTCGCGGTTCCCGTACTACGTCGCCACGTACGGATTCCACACGATCCACGGGCGCGCTCCAGCCATCGCCACCGGCGTCAAGCTGGCGAATCCCGACCTGGACGTGTGGGTCATCACGGGTGACGGCGACGGGCTCTCGATTGGCGGGAACCACATGCTCCACGTCCTGCGGCGCAACGTGGACCTGCAGATCATCCTGTTCAACAACGAGATCTACGGCCTCACGAAGGGCCAGTACTCGCCGACGTCCCGCCGCGGCACGCGGACGCCGTCGACGCCCCAGGGATCGATCGACAACCCGCTGGTCCCGGCGAGCT
>Ga0326597_10014603_pt1 | contig 10297 bp, 9 predicted proteins | sample RVTome_12_FD_203789 | JGI IMG/M metagenome (GOLD analysis project Ga0326597, IMG submission 203789) | Soil microbial communities from uranium-contaminated site in the Upper Colorado River Basin, Wyoming, United States - RVT100D185 | ecosystem: Environmental > Terrestrial > Soil > Contaminated >...
ACTTGACTGCGGAGAGGTGCCTGCGGTTGATTCGCGACGAAGGAAGGCCATTTGTCTTTCACGAAGTCAGAAAAGGGGATAAGTCCAATTAACTTGACTGCGGAGAGGTGCCTGCGGTTGATTCGCGACGAAGGAAGGCCATTTGTCTTTCATGTTCGAGTGCTCCGGTTAGATCGCCGCGCTAAGCTGCTTGATCTCCTGGTTCAGAATTCGATCGTTCTCCGAGTAATCGACCGGAACCTCGATGACATGCACGCCCGGCTGCTCGTGGCAGCTTCGCATCGTCGTGAGCAGATTCGCCGAACTCGTCACGCGATGCCCCCGCGCCCCGTAACTCTCCGCATATTTCACAAAATCTGGATTGCCGAAATCGAGACCGAAGTCTGGCAGGCCCATGTGGACTTGCTTCCACTTGATCATCCCGTACGCGTCGTCTCGAAGAATCAAGACGACCAGGTGCAGGCCGAGCCGCACGGCCGTTTCGAGTTCCTGGGAATTCATCATGAAGCCACCGTCGCCGCAGATGGCCATGACCTGGCGATCCGGAAAGACCAACTTCGCCGCGCGTCGAAAAGGTGTCAGGAACCGTTACTCGTATTCTCGGTCGATTTCATGAAGAACGGTTCCTGACACCTTTTCCGTCCTTTTCCGTCCACAACAGGTTTGGCCGTGCTCCACGCACCCTACATGAATAATTTTTCCGCGTCCCGCAAGGCCGTGTCGGCTTCGTACTTCACTTCCGTCTTGCCGTCGGCCAGCGGAAACCAACCGTACAAGCGACCAGCAGTTGAGAACTTCCCAGTAGGCCGGAACAAGGCTTTGCGCAGTTCCGGCAGCGGCGTGGCGTTTGGCTCGTGCCGGAACTGCGAAGACTTGTTCCGGCCTACTTTTGACTCCGTGATCTTTCGCGTGTGGCCGATTACCGGCTGGGAGTTGGGATCGGCTTCGGCGAAGACATCGCGAAACAGTTTCAACTCGGCCTTCTTCCACGTCGAATCGTTTTCTTTCAACACGGCTTCGATTCGCGTTTGCACATCGTTCCAGTCGTCACGCGGCTCGCGGCCAAGCGCCTTGTCAATCGCCTGCACGGCGTCCAGTAACTGCGGCAGGGCCTCCAGAAAGCGACTCTTCCGCTCGGTCGTCATTTGGTAACGCAATCGCAACGGACGTTCGACCGTACATCGGCGATAGCCAAAGTCCTCGTTGTCGAAGACTTTGCTGATAGTGCGAACGTCAACGGTTTCTCCTTAGCTCGCTTTCGGCCTGCGGGCTCCGCCAGTGAGCGAAATCCAACTCTTCGCCATTCCACGCGAGTCGCAGACAAAGGCCGCTTCGAGCAGTTTTCGAACCGTTCCGGGCGGAGCGAGAATCTGGTCATCGTCGATGAACAACAAGTCGACCATCCGGTGGATGAATTCACGGGGCGTAAAGTGATCCCCGGCGGTCTCGTTGGCTTGTTCGTTGAACTTGCGGATCAAGTGCTCGAACAACTTGCCCATTTCTTCGTTGGGAAGCGAACCCGGATGCAGGTCGACTTCGCAGAATTTCGAGATGACGAGAAACAGGATGTTCGACTCGTGCATCCGCTCGATTTCGGCGGTGAAGTCGAAGTACTCGAAGATCCTGCGGACGTTGGCCGAGCTTCCCGAACGAGAACCCTAGCCAAAAAGTTCGCCATGCTGGGTTCTGTATTCCGCCCACTGCTCCGCCACCCATTGTTGGTCTTGTTCCTCAAGCGACGGGCTGCAAGGCCGTTCGTAATGGACGCGCAACATGTAACTGCCTTCTTCATAGACGCGGTCCAAGGCGGCTTGCAAGTCGAGCGGAACGTCCGGGTCGGGCGCCACCAACGGTATTCCGAACGTCGGTAAAGGATTGCGCAGCCTGCGCGGAATGATCTCGTATTGCGTCCGTCCGGGCTGGAACCGATTGACCGTCACCAGATAGTCAAACGGCCCGATCGATTCCAGTTGTTCGTCGGAGAACTCAACTATCCGATGGCCGCGACGGAGCAGGTCAAGCTCGACCAGATGTGTCGAGATTTGCAAGGTTGACTTTCGTTTCCGCATATACTCATCATGCCCCGGACCCGTGGCCTTGTTGATCGGACTGACAACCTCGATCACGGTGACGACGTTTAAATCCTGATATCGATCCAGGATTTCGATGTAATGCTCCTTCACGGGATCGTCGGCAATCTCCATCACCAGCGGCTCTTCCAAAACAACAGCAGCACGCGCCGGCGCGGAAGCGTTGGAAACTTTTTGGACCCACAAGTCTGGGACACGCTGATGCTGCGGTATGTCGATCATCACGCGTTCTTCGATCGAAGCGATATAGCGGGGTCGCAGCCTCGGTGATATCTGCTGCGCGATCACGTTAATCAAGCGACTATGCACCCCCGTCCAAAGAATTGGGTGTTCGAGATAGGGGTCCATTCCGGGAAAGGGCATTGTCATGTGGTGTTCCTCGGAAGCTGCGTGATCGTCCTTCCATTGTATTCAGAAGCGGCAATGCGGAAGTAGCCCGTTTTTCCTGCTCGCACTCGACTTTGGCGCACTTTCACGACCTCTCTCCGCAAGCTCCACAAGCGCGCATCAACATTACTCGTGGGCGGTTCGCTTCTGCGCGAACAGCCAAGCGTACATCTCGCGATCCGCATACGTCGCGGCCCACGAGTTGTGACCGACTCCGGGATACTCCGTGTACTTGGGCGTACCGCCAGCGGCCTTCAAGGCGGCGATCATGTCTCGTGATCGAATTGGCTTGACCGATCCGTCATCAGCGCCGTGAAATGCCCAGACCGGAACATGCACGAACTGCTTCGCCAACGCAAGATCACCGCCGCCGCAAACTGGCACGGCGGCGGCAAAGCGATTCGGATAACGCTGGATCGCGTCCCACGCGCCAAAGCCTCCCATCGAGAGCCCCGTGACGTACAACCGGCTCGCGTCGATCGAGAACTCGGATTGCAGGCTCGTGATCAACTCGAGCGACAGACGCATCGGCTCCGTCGGCTTCTCAGGCATCGTGTGGGCATCCGCCGTCCAAGGCGTATCGACCCACTGGACTCCGTCGGGGCATTGCGGGGCGACGACAAAGCACGGGTACTTGGCCATGACGTCGTCACTGGCGAAGTCGTTCATCCCGTGTACGAGCGGTTTTACATTGTCATCGCCTCGTTCGCCGGCACCGTGATAGAAAATGACGAGCGGATAACGCTGATTCGCGTCGTAGCTTTTCGGTCGCAGCAAGCGATAAGGCAGCGAACCATGGGCTGTCTCAAAGACTCTCGCCTCGAATCGCTCTCGGGCGACGTCCGCACCGTTGGCACTTGCCATTATCCCTCCTACCACACAGCCCATGAAACTGATAAACAGAACCCGAAAACCATGTGTCATCGTACCAGTGCCTCCACTTATCCGGCCTCCACGAAGTCGATCGAACCGCGTTGATTATAGCCAGCGGCGATGGCCCTGTCGCTTGACCCTGCCCGGAGCCGTACTTATGGTGGAATCTGGCGATCGCACTTGTTCCCACCTGGCGCGGAACTTATCCCAGCATGCACGGCACGCTCTTGTTAAGAATCTTCACCGTCGCGGCGCTGTCGTTGAACCTAACGGCCGCCTCCTTCGCACAACCGCCGCAACAACCGGTCACCGTGATCGTGGTGCCCGTCGTGCAACGCGAGGTCGCGGCCGGCCAAACGTTTGTTGGCGCGGTCGTGCCGCCGCGGCGCAGCGTCATCGGCAGCGCCGTCGATGGGCGTGTCTCGGCGTTGTACGTCGATGCAGGTGATGCGGTCGGGCCACCTCAAGCGGACGAAGCCGGTACGGAGCGAGGCCAACCGATTGCGCAACTGTTGACGGATACAATCTCGATCGAGATTGCGTCGGCTCGTGCCGAGATGCTGCTGCGCCAGCACGAACTCGCTGAAATGGAAGCCGGCTCGCGGCCCGAGGCGATCGCGGAAGCCAAGGCGCGGCTTGGCGCGGCACAGGCATTGAAAGACTTTGCCAAGGCTCGGTTCGAGCGTACGAAGTCGCTGTTCGAACAAGCCAACACCGCGTCGCTCGACGAGTTGGAGCAGGCTTTGTCAGCTTCCGTCGCCGCCGAGCAGAATCACGCCGCGGCCAGCGCAACGGCCGATCTCGCCATCGCGGGGCCGCGCCAGGAACACATCGAGCAAGCTCGGGCCAGGCTCGCGATGGCGACCGAAGACGTGAACCACTTGGAAAGTCAGAAGGCCAAGTACACGCTTCGAGCCCCCTTCGAAGGCTACGTCGTCGCGAAGCATACCGAAGTCGGTGCCTGGGTCTCGCGCGGTGATCCCGTCGCCGAAGTGATCGAGCTGGACCCGATCGAGATCGATGTCACCGTGCCGGAAGCTTTCGTCGCTCACGTTCGCACCGGTGCCGCCGCACAGATTCATGTCGATGCGGTCCCCGATCAGGCTCTCACAGGCACAGTGGCGAGAATCATTCCCGACGCGGATCTGCGGTCGCGAACGTTCCCCGTGAAGATCCGCTTGGCGAACCCCAAAGCGGAAGACGGGCATTTACTGAAATCGGGCATGTTGGCGCGAGTTACCCTGGCTGTCGGCCCACCGATTCAAGCGTTACTGGTTCCGAAGGATGCACTGGTCCTCGGCGGTCCGCAACCGTCGCTGATGGTCGTCACGATGGATCCCAAAACGAAGCAAGAGACAGTTCGCCCCGTGCCGGTACAACTCGGTGTGACCGATGGTTCATTGATCCAGGTGATTGGAAACCTCGTACCGACAGATAAGATCGTCGTTATCGGCAACGAACGAGTGAGGCCAGGGCAGCCAATCGCGGCGAAGCTGCAAACAAAGTAGCCGTCACGCTCCGCCGTGACGAGCTTTGTCAGAGCGGGGCTTTGTGCTCGGTCGAGTTTAATCACAACACACACTCCAACGCGAAAGGCTCATCACGGCGGAGCGTGATGGCTACTTTTATGCACCCTATCGAAGCCTTCATCCTCAATCCGGTCAAAGTCACGGTCGCCGTGTTGCTGTTGGCTTTGTTCGGCATTATCGGGCTGCTTCGAATGCCGATGCAGCTGACGCCGGAAGTGCAGATCCCCACGATCAGCGTCTCGACCCGATGGCCCGGCGCCAGCCCGCAAGAAGTCGAACGCGAGATCATCCAGGAACAAGAGGAACAGCTCAAAGCGGTCGAAGGCGTGACCAAGATGTCTTCCGAGTCGATGGATTCGGCTGGCACGATCACACTCGAATTCCGTGTCGGCACCAACATGGAAGAGGCTTTGCTCAAAGTCAACAGCCGCTTGCAGCAAGTTCCCGAGTACCCCGAGGACTCGGACGAACCCGTGATTCAGACGTCGAGTTCGGCGGATCGCGCGATCGCCTGGTTCATCTTGAGCGCGAAGATGCCCGACCGGGGAACAGTACAACAGTTTATCGACGCGCATCCCGAGTTGGCGGAGGATTTGAAGCCTGTTACCGCCGCACACAGCCCCGCACTCGCCGAATTGCGATTGCGTCGAGCGGCTGCGAAGCACGCGATCGTGAAGGACGAGCTGCTCCCGCCACTGGTCGACTTGCCGGCACAACGCAAGTTCGCCGAAGATCATATCGAAACCCAGTTCGAACGCGTCGACGGCGTATCCAACTCGAATGTCTTGGGCGGTCGCGACCCGGAGTTGCAAGTTATCGTAGATCCGCAACGGCTCGCCGCACGACAACTCACGATCTCCAACGTCCGAGATGTTTTGCGAGCCCAAAACAAGGACACATCGGGCGGCGACTTCTGGGAAGGCAAACGCCGTTGGGTCGTCAGAACGCTGGGCCAGTTCCGAAACACGGAGCAAGTCGAGAATCAGGTGCTCGCCGTCGTCGACGGCGATCCAGTTTACGTTCGCGACGTCGCGGAAGTCCGCATTGGGCAAAAGAAACCAGACGGATTTGTCCGACGCTACGGCAATGAATGTATCGCCATCAACGTCATTCGCGATTCGGGCGCGAACGTCTTGCAAGTCATGCGAGGCTTGCGGGAGGCAAACCAGCGGCTTAACGAAGGAGCCCTCAAGAGACAAGGTCTGACGCTGAATCAAGTCTACGACGAAACGGAGTACATCACCTCCGCCGTCAACCTTGTGAACCAAAACATTATCTTAGGCGGTGCGCTGACGGTCATCGTTCTCATGTTGTTCCTGCACATTGGCTCGCGGACACTGATCTTCGCGCCGCTGTTGGCTGGCACCGCGATCGCGGCGATGGTGATCTCGCCGTGGTTCTTCCTGGCGACGTTGGCTTTGATCGTCATCTCCGGTTTTTGGTTTGCGCGCGGTGCTCTGGTCGTCAGTCTTGCGATTCCGGTCAGTATCGTCGGCACGTTTCTCGTTTTGCAACAACTCGGACGATCCTTGAACGTGATCAGCCTGGCAGGGCTTGCGTTTGCGGTCGGAATGCTGGTCGACAATGCGGTCGTTGTGCTGGAAAACATCTATCGTCACCATCAGGAAGGCGAAGGGCCGTTCGCGGCCGCTGAACGGGCGACCAAGGAGGTGTGGGGAGCCGTCGCGGCTTCGACACTCACCACGCTGGCCGTGTTCCTGCCCGTCTTGTTCGTCCAGGAAGAAGCCGGCCAGCTGTTCCGCGACATCGCGTTGGCGATCAGCTCGGCCGTCGCCTTGTCGCTGGTAGTTTCCGTCACCGTCATTCCAACCGCCGCCGCGCGTCTGCTGACTCGCTCCAAACAAGATCCGTCGGACGGAAAGAGTGCGACGCGTCGAACGAGCATCGTCGAGCGATTGCTGACGAACCTTGGCTCGCGATTTGTTGGCGTCGTGGTCGGGATGAACGCTGGCATTCAAAAGAGTACGATGGCCCGCCTGCTGGTCATCGTGGTACTGGTTGGCACATCGATCGGGTTGAGCGTCCTGTTGTGGCCGAAGGTCGAGTACCTGCCGACCGGCAACCGCAATCTGATCATTTGCCTTGTTCTTCCACCACCAGGTTACAACCTCGATCAGCTCGGACAACTCGGCAAGACGGTCGAAGACGAACTGCAACCGTACTGGGACGTCGATCCCGACAGCCCAGAGGCCGCCGCACTCGATTTTCCCGCGGTGCGTGACTTCTTTTACGTGGCTCGCGGTCGATCGGTGTTTCTGGGGCTGCGTTCCGCCGATGCGTCTCGTGTTGACGAATTGATTCCACTCATCACCGGCGGCGTGAATCCGAGAAACGGCGTTTCGACGCCCGGCCTCCGCTCTAAGCTGCCGGGAACTTTGGTCATCGCCAACAAGTCGAGTTTGTTCGAGAGCGGGCTGACCGGCGGTCGCAGCATCGACATCGAAATTACGGGACCGGAACTGACAAAGCTCGTCGCACTCGGTGGACGCATCTTTGGCCAAGTCAGTCAGTTGATTCCCGGCTCGCAGGTGCAGCCGATCCCCAGCCTCGACCTTTCCAATCCTGAAATGCATGTCGTCCCGCGGTTGTTACAAGCGGCCGACATGGGCGTTACGGCGGTCGATTTGGGCTATGCCACGAACGCGTTTGTCGATGGAGCGTGGGGCGGCTATTACTATCAAGGTGGCGATAAGATCGACTTGACGATCAAAGGCAATCAGGCCTCCGTGAACCGGACCCAAGATTTACAGGAGATCCCGATTGCCACCCCGCGCGGGCAGCTCGTACCGCTGGGGGCTTTGGCCGAAATCGAGTACAGCAGCGGCCCCGAGCAAGTCAACCATCGTGAGCGACAACGTGCGATTACGATCCGCGTGAAGCCGCCAGAGAATATGGCATTGGAAGATGCTTTGACGAGCATCACCAAGGAGGTCATCGAGCCACTCCAAGCCAGTGGCGAACTAGGCACCGAATACACGCTCGTGCTGAGCGGCACGGCGGACAAATTGCGCGAGACGTGGAACGCCATGCGGTGGAACTTCCTGCTCGCGCTGTTGATCACGTATCTCCTGATGGCAGCTCTGTTCGAGTCGTGGCTGTATCCATTCGTGATTATCCTCAGCGTACCACTTGGTGCGGTCGGCGGAATCATGGGATTGAACCTGCTGAATCTCTACCTGCTGGTGATGAGCGGCCAAACGCAAACGTTGGACGTGCTAACGATGCTGGGCTTCGTGATCTTGATCGGCACGGTCGTGAACAATGCGATCTTGATCGTGCATCAGTCGCTGAATCACATGCGCGACGACGGCCTCGATCCCCAAGCCGCGATTTTGGAAAGCGTCCGCACCCGCATCCGCCCGATCTTCATGACCACGCTGACCACCGTCTTCGGCCTCGCCCCGCTGGTCCTCTTCCCCGGAGCCGGCAGCGAACTCTACCGCGGCCTCGGCAGCGTCGTCCTGGGCGGCTTGATTGTTTCAACGGTCTTTACGCTGCTGCTAGTGCCAACGCTCTTCAGCCTGATGATGGACGCGAAAATGGCGTTGATCGCCTTGATCGGCTGGACGGGGGTCTCGGAGACGGAATAGCGCTTTTGAGACCCAACCGGACGTCAGCAATTCTCATCCAACAATCCGCGGCGGTGGCGTTCGGCAAGGTTGATCATGACTTCCAGGATCAGCATGGCGGCGCGGGTCATGACGTGGCGCGTGCTGCGGTTGCCGAGGCCGTTGAGCAACTCTTCGAGGACGTGCAGGTGAAGTTGCATGGCTTGCTGCGGCGTTAGACCGCAGGTGACGATCTGATCGACAAGCTGAACTATTTGGTCGGCGAGATTGCCGGCTCCCATGACGATGTAGGTTCGCAGTAATTCGTGGTACTGAGCCGTCAGCGTATGTGGGAACTCCGGCTCCGCGCACGCCGGCGCCGCTTCCTTGGATGAGCCGTCGTTTGTCGCACCTGCGATCGCATCGATCATGGCGCGTTGCTCACGTAGCGAGCGAGTTGCTTCGTCGCGTTCGGTTTGCAATTGTCGCCGCTTGGATTGCGCCAGCCGCCGATTATCGGCAATCAGCCGAACGCGTTCGATCGCACGAGCGACGATCCACAGCAGAGCGCGAGTCGTCGCGGTGTGGAGACAAACATACGCATCCGCACCGGCTTCATAGCACAGCGCCGCCATCTCCTGTTCGCTCGGCTCGCCCAAGACGACGATCGCTTGTTCGTCCCCGCCTCCGCCGCGCAAGGCATCCAAGAATTCGAGCGCATCGAGTCCATCTTCGTGGCTGACCAGAACGACGTCAAAGATCTCGTCTCGCAAGCGGGCCAGACCGCTGGCCATCCCGGCAGTCTCTTCCAGAAACACTTCGCTCGCGCTGTCGGCGGTAAAAGCATCAGCCAGCCAGCCGCTTGCGCGAGTCGACCCGGTAACGAAAAGGGCGCGAATGTGAAGAGGCAGATGACCGCACGGTGTCGTCAGGCGCTTCTTCGGATTTGATACCGAAGCCATTACGAGTTCCTTGAGTGCAATCGATCCGCGGGGCGCGGTGTTTATTTTCTGGTACGGAGAACGGGGTCGGGAGTCTTTTTCGGTCGGACCGCTTTCCAATGGAAAAGACTGCGGCCGAAAAAGGCTCCCGACCCCTTCACATCTTGTATCCAAGCCGTTCTCGAGGGTCAACGCCAATCAGGCCGCGGGCCAATCGTACGTGACGCGCATCGCGAGACTGACCGTCAGTGTGATTTCGGGCAAGCTGATTGGCTTGGCGTGCGTCGAGAACGCGTCGGCTTGGCGTGCCTGTTCGGCGAGCGTCTCGTTCATTTCCGCCGATAGCAGGATGCAGGGGACGGCCGAGTAGACTCGCTTGACGCGACGGATTGTCTCCAGGCCGGTCAATCGTGGCATGTTCATGTCGAGCAAGACGACGTGAATCTTGTGGCGTTGAATGATCTCGAACGCTTCCTGCCCATCCTCCGCCAACATCGTGTGGAAGCCGCGCTGCTCGAACAGACCGCCCAGCGTCTCGCGAAAGGCGCGGTCGTCGTCGGTGATCAACATAGACGGCATGTCGAGTAACATGGCAATTCCCGTCGGAGAGTATAACAGCCAGCGGCACTACTTCTATCAAAGATCGTGTCTTGATAGAAGTCAAGTCTGTAAAGCTTGAACGATCCCCAGGTTACACAAGAAACGAGGCGGTCGGTGCCGGGTTGTCAGCAATGTGCGTAACCTTATACTACCGGGAGACTTTCGGGTTTTGGTTGCACGATTCGGGCTGTCCTTACCCAGTGCGATCACCCTCATTCACGGAGAGGATCTTGGTGGAAACAAACCCTTCCTTCCTCGCTCGCCACGAGTTTCTAATCCGGCGGCTGCATTCGCTGAGCGGCTTGATC
>Ga0326597_10014604_pt1 | contig 10296 bp, 9 predicted proteins | sample RVTome_12_FD_203789 | JGI IMG/M metagenome (GOLD analysis project Ga0326597, IMG submission 203789) | Soil microbial communities from uranium-contaminated site in the Upper Colorado River Basin, Wyoming, United States - RVT100D185 | ecosystem: Environmental > Terrestrial > Soil > Contaminated >...
AGGACCGCGACCCGCACCGCGCCACCGCCCCGCGGATAGTAGCCCCGGCGCGCGATCTCGATACGCGCGCTCGCGCCCGAGCGCGCGAGCAGCGGCAGCAGCACGTGGGCGAGGTAGTCGGCCGGCGGCGCCTGGCGCACGTCGGTGCCGCCGGTGACGGTCACTGTGGCCGCTTGCCTGGCCGCGATCAGCACCGGCAGCAGCGCCTGCGGCACCAGCGTAATGCTCCCGGCGGTGCCGATGTCGAACGCGTGCTCGCCGCCGCGCAGCGCGCGCGGCGCGAACCGCAGCCTCCGCGACCGCAATTCCAGGCCCTCGACCTGAGCATCGCACAGTCTCGCCACGGCGCGCACCGCGGCCAGGTGCTGCGGCGCGAGCCCCGGCTTGTCCCGCTTGGCGCGGATGCCGGTGATGAGGGCCGTGCGCCCCGTTATCGCCGCGAGCGCAACCGCCGTGCGCAGCAACTGGCCGCCGCCTTCGCCGTGCGCGCCGTCGATCTCGACCGTCATGCCGGGTTCGCCGCGCCCGCGCGCCGCCCGCCGTTCCCGTAGCATGTTAAACGTCGCTTCCAAAACCAATTGACCGCCAAGGCGCCAAGACGCCAAGACCGCCAAGAAAACCAATAATAGCCAGATCAAGCGATACCTGAGGCTCTCCGGCAAACATCGGCCACCTGCGCGAGCCCGCTTCTTCGGATGAGCTTCAATCGTCTTTCATCCTTTTCCTCAGTTTGAGACGACGCGGACGGAGCCCGCGTCCCGGCCGGCTCGGTTCTGGTTATCGTTCTCTTGGCGTCTTGGCGTCTTGGCGGTTCAATCATTTGCTCTTCTTGAGCGGCGTATTGGCGCCTTGGCGGTTCAAATCGATTCTCACCGACCCCGCTCCTCCCGCAGTGAAAAAAGGGGCCAGGCTCAATTAGATGAAGGGTAAGCGTCCGGCCGAGGCCGTCTTGAGTTTGACGTGATCGGCCGTAAAGATGGTGTCCACTATGAAGATGGCGGACACCAAGTCGGGTGGGCCATGTCGGGTGCGCGTCAACCGCACCGGACGCCGGACCTATTCCCGGGAGTATAAGCTCGAGATCGTTGAGGAGTGCAGCGTGCCTGGCGCGTCGGTGGCTGCCGTGGCCTTGTCGCACCGGGTCAACGCGAACTTGGTGCGCCGCTGGATTGTGCGGCACCGGAAGGGGCAGTTGGTTCGGGTGCCACAGAAAAAAGGGGCCAGGCTCAATTAGATGAAGGGGCCTGTCCACCATAGTTGGTCGTAGCGCGTTGAAGGGGCACACGACCATGAGGGCGTATCCGGCCCGCCCCTGCCATGCCTCGCCGTTGCCGTATCCACCTCGATGGGATACCGCTGCACATCGTGCAGCGCGGACACAATCGGGACCCGTGCTTTTTCGCCGAGGACGATTTCAGCAGCTACCTGCACTGGCTGGGTGAGGCGCTGCGGGAGACCGGGTGCACGCTGCATGCCTACGTGCTCATGACAAACCACGTCCACCTGCTGTTGACGCCGAAGAGAGCCGAGGCGGTTCCCAAGCTCATCATTTCGCTCGGGCGGCGCTATGTGCAGTACGTCAACCGCAGCTACCGGCGAACGGGCACGCTATGGGACAGCCGCTACAAGTCCTCGCTGGTGCAGGCGGAGACTTACCTATTGGCCTGTCACCGCTACATTGAGCTTAACCCGGTGCGTGCCGCGATGGTCGATGATCCGGCACACTATCGCTGGACAAGCTATCGGGCCAATGGACTCGGACAGCCGGATGCCAGACTGACGCCCCATCCACTCTATCGGGCGCTGGGTCGAGATGACAGGGAGCGGCAGGCGGCTTACCGGGGGCTGTTCCGCGCGCATCTTGATCGTGAGGCGCTCGACGACATTCGACTGGCGCTGAATCAAGGCCAGCCGGTCGGTAACGCGCGGTTTCTCGCAAGGATCGAGCAGATCACAGGCATCCGGTGCGAAGCCAGACCGCGGGGTCGGCCGCGAGTAGACGCGGCGCGGTCCGCACTTCCATAATTGAGCCTGGCCCCTTTTCCCTTTTCCCAACACAGCTTGCTTTTACCGATCCTCGGCGGGTTGTCGCGGAAGATTTTTCGCACAGCTCGCGCGAAAAGCGTTATTACTGCTTCGGCGAAGTTGGCGGCGGCGTGCTGACCGTGCGCTTCACCTACCGTGAAGGCGTGATTCGAATCATTGGTGCCGGTTATTGGCGAAAAGGCAAACGGATCTATGACCGCGAAAATCAAGTACACCGACGAACCCCTGGGAAAACTTAGGGTTGTTCCTGACTTTCTGCCTTCTCCCGAAGAGCTGGCAATTCGCGAGGAAGGCGTGAAGGTGACTATCGCGCTCTCGAAACGCAGCGTCGAGTTTTTCAAGCGTGAAGCTGAAAAACACGGTACGCAGTACCAACGGATGATTCGCCGCCTGCTCGACAGTTATGCGCGGCACCATTCGCGACCTCCAACTCCCCGCCCAACCCGGACGCGCGGCAAGGCGACGCGCGCCGGTTAGCGCGAACGTTGACATCGCAGGATAGTCCGTGCCCACTGAACAGTATTGAATCGGAAAAGGTTTAGATCTCGATGAGGTCCGGAGCGACTACGGCCAAGGCGCCGGCTACATTGCAAAAAGGCAAGACTTGATCCCATAACGCGCTCGCTCTTCTCATTAAGATGGCATGCTCGCCTCCTCCTCCCGGAGGGAGCGGGAGGCGCCCATGCCATCTTGGCGGTTTAAATCGAATTTCATCGATCACACTCCTGCCGCGGCCACGCGATTTCGATGCGGTTGTCCGTGCCACGCAGGGCGCGGGTGCCGAAGCGGCGGCCTTCCCGGTCGAGCACCGCGCACAACCAGCGCGCGTCCGCCGCCGAGGCGCGCCCGACGCGGAAGCGCCTGATTTGCATCACCGCAAGCTCGAGCTGGATGAGACGGCCGCTTCCCGCCTCGAGCTCCGGCAGGTACATGAGCACGAGATCGCCGCGGAATTCCTCGTGCCCGCGAATGCCCTCGTAATCGTTGATGAAGTCGCCGCATCCGTAAAGAATTAGCTTCCCGCGGTAGACCTCGATCGCCTTCGGATGATGCGACGAGTGGCCGTGCGCGACATCGACCCCCGCAACGTCGATCAAGGCCCGGGCGAAAGCCGTCTCCTCGGGCGCGACCGCATAACCCCAGTTGCCGCCCCAGTGTATCGAGACCACCACGATGTCGCCCGGCTGCTTCGCTACCGCAATGCGCCGCGCCAGGCGCTCGACGATGCGGGGCGATAGCTCGGGCAGGAAATCCACCCCCGGCGCGCGGTCCGTGGCCGCCCAATCGGGGGGCACGCCGCTGCTCTCGCTGCACACCGCGAACACCAGGATGCGGCCGCGGCCCGCCACTGGCAGCACTGCGGAGGCTTCGGCTTGCGCGCGGTTCGCGCCCGCGCCGGCCGTGGCAAGCGCAGCCGCGCGCAGCGTCTCGACCGTCTCGATGAGGCCGCGCTCGCCCCAGTCGAGCACGTGATTGTTGGCGAGCACGCAGCAGTCGATCCCGGCGGCGGTGAGGCAATTCACGTTGGCCGGGCTCATGCGGTAGTTGATGCCCTTCGGCAGCCAGTCCTCGCTGCAGGTGACCGCCGTCTCGAGATTGATGATGCGCCGGTCGGGCTTTGCGCGCGCAAGCTCGGCCAGCGCGTCGCCCCAGATATACGACGGGGCCACGCCGCGCGGGATCGGGCCGTTTGCATCCTCCGCCAGCCGCACGTAGCCCGTGGCGCTCTCCACGTAGCGCTCGTGGATCTCCGCGTCGCACGGGCGCGCCAGAATCTGGTCGATGCCGCGCCCGGTCATCACGTCGCCGCAGAGAAACAGTTTGATGCTCGCCATGGCTTTCATCCGCGCGGGCCCGAACGCGGCGCGGTGTCAATCCGCCAGCAACTCGGTCAGGGAGCCTCCGCCATGGATGCGGCGTATCGCCTCCGCGAAGAGCGGGGCCGACTTGACGACAACCAGCTTGCGGCGCGCGGCGGCATCGAGCCGGAACGGCGGAACCGTGTCGGTCACGGCGAGCCGCTCCAGTGCCGGGTCGGAGAGCAGCGCCGCGGCCTTCTCCGTGAACAGTCCGTGGGAGGCCGCGGCGTAGACCCTGGCCGCGCCCTGCGCCCGGCAGGCGGCCACGGCTCGTCGCAGCGTGGTCCCGCTGCTGATCAGGTCGTCGATGATGATCGCGGTGCTGCCCCGCACGGCGCCGACCAGGGCCTCGCCGGATACGACGCCGGCGCTGCGGCTCTTTTCCATGAACGCCCGGCCGACGCCGCGCTTGAGCCGCAGCTCCAGCGCCTCGCGGAACGCCTCCGCGCGCTTGACGCCGCCCACGTCCGGGGAAACCACCGCGACCTCGTCACCGCCGACCAGCGGCGCGTAGAAATCGACGAAAAGCTTTCTCGCATCGAGGTGCTCGGCCCGGATGCGAAAGGCATTCTCGTACGCGGCGACGTTGTGCACGTCGAGCGTGACGACACGGTCGGCGCCCACGGCTTCCAGCACGCTCGCGACGTAGCGCGTCGACACCGGGTCCCGCGGCTTGCTGCGCCGGTCTTTTCGCGCGTAGCACAGGTACGGCATGACCGCGGTCACGCGCGCCGCGGAGGCATCCTTCAGCGCGCCCACGAAGAACAGCAGGCGCACGAGCTTGTCGTTCACGCTCTCGCGCGCGCCGGCATAAAGCGACTGCACGACGAACACGTCGTGGCCGCGCACGCTATCCAGCGGCCGCGCCTTGTGCTCGCCGTCCTCGAACTCGCGCTCCTCGTGCTGGCCGAGCGGCACGCCGAGCGCGGCCGCCACCTGTTCGCCGAAGTCGCGGCTCGCATTCAGCGCAAAGAGCCTGGAACCCATCTCCTTCCTCGGCCCGGCGCGCCGGGGAGCAGCGCCGGGCAAAACCAGCGGCAGCGCAAAAAAAGCGCGGTTACAGGTGCCGCGTGAACCAGTCCCGCGCAAGCACGGCGAGCTGCTCGAGCTTGCCGGGTTCCTCGAAGAGATGCGTCGCGCCGGGCACGATCTCCAGCCGCCATTCGGCCGCGAGGCGCGCCGCGGCGCAGCGGTTCATGCCGATCACCGGCGCATCGAGACCCCCGACGATAAGCAGCGTCGGCGCGCGCACGCGCGGCAAGGCGGGCATCGCCAGGTCGGGACGTCCGCCGCGTGACACCACGGCTGCGACCCGGTCCGGCCGCGCGGCGGCCGCAGCGAGCGCCGCAGCCGCTCCGGTGCTCGCCCCGAAGAGACCGAGCCGCAGGCCGGCGACGCCGGGCTCGGGGCCGAGCCAGTCGATCGTGCCGATCGTGCGGCGCGCGAGCAGGTCGATGTCGAAGCGCAGCTCCGCGGTCTGCTCGTCGATCCGGTGCTCGGCCGGGGTCAGCAGATCGAAGACCAGCGTCGCGAGGCCGCCGTCGTTGAGCAACCCGGCGACGAAGCGGTTGCGCGGACTGAACCGGCTGCTGCCGCTGCCGTGAACGAAGACCACCAGGCCAGTCGCGCGCGCGGGCATCACGAGCTCGCCCGGGAGCGTAACGCCCCCGGCGCTCACTGCGACGTCGAGTGTGCGCGCGTCCGGGCCGTCAGCGGCTCGTCTCGCCGGCATCGTGCGTCTCCGCGGCCTGCTTCAACAGTTCCCTCACCTCGTCATCGCTCGTCTGCGGGAAATCGCGATACCAGCAGCCGATCGCCATGAACGGCGCGGGCGTCGCGAGACAGACGACGTCGTCCGCTTCCGCCTCCAGCGCATCGATCGTCTCGCGCGGCGCGACCGGCACCGCCACGACGATGCGCGCGGGATGGCGCTGGCGCAGCGCTTTCACCGCTGCCCGCATGGTCGCTCCGGTGGCAAGGCCGTCGTCGACCAGGATCGCGCAGCGTTTCTCGACCTGCGGCGGCGGCCGGTCGCCGCGATAGGCCCGATTCCGCCGCTCGAGCTCCGCGCGCTCGCGCCGCGCCACCGCTTCGATCCCGGCTTCGCTGATGCCGCATCCCGCGACGACGTCCGGATTGAGCACCTGCATGCCGCCCGCCGCGATGGCGCCCATGGCGAGCTCCTCCTGGCCGGGGGTGCCGAGCTTGCGCACCAGCAGGAGATCGAGCGGAGCGCGTATCGCCTTCACGATTTCGAAGGCGACCGGCACCCCGCCGCGCGGCAGCGCCAGAACGATCACATCGCTGCGGCCCGCATAATCCCGGAGCGCCTTGCCGAGCAGGCGTCCGGCCTGTATCCGGTCCGCGAAAGGCAGGTGTGCCTGTCGTCCCTCAGACATGTCGTGACCTCATGCCACTCGACGCGGGCGACGCGCCGCGGGCGGTGAGGAATACGCCGAGCGGCCGCCAAGCCCGCAGCCCTTTTTACATCCTACAACCGGCGCCGGCGCGCGCGTTGATGTACATCAACCCGCGCACGCATCCGCACGACGCAAGGCATCGGCCGCCCCGGTCTCACCCCACGAGCACGAGCGGACATTTCAAACCCGCCACCAGGCTCGCGAGCAGGCGCTCGTCGCGCACCGTCTCGCCGTCATGCCAGAAGAGCAGCCCCGCGTGCGCATCCCGCACCGCCTTGCACACCTGCCCGGCGGCCCGCTCGCGCAGCCAGATTGCGCGCCCGATCGCATTCCGGCCGGCAAGCCAGGCGTCCACCTCCCGCCGCGCGGCCTCGAACATGGTGCGCTCGGCGGCGTTCACCAGCACGACCAGGTTGACGCCCGAGGCCGCAGCCAGGAGCTGCCCCGCGTCGAGCGCGCGCCATGCCGCCTCCGATCCGTCGAACAGAACGGCGAGCGGACGCGCCACATCCGGCGCTGCAAGCGGCGGGCCCGCCGCGAGCACGACCAGGTCGAGCGCCTGCACCAGCTCGAGAACGGGCCGCAAGCCCGGTCCGCGAACCGCTTCGAACGTCCATGCGAGTCGCAGCCCGGCGGCGGCGGCCTCGAGCGCGCTTCGCGCGCGCGCGGCCTGTACCCGGAACTCGCGCTCGATGTCCTGCGACTGGATCGGCCGGAGCATCGCGGAGACGCGGCCGAGCTCCTGTGCGAAGGGCAGCGCGGCCAAGCGGGTGAGATTCACGTCCTCCAGGAAAACCCCGGCGAGATCCGCCGAGAGCCGCGCGGCGAGCGCGGCCGCCGCGGCGAGGGCCGCGTCGCCGGCCGGCAGCGGCTCGAACACGACGACCACACGGCGGCGCGCGGCCTGGCTCACTGCCGCCTCCGCTCGCGCCGCGCCGCGCGCATGAGCTCGCGCGCGACGAGCTTCTGGCGCCGCTCCGCGAGATCGCGCATGCGCGCGGCCACCCGGCCATTCACGCTTTGCGCCGGGAAGCCGCCGCCTGCGTCGAGCGCCCCGGCCGTCACTCCGGTCAGCAGCTCGATCGCCTCGTCCACGGTCTTGACCGCGTGCACGCGGAACCGCCCTGCGCGCGCGGCTTCCACGACGTCCGGCCGCACCATGAGATCGTCCACGTTGGCCGCGGGAATCAGCACGCCCTGCTCGCCGGTCAGCCCGCGCGCGCTGCAGATGTCGAAGAACCCCTCGATCTTCTCGTTGACGCCGCCGATCGCCTGCACCTCGCCCAGCTGGTTGACCGAGCCGGTCACCGCGAGCGCCTGACGGATCGGAATCTCGCCGAGCGAAGAGAGCAGCGCGCACAGCTCGGCGAGCGACGCGCTGTCGCCCTCCACCAGGCCGTAGGTCTGCTCGAACACCAGGTTCGCCGTGAGGGAAAGCGGGTGCTTCACCGAGTAACGCGCCGCCAGAAACCCCGACAGGATCAGCACGCCCTTGGAGTGGATCGCGCCCCCGAGCTCCACCTCGCGCTGCACGTCGACCACCTTCCCCTCGCCGAGCCGCGTCGTGGCGGTGATGCGCGTCGGCGCGGCAAAGGCCCGGTCCCCCAGCTGCATCACCGACAGGCCGTTGATCTGCCCGATTTTCCCGCCCGCGGTATCGATCAGCACGGTCTTGCGCAGGATCGCTTCGTGCACGACGCCGCGCACGCGGTCCGAGCGCTCGAGCTGCGCTGCGATCGCGCGCTCGACGTCGGCGGTGCCGGCCCGGACGCGGCCGCCCTGACGTGCCCAGTAATCCGCCTCCGCCATGAGGTCGCCGATCGCCCGGACGTCGGCCGAAAGCTTCCGCGCGTCGCCCGCGAGCCGCGCGCTGTGCTCGATCAGGCGCGCGACGGCCCCGCTGTCGAACGGCAGCAGGTCCCGGCCCCGCGCCAGCGCCGCGACGAGCCGCGAAAAGAGCGCGTCGTGCTCCGGGGTGCGCTCGATCCGGTCCTCGAAGTCCGCTGCGACCTTGAAGAGCTCGGGAAAATCCGGGTCATACGCGTGCAGCAGGTAATAGATCAGCCGGTTGCCGAACAGGACGACCTTCACCTCGAGGGGGATCGGCTCCGGCGCGAGCGAGACCGTGCTCACCAGGCCGTACAGCTCGCCCGGCGACTCGATGCGGATCTGGCGCGTGGAGATCGCCCGCTTCAGCGCCTCCCATGAGAACGGCTGGGTGAAGAGCTTGTGCGCGTCGATGAGCAGGTAGCCGCCGTTCGCACGGTGCAGCGCGCCCGGCTTGATCAGGTTGAAATCCGTGATCAGCGTGCCGAACTGCGGGATGTGCTCGACGCGCCCGACGAGGTTCTGACAGGTCGGATGCTCCTCGACCACCACCGGCAGCCCGCCGTCGGTGCGGTGATCGACCACCACGTTCACCTGGTAGCGCCGGAACGAGGGCGCTTCCTGCTGCGGCATGCCGCCGCTTTGCGCCTCCCGGGCGCGCACGAAATCCTCGGCGTTGTCGATCACGTCCTGCTGCACCGCGTCGAGGAAGGCGTGAACGCGCTCGAGGCCCGCGTAACGCTCCTTGAGGTCGGTCATGTGCGTGCCCACGGCGAAGAGCGTCATCTCGCGGTTCAACTGCTTCACCCGTTCGCGCTGCTCCTTGCGCAGCCGCATCACCTGCCGGATGATGCCCTCGAGCTTCTGCTGCAGCCCCTTGATCACGCGCGCGATGCGCTCCTTCTCCTCGTCGGGCAGCCCGGCGTAGTCCTCGGGGCTGATCACCTCGCCGTTCTTGACCGGCGCGAACGAGAATCCGGCCGGCGTGCGGAGCAGCGCCACTTTCTCTTTTTCCGCCTCGGCGCCGAGCTCGGTGAAGGCGCGCTCGTGCCGCTCGGTGAACTCGGCCTCGATCTGCCCGGCGCGCGCGCGGTACTCGTCGCTCTCGAAGATCGCGGGGATCGCGGTGCGCAGCTCGTCGACGAGCTGCTGCAGGTCGTCCTCGAGCGCGGCCGCGCGGCCCGCCGGCAGACAGAGCGCGATCGGCTTGTGCGGGTCGGCGAAATTGTTCACGTAGGCCCAGTCGCCGGGCGGCTCGCGCCCGGCGGGCCGGTGCGCAAGGAAATCCCGCACCAGGCTGTGCTTGCCGCTGCCCGGCGGCCCCATGACGAACAGGTTGAACCCCTCGCGGTCGATGCCGATCGCGAATGCCACCGCGGCCCGGGCGCGATCCTGCCCGACGAGCCGTGCAGCGTCCTCGATCTCGCTGGTATCCTCAAACCCCAACGTCGCCGGATCGCAGCGGCGGTACAACGCATCCGCCGGCAGCGCCGCCAAACTCGTGGATTCGTCGTTCATCGGCATTGATGCCTCACTCCTCGCAGTCCCCGCGACTCGCCCGTCGCTCGTGACCGGACGTCAGTCGCCTTCGCGCTCGATCGAGCAACAGCGTGCCTCCGGGGATGCAGTCAGCACCGCCCCGGTCACCGGATTGGGCCGGAAGGTCGTGCATCCCTTCAGACCCAGCCCATGCGCGCGCTCGTAGATCGAGCGGAAGGCGTCAAAGCTGCAATCACGCGGCACGTTGATCGTCTTCGAAATCGCGTTGTCGACCCAGGGCTGCAGCGCGGCCTGCATGCCGAGGTGCGCCTCCGGGTCGACGTCCTCGGCGCCGACGTAGGCCGGCGGCAGCGCCCGCCCCCCCTGCGTGCGCCGGTAGAGCGCACACGCGTAATCGGTCACCGGTACCCGCCGCACCACGCCGTCGGCCAGCCGCGCCTGGCGCTCCGAGTCGGCGGCGTAGACCGGCTCGAGTCCGCTCGAGACGTTATTCGCGAGCAGGCTGATCGTGCCGGCGGGGGCAATCGCGGTCAGGTGGCTGTTGCGGATGCCGTGGCGGCGTATGTCATCGACGATATCGCCCGGCAGCGCGCGCAGGAATTCGCTTCGCGCGTAATCCGCGGCCCGGAACAGCGGAAACGGTC
>Ga0326597_10014605_pt1 | contig 10296 bp, 9 predicted proteins | sample RVTome_12_FD_203789 | JGI IMG/M metagenome (GOLD analysis project Ga0326597, IMG submission 203789) | Soil microbial communities from uranium-contaminated site in the Upper Colorado River Basin, Wyoming, United States - RVT100D185 | ecosystem: Environmental > Terrestrial > Soil > Contaminated >...
CAGGTCGCCCTTGATTCCCGTCGTGATGACCGAGCCGCCGCCGTCGATGATGAACGTGATGATGCGAGTCTTATGGGCGGTCGCGAGGGCCGTCGTGTTGCTGTCCGCCGATGCCGTCACGTCGCCGGTCAAAGCGCCACGGGTAAGTGTCGGATTCCCGGCAACGCCGTTGCCGTCCGCGACGACGATCGACCCACCGCCGCCCGCCGCAATCGTCCGCTGGGCATAGGTTTCCGCTGCCGTGCGGGCCACAAGCCCGGTGCCGCTCATGCCCTCGAGCGCCGCCAAGTCATTGGCGAGTGCAAAGGCCGGATCGCCAGCCGTGCCAGCAGGATTCGCGATCGTCAGGCCCGCTGCCGGTGCTTGCAGTGTCCGCCTTACAAACGCATCCGCCCCCGTCTGGACGAGGATGCCAGCGGTCGCGTCGAGAGCCGCAAGGGCCGTCAGGGTGGCGTCAAGGGCCTGCGCGATTGCCAGCACGGCAGTCGAGAAGTCGGAGATCGCCGCGGCGGCAAGCGTTCCGCCGCCAGCAGCGTCCTCGTGGTCGTGCTGGGCGTTGGTGAAGTCGGCAATAATCGGCAGGACGAGTGTCTTGTCGCTGAGACTTTGGGCACCGCTGATCGCTACGGCCTCAACACCATTTATCCGCACAAGGCCAGTTCCGGCGGGCGTAGTGAGGTCTAGGTTTGCATTGGTGCCGTTGGCTGCAACGATGGCTTGCGCTGTAGCCGTTGAACGGAGTTCCACGTAAGCACCAAGACCGCCATCTCGAATGAATGCGATGTTGGAGCCACCTGCCGTAGTACGAAACACCGTGCCGCCGGATGGAACCAGGATGATCTGAATTGTCGGCGTTACGATTGTCGGACTGGTATCCATGACCACGGTGGTCCCAGTTCCCGTTTTGGCGGTCACGTCCGAGAGGTCCGCGAGAGCAATCACTTCCTGAATGCGAGCCGCCGGAATCAGTCCGCTGGTCAACACGGTTCCGGCCAGGTCGGTAATCGGATCATCGCCGCCAGTGTTGTGCCTGCTGGCGTGCGCGGGACGATCGGCGGCTGCGACCAGATCGTCAATCAGTACCTTCTTGACCGATCCGTCGGTCGCGTCGCGTGTCACAACGTAGTCAGCGGCCCCGTCGGGCGAAGCGTCGCCGGTAAGGTTGTCGATGCCGGTGAAGGCAACAACGACTGTGCCGCCAGCGCCGTTATCTATCACCTCGATCGGGTCAGCAGCAGCCAATTGCCTACCGGCCCCGCCAGCCCCAGCCACAACGCCGCCCGGCGCCGGAGCCACAATCAAGCCCGCCGCCTCCAATGCGGCAATCGATGCTTGCAGTGCCGTCAGATCAACTTCTGAGGCGTCGATACACTTCTTCAGTTCAAACAGGGCTTGCCTGATTTCGCCGTCTTTGACTTGAATGCGGGCGTTACACATCTTTACGTAGTCAGCAATCGGCCTCGCTCTTGGCGAGTGGCTTCGATCGTCTCAGCGGCCCACTTGCTTCCCGGAGTTCCGACAATGTCCACGTAGGCCGTTCCACCAGTCAGGCGCGGGTACCTTCGACGGTTATGTCCGGCAGTCATGGTCGTGGTGTAGCGCGGCGATGCCAAGCTGGCTTCCTGGGGCGAATCTCCGACTCGCACTTCCAGCGTGACATCGCCGCTGAGAACGTCCAGCACAACGATCAGCTCATGCAGCGTACCGACCCTTCCGGTGGTTCCGCCAAGCATGATGGGGCCATACCGGACCCGCGTATCGAAATCAGTCCCGTCATCATCTTCGACCGCGTCAGAGAACTTGCGGACATACCCGTCCCTGGAGCCGAAGATAACTCGCGGAATTCCGACCCCGCCAGGCTGGTAGCTGGTGACGGCCGTTGGCTCTTGATCGCTTTCCCTTGTGTCGGGAAAGAACCCGCCCGTCCTAAGGCAATAGATGTAGTGGATGCTGGTCGTGCCAACGTCCTTTGCGGTAGCCGAGATAACGACTTCTCGTTTCTCCACTTCGTAGGCGAGGGAGGTTTCGTAGCGATCGTCGCTGAGCCCCAGCAGCTCCTTCGGAATAAGGTCGCGCGAAAGCGGGACCGCTCCGTTGATGGTGATTTCATACAGACCGTCCGGCGTCATCGCGAACAGCCGTCCGTCGCTGCTTCGGCACCACGCGCCGATCCCGACGATGCCGATGGCGCGGCTGATGTCGTTCATCCGCCCGCCGTCGCGAGGGTTCCCTCGCAGGTAATAGAAGCTGGTACGGCACGCGAAGACCAGGAGATCGTCGGCGATCGGAATGGTCGTGACCAACGGTTCGCCCAGCAGCCCGGCAAATTCGCTCTGTGTGCCGTTCACCGCCGCAGCCACGCCGAGCGCGGGAATCAACGGCGTCCCGGACGCATTGCCGAACTCGTCCACGCCTCCGGTGTCGCCGTAGTCGTAGAGAAACGGGTATCCGGCCGCGCTCATCCACCAGCCATGAGGAGCGATGTCGTTGTTGCATTGAACAATACGATTGTTCCACAGAGTAATAGACCGGCAGCCTGCCGGGGCGACCGCAGTGGCGGCGGCCGTAACCGAGCCGACCGCGTGCCGCGTGAGCGCGTCCGTGGCGGTATCGTAAATCTTCAGGTAACGGAGAATCCGGTAGGCTACCGCCGTAGCCGACTTGACGCCCTCGACGGTGAAGCTCACTCCGTTCGTGGCGTGAATGGCGGTGATGGGGTAGACCGCCGCGTCAAGCGTCGAACCGCCAGTAGCCAAAAGCACTTCAACTACGTCGCCGTCGGCGTCGATTCCGAGGGCCGTCCAATCTGTGACGGCGGTATCATCAAGTCGCGATGTGCCACTGGACACGCTGACGATGGTCGCGGCCGCATCGGCACTGAGGCGTTCCTGCCGAATCTCGTAATCGGCAATGATGACCTTCTGTAAATGCGGCTGTCCGTAAATACGAACATCGTCCGTCAGGTCAACATCCGAACCAGACACCACTTCGAGCACGGCACTGCTGTTCTCGCGGTAGAGTGATCCGTTCGACGACAGGACGGCCAACTCCGGCGGCAGGTCGGGCGCCGAAGCCGGAGTGCCGAACACGCTAAAGACAGAGCAGCGGGCATCCGCGGTGACTTCGTTGCGCTCGTGCAAGACTAGTCCGAATCGATCGCCTGCGAACGATTGAGCGGCAAAACTGTCAACGCTTCCAAGGTATCCGCTCGTAGGACTAAACAGCAGGCCCGACAACAGCGGAGTATTCGGATTGACGTGGACACGCAGTGTGTACCATCCGTCAGTGATGCCTCCAAAGACCATGCTGTCCACAACGGTCGTGCGGTTTTCCCAAATCTCAAGGTAGCACTCTTGGTTGCTCGCATTGCCCTTGTGGACCAACACCACCGACATGCAGTCGCCTTCGTCCGGGGTCGTATCGTCCAGCCCGAGAATGATCTCGTAAGCAACCGGAGTGCCAAACAAGACGGTTATGTAAACATCGAACGGGGCCGTGTAGTCGATGCCGCTTTGCAGGTCGAGCTTCATCGACAGCGTTTCGCCGAGCGTGGAAACGCGCGCCCAGCCACTGGTTACATCAAAGTCTCCGTCGCTGGCTTCCGGGAGCGGCTTGGTTGCGGAACCGCCGGGCAACGCGCTGGTGGCGAACGAACTCCAATGTGCCTGCGGGGCGCTGCCGGGGAATTCGTCGGTGAACGCACTGGTGGTGATCTGTGCGGCCGTTCGCGCCCAAGTCGCCAAGCGTACCGGAGCGCCGGAGCCGAGCAGTTCGGCGAATGCCTTGATCTGGCCTGGGCGCGAGCCGATTCGCCCGCGCCCCTCGATTACGTCAAACGGCCGGACATTCTCCAGTCGCTCGGACGTAAAAGGCGGCTTGTACTGATAGCCGCGCGCCCGGTAGAGACCGCCCGTCGGCGCCTGCAAGGTAATCGATTGATGGCTTCGCACACGCGGTTCATCCTAGCTATTCGCTGTGTAAATCGCAGCCCATGTATCGTTATCGCTCAATGCCACCAGGACTGCGAGCGTGTTCTCCAGGATCGTAATAGCCACATTGTCCGATCCGTTGTTAATGTCATTGTCTGTTGCCGGGTAGATTTTCAGGCCAGCACTTCCGCCGTTCCACACGAAATAGATCGACCCAGCGGCCGCAGCCGGAAGAATGACGCCCGTTGCGTCATCGCCGGCAGTTACCAGTGAAATCTGGTTCGTGAGGGCGGTAGCATCGCCCTGAACGGTTCCTGCCGCCGCTACAGTCCCCGCATTCAGGAGCTTGAGAAAACCGGCCGACGATGTGGAGATGTTTCCGGTTACGGCAAGCCCGGACGCACTGATGGCGGCAATCAGCGAACCTCCGATGTTGATTTCCAGAATGTCGTCAGTGACGGCTTCGATCGTCGTGTCGCCGTCGGCGTCCAGGACAAGCCCGTCCGCCGTGCCGTTCACATCGACCTTGTTGTCCTTCAGCAACACGCCATCGATGGTAACACCTGTAGCGGACGTGCTCTCCGCGATCGTGTCGAGCTTGGCCCCTTGTACTCCCATATCCAGCGGCGCAGTCAGGCCTTGAAGCGTGAGCCCCTGACGTACCGCATTCACGATTTTTGTGAGAACGTTATGACCCATGCTCATCGGGTGGGTTCCTTTTTTTCTAGTATTTCCGCAGACAGATCGGCGTCCAAATCGCGCCGACCGAAGTCGCACTGTTCAGCGCCGTGACGAACACGGCGAGGTACTTGTAACGGGACCGAGATAAATCGACGTTCGCGTAACTCGGGAAGTCGGCCTCAACGACGCCGGCTCCGGCCGTGGTTGACGGACTTGTGAGAGCCCGGTGCCGATCGAAATAAGCGCCCGCCGCCGTATTATCGTCCGTGTTGGTGAAGCCGTTTTCGCGCTCCAGGTCCGACGTGATCGTGTACGTGTCGCACACCTGATAGGCGGTTGCCGGGGCGAATCGCTCTTTGATGCTCGAATGGGCCGTAGCGTGAAACCCGGTCGTCGCGGCGGTGGTGAAGTTCCCGAACGCCAGTGTGATGACTCCGATGTGATGCCCTGGGCCGCCATTGTGCCAGCCGTACAGGTTAATCACCGGCGCATGATTGTTGGACGCCACGCCAAGCACTTGGAAGCGGATGGCGCTGAACCGCTCCACGTCCAGAACGTCAACGATGTCAGTCGCGGCCGTGATGGTCCACTCCACATCGACAAGCGGCTGCATCAGTTGCGCCGCCGTCGGGGCCGTCTGTGCTCCGGTCGGGCGCTTGAGCAGTTGCCAGCCGGCCAGTGCCCCTGCCTCAAAATCCGGCCGGACGATGTTCGCTACGGCGGTTGCCATCGGTTTAGACTCCGCTTGTGGTCAAGATCAAGTCTTTCACGCTGCGACCGTAGCGGCCCCGGTCTGACCGCCCGTCGGGACGCATGATCCCGGCGTAGAAGTTGTGATGCCCGGTCTGGTCGGCCTGGACGGCGATTGCGGCCTTGGATTGGTATTCTGCCCATCGGTCTCCGCGAGACCCGAACCGTTCCTTCTCGCAGGTCGCCAGGACGCACGACAAGAGCGCATCGGCCATTTCCGGCCCGCCGAGCGGGTACGGATTGGCATCGCTCATGCCTTGCGGCTGCACCTGATGGGGCAAAGATATCGGGTAGTCGGCCTGCGGACGCGGCCACACGATCAACTCTTGGCCCTGTGCTGCCGTGCCGTCGCTGGTCTTCCATCGGATGGACGCCCTGATGGGATAGCCAGTGCTGTCGTCCTGCGCTCGAAGGACGTTGACTTCACCCTCATCCCACAGCAACGGCTCATCAACCCACTGGTTATCCATCCACAGCAGCTTCGGTGAGATGGGCCGCCAGAAGGTGCTGTCGAGCGGGTACACGCCATCGCCGGTAATCGAGAACACATCGGCGGACGCCGTGCTGGCGTCGCCCGTGACCGAGATCACTGTCGATGACGTGTAGCTCGCAATGACAAAAGTGCCCACCCCGTCAATGACTATGGAGTGGCCCACCATGTTTGAATAGAAGGTTGCTTCGGAAGCCGTGACGGTGGTGGCGCCGCCGCTGAAAGCGCCGCCGCTGACTGTTACGTCGGCATCCTCGGCAACGTCCGCCCACAAAGTCATGGTGCCGGTGCGGCGCAGGCAGGTCCAGAACCACGGCGGCTTGACCGGCGGATGAGTCCAGAACTCCAACTCGGAAGTCCGGATCAGCCGGTCCACAACTGCCTGTTCGCCTGTTTCCAGCGATGAGTAACCGGACCCCCCGAGGATTTCCGCAGACGCGGCATCCCGGTAGTCGGTCAACGCAAACGCCAGACTGGTGACTGCCATCGACTACGCCCCCACGGGCTCGGCTTTCTTGCGATAGTCGAGCCTTTCCTTGGGAATCGGAATCGGATCGACCGGCGCAACATGCACCGGCGGCGCTTCAAACGGGATTTTCCGGTCGAGAGCGATCGCCAGCAGGATCGGGAAAGAGCACGCCGGGATGTTCCCGGAGTGCCCGATGGAGGCGTACTGCTTTTCCATCCCGATCCAATACTGGTCCCAGTCGCGATGCCACCTGTTGGGTTTGGTCAGCTTCAGCGACAGAAACAGATTGCTCAGGGCCATGTCCGTATACGCTTGCATGAGACTCCTTTGCGGTTTACCCGCAGACTTCGTCGCCCATCGCCCTGTTAAGGCTCGACCAGCAGCGCCAGCCGCCAAGCCGAAGCGCGGCGACAGCATCGCTTCCGGCTTTGTGCAGGAAGGTCGCCCCCAGGGGGATCGACACCGCATCGGTCGAAATCGGGAAGGTCGAGGCTGTGTACTGCGCGTGCGTCAGCTTGGTGGCGTGCAGGACGCCATCGAACCAGAACTTGCCGCGCTCGCTGGTCGGCGCCAACGGATCGATGGCCATCTCAAAGGTGTGCCATTCATCGACCACCGGAACCAGGGCCGCCGAGATCAGGGTTTGCAACGCCGACCCGTTTTCCTGGTACACCAGATTGATGGCGTCGCCGTCGGCCTGAAGGATCTGAATTCCGAGCCCGTGGAAGGTCGAAACTAGCGCCGAAGAATCGGTCGCCAGGTCGCCGGTCACCACATTCTGACCGGCCAAGCCGACGAAGATGCCGTTCACGTTGTTTGACACACTGTTCAGCGCAAAACGGCACCCGAACACCACCTTGGCCGGATGATGGTACGGGAACGTGTCATCCTCTTCGGCGCTGGCCAAGATGTGGCAACGCCCAGCCTGAAGGAAGGCTTCGTCGTTGTCACCTGCAGATGCGGCATTCTCCAGGCTGAGGATTCCGCCCTGCCCGGCGAGGCTCACGATCTGGCACCCGGTGTTGTTCGTGGTCAACGCCTGGTAGCCATTTACGGTGGCAGTGATGGCCGTGTTGGCCGGAATCCAAGTCCAGCGCATGAAATCGTCTTGCTGGTAGAAGCCGATGCCGGGATCGCGGTCCATTGCCGCAGGATCGAAACCGTCCCAGACTTCGGCGGTGAATCCGCGACCGCGGCCGAGAGCGTTCGACCCAGTCAGTTGCGGTTGTACTTGTCCGTAACCCATTGTCTTTTACTCCAATCAAACCGAGCCGTGCTCGGGCCAATTTGGCTTTTAGGAGGCGTTGCTGGTGAACAGGGCCATCGTCTTGCAATTCCAGGCCCGCACGTTCCAGGAGCGATACCGTGCCCGTGTCACGACCATCGGCTGATTGGCTCCACCCGTCTCCGTGGTCTCGTGCGGGAAGATGCCTTCCAGGCCGAACGGCCGAATCTGCGACCAGTCGATGACCAAAAACGGATGATTGGCCGTCGCCTTGGCTGCATCGATCTCGTTCAACTTCGGCACGCCCATGATCTGCACGCCGCGGATCATGGCCCGCCCGTCGTAGTAGGCGAGGTCTGTTCCGATGTTCTCATTCTGGAGTCGGCACTCGTCCGCCGCAGCGCGAGCATCCGCCTGTGTGCAGTAGATGCCGAACTTGGTGTTGCCGTCCTTCAGCATCGAATAGCTGACGGGCGCCTCGAAATCGATCTCGTCGAATCCGGTGCGCATCTTGGCGAACAGATCGGAGTACGTGACCGCCGAATAGTTCTGATACCAAGGCGCAATCCGGCTGTAGGTGACGCGGCTGACGCTTCCCGGTCCGGCCGAGTTGTTCGTGTGATTGATGTTCACCCGCCCGCCCGTGCTGGACGTGGTGAACGGGGCGGTGGTATTGGCCGTTCCGCCGTCCGCCGGCGAGAACACCCAAAAGCCCCACAGGCCGAACACCGACTGGTCATCGCCCGCCGCCGGGCCTTGCCAAATCTGGTCTTCCAGGTGCTCGACTTCGGAGAGGTCCATCTCGAACAGCTTTTCCTTCACGTAGTTCAAGATGCGGGCCGGACTCTTGTTCATGGCGATCTCACGCAAATCCCACGAAACGTGGGTGCGCGTGTGCCGCCAGGGCACGTTGGCCCGGACCTGGTGCAAGCTGGTCGCCGGTGCGATCGTGTCGAACAGGCCCGTCTGCATCGCCGTGCCGGAGTGATCGTGTGTGATGTTCCACTCGACGCCGTAGCCGTCCTGCTGCATCACGGCCTTCTCGCGGAACATATTGCGGAAGCCGACGTACTTGGTCAGCCGTTCCGCGATCGACGCCTTGCGGTCACGCACGATATGCCGTTGCGTGGTTTTGATAAGGCCGTCGATTTGGTCGGCCTGAATAACTGCCATAGCTGTGTCTCCATCGCCTCAATCCAAGGGGAGAGGCGCGTTACGCGGTTTTTCGTTTACCCCACGGGTTATGTCCGATGCTCGCGAAGTAGTCCCCGATGGACGCCTTGGCGGCATCATCGCTCTGCTCCGGCGGCTCCGTGTCGCGGGCCTTTCCGGGCCGCAGTGCGACTGCGCCCTTCTGGCGCTTCAGCCCGTCCGACAACTGTTTGCGAGCCACCTTCTTCGCCATGTCCGGCTGCACCACGAAACGCACCTCGCGAGTGAACTGCTTGGTCAGCTCGACGGCCTCTTCGAGGCTCGGCAAGCGACCGTTGCGGCGCGCCCAACCACCTTGGCGGTCGTCGATGTAGTCCAGCATGGTGCGGGCCTGCTTGCCCCGCTCCGTTCCGCGTTCACGGATGGCCTGGGATGGAATGCCGAAGGATTCGGCGAAGTCTTCGCCCCATGATGCCACCTCGTCATCGATGGCCTGATCGGTCTTTGCCTGCATGACGCGGAGTTCACGCTGGGCAGCTTGATCAGCCTCGGACTTGATTTCGGTCACTTCCTTGCGGAGGGATTCCGCCTCGGTCTCGGTCGCAGCCTTCAGGGCGGCCGCGTATTTTTTCATTTCCTCGGCCATACTCTTGATGGCCGGATCGGCGTCGTCGTCCACCTTGAACTCAGGAAGTGGGATTTCCGTCTTTTTCGCAGGCTTCTTCGCGGCCTCTTCTTCCGCCTGCCGCAAGGCGACCGCTTGTTCGTAGCGTCGTTCGCGATCTAGGACCACGCCACGAAGGGACTCGTCGCTGTAGGTCGCGGCTTGGTCCGCCGTAATCCCCCATCGAGATGCCTGATACAGGAGGCGCGGATCGTGGGCGATCGGCTGCTCGTCGCGCGGTTGGGCCGGTTCTTTTTTCTTGGTCTGCTTGGCGGCCGGTTCGGCCTCGGTATCTTCTTGCTCGGCCTCGACCTCTTCGTTCCCGCTGGTGCCTTTCAAGAGAAACTCAGCGAGATCATCCAGTGCCTCCTGCGGCGGAGCGTTGTCCGGCGGAAGAATGCGACCCTGTTTGTCCCGCGGATCGCCGTGCGGAGCCGGAGGCAAGCCCCTGTCGTCATCAGCGACAGCCGTCGCGGCCCCTTCGTTTTCTGCGCCAAAGAATGAATCAAGGTCGAGCATCAGGTCGTGCCTCCAAGCTGGATGAGGTTTTGCGGCCGACCTTGCGGGGTCGGGAAGTTACGGAATCTGTTGGCGCGGGAGAATCTCCCGTGGAACCCCTCGCCAAGAACAGACAGGTTGCGCAGCATATTTTGCGAAAACAGGTCCAAGCTGCCTTGCAGGTCTCGGCCGATCTGGTTGAAACCCTGCCGAAAGGTCGGGATGATTCCCTGCTGCACGCGCGGTGGCGTAATCTGTGGATGTGGGAAACCGCCACGCTCCGCGTAGAGATCGGCGATTCGACCGTAGTAGCCCGGCTGGTTCGCGGCCAGCAAATCGGCCGTCGTGGGCTTTTTGGGCTGGAAGTTTCCGATGTATTTGGGCATCACTCACCCCACCGATTCGTCATGCCACGAGCCTTCAGCATTCGCTCATATT
>Ga0326597_10014606_pt1 | contig 10295 bp, 9 predicted proteins | sample RVTome_12_FD_203789 | JGI IMG/M metagenome (GOLD analysis project Ga0326597, IMG submission 203789) | Soil microbial communities from uranium-contaminated site in the Upper Colorado River Basin, Wyoming, United States - RVT100D185 | ecosystem: Environmental > Terrestrial > Soil > Contaminated >...
TCATCACCTGGGGGACCGGAGACCTCCTCTTCATCAACGACGTCTTCCCCAAGGACTGGACCGCCCTTTTCACCGGCCGGCCGCTGGAGTATCTCAAGGTCGGCTCGGACGCGCTGAAGGTCACCGGTCAGGTGGGGCCCGTGGGTTTGGAGGCGGTCGCCGTCCCTTTCTTCGAGCCGGACCGCCTTCCGTCGGCGGAGAGGTTCTTCCTCTACGACCCCTTCCCCCAGGTCACCCGCCGCACATCGGAGGAACCCAGGTCCGACCTCGGGAACACGGAGCTGGCGCTCAAGGTCTCCGGGTCACTCTCCGGCTGGGAGCTCGCCCTCTACGCGCACCGCGGCTATTACCGGACTCCCATCATGGTCCCCGACGGCACGGCCGTCCCGCCGAGCCTCTCGATGGAGTACCCGCGTCGCAACGTGTACGGAGGCTCCGTCCGCGGCGCAGCCTTGGGAGGCGTCGTCAGTCTCGAGGCCGGGTACTACGACTCCCCTGAGGACGGATCCGGCACCGACCCTCTCGTCCCGAACTCCCAGGCTCTCTTTCTCGCCGGCTACCAGAGGCAGCTCACCGCGGATTTCACGGTCGGCCTCCAGTACTACGGCGAGCGGACTCTCCGGTATGACCCCTACCTCTCGAACCTGCCACCGGGGTTCCCGAAGCAGGACGAGCTGCGGCAGCTCGCGACGGCGAGACTCACGCGCCTCTTGAAGTACCAGACCTGGAAGCTGTCTCTGTTCTTGTATTGGAGTCCGACGGAGCGGGATTTCTATTTGATCCCGGAGGTGTGGCACAGCCTGGCCGACGGGGTATGGTTCTCCGCGGGGGCCAACGTTTTCGGGGGGAAAAGCGAGACCAGCTTTTTCGGGCAGCTCGACAAGAACGACAACGTCTACGTCACCATACGCTATGAACTCTAGGGGACAGAAGCTTGGGGCGAAAGGCGCCTCGGAAAAGGGGGGTGACGTCATGAAGACCCTTCTCGTCCATCGAGAAGGCGGTCAGCCGGGTGCTCGACCTAGAACCGTCGTTGTACGGTCGCTACGTTCGAGCCTTGGGATAGGGACTTGCAACGGGTGTCGGTCTTCGTCGTCCAGACACCGATGCGAATAGGAGCGGGACGCGGTTCCGGTGGGCCGGGCCTCCAGGGTTGCCCCTGCTCTGGAAGGAACCGCGCCCGCTCCCGCGAGTTCGAGTTCGCAGCGTTCGAGGTCAGGCATACCCCCCTCCTGGCGCTGCGAGGGGCGACAAGCCGACGGCGACGTCGGTACTCGCCCTCTCTCTCCTGCTGGCGAATTGAGGAGCTATTCTAGGGGTGAGGTGCGCGCGCCAGTTGCGAATAGAAAACCCGCCTCGATAGACCCGGTGCAAGAGCCTTTACGACTGCTTCGACAGTTTCGGTAAAGAAGTACGGCGCGTCCGGATGCGTGTAGATGTTCTCTACGTGCCGGGAGGGGTCCCATTCGAGGCCAACACCGTCAACGTGGCGACCTCTATCTTCCTCCCACTCGTAATGCAATACAGCTCGCAGTTCTTGTTCGTAGGCAAAAGCCTGTCGCTTGAACATTACAGGAGCCATGTGAACTAGATCAGGTAGTAGCTCCGGAAATGAGTCTTTGTTGTAGTCAAGGTAGGTTACCCGACCGATCGTGACTGGAAGCGATGCCGTCAGCGTCCTGAAGCGCGTCTGAATGACCAAGCCTTGTGACGGTCCGCAGAAGAGACGCCACATTGCCTGAGACTCGAATTCGGATAGATGCCAGGAGCTTACAAACAGACGCTTTCGTAGTCGACTGCGCAACTCAGCGACTTCCTCAGGTCGTCCTGCCGGAATGGTGCCGGCCTCGATCAACGACTGATGGAGCAACGCCAATTCGTTGACCGTTCCCGCAGGTAGCGTCATCTCGAATGAGTCGCCCAACTTGTCTGCCCGCGTGAACCAAAGTTGTTTCTTCTCCAAAAGCCATACGAATTTCGCAAGGTCGAGGTACCGCCATACGCGCGCGTCTGGATCGTCCGGAACCGGGAAGCCTTGCATGATCATAGTATACGCACGCTCGACACACAGGCCCACGATGCACACCATGGTTCCTGCGAGAACTTTCCGTGCGGTCTCAGTCGTCTCAAATAGACGATGGATGGATGCACGTGGAGAAGCAATGGACGGAACCAGAACCTGAGGACTCAAAAATGGCTGCTGAGAACGATCCCTTCCCGAAGCCCGAAGTAAGAAACGTGAACCTGTACGAGAAGTGGAAAGAGTATTACGACCTCGCAGAACTTCTGCGCAGCAGATCCAAACAGTGGATCAACGATGGCACGCTCCCACGTGCCAAGACATCTCCCGAACACGAAACACTGAAGTTCTTCGTCATTCGGGCGCATACGACTTTCACAGCGGGCGTTCGCCTTTGCGTGGAGGGGTTTGCTGTAGCATCGGTTATTCTCACTCGCAACCTGGTGGAGGAGCTCATCACTCTTCGCTACATCCTCTCCACGCCCGGTGCGACTGAGCGTTACGCCGACTACGCGGCCGTGATCGACAAGCGAACGCTCGACAAAGTCATGCAGTTGGATGAGACCTTCGCGGCAAGCCTGAAGAACAAGTGGCGCAAGGAAGAGCAGCGAATAATGACCGAATACGAGGGGATCCGGCAGAAGTACGGGGCAGACTTTGCTCCGCGCCGGTGGGCTGGAAAGCAAAAGGATCTAAAGCAACTTGCCGCCGACACAGACAGCTCGGATCTGTACAACTACTTCTATGGGGTTTCTTCGGACATCACCCACGGGAGCGTCCGCACGGATCGCTACTTCATGCGGTACGAGAACGACGCCCTCATCTTCTATCCCGGAGCAACCGAGTTTCTCCAGCCAGACGGAGTGAAAATGCTCTACACGGTGTTTCCTTTATTTTGGGACGAGGTCTCGATCCTGGGGGAGAAACCAAGTTGGGCGGAGCTGAAGCAATTGTCCTCGAACGAGCACTTCGAACACTTCTCCAGGAACCCGCAAAAGTAGTTAGCGAGCGGATGAGACCGTCTGCGCTGTTCACGGGCAGCCGCGAGCCATGACGGCCGCCACTATCGCGGCGACCGCAGAGCCGCTGACGATCCCAGCGAGCGCGCCCCATTGTGCCGCGCTCTTCGTTGCCTCACCGTGGAACCTCGCCGCCGTTTCGGTGGCGTCGCTCTGGAACTTGGCGGCCGCTTTCGCGCCTTCAGCGTGGATCTTTGCGACCTCGATCTGTGTTGCCCGTTGAATTTCTGCGACACGCTCTTCGACACTTGGCGATGGTGCTGCTGATGGCGTGCGGAAGCGACGCTTCACGTCATGCTCGCTGATGACTTCTCGGGCGTACTTGCATACTTTCTCGATGTGCTCTGACGAGTCGGTCGTAAACATGGAGATATCGTGCGCGGTGTTGGGATCGTCGAGCGGACCGGCGATCAGGTCCATAATTTCGTTTCGCCACTCTTCGCAGTCGCGCTCGAAGTTGCGCCGTGCGGTTGGCCTCGGCGGACTCTTCTCCAGCTCGCGCAGTCGTTCTAGTGGGTCGCTCATGGTTCCGACATAGAACCTCAGTGGAGTAATTTGAAATGCTTTTCCTTCACCGTGACTTTGTTCTCGGTTCCGGTTGATCTCACCGCCACGACTTCCCACTCGCCCTTCTTGTCCATCGCCCGCAGGCGGGCGATATCGTCCCATGAGAAGACAGCTTCCACCGCTTGGAACTCAGCCGAGTGGCCGAGCTTGTTCCCGTAGGTCACAGGGAGAAGTTTCATGTCCGTGGGTTTGACGACCTGGGATCCGTCTTTGCTCTTGAGTACCACCATTTCGTAGTTGCTTGATGAGTCAGACGTAGCGGCACCCTTCGGGAACACGCTTACCTTCAGACCCTGGACCACGTACTCAGCCAGAGACTCCTCGGTAAGGACGAGTGAGTCGTACTTCTCCTTCGCCTTGATGCTGGCGCTCTCGATGGAGCAGAGCGTCGTGAAGAGCATGATCCCCTGGTAGAATTAGGGGTGTCCGCAGCGTGGCTTCTTCGGGTCCGCAGAGTCTGCGAATGCCTGCGCTTGCTCCAGTGTCGGAGCCTGGTTCACGGTCAAGTCGTCTCCGAACGAAAACGCCGCGACGGCAAGAACTGCTAGCATGACACTCCAGATCCTCGCGCTCATACGGTTCCTCCTAGGCCTTTGGGGCGGAAATACGAGTGGTTTTCTACTAGAACTATTCTAGCAGCGAGCGGAGCGGGTGGGAATTCTCAGGGAGTGTTTGTCTCGGCGTGCGAGGGCCGCGCCTGGTAGGCGGCACGGTTGTCCAGCCAGGCGGCGCGGAGCTTCGCGTCGTAGAGCGCGCCCCTAATAGCCCGTTCTTTGAGCGGCTTCGCGGCGCGGGCGTTCAAGAGTGCTTGAATGCGACGGCTTCGCCACGCGACCCTGCTCTTCGGGTGCTGTGCCGTCAGCTCGGCGTTCAACTCCAGGACGTCATACTTCCAGAGGCGAAATTTGCAGACCGTGCCACAAACCCGACAGCGATCCTCTCTTCCGTATGCGAGACCCGACTCTCTCCTCTCCTCGCTGTCGAGGGTTTTCCGTCCCTTCTGGATCCTCTTCACTTCTCGCCAGTAGAACCACTCGTTCGACCCCTCGTCGGGTGGGCACTTCGGGTCGAACGCGATCTCAGCTTCGGCCAGCTTGGCGAGCGCTCGCCGTTCACGCTCTGACTGAAGCCACCGATCCTGATCGGCGGCGAAGCGATCAACGGCGCGGTTCAGGTCGAACTCCGACCGGTCGAGCAGCGCTTCGACGGCCGTCCGGCGCACCATGAAAAACCTCAAGACCGGCCACTACACGGAGGTCGTCTTCGAGAACGTGGACTACGACGCCGGACTGGAGGAGGGCCTCTTCTCCGAGCGGTCTCTCCAGACACCGCCCGCGAAATGGATCCAGTAGGGCGCGATGAGAGTCCGGGGTTGGGCTTGACTGCGTAGTGGATTGTATCTGGGCCCGAGCGGCGGTGCGATAGGGATCCTCGGCGGGCTCGAAGGGCCTGTACCGTGCACCTGGGCTGGGTGCTCGGCGAAATGGCGTGCCCGGAATCACGGTCAGGGAGTTTGTGAAGTGGTAAACCACGGCGGAAGGCGCACGGGGGCTAGCGGAGCTCACGGGGAGTTCAGGGGAAGGCCTCCAGGCGGAGCGCGGTCGGCCTTTTCTTGAAGGTGGAGGCGCTGGAGGATTACGCCCGCACGGAGAAGCTCGAGGTGGTGACGTTCGAGAAGAAGCAGCGCAAGGACGACGTGGCGGCGGAGTATCGGGAGCGCTTTCGCGGTGAGGAAGGTGTGCTGTTCATAGGCAAGGCTCAGGAGAAGGTGTCCGTATTCAGGACACAACGCCGAAACAACCCCAAGACAGGCGCTTCCTACGCATGGCTGTACCGCTCGACCGCCATGGTGAACCAGTACTATATCTACGCCATCGATCGTGACTTCGGACCGTTCTTCCTGAAGTTCTGCTCGTATTTCCCCTACAACGCAAAGCTCTGCATCAATGGTCACGAGTACGCCAAACGCCAGCTTGAGCGTCGTGGAATCGCATACGAAGCGCTCGACAACGGGGTCCTCACCTGTGAGCAACCCGCCATCCTCCAGAAGATCTGCGATGAGCTTTCGGCTCAGCGCATCGACGCCCTGTTCCGGAAGTGGCTTCGTCGTGTTCCCCATCCCTTCAAGGCCAAGGACCGCGCCGCGGGTATCCGATATCAGCTGTCGATACTTCAGGCGGAGTTCTCCCTCACTCAGGTTCTGGACCGCCCGGTGACCGGGCGCATCTTCTTCGAGGAAGTCATCCGCGAAAACCTCGACATCGGCAGGCCCGATCAAGTTCAGTTGATCTTCCAGCGGCGAATCATGCGAAAGGGACCCAAGGCCACCCCGGGTCGGTTTCGGACACGGGTCATCACCGAGGGCGTGTATCCCTCGCTCCACGTGGATTACAAGAGCACACGGATCAAGCAGTACCACAAGGAAGGTCGCGCCCTGAGGACAGAGACTACGATCAACAACTGCCGCGACTTCGACATCGGCAAACGACTTCACAACCTTCCCGCACTCCGGGAGGTCGGCTTTCGAGCCAACCGACGTCTGCTCGACGTCCAGAGAATCAGCCACGACTGCTTCATAGGCGAGGACGGATTTCACTCGATTCAAAGACCCCACGTCGTTGCCCAACAGCGTGCATCCGCACTCCGCTTCGAGGACGAGCGTGTCCAAACCCTCCTGCACGCCCTCGTCCTTTTCCGCCTACTACCCAACGGCTTTTCCAACCGCGATCTCCGACAACGATTGGAACCATTGCGAGGACGTCATACTACGCCTGGCTCCGTCACCTACGACTTGAGGCGTCTTCGCTTGCACGGCCTCATTGAACGCCTCCCAGGCACTCACCGTTACCACGTCACAAAGCGCGGCTTGCGATTCGCCCTCTTCTTCACCCGCGCTTACGATCGTCTCTTCCGTCCGGCACTCGCAACCGTTCTCCCCGACCAAGCACATACGGACTCCGCCCTTCGAGCCTCCTTCCATAAGCTCGAGGTCGAAATCACTTCCTGGGTCGAACAAGCCAAACTCGCCTCGTGAATCTCGATTCGGCTAGGGAGGATAAAACAGTCATAGAGACACCGAGATACAGCCCCTGAAAAACAAGGTCTCCGTGTCCTCGTCCGATCTCCGTGTCCGAGCGGGACTACTGCTTCAGACCGTTCCGTTTCCCATCATCTCGAATTCTCTGTGCCTCTGTGTGTCTGTGGCCAATCTTCCCGCCCCCAACCGTGGCGTGAATCGACGCCGATCTTGCTACAAAGAATCGAACTTGCCTCGTGAAACTTGACTCACATGTAAAGATGAGACCGATTCAAGGCTTCTAGCCATGCTCGACCCCCACGAAGGCAACGTCGATGGTCGCGAGCAGAGGGGGGGTCATTTTTCGCGAGCGCCTTAAGGCTTGATATCCACCAAGCCCCGGCGGTACACTCTTCGCCAACAAAAGACCCAGAGTTTGGGCAGGTCCCGACGTTCCTCGTTTCGTCGGACCTAAAAGGCGTGCATGTCGGCTGCTGTTCCTCATAGCGGGCTCCCCCGGATGCGCCGCGGCGTGTGCGTTCCCAGCGCCCCGGCGGCGTGCCCTCAAAGCGAAGCCACGCCGGGAAGGAGTCCGGAGGGGGTCCGCAAGTTTCTGATCCTCGCATTCCTCGTCCCGCTGAGCGTCGTCGCTGAGGCGCAGGCCCAACGCGCGCTCGGACAATCGGCCCACAGCAGTCGTCCCTTGACGCTCAAACTCAAAGCCCTCTCGAGGAGATCTCCGGGGCGAAAGCCAAGGGCAAAAGCCCAGCCTCGCCGTTATGGCCTTCGACTACGGGGCATCGAGAAGCCGTGGTGGGGCGAGCAGAACCTCGGCCGGGGTACCGTGCGGGAGGAGGCGATGGGTGGGTCCCGGGCGGTTTTGTGGGTCCTGCTCTTCCTCGGCAGGCGAATTGAATGACCTATCGCTTATCGCTTATCGCCTGTCGCTTGGGTCAAGGGCGGTGCAGCCATGCCGCGCGACTGCGCTCAGCCGAAGTTGAAGCGGCTCGTGGAACCTTCGGAGGGAGAAATGAGAGCTCATCACACGATCCTCCTCGTCGCATTGTTCTCTTGCCTGCTCGCCGTTGAGGTCGGCGCGCAGGACTTCGACACCGGTTGCATCTCGGTCGTCATCGACAGCAACAACACCATCGTCACGAGCGGAGCCAGCGGAAATAGCATCAGCTTCACGGCCGCCGCGCAGCAGTTTTACACCACGCACAACGACGACTACGACTTCGTCCTCTTCTTCCCGAACTTCAACCACACGGATGGCTCCTTCCACAGGATCCTCTTCAACGCCATCACCGGCCTCGGATCGGGCCGCGGCAGCATCGACCAGCGCGCGTCGTACGGCGCGTCCACGCGCCTGCAAAGCCTCAACAACTACGTCAACTACACCAGCTTCCCCACGGACCCGGAGGCGCGCATCCCCGGCAACAACGACTCGCCGCTCTCGCTGATCGCGCAGGAGGTCGGCCATCGTTGGGCCGCCTTCGCTCGCCATGCGGCGGGGGACAACAGCATCCTCGGAAGGAGCGGCTCCCACTGGTCGTACTACCTGAGCGTCCCCGGAACCGGGCTGCGGACCGGGGCCTCGAGCCTCGAGGGCAACGCCTGGTTCGACAACGGCAACGGAACCTTCACGGCCACAGCGAACACCGACGGCTTCAGCGAACTCGATCAGTACCTGATGGGTGTGCGGGCTGCGAGCGCCGTGTCGCCGTTTTTCTTCATCCAGAATGCAACCGGGGGACAGGGCCGCGCGAGCACCCAACCGCCCAATCCACCCGACACCGTCTCCGGCACACGCGTCGACGTGGCGATCGAAGACATCATCGCCGCCAACGGGACCCGGAATCCTTCGGCGGCGGCGGCGCCGAAGTCCTTCCGCCAGGCCTTCGTCCTGCTGGCACGGTCGAACCCGCCGCAGGCCCACATCGACCAGCTCGAGGCCATACGAGCTGCGTGGGAGGACTACTTCGGAGAGGAGACCGACTTCCTGGGCTCGGTCGAGACCTGCATCTTGCGCCGACCGCTCGACGTCGTGTTCCTGGTGGACATCTCCGGCAGCTTCACTGACGACCTCCCGGTCCTCAAGGCGAACGCGCCTGGCCTGGTGCAGTCGGTTCTCGACGCCGCGCCCGGAAGCCGTTTCGCGCTGGCGACCTTCTCGGACTTCCCCTTCGCACCCTTCGGCAGCGCTGCGGCAGGCGACTTCGCCTACCATCTCGATCAAGCGCTCACCAGTGATACGACCGCGTTCCTGGACGCGACGGACGCGCTGTCGACCTTGAACGCACTCGATTTGCCTCAGTCGCAGTATGAGGCGCTCTTCCAGGTGTTGACGGGGCAGGGGCGCGACCTCAACGGCAACGGGATCTTCACGGATCTGGGGGACATTCCGCCGAGCAACATCGGCGCCCAGGCCGACCGGCCTCTATTCATCTTCCTGTTCACCGACGCCCCATTCCACGATCCCGACGTCGAGGTCGACTATCCCCAGCCAGACGTCGTGACCGCCGGCCGCCAGGACGTGATCAACTTGCTCCAGAACACGCCGTTTGTCTTCGGCCTCCTGAGCGGAGACGAGCGCACTCAGATCCAGGAGCTGGCAGACCTCACCGGCGGGCAAGTCTTTGAGCTGGGCATCGACAGCAGCGGATTTGCCCAGGCGATCGTGAATGCTGTGGACACGACGCAGCCGCCACCTGACCTGTCGCGGCTCGCGCCCCTGGCCGACCTCACGATCACTCGCGCCGAGATCAACTGGCAGCTCGACGATCAGCCGGAGCTGGCCCTGGTCCGCCTCGACGGTCGCGTCGTCCTGCCGGACGGCTTCGACTTCGCGCACCTCGAGCGTTCGGGTGCCGTGACCGTCTACATCGCGGACACCGACGCGGTCGACAATCACCCGACATTCACGGTCTCTTCGGATCTCTGGAAGTCGACCACGAAGTTCTCCGACGGCCTGGAACTGCACATCAAATGGATCTCGCCTACGACGGGGAAGTACCGACTGATGGGAAGCTTCCGCCCCGGAGACCTTGCGATCGACGGCCAGAGCGATCCGATTAAGCTCTCCTTCGTGCTGAGCCTCGGTGCAGAGATGCTGTCGAGGGATGTTTCCGTCTTGCCAAATGAGTGGGACCGCAGCGACCTTCAGCATTGGCGCAAGAAGTAGAATCCCTTTGGCCTCGGCTTCGAGCTCGCGCTTTTCGGCAGCAGTTCGTAGCGGGAAAGAGCCAAGGGCGAGCTCGATCGCACGACGGTAGGACAGCCGTTCCGCCTGGAGACACCCGCGGGCCCGGTCTCTATGGCGACTGGGATGTATCCTCTGGCCTGTCGCCTGTGGCAGACTGGCCGCCCCTCGGCAACGGGCACGTCCTCGAAGTTGGGTGTGGGACTGCGTAGTGGATTGTATCTGGGCCCGACTGCGTAGACTGCGTAGTGGATTATATCTGGGCCCGAGCGGCGGTGCGATAGGGATCCTCGGCGGGCTCGAAGGGCCTGTACCGTGCACCTGGGCTGGGTGCTCGGCGAAATGGCGTGCCCGGAATCACGGTCAGGGAGTTTGTGAAGTGGTAAACCACGGCGGAAGGCGCACGGGGGCTAGCGGTTGCGGGCCTTCTAGCGCGCTGGAACGGGCTCCTCGGAGCTCACGGGGGGTTCA
>Ga0326597_10014607_pt1 | contig 10295 bp, 8 predicted proteins | sample RVTome_12_FD_203789 | JGI IMG/M metagenome (GOLD analysis project Ga0326597, IMG submission 203789) | Soil microbial communities from uranium-contaminated site in the Upper Colorado River Basin, Wyoming, United States - RVT100D185 | ecosystem: Environmental > Terrestrial > Soil > Contaminated >...
CTGGCATTCCGCTGGCGCGCGGAGGCCGCGTTCACCAGCGGAATGCCAGGCCCACGGTCGGGCCGTCGAATTGGATGTCGAGATCGAGTTCACCGCCGGTGAAACCGACATCGTAGTAGCGGTATCCGAAGCCGAGGGTCGTCGACTCCTCCAGGCGATAACCCAGCACGCCCGTCAATCCCCACGACAGGTCGGCGGCGTCACCTACGCCGAAGCCGCCGGAGCCGCCGTTTTTTCGAAACGAAAGGCCCGGCCGGCCCGACAACCGCGTTCTCTGGAGGCCAGCCGCTTGGCTGCCGCGTTGACTGTTGGCGCGCGTGCACCGCTCACAACGCCCGCGAAAAGCTACAAGGAGCGGTGTGGCCGATGAAGAAAGGCGTCGAATCCCAGGTCCGTCGGGGCTACAATGTGTAGTTGGTTCGCTGGCGTCTGGGCGGCGAGGGTCATCCTGGAAATGTGGGTTGGAGGCAATGACGTTGAGTTGACCCGCGATCCAGGAACTCCTTCGAAGGGGGTTGTCCATGTGTCCGCTTCGGCCAATGAGCGCAATCGGTTCCGCGTCGTCGCGGATCAGCAGTCATGCGGCCCGCGCAGTCGGGGCGGCAATCGCGCTGATGGTCTTGTTCACCGCATCGGCCGCGCCGGGACAAGTTCCTGCTGATCGTAAGCATCGGATCAGCGGGCAACGTTCAGGGGGGCGATCGGACCATGCGATCACTTTCGACGGCACGACCCATCCAACCCCGGACGGCGGGATCATGGCGGCCGGCTCGGGCTGCGGCTGGACCGAGGGCTTCTCCGGCCTACCTGGACTGAATGGATCCGTCTACGCTTCCGTCGTGTTCAACGACGGCAGCGGCGACGCGCTTTACGTCGGTGGAGGTTTCACGGTCGCCGGCGAGGTGGTGGCCAATCGCATCGCCAAATGGGACGGCACGAGCTGGTCGGCGCTGGGCACGGGAATGAATGATGTGGTCCGCGCCCTTACGGTCTTTGACGACGGCGGCGGACCGGCGTTGTACGCGGGGGGAGATTTCACCACGGCCGGGGGGGTGAGCGTCAATCGCATCGCCAGGTGGGACGGCACGAGCTGGTCAGCCCTGGGCACGGGAATGAATGACCGGGTCTCCGCCCTTACGGTCTTTGACGACGGCAGCGGACCGGCGTTGTACGCGGGGAGATCGTTCACCACGGCCGGGGGGGTGAGCGCCAATGACGTCGCCCAATGGGACGGCACGAGCTGGTCGGCCCTGGGCACGGGAATGAACAGAACGGTCCTTGCCCTTACGGCCTTTGACGACGGTGGCGGACCGGCGCTCTTCGCGGGGGGACCTTTCACCACGGCCGGGGGTTTCGTCTCGGTGTATATCGCCGAATGGTCGTGCGCGCCGCGCAGCCCGGCGGATTTCAACGCCGACGGCGGCGTAGACCTTGCCGATTATGCGTTCCTTCAGGCTTGCATGAAGGGCCCGGCCGGCGCGCCCTTGGAGGAAGGCTGTGAAACTGCTGACGTAAGCGGCGACGGCCGCGTCGACCTGCTCGATTTCGCCTTGTTTCAAACGCCGTTCGGCAACGTCGGTTGATAGACCTTGAGGACGCTCGCCACGGTTGGGAAATAGCCGCCGAATCCAAGACTCGCCCCGCCCGCTGGCGCGTGTGGCGCCGCGCCCGCTACACTGGTTCGTGCCGCCCGGTAACTCCGAAGCTGAAGGCCTTGCCGGAGATCTCCACGGTAACCTCGTCACCCGGAGCGACCTCCCCCTCGATGATCCGCTGCGCCAGCGGGTTCTCGATCTGCTGCTGGATCAGCCGCTTCAACGGCCGCGCTCCGTACGCCGGGTCGAAGCCTTCCTCGGCCAGTCGTGCCTTCGCACCGTCGGTGATCGTCAACGCCATCCCGCGATCCGCCAGCCGCTGCCGCAGGTAGCGCGTCTGAATGTCCACAATCTGTTTCAGGTGCTCGCGCGAAAGCTGATGGAAGATCACCACCTCGTCGATCCGGTTGAGAAACTCGGGCCGGAAATGCCGCTTCAGCTCCTCCTTCACCTTCATCTGGATTTCCACATCGACCGAATACGCGACTTCGTCCCTACTCCGCCCCTCGATCCCTGCTTCCGTTCCTCCGTCCCTCCGTCCCTCCGTCCCTCCGTGCCTCTGAATCAGCTCCTGAATGTACTGACTCCCGATATTGCTCGTCATGGCTATGATCGTGTTCTTGAAGTCGATCGTCCGCCCGTGCCCATCGGTCAATCGCCCGTCATCGAGCACCTGAAGCAGCACGTTGAACACGTCCGGGTGCGCCTTCTCGATCTCGTCGAACAACACCACGCTGTACGCCTTGCGATGGACCGCCTCGGTCAGTCGCCCGCCCTCCTCGAACCCCACGTAACCCGGCGGCGCCCCGATCAGCCGCGCCACGCTGTGCTGCTCCATGAACTCGCTCATGTCGATCCGGATGAACGCCGACTCGTCGTCGAACAGAAACTGCGCCAGCGCCTTGCAGAGCTCGGTCTTGCCCACGCCGGTGGGCCCGAGGAACAGGAACGAACCGATCGGCCGCCGAGGGTCGCCGAGGCCGGCGCGCGACCGCCGGACCGCATCGGCCACGGCCCGCACCGCCTCGGCCTGCCCCACGACCCGTTCGTGAAGCCGATCCTCCATCCGGATCAGCTTCTCCTTCTCACCCTCCAGCATCCGGGCCACCGGGATGCCCGTCCACTTGGACACCACCTCGGCGATCTCCTCCGAGGTCACCTCCTCCCGGAGGAGACCCGTGCCGTCCGCGTGCAAATCCGCAAGCTTGCGCTCGCGAAGCTGGAGTGCGTCCTCCAGCTCCTTCAGCTCCGCGTATCGGATCCGCGCCGCACGTTCCAGGTCCCCCTCGCGCTGGGCCTCGTCCAGCTCCGTCCTCTTCGCGTCGAGCCGCTGTTTGATCTCCTTGATCGCCTCGATCTGTTTCTTCTCGTTTTCCCACTGGGCCGTCAGTCTCCGGTTCTGCTCTTGTAGCTCCGCCAGCGTCTTCTTCACGCGCTCCAACTGCGCCCGGCTGCCGGCGTCTTTTTCCTTCTTCAGCGCCTCCTCTTCGATCTCGAGCTGCATGATCCGCCGCCGAAGCTCGTCCATTTCGGCAGGAAGCGAGTCGTTCTCGATCCGCAGCCGCGACGCCGCCTCGTCGATCAGGTCGATCGCCTTGTCCGGCAGTTTGCGATCCGCGATGTAGCGATGCGCCAGCGTCGCCGCCGCCACCAGCGCCGAGTCCTGAATCCGCACCCCGTGATGCGCATCGTAGCGCGCTTTCAATCCACGCAGGATCGCAACCGTCTCCTCGACCGTCGGCTCCCGGATGTAGAGCGTCTGGAACCGCCGCTCCAGCGCCTTGTCCTTCTCGACGTGCTTGCGGTATTCGTCCAGCGTAGTGGCCCCGATGCACCGCAGCTCGCCCCGGGCCAGCGCCGGTTTGAGCAGATTGCCTGCATCGACGGCGCCCTCGGCCCGGCCCGCGCCGACCACCGTATGCAGTTCGTCAATGAACAGAATCACCCGCCCGTCGGATTCCGTCACCTCCCGGATTACCGCCTTGAGCCGCTCCTCGAACTCACCGCGGAACTTCGCCCCCGCAATCAGCGCACCCATATCCAGCGCGACGACCCGCTTGTCCTTCAGCACGTTGGGCACGTCACCCGCCAGAATCCGCTGCGCCAGCCCTTCGACGATGGCCGTCTTTCCGGTACCCGGCTCGCCGATCAGCACCGGGTTGTTCTTCGTACGACGGGCCAGGATCTGCATGCACCGGCGGATTTCCTCATCCCGACCGATCACCGGATCCAGCTTCCCCTGCCGGGCCATACCCACCAGGTCACGGCCGTAGCGCTCCAGGGCCTGATACGTGTCCTCCGGGTTCTGGCTCGTCACGCTCGCGCTGCCCCGCAGGTCCTCCAGCGCCGCGAGCAGGGCGTCCTTAGTGACGCCGCTCAGCGACAGCGTTTCACGTGCTTCACTTTTGACCTCGAGCAGCGCCAGCAGCAGATGCTCAGTCGAGACGTACTGGTCCTTCATCGAGTCGGCACGTTCCTCGGCCTTGTCGAGCACGTCCTGGAACTGCCGCGACACGCCCAGCGATCCGCCCGAGACCTTGGGCAGCCGCTCCACTTCCGACTCGACTATTTTGCGAATCTGCCCCACATTGGCCCCGGACTTCTCCAACAGCGGCACCACGATCCCGCCGGCGCCCTGACCCGGCGCCGGCTCCCGGGCGATCAGCGCCCGAAGCAGGTGCAGCGGCAGCAGTTCCCCATGCCCTACAGACCGGGCGAACTGCTCCGCGCTCTGAACGGCCTCACCGGCCTTGACAGTCAACCGATCCAATCTCATCCTCTTTTTCCTTCAGAGCCGCGCCCGTGAGGAAGCGGTCCACCATCGAACGCGGTAACCCGCGCCCTCAGCGCATCTTCGCGCGCCACATCAGAGCCGCGCCCGTGAGGAAGCGGTCCACCATCGGACGCAGTAACCCCCGCCCTCACGCTCGGCCCTCGAATCCGCGTGCCTCTGCTCAAGTACCTTGCCTTAACGGCGCCTTCCGGAACCCCCGCCCAGCGCGGCCCGCGCGGGCCGGTCCGCCTCAAAGTCGTTTCAAGCCGCATGCCAGCGTAGAAGCCGATATAGCCGCGTTTTCGCGCCGATTCCAGGCTGGCTCAGCCGAATACGGTCTGCCACTGCCAGATTGGCAGCAAGGAATGCCCCTCCGGGCTCGAGCAATCGCGGGTCCCCCGCCCCAGCCTGAACCGGGGGACTGATCGCGCGCCGATGAACCCCGCCACCGCCAGCGCGCCCATCGACGCGCTCGCGGGCCGCACGCCACGATGCCAACACAACGTCGCGCCAAGCCGCAATACGGCGACCGCCCAACTCGCCCCCGGAGGGGGCGCGGGTTGTTGCCACGGGTGAAGCGCTGGCAGCCGCACGGCGGACAGCGTGGAACCCGTGGACACTTTAGGCTTTACTACATCGCCGCCCCGCAAGGGCGGACGAGGCCGCGTGTGTCAGCCAAGGGTCGCTGCGCGTTCCGCTGCGCGATACGATACCTACCGTGGACGCTTCTTGGCGAGGTCCGATGAGCCGATGCCACGTGATCGCCCGGCTCCCGTGGTTGGCCGCCGGTCTAGCCGCTGCCTGTCTGGCCGCCGCTTGCAGTCCGACACCTTCCCCACCGAATCAACCTAAGCCCGACGGGGCAGACGATCCGAAAGGAGGAACCCCCATGACCATCACAGTCAAGAGCACCGCGTTTGTGAGCAACGAGCCGATCCCGAAAAAGCACACCGCCGACGGCGCGGACCTCTCCCCCCCGCTGACCTGGTCGGGCCACCCCCACGGCGTCAAGGAGTTCGCCCTCATCTGCGACGACCCCGACGCGCCCACCCCCGAGCCCTGGGTCCACTGGGTCCTCTACAAGATCCCCGCCGACACCGCGAGCCTCCCGGAGAACATCGAGAAGAAGGAGACCCCGTCGACCCCGCCCGGCGCGCAGCAGGGCCAGAACTCCTTCCACAAGATCGGCTACGGCGGGCCGGCCCCGCCCAAGGGCCACGGCGTCCACCACTACCATTTCAAGCTCTACGCCCTCGACACCCCCATCGAAATCTCCGGCCCCACCGACAAGAAGCGGCTCCTAAATGCCATCAAAGGCCACATCCTCGCCGAAGGCGAACTCGTTGGAACCTACGAACGAAAGTAGGGGGCCTGGGACTGCCCCTTACCAACGGGGCACCAAGAGGGGACCGACGGAGGTTGGTTCGGTACCCCGACCGTCAGGGAGCGGGTGCTACGATCCGAACCGCGACTGGTAAGGAGCGGTCAGCTTCCCCCAGGGGGGATCGTCCGCACCCCGACCTCAGGGAGCGGGTCCCGCCTCCCCCCTTACCAAGGGGGGACACAGGGGGGTTGATTCCGAACCCCGAACCGAAGTGAGCGCGCGCTCATGCATTGCAGAGGGTGGCCCCACCGGTTTGACCCGCGCATAGACATATTCGGTGCGTCGCCCCAACCGGGCCGACGGCTGTGACCACGGGTGCAGTTCGCCGCAGGCGAACGGAACCCGTGGCCCCCGAGCCCCCAAAACCCAACCCCGCCCCGCAGGGGCGGCGGATCGCCGCCAGGCGCGATGCCTATCCCCGGAATCCAACCGCGCCCGTTACGGAACGGCCGATCCGATCCGTACCCCGACCGTCAGGGAGCGGGCCAGACGGAGGGATCCAGGTATGGAGGACGCGCCGCCTCTTTTTCGAACTTCGACTTTTGACCTTCGCGCTTGGCCGTTCTTGACCTTCCCCACACCAAGACGTTCACGGCTCCGCCTCTTCCACCCGCATGAACCGATTCTGCCAAACCGCCGCATCACCGAGGTCGACGTCGTAGTCCCCGTCAAGGTCAAGCAGGTGCCACCCACTGACACCCGGCCACCGCCCCGGCCCCTCCATCCGCCCCGCCAACGCAGCATAATCCTCTAGACCAATTGCCCGATCCCCATCATAATCCCCCCAAACCCAAGGCGCCAGGGGCTCCGTGACCCGAATGCCGAGGCTGTGGCGCATGCCCGCGGCGATGGCCACGAAGCCGGCGTTGGGCGCGGGGACATTGCACTGTCCGTAGTTATAACCATAACCGCATCCCCACGCTACGATCGAGCGGTCGGCCTTGAGGCCCAGGCTGTGGGCCCCGCCCGCGGCGACGGCCACGAAGCCCGTGTTCGGCGCAGGGACAGCGGTCTGGTAGTAGTAGTTGGATCCCCACGCCACGATCGATCCGTCGGTTTTCAGGCCCAGGCTGTGGCTGCCAGCCGCGGCTATGCCTGCGAAGTCTGTGTTCGGCGCGGGAACATTGCGTTGACCGTAATAATCACCTCCCCACCCGACGATCGACCCGTCTGACTTGAGCGCCAGATTGTGCGTTCCGCCCGCAGCGACAGCCACGAAGTCGGTATTGGGCGCGGGGATATTGGTTTGACCTGCGCCGTTTCCTCCCCACGCCGCGATTGATCCGTCGCTCTTCAGGCCTACGCTATGGTACGTACCGGCAGCCAGCCCCACGAAACCCGTGTTCGGTGTGGGCACGTTCGTCTGACCCGAATCGCTTTTCCCCCAGGCCATAATGGAGCCGTCGACTCTAAGCCCCAAACTGTGACGGTATCCTGCGGCGACAGCCACGAAACCTGTGTTCGGGGATGGAACGTTGGCTTGACCGTCACCGTTGTATCCCCACGCCACGATCGAGCCATCGGCCTTGAGGCCTACGTTGTGTTGTTCGCCTCCGGCAATTGCGACGAATTCAGCATTCGGCGCCGGCATGTTGGCTTGGCCCTGACCGTTCCATCCCCACCCCACGATCGAGCCATCGGCCTTCACCCCTAGGCTGTGATAGTCGCCCGCACCGATCGCCACGAACCGGGCGTTGGGCGTCGGAACCTTCGTTTGAGACGATTTCGGACCCCAAGCGAGCACCGTGCCGTCATCCTTAAGCCCCAAGCTGTGCCACCTGCCCGCCGCGACGGCCACGAAGCCCGTGTTCGGCGCGGGGACGTCCGTTTGACCGTAATTGTTCCTTCCCCATCCCACGATTGAGCCGTCGGCCTTGATACCCAAGCTGTGGTACTCACCTCCGGCAACGGCCACAAAGCCGGTGTTGGGGGCGGCGACGTTGCATTGACCGTAGTCGTTATTCCCCCACGCCATGATGGAGCCGTCGGACTTAAGGGCCAAGCTGTGGTATACTCCAGCAGCGACGCCAACGAACTTTGAATTCGGCGCAGGAACGTCGGTCTGCCCTGACCTGTTGTCTCCCCATGCCACGATCGAGCCGTCGGCCTTCAGACCGACGCTATGCACCCGCCCCGCGGCCACGGCCACGAAACCTGTATTGGGCCCAGGAACGTTGAGCTGGCCATAGTAGTTGTGTCCCCACGCCACGACCGATCCGACGGCCTTGAGGCCCACGCTGTGAGCGCTGCCCGCCGCAACGGCCACGAAGCCGGTATTCGACCCGCGCACCTGGCATTGACCATTGTCGTTGCTTCCCCACGCGACGATCGACCCATCGCTCCTCAGCCCTAGGCTATGCGCGAACCCACCGCCGACTTGGATGAAACCTCGGGACAGATCGACACCGACGACGTACGAGCCCCACCCGACGATCGATCCGGCGGGTGGATCCTCGCCCGCAAGGGCGGAAGGGAGGCAGAGTTCCAACCCGAGCAAGCCCCACAGTAGGCGCTGGTTCCGAGGCATGAGATGTTCCTCCACTTCGACGCCGTGGTCACTGGTTGCGCGACGAGACGCCCGCGACTAGCCGCCGCAAATGAAGCGCGATTGTAACGCCGCTGCTGACCCCGAGCAAGCAAAAAAAGCGGGGTAACGTGACACGTAACCGACGGGAAGGCGCGCCGTAGATCACGGGGGTTGCTCGGGCGGCCCACGCCGTTCCGATCACCGCCGTGATCGGCCGCAGCGACTGCGTCGTCGGATCGGCCTGGACGCCGAAGTTCCCCAGCGCCGCCGCACCAAGAAGCAGCAGCGACCCCGGCGGGCCGAACACCACGAGGCACGTGATCGTCTCCTCCGTGCCCTCGATCGAGAACGCGGCCTCACCCACGAGCAGTCGATCCTTCTTCCCGTCGGCGAACACGAAATCCCGCGGACACTTCGGTACGATGCCGATCGCGTGCAGTCGATCTTCCGGTGCGAAGCTGTACAGCGCACCCGTATCGACCCAAAACGGTTCGCGGAAGGACCGTTCCGGCGCTTGCGGATTGGCGACCGTGACCTGAACCTGGAACCTCCCCATCGTCGTTCCAACCCGAACGTGCCCGACTCGCCCGGTGCGGGGCCCCACCCTGTCCTGGCCCTTCGCCGTACACGCATCCACTTTATTCGCAGCGTGGGGCGGGTGCCAACCGCGATTGGCATCCCGTAGGGCGGCTTCCACCCGTGCCTCCTGCCTCGAGCGTACCGGCGCCAGGTCGCCAAGCACCCGAAAATGCCCCGCATTTTGTCCTTGACCTGACCGCGCGGTCGGTATATGTTAGGTACTCCCGCAGGGTAGTGGTCAAGTTTGAACCGAGCCGCGCGTGTGACCAAGCGGGCGATCGCGTCCGCGGAGTGAAAAGGCCGGGTGGTTCAAGCGCTCTTGGCCGTCAGGACCGGGGAGACCTCCAGGACCATGCGTTGGAGCTCGTTGCCCAGAACGGCGGAGGCGTCGAGGATCTCCAGCCCCGCGAGCCGGCCGTCGGGGCCGTAGTCCGCGGCGAGGTCGTCGGTCAATTGCCGGCACTCGGCCGTCCCCGGCGCTAAAGGGCGCAGCTCGATGTACAGGGCATCGGCCTCGGCGTCATAGGTGATCTTCATCGGATCGCCCTCCATTAGTTCGAGTAATACACCTTGACGGTCACCACAAAGATACGCTCCGCCTCGTCGGCAAACACCACATCCACCGTCTTGTATCGGTAGGGCCGCCCGTTCACGGGCGACAGCCCGCCGAACTCGAATCGTTTCGCGGCGTGCTGCTTGCCCCGCTTCGCCGGTTGCCAGTCTCCCTCGCCGACCGTGTGTGCCACTTCCTCGGCGGTCGCCCCTCGCGCCGCGAGCCGATCCTTTGCGTGAACCGACAGGACGATCGGGGTATCGCGCCGCTCCTTCACATTGATCTCCGCGCGCCGCCGGGCCCCGTCGGAATGCGGCCACCGGAAACGCTGCGGATCTCACGGACACGGGTCCGATCAGGATTCGCGTGCGACATCCCTGCGTCCTTTGACACGAAGCGCTGGAGCGACAGAGCCCGCCGGACGCTCACCCGGCGGCAATCCCCCTCCGTTACGCCTACAGTTTACCACAACCGCCCGGCGCCTAAAAGCGCCTGCCCAGCCGCACAATCCCATGAACCGGGATTTCCCAGTCGGCCCTTACCTCCACGCCGGGAGTCCAGCCGCGTGCCCCAAGGGATGCACGCACATACCCGAGGCCTCTCGCCACAAACAAGTTCGCCCCGGCCGCACATTTGTCCCGCGCTTCCGCCCCAACCGCGCCGAGGGCCGTGGCCACGACCGAGTTCACACCGCCCGAACCCTTGTCCGACGCGCCCCCTCGCGGCCCCAACCGGGCCGAGGGCCGTTGGTACAAGCAAGTTCGCCTCGGTCGCGCACCTGTCCCATGCTCCGGCCCCAACCGCGCCGAGGGCCGTTGGTACAAGCAAGTTCGCCCCGGCCGCACATTTGTCCCGCGCTTCCGCCCCAACCGCGCCGAGGGCCG
>Ga0326597_10014609_pt1 | contig 10294 bp, 8 predicted proteins | sample RVTome_12_FD_203789 | JGI IMG/M metagenome (GOLD analysis project Ga0326597, IMG submission 203789) | Soil microbial communities from uranium-contaminated site in the Upper Colorado River Basin, Wyoming, United States - RVT100D185 | ecosystem: Environmental > Terrestrial > Soil > Contaminated >...
GGAGCACCACGGATTCACGCCGGCCTTTTACATCGCCGCGAGCACCTATGTTGCCGGCATGTTGCTCCTATTATTCGTGAAAGAGAACTCGACCGTTTCGCCGGGCGAGAGGCGTGCTTGACTTTGCCAGCCCTGGTCATTTATTTAAGGATCACTAATTTCCGGAACGCGGGTCCATCGCGACGCTTTCTATGAAGCTCCACGGGCGTACGCCTGTGCTATCGTTAATTTCTTCGGCGGAATCCGCCGAAGCACTCACCCTCCTTCGCTCTTCGAGCTACGGAGGGTCCGTCCGACGCGTTCATCCCCGGGCTCACGCCCGGGATCTTCTGCGTAGGCGGATAAATAGGAGCCGAACATGGCGCGAATATCACTTAGAGTAAACGGCAAGAGCCAGACCGTGGAGACCGATCCGGAAACCCCGCTGCTCTACGTCCTGCGCGACGATCTTAAATTGAACGGCCCCAAGTTCGGCTGCGGCCTCGGCCAGTGCGGGGCCTGCACGGTCATCATCAACGGCAACACGGTGTGCAGCGCCGTTGATCCCCTGGATGCAGGCCGACGAGACGCCGCTACGGACGGGCTATTTGCGCGCCCCCGGCGATATGGCTCGCTGTTTCGCAAGCGAATCGTTCATCGACGAAATCGCGGCGGATTTGCGGGTCGACCCAATTCAATTTCGCATGCGTTACCTCGGGGAGAACAAACGCGGCGTCGAAGCGCTAGCCGCTGTGGTAAAGCAAGCCAAGTGGCAAGAACGCCCTTCGCCGGTTGCAGCATCGAGCGGATCAAAGGCGACGGGACGAGGCGTCGCGATCTCCAATCGCGCCGGCACGATCTGCGGCGCCGTCGCAGAAGTCGAAATTGACAAACTCAGAGGCAACGTCACGGTCAAACGCTTCACTCTCTCCCATGACTGTGGACTCATCACCAACCCCGACGGCCTGAAAAACCAAATCGAAGGAAATATCGTTCAGGGCGTCAGCCGAGCGCTCATGGAAGAAGTGAAGTTCGATTCGTCTGGAATCACGACTCTAGATTGGAAAAGCTACCCCGTCATCAGATTTCCTGACGTTCCCGAAATCGATATCGTTTTGATCAACCGGCCGGAGATGCCCGCCCTCGGCGGCGGCGAGCCGTCGAGCGCGCCCATCGCCGCGGCGATTGCCAACGCGATCTTCGACGCCGTCGGCGTGCGCCTGCGCGAAGCGCCGTTCACGCCCAAGCGGGTGCTGGCGGGAATGCAGAAAAAAACGTGATCGACGTGGGGACTGGTTACTTTTCTCGATTTCTTCCGAGAAAAGTTGCCTATCCCTTTTCTTCATTCCACGCTTTAGGGATAAAACGTTATACGTTAGCTGTCAGATGTACGACGTCTCTCGATTTGATCGCCCATGCGCACAAGCTAGGCTGGCCGGGCATGGTGCGGCGCATCGTTACATGTCAGACTGAGGCACTACCAACAAAGAATACTTCCATGGGCCAGAAACCTGTCATCACCGTCGAAGACATCACGAACATCGCGCTCGAGGAACGCCGGCCGGGCTGCGAGAAGGGTGTGCTGCACGAGGATGCGCCGGTGCAGACGGCGGTGTACCGCGTCCAGCCCGGCAGCGGCGTTCCGACGCACCTGCATTCGCGGGTCTACGATCTTTTCGTCGGCGTGAAGGGGGATCTCGAAATCCGCTATGAAGGCCAGCACGGCAATGGCCTGTTCGTGCTCAAGCCCGGCGCGTTCTGTAGAATGCCGCCCGGCGTGCGGCACGAAGTATCGAATCCGAGCAAGACGGACGAAGCGTTCTTCCTGCTCGTGCAAGCCTCGCACGAGGGCTTCGATTACGTGCCGGTGCCGTTCCGCACGACTGAGGCGGCGCTGCCGTTCTCGCCGCGGACCTGAGCCGGGTCCATGTTCGCGGCGAGCGGCGTGCCCCTGCCGGCATCCGTTCAGCAACGTCTCGCGTCCTTCTTCAATGAATACGATCATGCCCGAATGTGCGTCCGGACTGGCTGAAATTTGTCGCGAGCTACGGTGCAGCGTATGGTGCTGACAGCTAGCCGCACGCTGGAGACGGACCCTTCGCAAGCGGCCTTCGCCCGCTTGCTTCGGGCCGCTTAGCGCGATCGTTAACCACCTTGAAACGTCATGGCAAGATCGTAACGGCTGGTATATATTAAGGCCAGTTCGACAAGCGGGGATCTAGTGTCACAATGAAACTCCAACCACGTTACAGCAAAGAAGAGTTTGCCCGCCGTGGGGATGAAATCTACGAGCGTCAGCTTCGCCCCACACTAGAAACGGGGAATGAGGGCAAATTCGTTGCCATTGATATCGATACTGGAGCCTACGAGATAGACAGCGACGAACTCGCTGCCTCGGACCGCCTTTTGGCTCGGTTACCGAACGCCCAGATATGGCTGAGGCGGATTGGCTCCCGCTATGCGCGTCACTTTGGGTCTTATCCGCGATCACCAGCAGCATGATCACGGGCGTCGTCACGGCCGATCGCCAAGCTATCATCCACTTGATGGTGCGTGGTCCTGGCGGGCAAGAGCAAGAAATCGAAGCGATTATTGACACGGGCTTTGACGGGTGGCTGAGTCTTCCATCTTCAGTTATTGTTTCGCTCGGTTTGGTCTGGCGGCAGCGTGGCCGTGCACTTTTGGCAGACGGCAGGGAAAGCGTTTTTGACATCTACGAGGCCACAGTGGATTGGGACGGGGAGGCTCGACGCATTCCCGTGGACGAGGCAGAAACCGCGCCTTTAATTGGAATGTCGCTGCTTGAGGGCTACGAGCTTACGGTCCAGGCTCAGGCTGGTGGAAATGTCACCATACGAGCGTTATCTCATGAAAGAAGTGGCTAACCACACGGCTAGAGCCGGCTACTAAAGAAGCGCAGCCGCTCACCCGCCACCCCGTTAAGCCTCAAATTGAACTGAATTGATCACATAAACGGAATGGCATTCACGGGCGGTTATGTCGTAGTGGATATGGCAGAACCGTTTGGAAGGAGGCCATTGGACGGAAAGCTTTGCAGGAGCAGATTTACATAAGCGAGTAACCCAGCTTGCCGTTCTGGAAGACGGGCGACCCCCGTCACAGTTTCGTTTTTCCAATAATCCGGTTCACTCTTTGGCTCAGGGAAGGAGAAAGTCATGCCCGCGCACGTTTTCGAACCTAGCGTATCGCAGACCATCCTGGCCGCACAATCCGCCGCGCGGCTGAGGCAAACCAGAAGTGTCTCCGTGGACGGCCAGCCCAGAGCGGTTCGATCGCCATTCCCCTCGCCCGGGGACTGGCGGGACAACTGGATCTACTTTCTGATGATCGATCGCTTCAACAACACCGCGAATGCGCCGAGAGGAGTCTGGAATCGCCGCTTCGATTTCCGCCAGGGCGGTACGTTCAAAGGCGTGCAGGCGCAGCTCGGTTACCTGGAACAGCTTGGTGTAAGGACTCTCTGGCTCTCGCCGGTTCTTAAGAACTCTAAACCTGACTGGCAGTTCAATTACCACGGCTACGGCCAGCAGGACTTTATGAATGTTGATGAGCGCTTCGCTTCGGATGGACAGCGGGCCACCGCCGAACGCGAGATCACGGACCTCATCGAAGAAGCTCATGCGCGAGGCATGTACGTTGTTCTGGACATCGTTCTCAACCACAGCGCACGCGTGTTCGACTACGTGCGCCCAACGGGCGTGGTCTCCAACTTTGCCGACGCGAACGTCATGAACGGCCCTCCCGGTAGTGAGCCGGACGTTCGTTGGTTGAACGGCTTTGGATTTCCACGGGCAGATTGGGAGAAGCGACTGGATCCTCCGGCACAGCTTCATGCCGACGATGCTGTGTGGCCGTCCGACCTGCAGAATCATCTGTTCTTCCGCCGGCGCGGATCGAAGCTCACGGACAAGCCTGATGAACGCGGGTTCGTGCGCGGCGATTTTGGGGATATGCGCCAACTTGTCGTCGAGTACGACGCCACCGTGCCGGGGCAAGAGCAGTTGCGGTCCCGCTACGGCATAACGCCAGTATTGGGCATCCTTATCCGGGCGCATCAGTACCTTATCGCGCGTTACGACTTCGATGGGTTTCGCATCGACACGGTCAAGTACGTTCATCCTGAAGCGATCGAGACGTTCGGCAACGCGATGCGAGAGTTCGCGCTCACCGTGGGCAAGACGAATTTTTTTACGTTCGGCGAGGTTTACGACGATGAAGAGACGATCGCGCGCTTCACCGGTCGCAACGGGGGATCGGGAGAAGGCTTTGGGGTTGATGCCGCCCTCGATTTTCCGCTCTTCTATAAGCTGCCCGGCGTGGCAAAGGGCATGATCGACGTGGCGGAGATCCGAAAGGTATTCCTGGACCGCAAACTCCAGGAAGCCGAGCTCTTGAGCTCACACGGTGAAGCGGGGCGCTTCTTTGTCACCTTTCTCGATAATCACGATCAGAAGGAGCGGATTCAGCACCCTTCCACGCCCGCCGACCAAGTCACCCTCGCCATCGCGCTGCTATTCACGCTGCAAGGGATTCCATCCCTGTATTACGGCACCGAGCAGGGTCTCAGCGGAACGGTGGATGCGAATGGGAATGCCGATCTGAGCGCCAACGAATCGAGCCGCGAAGCGCTCTGGGGAAAACCCAACGCGTTCGACACGTCTCCCTCCGTGTTCAAGCAGATTCAAACCCTTTCGCAGCTGCGCGACAAGGAGCCGCCTTTGAGATATGGTCGCTTCTACTTTCGCGAAGTGTCAGGCAATGGTTCTGACTTCGGCCACTCCTTCGGACCAGGCGGCATCATTGCCTTCTCACGTATACTGGTCGACCGCGAGATTCTCGTCGTGGCCAACACCAGCACCCAAAAGTTCTCAGGCGCGGCGATCCTCGACCGCGACATTCACGCAACACCGGGCCAGATGAGGGTGGCCTACAGCAACCAAGGCATCACCGGCGCAGGCACGGTTCGCCACATCCATAACGCAAAATTCCACCGCGATGGCCAGGTGTCCACAGGCCACGCAGCCGCACTCGACGTCGTTCTCGCTGCGCGAGAGGTTCAGGTGATCGTGCCAGTCTGAGGATCGTTGTCCCGCGCAGTGCTGCGAAGGGAGGGTGGGGCCAGCTTTTAAGTGAAATGCGCCTCTCCCGTTGGAGCGGGAGAACCCGCCGGAGGAGTGATCATGCGCTGAATGAAGCGCAAAGAGATGTGTGGGTTGCTACCCGAAGGTTGATCGAACAGTCCGGTGGTGCTCGGCAAAAAGGGGAATACCTCAGGTCATGTCGGAGTGAGATCGTTCGTTTAGTGGGATAGGCCGCCGGAGCCGGCGGCGTTTGCCCCCCAGCCGAATGTTGACAAGTCGGTGTAGTTGGCGGATATTCCAGTCGATTCGGATTTAATTGGTTGAACCGTGTTAGGAGATAGGCCGACCGGCATTTTTCGCCGCCTAAAGCGGGTCACGTAATAGTTGAACTAAACCGCTGCGCGAGATCGCCCACAGGATGAGGATTGAGTGATCACCGAGCAGATATGCCTCGACGTCGTCCGGAGTCTTTATGGGCGCGCATCTACCATGACGCGTGAACTCAATCTTGACGACACCCCTGGCGCGCAGCCGTCGAGGTCTCAATCCACTATCGAGCACTCCCTGCCACCGGGTCACGTGTATCGTGAGCTTCTGCTTCGTTACTCCTTGTCCGATGTAGACGCAGCCATACGTTGGCTTGAGATTGGTGACTACATCGGCTACTCCGGCTGGGGTATCGCTCTTCCGCGACAACTCATGCAGCTCACTGAAAAGGGTGTCCGACTGGCCAAAACAGGCTGTCTCGATGATGACGAGAGGCGACTCGTGTATCAGGAGAATCCCTACGCCGTGTTTGTCGCCCGACAGTTTCGTGAGGATGACAATCCGCTATTCACTTATCTACGGGATACTGTGCTCGCACCAATGGGATTCCAACTACTTGATGGTCGCGTTGATGGAGTCGAGGCGTTCCGAGGTGAGGTCCTACGTAAGATTCGCCTTGCACGGTTCTTTGTTTGCCTGCTGACACACCGCAAGGAACTGAAGGATGGTGGCTTCGCTTCGAGTGTTTGGCTTTATCAAGAAACCGGTGCTGCGGTCGCACTCGGAAAGAGACCGCTGATACTTGTCGAAGAGGGCATGGATGACCACTTTGCGGGGGAACTACAAAAGAACTATGAGTACATCCCCTTTTCTCGCGCAGCCTACCAGGACGCGTTGCAAGAGACCGGGCGTCGTCTGCAGAATGATCTACTTGCCAACAACATACCCCTACGCGGCAAAGGAGCGCCCTAACAAGCGCTTCAACGCGGCCTCGTGCAAGCGGCGCTGCGCGCCACTTGCACTCGCCGGTTAAGCGCACCGTTAGATAGAAGAACTGTTGTTATGGACATCCTCCGCTTCCAAGCCCGCGACCTGACAAGGTGAATACCTACAACCCTCGGCTCTTGTCGAAGGCGACACTTATTTTGCGGTTCACTTTCTTGACGATCAGATGTTAGTCCCAGAGTTGGACCCACTTGTGTTCATCGGTCGAAACCTTGAGCCGAGCGATTCCGGGCGGCTCTATTTTTAGGATGCCGCCTCTTACATGAGTGGCATCCGATACCGAGACGGCAGCAATGCCGAAATTCACGTGGTTGAGGAGAATGCTCCGTTTGTGTTCGAGTTTGAGAGAGCGATAGACGAACTGCTGCGGTGCTCGTTCAGACGGCAACGACAGTAGCACAGTTGGCAACTTGTCCTCATGGAAACGCCACCGTCTAACCCGTAGATTAAGACCAATGTCGAAAACCTCGCCTCAAAGGCTCGCTTTCTTCGCCACGACTCCGCCGCATTGCTTTATCTCCTATAAATAGCCCTTCTCACGATAATACTTCTCCGCCCCCGGATGCAGTGGAAAATCCAGCGGACCAGCTTCCGTATCAGCGCAAAGGGACTTCATCGAGGGCGTCGCCGCCGCGTCGTAGGGAATATCCTCGCGAATCTTATCCAGCACACCGGCGATGTGGTACGCCAAATCGTCGGGAAATTTCTTGTGCACGACAATGGGCCAGCCGCTGAAATCGACCACGGTCGTCGGCTCGTTGATGCCGGCGACCCTCCCATGATCCAGCCGCGCCCTTCGGAAGCCGAATTTCTCGAGCTTCCGCAGAACCGGTTCGGAATATGATAAGAAAATCATCCCGTGTTGCACCGCCACGTCGCCCCAGGAATCCATCCCCTCGTCAATGACCATATCGAGCTTACCCGAGACGATCCCTTCGCGCCGGTGCGGGTTGCTTGGCCGGACGACCTCGTCTACCCTGCCGCTCCATTTGACAAAGTCTCGTTGGGAGATGCCATGCGCGTTGAGCAGAAACTTAATCGCGAAATCGACGCAGTCGTTGACCGCGATGGAGACTCTCATCTTCGGCTTTTTCTTAATCAGCTCCTCCATCGAGCGCACGCCGAGCCTCGGCGACACGGCGATCACCAAGCGATCCCAGGACGGAAAAACCGCCAGGGCGCGCAGCGGGTGCTTGCGCTTAAACGGCCCGACGCCGCGCACCGCCATCGACGGAATGATCGACGGATTGAGCCAGACCAGATCGAGCTTCCCGCTCGCCACCAGTTTGGCGCCGTTCAAGCCGCTGCACCAGGCCGGGCTGACGCCGATGGTGAAAGGATACGGCGGACCGGTGTGCCCCTTGCCGCCGGGCAATTCCACCGCCAGCCGAATCGCGCTAGTAAGCATCGTCGGCACGTCTTCGTAGAGTCCGGCCAAAATTTTCGTCGCGATGCGCGCCCGCATCAAACTTGCGCTCATCGGCTTTACACTGCGATCATCGTAGGCCATGTTCCGCTCCTTTTGTCGAGTTGATGATATCTCGGTAATCCGAAACCCCGGCGCTGTCAACCAACCTACGACCATTTGGGAATTTCGATCCTCCATCCTCCATTCTCCATCTTCGTCTTCGTCCATCGGCTTGTCTTTCGCGGTTGGCGGCAGTACGCTGACGACAAAATTCACGACGGAGAGTCAACCATGCAGCTTCCGCCCATCGCCACGACGACCGTTGGCAGTTTCCCTCGCCCGACCTGGCTCGCAGTCACGGAACGCAGCCGGGCGAATTTTCGCCTCGAAGGCCCGGCGCTCAAAGAAGCGCAGGACGACGCGACGGCGCTGAGCATGCTGACACAGGAACGGATCGGCCTGGATTTGCTCTCCGACGGCGAGCAACGGCGCACGGGATTTATCAATCATATTCTCGCCGCCTTCGACGGCATCGACCTCGAGCACGAAGCGGTGAAGCGGATTTACCGGCGCCGAGAGCAGCCGCGCCCGGTGCCGCGAATCGTCGGCAAGATAAAAAGGCGCACGCCCGCCATCGTCGAAGATCTCCGGTTCGCCAAGGCGCAAACGGCTAAGCCGATCAAAATGGACGTGCCGGGGCCGATGACGGTGATCGACAGCACGCTGGATGAATTCTACAAAGACGAAGCCGCCCTCGCGATGGACGTCGCCGCGGCACTTAATGCCGAGCTGCGCGATCTGCAAGCGGCAGGCTGCGATGTGCTTCAGATCGACGAGCCCGCCATGACCCGTTACCACGAGAAAGTCTTCGAGTACGGCGCCCGCGCGCTGGACCGCTGTCTCGAAGGCATTCAGGTCCAGACCATCGTCCATCTTTGTTATGGCTATCCGGGCGGCGCCGGCCAGCAGCACCAATACCAATATCCGGAATTGCTCCAAGAATTGATGAAGACGCGCATCGGCGGCTTCGGCGTCGAGTTCGCTAGAAGTAACTACGACCCGGCAGTGCTGCAAATCTGCAAAGGCCGCGTGATCATGTTCGGCTGCGTCGATCCCGGCGACACACCGGTGCCGCCCGTGGCACAAGTCGTCGCCCGCGTGCGCACGGCATTGAAATACATCGAGCCGCAAAATCTTTGGCTCGCCCCCGATTGCGGCTTGATGACCATCAGCCGCAACCTCGCCGACGCGAAAGCAAAATTACTCGTCGATGTTGCGCACGAGAGTCGCAGAACTCTCTGACCACTCCTCACGAAACCTGTCTCGTGACGCGAAAGAAAACCCCCAGAAAAACAACAGCCGCCAAAAAACCGCCCGCGTGCCCGGAGTGCGGAGCGGCGGATGTTGTTCCCGTTGTGCACGCTCCCATAACTCCATCGCTCCAACGTTTCATCGACAAGGGCCGCGCCGTGCGCGCCGACCGCGAGGAGTGGGAAGGGATGACCGAGTGGCGCTGTCAAAAATGCGGCTGCGACTGGAGCGGCCAATGGCGCAGGTTTAAAACGCCCGGCGGCGTCAACGCGACGCGCCCGGACTGAGCGCCGCGAAAGGTTCATCGAGCGGCAAGATATCCGGTTTGCGATCAGGGCGGGCCCAAGCGACGCCGATCAGCAAGACGATCACGGTGTAGCGGCGGGGTGACTTTCAGCCGCGATCATAGGTAGCAGGAGACGTCCATGGACAATCTAACTCGACAGATCGCCGACTTCGCGGCCGAACTTTCCTACGAAAAGTTACCGCAGAAAGTGATTGCCGCCGCCACGCGTTTTCTTGTCGACAGCTTGGCGTGCGGGATTGCCGCATACGACTGCGAATCGGCGCGGATGGGGCTCTACCTGGCAAGAGGAGCGGCGCCGGACCGCTATCCCGGCCGCATCCTATTTCACCGTGAGACATCGACCGCGGAGAGCGCTGCCTTCGTGAACACGGCAATGATCCGCAACTTGGATTTCAACGATCAATATCCGGGCGGCCATCCGAGCGATTGTCTGGGCGCTTTTTTAGCGCTCGCGGAAGCTGCGAACGCCGACGGGAAGCGGCTAATTTCCAGCATGGTGATCGCGTACGAACTCTTTGTTCGCATCAGCGACGCCACTGGCTTGAGATACAAAGGATGGGATCAGGGATTTGCCATCGGAATTTGTACCGCCGCAGGCGTCGGCCATCTACTCGGCTTGACGCCGAAGCAGATCGGCGAAGCCGTAGCGATCACCGCGGTCGCCAACGTTCCGATGCGCAACACGCGCGCGGGGGAGCTCTCTCTGTGGAAAGGCGCCGCGACGTCATTCGCGACCCGCAACGGCGTCTTCGCGGCGCTGCTCGCCGGCCAAGGCATGACCGGACCGGATCGGCCATTCGAAGGCAAACATGGCTTGTGGGACCTCATCACCGGACCGTTCGAATTCGAGCCGCTGCCGACAGCCAGCGGGCCATATCGTTCTCCGGACGTGCAGCTCAAAGCCTGGCCCGTGGA
>Ga0326597_10014610_pt1 | contig 10294 bp, 8 predicted proteins | sample RVTome_12_FD_203789 | JGI IMG/M metagenome (GOLD analysis project Ga0326597, IMG submission 203789) | Soil microbial communities from uranium-contaminated site in the Upper Colorado River Basin, Wyoming, United States - RVT100D185 | ecosystem: Environmental > Terrestrial > Soil > Contaminated >...
GCAATGTCACCGGGGGAGTAATATCCAGGCACAAAACCGCCCTTGGGGATGATGATGGCCGTCATCACCAGGGCAAGCGCCCCAATGAGAAGGTAGCGCTGGTTCTGTTCATTGAGAAACCGCTCGAAGAAAGGAAAAAGCGCCAGGAAGCGGCGGAGCCGGCGGCGCGGAGCGGAATCGGATTTTCGTTCAGTTTTGCTGGTCATCGGTGCTCACTTCTGCCGATCATCAGCTGGTTTTTCCTCGACCCGCCGGTCGGCTTGCCGGCGGCCCGAACCTTCAGCCCTGTCATAGGCCTGCACGATGGCCTGCACGATGGGGTGTCGTACCACGTCACGATCGGTGAAATAGTTGAAATTAATACCCTTGATATCTTTTAGTATTTTGAGCGCCTCGTTGAGTCCCGAAATCCGGCCGGCGGGCAGGTCCACCTGGGTGACATCCCCGGTAATCACCGCCCTGCTGCCGAACCCCAGCCGGGTCAGAAACATCTTCATCTGTTCCGCGGTGGTATTCTGCGCCTCATCCAGGATGATGAAGGCGTCGTTAAGGGTCCGTCCCCGCATGAAGGCCAGGGGAGCCACCTCGATCACACCTTTGTCGATTAGTTCCTGGCCCCGGTCGCGATCCACCATATCGAACAGGGCGTCGTATAGGGGGCGCAGGTAAGGATTGACCTTTTCGGCGATATCTCCGGGGAGAAACCCGAGTCTTTCCCCCGCTTCCACCGCCGGCCGGACCAATACGATGCGCGCGACTTCCTTTTTGAGAAGAAACGAAACCGCCATGGCCATGGCCAGATAAGTTTTCCCGGTGCCGGCCGGCCCGATGCCAAATACCACGTCATTGACACGAATAGCATCGATGTAGCTTTTTTGCGCCAGGCTTTTCGGCGCGATGGTTTTTTTGCGGGCGGAAACGCCTATGGTGTCGAGAAAAATATCCCGGAGATGAGCCTTGGAATCGGCAGTGAGAATCCGCACCGCGTAGTCGATGTCGACCGGATAGAGGGGATATCCCTCCCGGAGCAGAGAATACAACTCTCCCAGCAGACGCTGACAAAAATCGACCTGTGCGGCGTCGCCCTGGATGAATAGATCGAAACCCTTGGAGCTAAGGCACACCTCCAGGGTTTTCTCGATCTGCTTGAGATTTTTATTGGCCTGACCGAAGAGGAGATTCGCCAGCTGCTGGTCGTCGGCGCTGAATCTCCCGCGGGTATTACTGTTATTCAAAAATCGTCCCTTTATTGTTGTGCTCCGTAGCCGACTAAATACCACTGTTCCTCTGGCAAAAGCAATCCCTTTTCGACTTTTAACAGGTATTTCCGACAGGAAATGGGCTTCCAATTCTTCCCGGATATGCTATAAGTACCCCTTTGCGAAGCTGGTGATTCCGGCACCAATCATCTTATCCGAAAGAGGGGCTGACATGAGTGAAATCGTTGATATTTATGCCCGGGAAATTCTCGATTCGCGGGGAAATCCCACCGTCGAAGTGGAAGTATATCTCGCAAGCGGCGTCATGGGTCGGGCCTCGGTTCCGAGCGGAGCGTCGACGGGAGAACGGGAGGCGCTGGAGTTGCGCGACGGCGACAAGGACCGCTATCACGGCAAAGGGGTTCTGAAGGCGGTAGAGAACGTCAACGAAATCATCGCTGAAGAATTGATCGGCTGGGAAGTGACCGACCAGGCCGGCATCGACCGAAAACTGCTTGCCCTGGACGGCACCGAGACGAAGTGCAACCTGGGGGCCAACGCCCTGCTGGGGGTTTCCCTGGCCTGCGCCAAAGCCGCCGCCGACGATCTGGGGATTTCCCTTTTCCAGTATATCGGCGGACCCAATGCCCGGGAACTACCCCTGCCGATGCTGAACATACTGAACGGCGGGGCCCACGCCGACAATAACGTCGATATCCAGGAATTCATGATCATGCCGGCCGGCGCCGGATCCTTCAGGGAGGGTCTGCGTATGGCGACGGAGATTTTCCATTGCCTGAAAACCGTTCTGAAGGGGCGCGGCTATAGTACCTCGGTGGGCGACGAGGGCGGTTTCGCCCCCAACCTGAAAAGCAACGAGGAAGCCCTGGAGGTGATCATGGAAGCCATCAGGGCCGCCGGTTACCAACCGGGCGAAGATATCCTGCTGGCTCTGGACGTGGCCGCTTCGGAACTGTACAAGGACGGCAAGTATCTGCTGGCAAACGAAGCCAAACCGGAAAAATCCGCCACGGAACTGGTCGACTTCTACGAAGACCTGGTCAACCGCTATCCGATCATCTCCATCGAGGACGGCATGGCGGAAAATGACTGGGACGGCTGGAAATTGATGACTGAACGCCTCGGAGAACGCATCCAGGTTGTCGGCGACGACCTGTTCGTCACCAACACCAGTATTCTCAAGGAAGGGATCGACAAGGGTATCGCCAATTCGATCCTCATCAAGCTCAACCAGATCGGAACGCTGACCGAAACCCTCGATGCCATCGAAATGGCCAAACGGGCCGGATACACCGCCGTCGTCTCCCACCGCAGCGGCGAAACGGAAGATACCAGCATCGCCGACCTGGTCGTGGCCACCAACGCCGGCCAGATCAAGACCGGCTCGGCCTGCCGGACCGACCGCGTCTGCAAATACAATCAGTTGCTGCGCATCGAGGATGAACTGGCCGACGCGGCCCTGTTCCGCGGTCGCGGGGTGTTCTACAATCTTCGCAAAAAATAACCCGGATGGGGTTACTTACGGCTGAATAAGGTTGCTTACGACAAAAGGGCCTGCACAATAGTGCAGGCCCTTTTGTCTCATTCAGCCTCCGACAGGGACAATCCCGCTTGCCTCCCCGGCGGAATCGAGGGATTCCGGCGCCGGTCCGATCCCCACCTGACGCAACAATTCATCGACCCGATTCCGATCGAGCACCTCTTCCTCCAACAGAGAGACGGCCAGTTTGTCCAGCGCCTCGCGATGGTCCGCGATCAGTCGATCCGCCTGTTGTTCGGCTCCCTTGACGATCTTTTCTATCTCCTGATCGATGATCCAGCCCATCTGTTCGCTGAAGGCATTGCTGGTGGCCAGCTTGCGTCCCAGAAAGGGGTGCTCCTCCCCCCGGTTGAATACCAGGGGACCGACCTTTTCGCTCATCCCCCACTGGCAGACCATTTTTTCCGCCAGATCGGTCGCCTGCTGCAGATCGTTCTGGGCGCCGGTGGACATTTCCCCGAATACCGCCTTTTCCGCCGCCCGGCCGCCGAGAACGACGGCGATCCGGGTGGTCAGATAGGACCGGGGATAATGATAACGGTCATCCACCGGCAATTGCTGGGTCACCCCCAAGGCCCGGCCGCGGGGGATGATGGACACCTTGTGAATAGGGTCGGCCCCGGGAGAAAGCTTGGCCATCAGCGTGTGACCGGCCTCGTGATAAGCGGTGATGCGCTTTTCCTCTTCCGACAGGACCAGTTTCCGTTCGGTCCCCATGAGGATCCGGTCCTTGGCCTGTTCGAAATGATCCATGGCAACCCGATCCGAGTCATGCCGCGCGGCGATCAGGGCCGCTTCATTGACCAGATTTTCCAGGTCGGCCCCGCACATCCCCGGAGTGCCGCGGGCGATGATCCGCAGATCGACATCCTCGGCCAGGGGCACCTTGCGGGTATGAACCTGGAGGATTTCTTCCCGCGCCCGCCAGTCGGGCCGCTCAACCACCACCTGGCGATCGAATCGCCCGGGGCGCAGGAGCGCCGGATCGAGAACATCGGGCCGGTTAGTGGCCGACATGACGATCACTTCTTCGTGGGGGTCAAAGCCATCCATTTCGGAGAGTAGCTGGTTGAGGGTCTGCTCCCGCTCGTCGTTTCCGCCGCCGAGCCCGGTGCCCCGCGAGCGGCCGACCGCATCGAGTTCATCGATGAAAATAATGCTAGGCGCGCTTTTTTTGGCGGTATTGAACAGGTCACGCACCCGGCTGGCGCCGACCCCGACAAACATTTCGATGAACTGGGAAGCCGAAATGGAAAAAAAGGGCACTTCGGCTTCTCCCGCCACGGCCCGGGCCATCAGGGTTTTCCCCGTACCGGGGGGCCCGACCAGCAGGACGCCGCGGGGTGCCTTGCCGCCGATGCGGGTGAATTTTTTCGGATTACGCAGAAAATCGACGATTTCCATCAACTCCTGCTTGGCTTCCTCGAGACCGGCCACGTCCTTGAAGGTCACCTTTGATTTCTCCTGGATATACAGCCGGGCGCCCGACTTGGAAAAGCCGCCCATCAGTCCGCCACCGGTGCCCTGACGATTCCGCAACCCCTTGAGGATAAACCACCAGACCCCGATAATCAGCACCCAGGGCAACAGGTAGAGCAGAGCCGTCGCCCAGGGGGACGGTTGGGCTTCCGGTTTGACCTGCACCTCCACCTGGTATTTTTCGAGCTGTTGCAACAGCTCGGGATCGTCCATCGGCGGCCGATTGGTGTGAAACTTCTGATAGAGGGACTCCGGCCCTGCCTTTTCTCCGTTGCTGAAGGCGGCCTGTTCCCTGAACTCTCCAAAGATCTCGATCCCCTGGAACAGGACCTGCTCGATATTATCCCGGGTCAGTTCCTCCTTGAAACGGCTGTAGCTGATGGATGCCGTCGGTTCCGGGACATTTTCGCCGAATTTGACATACAGATAATTGAAGATAACGACCACGGCCAGAATCGCGACGGCCTGCCGCCAGAAATATTTATTCATCATCCTATCCTGTGGGGGAAACCGCCGAAGCAGCCCGGCAGATGGCGCCAGGTCGGCCCGGCACATTGAACTGTTGACCAACAAAATCGATCGACCGGCTCGAGGAGCCTGCAATAAGCTATTGAAAATTGTAAACAATCTTCGCCATGTTGGCAACCGGCGGGGCATCCTTTGTCCCGGCTTCATCGGCCGGGCCGGGCAGACGGGGACCAGTTGCGTTCGGACCGGCTTTCTGATAAAGTCGCGGCCCACAAAAGAAATCCGAAAGGGACTGCCATGTTCGATTTTCAATTGCTCAGCACCGACCGTACATCGGCGGCCCGACGGGGGCGCCTGTCGACCCCGCACGGTATCATCGAAACCCCGATTTTCATGCCGGTGGGAACCCATGGCGCCATCAAGGCCATGACTCCGGCCCAGGCCGAGGAAACCGGCGCCCAGATCATACTTTCCAACACCTACCATCTGCACCTCAGCCCCGGAGAGGGCCTGGTGGAAAAGGCGGGCGGGCTGCACCGGTTCATGAACTGGCCACACCCGATCCTCACCGACAGCGGCGGCTTCCAGGTCTTTTCCCTGCCGAAAAAACGTATTACCGACCACGGGGTGTTTTTCCGCCACGAAATCAGCGGCGACGAAATCTTTCTCGGCCCCGCCGAGGCCATGGCCATCCAGAATTCCCTCGGGGCGGATATTATCATGGCCTTCGACGAGTGCATCCCCTATCCCGCCACGCACGATTACGCCGCCAAATCGATCCGCAAGACCCTGAGCTGGGCCGAGGAATGCCTTAAACATCACGGCCGGAAGGATCAGGCCTTGTTCGGCATCGTTCAGGGAGGTATCTACGAAGATCTGCGCCAGGAATGCGGTCGCGCCCTCGGCGCCCTGGATTTTCCCGGCTACGCCATCGGCGGGGTTAGCGTCGGCGAAGGGCTGGATTTGCTAAAAAAGGTCGTCGATTATACCGCGCCCATCCTGCCGGAAAACAAACCCCGCTACCTGATGGGGGTCGGCCTGCCGGAAGATATCCTGGAGAGCGTCGAGCGGGGCATGGACATGTTCGACTGCGTCATCCCCACCCGTTATGCCCGAAGCGCCACCCTTTTCACCCGGCGCGGCAAAATCCGCCTGACCAACCGGCGTTACCGGCGCGATTTCTTCCCCGTCGATCCATCCTGCGACTGCTATTGCTGCACCAATTTCAGCCGGGCCTACGTACATCACCTCTTCCGGTCCAACGAAATTCTCTCGGCAACCCTGGCGGCCATACATAATGTCCGGTTCTACCTGAACATGATGAAGGATGCACGCCAGGCCATCGAGCGGAATGAATTCAAGTTATTCAAGGCTGCTTTTCTTGAGGAATACGGCGCCGACGACGGCCAATCCGGCTGACGGCACCCCACCGAACAAGGCTTCCATGGCGGCACCCAGCATTGAAACCGGATTTTCACCGGAGCTTGCCGAAAGTCTGCGAAAAGTCCTGACCGCGGACCGGGACCAGCTCTTTCACTGGCTCCGGGACCCCAATCCCGTGATCCTGCGCGCTTTATTGCGGAACCCGCGCCTCAACGAAGACCACCTGCTGGCCCTGCTGCAGCGTTCAGATCTGCAGGAAGACCTCCTGAAAGCCATCCATCGGCGCGCCGAGACGGCGGCAAGTCACCGGCTCAAAAGTGCTCTTCTCAAAAACCCCGGTCTGTCCCCCTGGATGACGCAGACCCTGCTGCCGCAGGTACCCCTTTTCGAACTGGTCAACCTCTGTCTATTGCCCGGCGGGAGCCAGGACCTGAAACTGGCTGCCGAACGAGCCATCATCATGCGCCTCGAATCGGTCCCTCTGGGCACCAGGATTACCCTGGCCCGCCGGAGCACGGCAGCCATTGTCGGCGAATTGCTCAAGGAAGGGGAACCGCGCCTTATGGAACCCTGTCTCGGCAATCCGCGGCTCCAGGAGGTCGCCATTCTGCAGTTTCTCCGCAGCCACCTCGCCGGCCCCGAAACCATATCCTGTATCGCCCGTCATCCTCGCTGGAAAGATCGTCACAACCTGCGCCTGGCCATTCTGAAAAACCCCCGGACCCCGGACGTCTGGTACACCCTCTTTCTGCCCCTGTTGCACCAAAACGACCTGCAGTCGCTGTTGGCCGGCGAACGGCTCACCCTGCGCCAGAAAAGCCTCGTCAACAGGGAATTGGCACGACGCCGGGGCTGAGAGAATAAATTCGGGACGACGGGGTCTACAAGGACAACAAGGACAACAAGGACAACAAGGACGGAAGGGACAGAAAAGGTTCAGGTCAAGGTCGCGCCCAGCCGGGTGGCGGCCTCGGCCAAGAGACGCCTGGCCCCGGCCAGGGCGCGGCTATCGTCTATTTCTTCCGGAGCGGCGGCCTCCGCCAGGGAAATTCCCTCCGCGCGCCACCGGTCGGCGGCAAGTTTCACCCGACCGGCCAGTACCGCCACCTTCACCCCCCGGCGCAGCCCGGCGTTTCGAACCCCGCTGACTACCTTGCCCTGAAAGGACTGTTCGTCAAAAGATCCCTCGCCGGTGATCACCCAATCCGCCCCGTCCAGAGCATCCTCCAGGCCCGCGGTCTGGATGACCGTTTCCACGCCGGATACCAGCCGGGCGCCGAGAAAGGCCGCCGCGCCGGCGCCGAATCCTCCGGCGGCTCCCCCGCCCGGAATCTGCAGGATTTCCTTCCCCAACTGCCGCCGGACCAGCCGGGCCAGGTGACGAAGGCCTTGTTCCAGTTGCAAGACCATCGCCGGGGTCGCCCCTTTCTGGGGTGCAAATACCCGGGCCGCACCGAGGGGGCCGCAAAGGGGGTTCGTCACATCGCACAGGACTTCGACCTCCGGCAGTTGCCGGAGGGGCGGCATCAGCCGCCTTATCTCGGCAAGGGAGCCACCCCCTGGCGGCACTTTCCTCCCTCGCCGATCGAGAAACCGCCACCCAAGGGCACTGGCCGCACCGGCACCACCATCGACGGTGGCACTGCCGCCAAGGGTCAGCAGAATTTTCCTCGCCCCCTGCCCGATCGCCGCAGCCATCAGTTGCCCCGTTCCGATACTGGTGGTCAGGAGTGGGTTCCGCCGGTGCCGGGGCAGCAGAGCCAGGCCGCTGGCCGCGGCCATCTCGACCACGGCAGTTCGGGACCCGGGCAGCCAGCCATACCCGGATTGCAGGAGCATGCCGGGCAAAGGGCCGGTGACCCTCGACACCTGGCGCCATTCACCGTCACCGGCCGCCATCAGAACAGAGGCCGTGCCTTCTCCTCCGTCGGCCATGGGCCGGATGACAACCCGCCATTGGGGACGGGCATCCCGCAACACCGCCGCGACCAGGTTGCACGCTTCGACTGCCGTCAAGCTGCCTTTGAAGGAATCGAGGGCCACCACCACCTTCACCCGTACCTCCTACCTCCGGTCATTTCCCAACCAGGTACCGCGGCTCAGGGCCGCCCTGAAAACTGGTTCATTCCGTCGCTGGAACCTGCTCCTGAAAAACCTTTTCCAGAGTTCGGAACACCTCTTCCTCTTCGATCCAGATCACGAACCCGTTTCCCTCGGCGTCGCTGCCGCAGATATAGCCAGCACCCTGCTGCTGTTCGCCGCCGCAGGTCTTGCAGGACGAATAGGCCTTCAGTGGCTGATTCTTCCCCATCTGCATAAGGAATTGTCTTTTTTGCATGGTTCCTCCTTGTTATAAACCGTCATGACTTTTCGGCCGCGCCCGCTTCACAAAAAACATCACCCCCACCGGTGCTCTTTGCCGGTGGGGGTGTAAATTTTCTCGGGGCTGTTTTGAAAGCAGCCGGGCCGACCTTCTTCAGGATACTTCGACGACATGAATGGTATTGCGGCCGGCACCCTTGGCCAGGTAGATGGCCTTGTCCGCCGCCTCGAACATGGCTGCTTTGTCAATGGCGGACTTCCCGCCGGCGAAAACCGCGGCCCCGATGCTGGTGGTAACCCGAATCACTTTCCCGTCGACTCCGACTGACATATCCTCGATCCCCCGGCGAATCCGCTCGGCGAAAACTTCCAGGCCCTTTTTGTTCGTTTCGGGCATGATCACCGCGAATTCGTCTCCGCCGTAGCGCACCACGTAATCGGAAGTCCGCATGCACTGTTTGATCCGCTGGGCGATGCTCTGCAACACCCTGTCGCCGGCCAGGTGGCCGTAGGTGTCATTGATCTCCTTGAAATTGTCTATATCGAAGAACAACAACGACAACCCCCGCTCGTAGCGCAGGGTCCGCTCCAGTTCCTTTTCCATGGTCTCCTGGAAAAAACGGTGGTTGTACAAACCGGTCAACTCATCGGAATAAGCCATTTCGCGGAAATGATTATTGGCTTCGGCAAGCTCTACAATGCTCTTTTTCGCCTCTTCCTCGGCCTGCTTGAGTTGCAGGATCATCTGTTCGTAGCTGAAACTGAGCTTGCCCAGTTCCTGATTGGCTTCCTGGAGTATTTCGGAAAAGGGTTTCATCTGTCCCGGGGGGATGTCGAAAAAGTCCAGAACTTCCATGGACTGGACGGCCAGGGTATCGATGGTCCTTTTGACGATCTCGCCATCAACGGCATATTTTTCCGTCAACAGGCCATAAATTTCCTGCGCGTTTTCCGCGTTGTGGGAACCGTGGTATACCGCGGACAACCTGTTGGCAAGACCGAGGATTTCAGTCGAGCGGCGATACCGCTGGGGAACCTGCTGCTGGGCGTGATGGTAGAACACCGGCAGGTAGATACTTTCCGGCAGACCCCATTGTTTGAGAAGGGCTCCGCCCACCTCGCAATGGGTAAAACCGATCAGCTCTTTTTCGATCAGGACACCGGGAGCTCCCGTGGCCTTTTTGGCCGCCAGTACCTTACGGTAATCATCGGCAAGGTGGTGGAACATGACCAGGACGCCGATATCCTGCAACAGGCCGCTGACAAAAGTATCCTCAGGGTTGGTTCCATGGCCGTTGACCAGTTTCGAAACCAGCGAGGAGGCAACTGCCGCGGTCACCGACCGTTTCCAGAAATATTCGAAATCGAAAATATCATCACTCTTTCCCCGCATCTTGTGGACGATGATGAAAGAGAGGGCGATATTCTTCAGGGCATTGATGCCGATAATCGCCAGGGCTTTTTCGATAGTCTTGACCTGGCCCCTGCAGCCATACAGGGAAGAATTGGCCACCTTGAGCAATCTGGCGGTCAGGGCGGGGTCCGCGGAGATGATTTTTCCCAACTCGGCGAAGCAGTTGTCGTCGTCACGAACCGCATCGAGGATCCGAACCACTATCCGGGGAGGTGATGGGATATCGATTTTTTGCTGGATAAGCTTCTCAACATCCGCCAGCACCGGCAACGAACTATCGGGAAGAGACCCGCAACCTTCTGCGGAATTGAAATTCTGTGTCATGAAACCTCCTCCCTCTTCCACATCTTACCGGATCATGATTCCGCAACAGAGAGGGGTATTACAACGGGGAAGCGAAGCAGCGGGAGATACGAATCGTAATCCGGTGGTTCAAAAACTTTTCCATAGTAACAAATCGGCGAACAA
>Ga0326597_10014611_pt1 | contig 10293 bp, 5 predicted proteins | sample RVTome_12_FD_203789 | JGI IMG/M metagenome (GOLD analysis project Ga0326597, IMG submission 203789) | Soil microbial communities from uranium-contaminated site in the Upper Colorado River Basin, Wyoming, United States - RVT100D185 | ecosystem: Environmental > Terrestrial > Soil > Contaminated >...
GCCGACATTACCGGTGTTCCTGGACGTCACTCCAGAGGAATCCCACCGCCGCAAGGGCGAGTTCTCGGTCGAGTACCTGCGCCGGCGCTATACCGCCTATCAACAGGTGTTCGCGCGCGTGCCCGGCGCAATGCGGATCGTCAACAATGACCTCGACCAGACCAAGGCCGCTTTGCTTCGTGCGATCGGCGACCCCAATGGGGCCCACTAGCCGTGGCCACTGAGCCGGTGCTCGTGCTCGACGGGCAGACTGCGCAGGCACTAGCCTGCGTCCGCTCCCTCGGCCGGGCGGGACACCCAGTGTTCGTGGCGAGCAACCGTCGCTTCCCGCTCGCGGCATGGTCGCGGTATTGCCGGGCGCGCTTCCACCTGACGGGCGAGACGCCGACGGCGTTCGCCGCCCTGCGAAGCTGGGCGGTCACTCAGGGGATCCAAATCGTGTTCCCGCTGAGCGAGCGCGCCTGCGTGCTCTGCAATCTCGAGCGCGAGGCCTGGGAGACTGCCGGGATGGCGTTGGGCTGTGCCCCACCGGAGATGCTACTCCAGGCCTTCGACAAGGTCCGCACTCTCGAGGCCGCTCAGGCGTGCTGCCTGGACACCCCACCCACTCGTGTGCCTGGCTCCTTGGCCGACGCGCGGGCGGCGGCGGCGGAGCTCGGCTTTCCCTGCGTTGTCAAGTCGCGATTTAGTCACGCCTGGGACGGCACCAGGTTTCTCCCCGATCTCGGTCCGGGCTATGCAAAGGACATGACGGAGCTCGAGTCCGCGACGGAGGCCCGGCGTCAGGGTGCCGCGTGGCCCATCATCCAGGGGTTCGTCCCCGGACAGGGCAAGGGCGTGTTCGCCTTGTTGGATCACGGGCGAGTGGTCGCCTGGTTCGCTCACGAGCGGTTGCGCGATGTTCGCCCGTCGGGGTCCGGCAGCAGCTTGCGCCGCTCGGCGCCGCTGGACCCCCGTCTGCTGCAGCCAGCCGAGCACCTGCTGGCGGCACTGCGCTGGCATGGGCCCGTCATGGTGGAATTCCGCGACGACGGCGTGCACCACCCGTATCTCATGGAGGTGAACGGCCGGTTCTGGGGCTCCCTCCAGCTCGCGGTCGCGGCCGGAGCGGACTTCCCACGATGGTGGGCCGCCATCCTGAAAGGCCGTCCGGTAGAACGGCGCACGAGTCATGCGAACGGCGTGACGGTCCGCTGGCTGTGGGGGGACGTCAAACGGTTTTTCTACATCCTTGCCGGCGCTCCGCCGGGCTACCCCGGTCGGTACCCGACCATCGCCCAAGGGCTCCGGGAGCTGTTCGGTCGGCAACCGCCCGGGACGCAGTCCGAAGCGTGGCAACCGGGCGACCGCTGGCCGGCAGTGGGCGAGTGGGTCCAGGGCATCGGCGAATTACTGGGCTCGTTGTGGCGGTGGAAGCGGACGCCGGGGGCCGCTCCTCTGGGCAGTCCCCGGGGAAGCATGATTGGCACTGAATCCACCAAAAAGGCACTCGGGTTGGCGGCCGTCGCCGCCCCGCAGCTCACTGGAAGACCCTAGCAAGGGAAGGGGGAGAGGATGGAAGCACCGATCCGCGTGTTAATGATCACCAGCGGCTGGCCGCAACCGGGCCAGCCGCAGACCACCCACTTCATCGTGCAGCAGGTGGAATTCCTCCGCCGAGCCGGCGTCGAGGTGGATGTGTTCCAGTTTCGCGGTTCGGGGAAGCTCAGCAAATACGTGAGCTCCTGGAGAAAGGTGCGGCCCATGATCCGGTCCGGGCGTTACGACCTGGTCCACGCCCAGTTCGGCCAGAGCGGCCTGCTCGCGCTGCCGAAGCACATTCCCCTCGTGGTCACCTTCCACGGGGACGACATCCAGGGCATCGTCGACGATCGGCTCGGGCGCGTCGCGCTCCGTGGTCGCGTGCTGCGGACACTCTCGCGCTTGGTGGCGCGACGCGCTGACGCCGTAGTCGTGGTGTCGGCCCACATGAAAGCCTTCTTCCGAACGAAGGCCCCGGTCAGTGTCCTGCCGTGCGGACTCGATATGGAGCTGTTCCGCCCCGTGCCGCGCGACGAGGCGCGACGGCGGCTCGGCTGGCCGCTCGACAAGCGGATGGTGTTGTTCGCCGCCAACCCGGCGACTTACAGGAAGCGCTACCCTTTGGCGAAAGCGGCCGTCGATATCCTCAACCGCACGCTGCCCGCCGAGCTGGTCGTCGCCTGGGGGGTGCCACACAATGACGTCGTGCTGTATATGAACGCCTGCGACGCCTTGGTGTTCACCTCGATGCGGGAAGGCTCACCGTGCGTAGTCAAGGAAGCCCTCGCCTGCGATCTGCCCGTGGTGTCGGTTGCGGTCGCTGATGTTGCCGAGCGCCTGGAAGGAGTAGGGGGATGCGAGCTGTGCGCCGACGAGCAACCCGAAACCATCTCCGCGGCGCTGGAGCGCGTGCTCCGGCGAGGGGAGCGCGCAGCCGGCCGGGTGGCCGTGCAGAATCTCTCCGAAGACGTGATGATGGCACGGTTGATCGAGGTATACCGAACCGCACTCGGTCGCATTCCCACCGAGAGCACCCAGGTCGCGGTGTCCAGTCCGGTTCCGGCCGACGTCGCACCCATGGGGCGTTAACGCCGCGATGCCCCCGCTCCGCCAACCGCGAGTGACGGTCCTCGTTCCATGCCGGAACGAGGAGCGGTACATCGGGCCGTGCCTGAGCTCGATTCTCGAGAGCGACTATCCCACGGATCAGCTCGAGGTACTCGTGGTCGACGGCATGAGCGACGATGCCACACGCGACATCCTCCGCGATTACGCGGCACGTCATCCTCAGGTCCGCCTGATCGATAACCCCAAGCGGATCACCCCGGTCGCGCTCAACCTGGCGATCCGCGCGTCGACGGGGGCCGTCCTGGTCCGCATGGACGCCCACGTGCTTTACCCTCGGCATTACATCTCCCGCCTCGTTGCCGCACTCGAGAAATACGGCGCGGACAACGTCGGCGGAGTGCTCCGGACGCTCCCGTCCGGTGATGGCGCGTTGCCCCGCGCCATCGCGCTCGCCATGTCCCACCCGCTCGGAGTCGGGACCTCCTACTTCCGCATCGGCACGAGCACGCCCCGCTGGGTAGACACGATCGCGTTCTTCTGCGTCCGCCGGGAGATGTTCGATCTGGTCGGCCTGTTCGACGAAGAGCTGATCCGCCACCAGGACGGCGAGTTCAACGCCCGACTGATCAAGCGGGGCGGCCGGGTCCTGCTGGTGCCGGACGTGGAGTCGCAGTATTACGCCCGTCCCACTCTGCGCCAGACGGCGCGCATGTTCCAGCAGTACGGATACTTCAAGCCGCTGGTGGCGAAGAAGCTCGGGCGCTTCATGACGTTCCGGCAACTCGTGCCGCCACTGTTCGTGTTGGCGCTCTCCGTCACTGTGCTCGCGACGCTGCTGTGGCGGCCCGCCGCCCTGGCGCTTGGTTTCGTTGCGGGCAGTTATGCCGCCGTCGTGATGGCGGCGTCGGTTCACGCCGCCGCGAAGCACGGGCCGCGAGTGGGCTTCGCGCTAGCGGCCGTGCTCCCCACCATGCACGTGAGTTACGGAGTCGGATTCTGGCGGCGCGTGGTCGAGCTGCTCTTCTCCACGCGCCGGCATTCGAGCGATCGCGTGGCAGACTTGCCCCTGACGCGCTGAGACGGGCCGTGGCCACGCAAGCAGCGGTCGCCTCATTCATGTTCCACGAGGTGACCGACGAACCGACCTCCTCGGGGTTCCAGCGGCCAGCGGCACTGAACTACAAGCACCCCCGACGCGCATTCATCGCCTACCTTGAGGGAATTGCCGCCGCCCCCGAACCGCCCACCCTTGTGACTGATCTCGACCTCGCGGCTCCCGGACGACACGTCCTCCTGACGTTCGACGATGGTGGCACGAGCGCCCGCGCTGCCGCTGCCGAACTCGAGCGCCACGGCTGGCGCGGCCACTTTTTCATCGTCACAAGCCTTGTCGGCACCCGCGGTTTCCTCGCCGCCGACGACGTCCGGGCCATCCGCGACGCCGGCCACCTGATCGGCAGCCATTCGCACACCCATCCCGACATCTTTCGGGACCTCCCGTTCGCGCGCATGCTGGAAGAATGGCGCAGCAGCGCGGACTGGCTGTCCCAGCTGCTGGGCGAGCCATGCGTGGCGGGATCGGTTCCGGGAGGAGATATCTCCCGCGCCGTGCTCGATTCCGCGAGCGCCGCCAGGTTCCGCTACCTCTTTACGTCCGAGCCATGGCTCACACCGCGCCGCGTCAGCGATTGTTGGATCCTCGGCCGCTTCGGCGCGAAGCTCGGAACCAGGCCGGCCCACGTCGCCCGGCTGGCGCAATTTCAGGGCTGGCGCACGGCGCTCATTCAGCGTCGACTGAAGGTCCTCGCGACTCGCGCGTTGCCGCCGCTGTACCGGCTGTACATCCGCGCCAGAACACGAAGCTCGACCGGCACCTGAGGCTCGACCCATCACAGCGATGGGCCACCGGGATCCGTTGAGGAGGTCACCGCCCGGGGACACTTTGCGCATCGACGCCCGAAGAGACGACGCCGGCCACTGCCTGACCCTCAATCGAACCAGCGCCTGAACCCTTGGGTTCACCATCGGCGACGGGAGGCAGTTGTTGTGGTACCCCAAACACTTTCCCCTTTGGGTCCAGGACCTGCTGAGCTGGGGCTAGGTGGCGGGCATCGCGTTTCCCGTGGGACTGTGGGCGCGCCTGCGCTCGGAAAGCTTCGTGGCGATCGGCATTCTCGTCGCTGGTGCGTCCTCCCGCGCACCGTCGGCTTTCTTCCGACGACCTCCGTGCACCAGATAGCCGTCGGCGGGGGTGCACTGCTCGGGCTGGGACTACAAGCGATCCTGAGAAACCGACTGCGGTCGGGCGAGGGGCCGGGACGCGGAGCTAGCGCGACCGGCTCGTAAGCAGGAAGACATCGAAAGCCGGCCCGGTCCGCGGCGGCATCCGCGTCGTCCGGCCCAGCGGTGCCGGCGGGTCGACCCCACTCATGGGAACGCGAATCGACCCGCCCTCGTACTGTCCGCTCGCCACCGGTGGGCCGAACAGCGCTTGGACGTTCCGAAGCTCGTAACCATCACCGGGGTGAAGGACCTGCGAGAGATCTACCGCCACCTCTGGTTGGCCGCCCCAATTGTAGATCGCGATATGAGCTCGTCCCGCCTCGTAGCGGTTAGGGCGGACAAACACCTTCGTGTCCCGAACCGGCTCTGCCACCACGCGATCGCTCTTGCCCAACCCGGTCGCCCCACGCCAGCTGTTCCAATCGTACCGTTTCTTGCCGACGCGCCACGCGGATGCGTCCGCAGTCCTTACCCACGTATTGCCACTCCACTGGTAGCGATCCGACACGCTCGCTCCGCCCACCGCGACCACGTCCCGACTCTCCATGACGATGTTACCGGCGACCGTCGCCCGCTGCCACGGTTCGGCCATCTCGATTCCCAGCTCGCCCCCCGCCGCGTAGTTGTCGCGCAGCACGATGTCGCGGTAGGCCCCCGACGCGTACTTCCCGACCCGGAAATTGATGCCGTCCGATCCAGCGTAGTAGAGCAGGTTGCCGATCGCCACCATCCCTTCAGTCGGGACCTGGGCGTCGATAATGATGTTCTGGCGCGCGGGCACGACCGAGGAGATCACCCCGTTGTCGAACACCACGTTCCCTTCGACCCGGATGTTCCGGATTCCCGGGTTCTTGCGGCTGGCGTACACGTGAATGCCGACCGCGAGATTGTTGAAGAAGACGTTGTCCGCAACGAGCTTCGTGCCCTCTTCGTTGTGCACGTACACGCCGTGATCGAGATTCTCGTGCGTGCCGTTGTTGTAGACGATGCACCCGTACAGCTCGGCGTCGATCCCCGGCGTCCAAAAGGTGATCCCCTGGTTCCCCGCATCGTGGATAACGAGGTTGATGAAGCGGCCGTAGTTCGTATTGGCTTCCAGACCGTAGGTGCTCGGCACGGACTGCATGATCTCGAAGCCCCAGAACGCGAGATAGGCCCCGTCGGCCCGCAGCGTCCCGTCAATCGTGGCCCGTTCCCCGGGGTACTGCCGGAAAACGATCCACCGACCCGCCGCACCCTCCAGTGAAGTGCGGAAGGCGCCGCGATAGACACCGCCTCGCAGCCACACCGTGTCCCCCGGGTGGATCTGCCCGCCCGCGCCATCAAGCGCCAGGGAGAGTGTCCAGGGGTGATCCGCGCTACCCGTGCCTCCGACCTCGGCGGTGGGAGATACATAGTACTTTGATGGCGCGAGCGCCCTGGCCGGCGACTCCACACCCCCAAGCCCCCGCTCCGAGCTAAGCGACGCGGCGCCAATGCCCAAGGCAAGCACGATCCCACCGCGAGCGAGGATCACCCCTCACACACCTCGCCCCCCCCCCGTGCCTGGCACGATCTCCGCCGGCGGCTCAATGACACGTACCGCTCCCGGAATCGGTGAACGTCGAGCCCGCCACCGGGATGAACTGCCAGGTGTAGCTGCTCGCCGAGAGCGTGAGCTTCAGGACGCCGAACGTGCGACCTTCGCGCACCTGGCTGGTCGGGAAGATGTTCGTGAAGTCGCCCCCTCCCACACCCCCCGTGCCGGCGATGATCTCACGGATGCCGGCCACCGGATCCGGCGAGCCGTCCGGCTTCATCGGCGCGAACCGTTCATAGTCGTGCCGGTGCCCGGCGAGCACGAGCTCCGCGCCGGCGGCGTAGAGGTCGTCCCAGAGCGGCCGGAGGCTTGCGAGCGTGGCTCCCGTGGTGCCGGCCGGCCCATCAATGGACGAGTACAGTGGGTGGTGCCAGTACGCCAGCGTACAGAGGTTCTGGTGCGCCGCGAGATCGGCCTTCAACCACAGCTCCTGCGCGGAGCCGGCGGCGGTGGAGATGTTGCTGTTGAGGACGACGATGTGCCAGGCGCCAAGGTCGAAGCTGTAGTAGCCCAGTCCGGGTGTGCCCGCCGCCGACCCGAAGTAGCTGAAATAGCCGGATGCCCCGGAGGTGTTGTACTCGTGGTTGCCGGCGGACGGAAACGTCCGCGACTTGAACGCTCCCCAGGTCGGGCCATAGCAGTTCACGAACTCGCTCACCGTGCCGTTGTCATAGACGTTATCGCCGAGCGCGAAAACCGAGCCGGGGATGGCGTTGATGAGGTCCGCGGTAGCCTGATCGTTGTTGTTTCCGCAGTCGGCGATATCGCCGGCCCCGACGAACGTCACGGTGCTGCCTGCGGTGGTCACCATCACGCTCACCGTCTGGCTGAGGGCCACCCCGTCGGCGGTGGCCGTTACGGTTTTCGTCCCCGCGCTCGTCGAAGCGAGGCTGCCCGTGGCCGCCCCGCTGGAATTGGTGGCCGTGGACGGTTGGGTCATCGTGTTCCCACTTCCCGTCGCGGCGAGCGTCACCGTCGCCCCGGAGATCGGATTGCTGAAGGCATCCTTGACCGTTACGGTAATGGTCGAGGTGCCGCCTCCGGCCACAATCGACGCGGGCGATGCGCCGATGGTCGACACACTCGCCGAGACCGGGGCGGGCGTCACCGTCACGCTGGGCTTTTGCGTCAGGGTGACGGCGTTGGCCGTCGCCGTGACCGTCTTCGTCCCCGCTCCGGTCGAGGCGATCGTGCCCGTCGTCACCCCGCTGGCGTTCGTCAAGGCGGACGGCTGGGTGATCGTGTTCCCGCTGCCCGTCGCCGACAGCACGACCGTCGCGCCGCTGACGGGGTTGCCGCTTGCGTCTTTGGCGGTCACGGTGATCGTCGCGGTGCCGCTCCCGGCCGTGATGGACGTGGGGCTGGCCGCCACGGTGGACGGCGACGCCGAGACCATACCCGCTGACACGTTGAACGTTGCCGAGAGGGCGTTTGGAAGGCCCGTCGCCGAGGCGGAGAGCGTATAGCCAGTCCCGACCCTGTCGACACTGAGGCTCGAGAAGGTCGCCACCCCGTTCAGCGCCGCCACTGGAGCACCTCCCGAGAGCGTCGCCCCGCCCGGATTGGCGCCGAAGGCCAGCGCGATGCTGGTCGTGGCCGTCGTCACATGGTTGCCGAAGGCATCCCGAACCTCCACCTTGACCGCCGGCGAGAGGGTGGTCTCCACCGTCGTGCTCGTCGGCTGGACGACGAACCCCAACCCGCTGGCGGCGGCGGGCGTCACCGTGACCGTGTCTGTGTTTTCGATCCCGGTCCCGTCGATCGTCACCGAAACGAGCTTGTTCTCGGCGACGGTGGAGCGCAGGGTCCCCATGGCCACTCCGTTCGAGTCGGCCCGGCCGGCCGGCTGGACGAGCGTGTTCGCCGACCCCGTCGCCGCAAGGACGATGGTCGCGTTGGGAATCGGGTTCCCCTGCACGTCCTTCGCTGTGACCGTGATCGTCGATACGCTCGACCCGCTGCTCGCCGTGATGGTCGAAGGAGAAGCGACGACCGTCGACAGCGTTGCCGATACCTCTCCGGGATCGACCGTCACCGATGCGGTCTGCGGGATGAGCGTACCGTTGACGGTTGCCGAAACGACCTTGACCCCGATGGTCGTGGAGCTCAGCGTACCGCTCGCCACCCCGCTCGCGTTCGTCGTGCCCGCCGGTTGGGTGAGCGTGTTGCCTGACCCGGTCGCCGAGAGCGCCACCGTGACGCCCGAAACCGGGTTGCCGAACGCGTCCTTGGCGGTGACCCTGAGCGTCGAGACGGAGCCCCCATTGCTCGCCTCCACGTCGGTGGGCGAAGCGACGAGGGTGGACTGGGTGGCCAAGACGGTGCCTGACACCACCGTGACGGAGGGCTGCTGCGCGACGGTCACGCCGTTGACCGTCGCGCTCACCGTCTTTGCCCCGGCGCCGGTGGAGCTCAGGGTGCCGGTGGCCACGCCACTGGCGTCGGTCGGGCCGGCGGGCTGCACCAGCGTGTTTCCTTGGCCGGTGGCCAAGACGGTGACCGTCGTCCCGGGGACCGGATTGCTGAACGCGTCCCGCGCGGTCACCGTGATGGTCGTCGCACTCGACCCGCTGCTCGCGGTGATGGTGGCGGGGGCGACCGCCACTCGCGATTGGGACGCCGAAACGGCGCCAGCATCGACCTTGAACGCCGTCGACGTGGTTCCCGCGAGCCCACTCGCCGCAGCCGTTAGGGTGTAGCCGGGACCCGCTTTGTCGACCTTGAGGTCGTTGAAAGTGGCGACGCCGGCCACCGCGGGCCTGCTCAGCGTTCCCGTGAGCGTTCCGCCGTTCGAGTTGTTCCCAATCGCCACCGTCACGGTGCCGGTGAAACCGGTGCTCACGTTTCCAAATGCGTCTCGGGCGGTGACCTGCACCGCGGGGGCGATCGCGGCTCCGGCCACGACATCGGTCGGCTGCACCGTAAACGCCAGCGTCCCGGCTCCCGCCGGATTCACGGTGACGGTAGCGGTCTGCGTGAGGGCAACGCCGCCCGCCGTCGCCGACACCATCTTCGACTCGGCTACGGTCGAACTCAACGTTCCGGTTGCGATCCCGTTCGCAGCGGTGGGTTGCGTCGGCCGGGTGAGCGTGTTGCCCGTCCCCGTTACCGCGACTGCCACGGTGACCCCCGGTATCGTGTTCCCGAGTGCGTCTCGGACGGTGACGGTGATCGTCGAAACGCTCGTACCGGAGCTCGACGTGATGACGTTCGGCGAGCTGCTCAGCATCGATTGGCTGGCGGAGACAGCGCCGGGAGCGACCGTGAACTGGGCCGACGTGCCTGATGAGAGGCTCGGCGTCGCGGCGGCCAGCGCATATCCCGAGCCCGCGCGGTCGAGGCTGAGATCCGCGAAGCTCGCAGTGCCGTTCACGGCCAGCACTCGCCGCGTGCCAGACAGCGTGCCGCCGTTGGGGTTGGCGACGAGCGCCACCGTCACGGTATCGCCGAAGCTCGGCACCGTGTTGGCGAACGCGTCTTGCGCGACCACTTGCACCGCGGGGACAAGCGCGGCGCCCGCCGTAGCGGCCGACGGCTGGACGGCAAATGCAAGCCCGACCGCCTGCGCCGGAACGACGGTCAGCGCGACGCTGGTGCCCGTTGCAAGCGAACCCGACGAGGCCTGGAGCGTATAGCCGGTGCCGCTCTTGTCGAGACTCAGATCGGAAAAGGTGGCGACGCCGGCCACCGCGTCGACCGTCGTCGTCCCGGATAGCGCCGCCCCACCGGGGTTGGTCGCGATCGCGACCGTCACCTTCCCGCTGAATCCGATCGCCGTGTTGCCACCGACGTCGCGGGCGGTGACCTGCAGCGCAGGGGCGATTGGGACGCCCGCCGTGAGC
>Ga0326597_10014612_pt1 | contig 10293 bp, 12 predicted proteins | sample RVTome_12_FD_203789 | JGI IMG/M metagenome (GOLD analysis project Ga0326597, IMG submission 203789) | Soil microbial communities from uranium-contaminated site in the Upper Colorado River Basin, Wyoming, United States - RVT100D185 | ecosystem: Environmental > Terrestrial > Soil > Contaminated >...
GACCGGTTCAGCGTAAGAAACCGCCATCCATCCCAGGCCAAGTCCCGCTAACCCTAAGCGCATTTGTTTGCGCATTCCGAAACCTCTTTGATCGGAAAAAATGGAACAACCGCAAGGTAGTTTACTCCGGACGCAGCATCCGAGCTAAGGGAAAACGGCCGCGTTTTGTCGCCACGGTGCGATCCCTCGCGAAGCGCCGATAGGTTGGCACCGGCGTACGATTGCGTTGCCCAACTTGCCTCATGGCATTCGATTCATTAAGCTCATCGGCGTGAACCCACTAAAACGCCGGACTATCTTCGAGCGGCTGCGCGCAGCCAATCCGAGTCCGCGCACCGAGCTCAGGTACACAAATCCGTTCGAGCTGCTGGTCGCCGTGGTGCTCTCCGCACAGGCGACCGACAAGAGTGTGAATGCCGCGACCGCGCATTTGTTTTCGCTCGCCAACACGCCGCAAGCGATGCTCGCGCTCGGCCGTGAGGGGCTGGAGCGATACGTTCGCACGATCGGACTTTATCGCGCCAAGGCGAAGAACATCATTGAGACCTGTCGCCTGCTGCTGGAGCGCCACGGTGGCGAGATTCCGCAAACGCGTGAAGCCCTGCAAGCGCTGCCCGGAGTCGGACGCAAGACGGCGAACGTTATCCTCAACACCGCGTTCGGGCAGCCAACAATTGCCGTCGATACACACATCTTTCGCGTCGCAAACCGCACCGGGCTTGCGCAAGGTAAGGACGTACTCGAAGTCGAGCGTCGGCTTGAGAAATTCACGTCCGACGAGTTCAAGCACGACGCGCATCATTGGCTGATTCTGCATGGTCGTTATACCTGCGTCGCACGCAAGCCAAAATGCCCGCATTGCGCCATTCGCGATCTGTGCGAATATCGTTCCAAGACCAAGGCTGAAACCATCTGATGTCGTTCATGCTGGCGTACTTGACGCTGGAGGAGCAAGAGGACTATTTCGTCGACGAACCGGTGTTCGCGGAAGCGCGCCAGCTTGCCGCACGCCGAACGCGGCGAGTTGCACGGCCCAGAGGCAGCCGACCTGTTCAAACCCAGGCCCAACCTCTCGGCGTGGCTCGTTGACGCTCCCGGACATGGTGCGCCGGGTCCATTGCCGCCGCACTTGCGAACCCTCGCCGATGCCCCGCGCCGCGACACCTGCCACACCGAGATTCACCGCGCCGTTTCTGCTCGTCCATGCACTGCTCTGGAGCACCACCGCGGCAATGGCGATTGGCCCGATCGTGGTCGCGCTCAAAGACATCAACGCTTACCACTGTCCGTGGATCTCAAGCGCTTCGGCGGTTATGCAGATTTCGCCAGTAGCTGGTTCGTTCCGGCCGCAGACGTCGGGTGCTGCTTTCCGAGTGGCCACGCCGCGGCCGGCTTCTCGCTGATAGCGCTGGCGTTCGCCCGCTTGGCCATGGGGAATAGAAAACTGCGATCGGCGGGATTGATCGCGGCGCTAGTCGTCGGTAGTGCTTTTAGCGTTTGCGCGTGGATCTCGACTGCGTTCGCGCAAAGGCTGGCGCGGGCGCCGCACGCCGGCGAATGCGCTAACATCACAACCGCTTACGCTACGCCTTCGCGATCATGTACGCTCCCTCACGCGACCAAGCACGACAGTTTCTATTCGATACCTGGCGCAAATACCAGGTAGGCGAGCCCCTTTCCGGCTTGGAGGGCATCGCACTGGAGGTCATGCTCCTGCACCCCGAGTATCAAGGAATGCTCAGCGACCCCGAGCGAAATGTCGACCGGGACTACGCACCGGAATCGGGGGCCATCAATCCCTTCCTGCATTTGAATTTGCATCTCGCTATCGAGGAGCAGCTCTCCATCGACCAGCCTGCGGGGATCCGTGCCGAGTATGAGCGCTTGTGCGCGCTGCTTAGCTCCGCACACGACGCCAAACACGCCATACTCGAATGCCTGGGCGAGACGCTGTGGCATGCGCAACGTAATGGCGGGCCTCCCGATCAGGCGAAGTACCTGGAGTGCCTGCGCCGCAAGCCCGTGCGCTGATGTGCGCGGCACGCTCGGCGGCGGTGCGCAGGTGGTTACCGTGCTGCTCGCGGTGTTCTCGTTCGGCGGATTCTTCATCGTTCCGTTGTACGCACTCATTCAGAGCCGCTCCGAGCCCTCGCACCGCTCCACCGCTCTCGCGTCATTGCCGGCGACAATATTTTGAATGCGGCATTCGTCGTGGTCGCTGCCCTGGCGGCGATCGGCTTTCTCAAAGCAGGACGCACTTATGGCGACGGCAAGTGCGCACATTCGAATCGTTTATCCAAGCTTTTGAGAATGTTATGGAATACGATCGCGCTGGGGCGGCTATACTTTGTGAAAATTGCTCGTAATCAACAGTACACAGCCGTTAGTCGATCGACTTCGTTCTCCGCCACCTTCTGACCCGTTAACTGCACCCGTGCAAACGTACCGTCGCCTGCCCTCGATCACGCAACTGCTGCCGTTCCTGGCATGGCTACCAATAGTCAACAGTACGACTCTGCGTGCGGATGCGATCGCCGGCCTGGTGGGCGCAATTATCGTATTGCCGCAGGGTGTGGCGTTCGCCACGCTAGCCGGTATGCCCCCAGAATACGGGTTGTACGCCGCCATGGTGCCGGCCGTGATCGCCGCACTGTTCGGCTCTTCGTTTCATCTGGTGTCTGGCCCGACCAATGCCATGTCGGTCCTGCTGATTGCACAAATCTCGCCAATCGCCGAACCGGGCTCCGCACAGTATATACAGATCGCCCTGACCGTAACCTTTCTGACCGGCGCGATGCAGCTCGGACTTGGACTGGCGCGTCTAGGGATGCTGGTTAACTTCGTCTCCCATAGCGTTGTGATCGGATTTACCGCCGCCGCCGGCCTAATGATCCTCGCCAGTCAGTTGAGAAACTTCTTCGGAATGCCACTACCCCATGGGAGGTCGTTCTTCGAGACGGTGCAAGCTTTTGGCGAGGGACTGGTTCGAGGCGAAATCAATTTGGCGGTAACGACCGTCGGCGCGTTCACCGTCGTTCTCGCACTCGCCACACACCGCTACTACCCCCGGATCCCGTACATGGTCGTGGCCGCCTTTGGGGGAAGCATTTTCGCAGCGCTATTGCGCTACTTTCTGGGCGAGCGCTTCGGTGCAATTCCCACGATCGGCGCACTGCCTGGGGCCCTGCCGCCCATGTCCGCTCCGAGCTTCACGCTCGGTTCCATTCGTCAATCGCTGCCAATTGCGCTCGGCATGACTATATTGGGACTCACCGAGGCGCTATCCATCGCCCGGGCGGTTGCTGTGCGTGCCGGTCAGCGTATCGACAGCAATCAGGAATTCGTCGGACAGGGTCTGTCGAACGTCTGCGGTGCGTTCTTCTCGGCGTATCCATCCAGCGGGTCATTCAATCGCACTGGCGCGAATTTCGAAGCAGGCGCATTGACGCCTCTTGCCACCGTCTTCGCGTCCGGCATCTTGATGCTTATCGTTTTGATGATTGCTCCATTAGCGGCGCATTTGCCGATCGCCGTAATGGCCGCAATTCTTTTTCTCGTCGGCTACGCCCTGATCGACTACCGGCACATACTGCATATTGAGCGTACGAGCCAGCGTGAGGGCGCGGTCCTGCTCGCGACCTGCCTCACGGGACTGTTAGTCGATCTGGAGTTCGCAATTATCGCGGGCGTGCTGGGTTCATTCGTCGTCTACCTGCAGCGTACTTCGCGCCCGAGAATCCTGGACGTGAAACCCGACCCAGCCGAAGGAAGCTATCATTTCACGGCGGACAGCGATCTGCCCGATTGTCCGCAGATCAAGATGATCCGCGTCAACGGGTCACTCTATTTCGGCGCTGTTGATCATGTCGCTCGGTCCCTGGCCTCTATCGGCGCCGCCGGCGCGCCCCAGAAGCACCTCGTGATCGCCGCTAGCGGTATCAATTTCATCGATGTCGCGGGCGCAGAAATGCTGGCCACCGAAGCGCAGCGGCGGCGCGCAATCGGCGGCGGCCTTTATTTTTACCGACTAAAAGACGAAGTATGTGATCTGCTTGGGCGCGGAGGCTACATGAAAGTAATCGGCGAGGAGAATGTGTTTGCGGTAAAAGATCGAGTCATCGCCAACATTTACCCGAAGATCGACACGCAGATCTGCCGCAACTGTCCGGTTCGAATTTTCTCTGAATGCCAGCATTACCTGCCGAATGGCGAGCGCAGAAGCCCGGACGCTTCGTCTGCGCAATAAGCGCAACGTCACAAACGCCACCGCAACGACTACCTATGCGCCAAGCCCCGGGTATTGAATTAAACTGCCCTGTTACCGGGAGACCGGACGATATGGCAACACCGAACGAAATCGACTCGACAGGCGCAACCAGCACCGATCAAGGCAAAGACGAAGTCACGGTTCTGGCCGCGTCGTTCAATCGCATGCGTCGCAGCCTGCCGCAGGAGATGAAGCTGATCGAATCGTAGTGCCCGAGCACATCGGCGGCGCTTTTTCCTGGGGGTCATGCCGTGGGACACCGACTCACAAAAATCTACACGCGTACCGGCGACAGTGGCGACACTGGCCTGGGCGACGGCACGCGTATGTCGAAAGACGCGGCCCGAATCGAGGCGCTCGGAACCGTCGACGAACTTAATAGCCAGCTCGGTTTGTTGCTAACCGAGTCTCTTCCCGATGACTTGCGCGCCCATCTTTGTCGGGTCCAGCACAGTTTATTCGACCTTGGCGGCGAGCTGTCGATACCGGGCTACGTGTTAATCACCGCAGAGCAAGTACAACACCTCGAAAAGTGCCTCGACCATTACAATGCGCAATTGTCGCCGCTCAAGGACTTCATATTACCCGGCGGCTCGCGTGCCGCAGCCCTTGCGCATGTCGGACGTACGGTCTGCCGCCGCGCCGAACGCGCGCTGGTGCGCCTGGGGCGCGAGTCGGCGCTCCAGCCGATGAGTCTGAAGTACCTGAACCGCTTGTCGGACTTGTTTTTTGTCCTGGCCCGGGTCCTAAACCGCACAGCCCAGGTACCTGACGTGTTGTGGCAGCGCACCAAACCTAGTCCCTGACGATTGGCCGATCGTTCGCCGTCCGCTTAATTACTAATACGGCTGCCGGCTCCGGCGTTAAGTGGATTCGCGCCTAAAGGATTCCGTGGCGTCGCCGTAGCTGCTTGAAAGTCCGGGCGGATACTCCGGCGCCGGCCAGGGACTATTACGCCTATGCACCTCGCAATCACTTCCGCTCCGATTCAGACCGCGCCGGCCGAGACGCTGGGCCGCTACCGGATCGTGCGAGAGCTCGGACGCGGCGCGCATAATCGCGTTTACCTCGCCGACGATACGCATCTCGGGCGACAGGTTGTGATCAAGACACTGGCGTCGAGGCCTGATCCTGCGCGCAGCGCCGTGCTTGTCGCTGAAGGCCGCACCATCGGTCAGCTCAATCATCCGAACATCATTGCCCTTTACGATGCGTTCGAAGACCGAGGCATGCACTGCGTCGTACTCGAGTATATCGAAGGTGAGACACTGGAGAACATCATACGAACCGAAGGCCGGATAGCGGCACAGCGGGCGACATGCATTTCGATTCAAGTCCTCGAAGGCTTGGCGTTCGCGCACGAGCGTGGCATCGTCCACCGCGACATCAACCTAGGGAATATCCTGATCGATGCATCCGGCACCGCGCGCATCATGAATTTCGGAATTGCGGCCGAGCGCCCGGACGATCGAGAAGTGACGCGCAATGCCGATGTCTTCTCGGTCGGCATGAGCCTCTATGAGATGCTCACAGGGCGCGCCGCGATCGAGGCACGCGATATCGGCACGGTCATGCAAGGAATCGCCAATCAACCTTTTGAATCGCCTTCGGTACACAATTCGGAGCTCGATGAAGGACTCGACCAGATCGTGATGCGCGCGCTGTCCACTGACCCAGCGGGTCGGTATGTGGACGCGGCCGAGATGCGTCTTGCGCTGGAGCATTATCTGCGTCCCACAGTCACGAGTTTCAGCGAGAAAACGCACCCCCGACGATCGAGCGGCGCGATCGAGTTTCTACTCACCCGCATGCGTCACAAGTCCAGCTTCCCGGCGTTATCGCAGACGATCAGCGCCATCAGTCGCATAACGTCGGGCGAAGCCAAAAACGTTCAGGATCTCACCGCGGTATTGCTCAAGGACTTCTCGCTGACGAACAAACTGCTGCGTCTGGTCAACTCCTCGGGCTACGGCCAGTTCGGCGGCACGATCAGCACGGTCTCGCGCGCCGTGCTGATACTTGGCTTCGATGCGATACGCAACCTTGCCGTGACCCTGGTGCTGTTCGAGCATCTGCATGACAAGGGCCAGGCGGATAAGCTGCGCGATGACGTGATTGCTGCGCTTTTCACGGGTATCGTTGCACGCCGCATTTCCCATGCTTCTGGCATACGCGATTCAGAAGAGGGCTTTATTTGCGGAGTCTTTCACAACCTCGGTCGTATGCTGGCCTCGTACTACCTTCTTGACGAGAGCGTCGCTGTAAACCGCGAGATGCAACGCTCCGGAGCGACCGAAGAGCAGGCTGCGAGGATGGTGCTCGGCGTGTCCTACGAGGAGATTGGCGTAGCGGTGGCGCGCAGCTGGAATCTTCCGGATACCATCGTGCGCAGTATGCAGCGCATCGCTGAGGGTCGCCCGGAAAAGCCAAGGAACGCACACGAGCGTTTCCGGCTCACTGCCGCGCTTGCCAATGCGCTCAGCCGCGCCGCTTGCGCTGGCTCGCCGGCCGAACGCGACAAGAGCATCGCTCAGCTCGTACAGCGCTTCGGAGCTGCAATTCCCGTCGATGCACGCGCGCTTATCTCGCTGGCCACAGCCGCCATGGATGAACTGCTCGAGGATACGACAGCGCTCCTAGGCGATAACCGCAAGAGCCGCTTCTGCCAAGACCTCATGCGATCGGCAGGCGATGCTCCAGCGGTTGCAGCCCCGGATAGCGACACACTCGTGCGTGCGCTCGAGGATGCGACGCGCTCCACAGCCGGTGTGATTGAGCCACAGAATGCGTCCGATCCGGCTCAGGTCCTTAGCGCCGGCATCCAAGACATCACCGAAACCTTGGTCGGTGACTTCAAATTGAGCGACCTGCTGCGGATCATTCTGGAAACGATGTACCGAGCAATGGGCTTCTCGCGGGTGATGCTTTTCATGCGCGACGCGCGCACCCCGACGATGATCGCGCGTCTGGGCTACGGAACCGACATCGACCGCATCATGCGTGAACTGCGGCTCCCGCTAGGTAAAGAACAAGATGTATTTTCCGTCGTTCTAGAAAGAAACCTCGACGTCTTGGTCACCGATATCGAGGCCGAGAACATTCGTTCCCGAATTCCCGATTGGTTTCGCAAGAACGCCTTGGGGCAGAGCTTCGTCGTGCTGCCGGTTGTCGTCGACAAGAAGGCGATCGGCATGTTCTATGGCGACAAAGCGCTCGCCGGGGAGTTGGTGATCGAGGCGCGCGAGATGAACTTATTGAAGACACTGCGCAACCAAGCGGTTCTCGCGCTCAAGCCGCGGCGCTAATACGAAATCGTCGCGCGCGCCGGGCGCTGCAACCGGGCTGAGGTCAAGACTCAGAAAGTCAGCGGGGACTCCATCAATTGCAGCAGGCGCGCGCTGGTCTGACGCAACCGCTGCGAGAGCAGGGTGACGAGCTTGATGAGAATTTTCGCGCCCAGGCTCGGTTTTTCCAGAATGATGTTCACCATTGCGTCGCGCGTGAGCATGGCAAATGTCGTGACGTCGGTAGCGATGCAGGTTGCGAACCGCGGCTCCCCGTCGATCATCGACATCTCGCCCAGTGTCATGCCGGGGCTCACGCTGGTCATGAGCTGATGTTCACGTTGAGCACTTTGCTTGTAGATATCAACGGACCCTTCCATCAGCAGAAGCATAAAATCGCCGCCGTCACCTTCGCGTATCAGCGCCTGCCCGCCCTGGGCCCGATAGACGCGCATATACTCCGCTAACAGATCGATATCGTCGCGCTCGAATTCGGCGAAAAAAGGAGATCGCCCGACCAGCTCGAAGATTTTGCCCGCGTACGATTCACCAGTACCCAATTCCTCGAGATGGGACAACAGCTTCGCGTTGTGCGCGCCCTCATGGGCCATGTCGCTTTTCCCCAAGGCCGACTAAATCACTGCTTCGTTACTCTTCCTGCGCGTCGATGAGACGGCGCTCACGTACCGCCCGGGCTAGTCCGTCAAGCAAGGGCACGGTCTCGTCCCAGCTGATGCAGCCATCGGTAATGCTCTGCCCGTATACCAGCTCCTTACCGGGCACCAGATCTTGCCGCCCGCCCTGCAAATGACTCTCCGCCATCGCCCCAAAGATCCGCTTGTCGCCGGCTGAAACCTGCCGCGCCACATCGACCCCGACGTCGACTTGCTGCTGGTATCGCTTCTCGCTATTGGCGTGGCTGAAATCGATCATGACACGCTGCGCAAGTCCGGCCGCCGCCAATTCCTTGCAGGCTGCCTCGACGCTTTGTGCATCGTAATTTGGCCGACTGGCGCCGCCGCGCAAGATCACGTGCGTATCTTCGTTGCCTAGCGTGGAGACTATCGCCGAATGTCCGGCCTTGGTCACCGAAAGGAAATTATGCGGGTGCTGCGAGGTTCGCACCGCGTCCACCGCAATTTTCATGTTCCCGTCGGTACCGTTCTTGAACCCGACCGGACACGAAAGGCCGGAAGCGAGTTCGCGATGTACCTGGCTCTCCGTGGTGCGCGCCCCGATCGCTCCCCAACTGACCAGGTCCGCAACGTATTGCGGCGTAATCATATCGAGAAACTCGACTCCCACAGGCATGCCCAACTCGTTCAGTTCGACCAGGAATTCGCGTGCGATCCGCAAGCCATCATTGATTTTGAAGGTGCCATCGAGAAACGGATCGTTGATCAGGCCCTTCCAGCCTATCGTTGTGCGCGGCTTCTCGAAATAAACGCGCATTACGATCAACAGATCGTCGCCTAGGCGATCCTTCTCCTGCTTCAAGCGCTCTGCGTATTCGCGTGCGGCCTTCACGTCGTGGATGGAACACGGCCCGACGATGACCAACAGCCGGTCATCCGCGCCGTGCAGGATGCGGTGTATGTCGCGGCGGGTACTAAAAGTCGTCTGGGCGGTTCGCTCGGTCGCGGGAAACTCGCGCAAAACATGTCCCGGCGGCAATAGCTCCTTGATCTCGTGGATGCGCGTGTCGTCGGTCGGCCATTGTGTGAACGGGCGATGCATGTGAAACTGTCTCAACTATAAGCGGTAAGTGCGCTAGTATAAGCTGTTTTCAGGGGTTCGTATGGTGCAAGACTGGCTCAACGTGCCATGGGTACAGTACGGCCTAGCCCCATTCATCGCCGGTCTGGTAGTGGCCGAGCTATTCAATCGTTTACGCCTCTCCGGGCTCGCGCTGATCGCTGGCCTTGCTGCGACCTATTACGCAAGCGCCCGCACCGCTCCTTCTCTGACGCCTGCAACTGGCCACGATCGCATCGTCTTGGTCGCGCTCGGTGCAACCATGCTGGGGCTGATCTTCGATCTGGCGCCCAAGATGCGCCACCCGGCCGCTGCAGCTGTGGCGCTATTTGCGGGAGCGCTCGTCGTATGGGAAACATGGCCTGTCGTGACGCTGGAAACCTGGGTAATAGTGCTTGCGCCTGCCGGGCTTGGGATACTTTACGCGGTGTGGACCGCTGGCACGCTTACCCTGCTCGCCGACTTTCCAGAGCGAACCAGTGCGGCCGGCATAGGCTTGGGCGGAGCAGTGGGTGCCTGCGCCTTACTTGCCGGAGAAGCGCGCCTGGCATCGCTTGGCTTCGCTGCCGCTGCTGCCAGCGGCGCCTACTTGCTGATTCAGATCGTCAGCAACGAACGCATGCAATGCGGAACGACGTTTGCGCTGCCGCTAGCGGCAATTTGTGCGTTGATTCCGCCAATCACAGTATTGAACGCCGGGCTATCGTGGTACGTGCTTCCGGCGCTCGCTCTAGTCTCGGCAGCCGCGCTGATTCCGCTCTCGGAGTACCTGACGACCAGGGTTCGTGGCTTGCTCGCACTCACGATCACAGCCGCAGCCGGCGCCGCAGTGTCCGCAACCGCGTGGATCGTGATCGGTCCGCCGGTCAAATAACCCTAGCCGGTACCGCCCACAGTCAGGCCGTCGATGCGCAAGGTCGGCTGTCCCACGCCGACCGGCACACTTTGACCATCCTTACCGCAGGTGCCCACGCCGGCGTCGAGCGC
>Ga0326597_10014614_pt1 | contig 10292 bp, 8 predicted proteins | sample RVTome_12_FD_203789 | JGI IMG/M metagenome (GOLD analysis project Ga0326597, IMG submission 203789) | Soil microbial communities from uranium-contaminated site in the Upper Colorado River Basin, Wyoming, United States - RVT100D185 | ecosystem: Environmental > Terrestrial > Soil > Contaminated >...
TCAGCGACGGCGCGGGGCGTGGCGGCAACCTTGATGCCGGCGCCTTCGGCCTTGCGCCGCGCCGCCTCGTTGAGGTCGCAGGCGACAACCTCGAAGCCGCCTTTACGCAGATGCCGCGCCATCGGAAATCCCATCTTGCCGAGGCCGATGATGCCGACGCGGCGGATGTTGGTTTCGGGCATGTGCCTGTTGCCTCCCTTGCAAGTGCGAGACTGTAGCTGGTGCTATTGTAATCGAGCAGGCGGATTGTCGGGATGCCGCACGCTGACATGGCCGAAGGCGTCGACCACGCCCTCGTGCGCGAGAATGCGGTCGGCAAGCGCGTGATCGGCTCGCGCCTGCGCCAATGCCTTTGCCATGGGACCGGTCTCCTTGTTATTGCACGGCCGGAACCGGCCTGCGGGGCGATGTTGCTGCCGGATCGGCGGTGGCGGAATGCGGGGCAATGCTCAACGGTGCTTGAGCCTGGCAAAGGCCTGCTTGAGCAGCTTGGCAAGCTCGGCCGCGGCCGGCGACAGGACTTCGCCGCGCCGCTGCAGGATGCCGATGTCGCGGACGATCTCGGGATTTCGGACCGCGACCGTTTGAGTGCGCCGGTTGGTCGTGTTGACAACGACGCTCTCCGGCAGGATCGCGATGCCGAGGCCGGCTTCCGCGAGGCCCAGAACCGAGGAATGGTTGCGCACTTCGAACGCCGGCTCGTAGGACAAGCCGGCGGCGGCAAAAGCGCGCTCGATGGTGATGCGCATGCTGGTGCCGGGCATCATCGAGATAAATTGTTGCCCGGCGAGGTCGGCCAAATTGATTGCCTGGGTACGGGCGTCGATCGCGTCGACCGGGAACAGCGCCACGAACCGGTCGCGCGTCAATTGATGGTAGGCAAGGCTGGCCACCCGCTCCGGTCGCGGTCCGACGGCGATGTCGGCCTCGCCCTCCACCACCCGCCGCTCCACCGTGCCGGAGGCCTCGTCGAGTACCTCGACGGCGATCGCCGGATACTTCTGGCGGAATGCCCGCAGCGCCGGCGGCACGGCATGGCTGACAAGGCTCGGCGTGCAGGCCAGCACCACGCGGCCGCGCTCGAGCGCCGCCTCGTTCTGCAGCTCGATCGCCGCGGTCTGCAGATCGTCCATCGCGCGGCGCGCGCGCGCCAGGAATCGCTCGCCCATGCGCGTCAGGCGCACGCGCCGGGTGGTCCGCGACAGCAGGCTCACGCGGAGCTCGGCTTCGAGTTCGGCGATGTGCGTGCTGAGCGTCGGTTGCGACACGCCGAGCGCCTCGGCGGCGGCGCGAAATCCGCCGTGCTCGGCGACCGCACGAAAACTACGGATATGGCGCAGATCCAGCCTCGTCGGCTTGTGCAGTCGCGGCATCGGAAAACTATAGCCGTGCCGCGGGCCGGGCTCAAACCGCCCGCCGCTGACATCAGACTGATGGTCCGGCGAATGGCTTGCGAGCGCGCTCGAGCGTGGGATATCGGACCGCACCGCCGTATCGCGCCACGCTGGCGTGCGGAGCACGATGCCTTCAGGCGGGTCGAGCGCGCCGTCGGCGCCGTGCGTCAAGGATGCGGTCTCACGGGCGCGAAGCTTTGGGACGATTCGCAAGTGACGATTCATGGCATAGTTCGAGCCACCTCGACGGGCCGGAATGTCGCGCGGGCCGGACGTCATTGCAGGAGGCCGAACTGGCGCGCCACGTCAGGCCCCTGCCGCCCGCGCCCGCAGCCGCGTGGGTCGCCCAATTCTCGCCCCTTCGAAGGGACACAGCGGCGTCGGGATAGGGGTCTTGTGAAAGTGCGGCTGGTCGCCGGAACTGGTGATGTCGACCCACGTCGCCCAATTTTCGTCGTCACGGACGTCATAGTCCTCGCGCAGGTGGCTTAAGCGCGACTCGGTCCGAAACAGCGAAGCCCCGAGGATGAAGCGCGCCGCGAGCAGCATCGCCTCGGTTTCCTTCAGCCTCACCAGCTCGTGCACATGCGGTGCGGCAAGCTCGCTTGCGTCATTCGCGAGCCGTTCGATCTCAACGAGCGCATGCTGCAGGCGGTCGGCCCGCTTGAGGATTCCGACATCGACGGCAAACATCAGTTGCTGGAGCTGCCGCAGGATATTGTCGGACGCAGCCTGTGCCGAGTCATCGAGCGGCTGCGTCGCCTGGCGGTATAGTCTTGCGACGCTTTCAGCGTCGACCCTCGGAGCGGGCAGCCGGTCGAGGTCTTCGACCGCACTGCGCCCGGCGATCCAGCCGTTGCCGACGCAGAGCCCGATGTGGAAGCCGGCGAAATGATTGGCGCATCCGGCCTGGGCCAGTCCCGCGGCGAGCAGTCCCGGCACGTCTGACCGGCAGTCTGAGCCAGTCCGGATCGCCATCTTGGTCATCTGGTTCTGTGCGTAATAGGGCGTCTTGCCGAACATGTCGGTCCTGGCTTCGTCGCCGAGCTTGCGGAAGAAGTAGTCCATCCACTTGACGTTGCTGTGCAGGAAGAAGTCGCGCATGTGCTCGGGGATGGCCGACATGTCGAGGTAAAGCGGCACATTGCCGCTGCGTTGTTCGAGCGCCATGGCCCGTGCGATGCGCGGAACGTCCGCCTCGTCGGCCCAGTCGGGCTCGTATGTGCGCATGAACGCGTCGCCCTTGGCGTTGACGAAATGCGCACCTTCCTGAATCGCGAACGTGATTCCCTCGAAATAGAATCGCGGCGTTCCCGGCCGGACATAGCTGAACTCGGCGTTGCGCAGGCCGGCGCCGGCCTCGTAGGCCAGCAAGGTGCCGGTGCCGGTGATGTCGCGCACGAAACCGGAGCGAAACGTGATCGCGTTGGTCGCGACAATCGTCGTGCGCGCCCGAATCACGTGAAATTCGCCGGTCCGGCTGTGGACACCGACCGCGCCGACGACACGACCGCTGTCGTCGCGCATCAAACCGGTCACGAACAGCTTGTCGATCAACTGGACGCCGTCCGTTTCCAAAGCGCGGCGCAACAGCCAGCAGAACTCGAGACCGCCGCCGTCCGGACACATCACGCGCGCAAGATCGAGCCCACGCGTCGGCCGCCGCATGTATTGCCCGTCGGGGCCGCGCGCGAACTTCATCCCCATCGCCTCGAAGTCGCGCAGCCGGTCGTAGGAAGCGGCGAGCGTGTCGCGCACCAGCACCTGGTCGACGATGCCATCGTTGCCGGCGACGATTTCCCGTAGCACGCCATCGAGATCGTCGTCGGGAAACACGACCACCGTCCAGGCGTTGGAAAAAGCGGTATGGCCGGACCGGCCCACCATCCAGGAATCGACCAGCGTCACGCGCGTTCCCGGCGGACCATTGCGCTTGGCGCTCAGCGCCGCGATCAGTCCGCCGGCGCCGGCCCCCACGACCAGTATGTCGGTATCGATCAACAGGCCGTCAAACTTGGCAGACATGCATCACCACGGTCGCGGACGATTCTTAATCGACGGATGCACGTCAACAATCCGCTCAGGACAGAAGATTTCACATGAAAAGCACGTAATGCAGTGTTCGCGATGCTTGATGACCGGCAATTTGGCCGTCGAGCGCAAACCGGCTATGCCAAGCGTCGCCGGCGCCGGTTCCATGTGAATCACGTCCGCCGGGCATACTAGATCGCACACACCGCATCCGGTGCATCTTTCAAGCTCGATATGTTCGATCATAAAACAGCGATAGCCTCGATGTGATGCGAAGCAATACTAAGCCGCGCTGATGTCTTCAATTTGGATTTCTTGTCTTATTGATTGTATTTGGTTGATTGTATTTGGCACTGAAATCGGCGACCGGTGTTCGGCGGCGCCGGGTTTCGGATCTACGGCGTGTTCTGGTTCGCAGATGGTCGGTCCCCGCCGAATTCCGTTGCCGCTGGGTGTCAGTCGCGCCCCACGTCGGCTGCGGAGATGGAAAGGGTGTTGCGCGCGCGTCCTCCGGCCGGCCGTGCAGCCCGAGCCGTGACCACGGCTATTGAGGTCACCAAACCGGACTGGGGCGCACATAGCCAAAAGGGCGGCTTCACCGATGTCCGCGCGCGCCCAGGGCTGCTCTACCAGGGTGCTGCAATACTCTCTGCGGTCATTCCGGCCGAGCCAACAGGTCCGCGCGAAGCGCCGCCCGATGACAGGTTCCGCAAGCGCCGGAATCCATGACTACGACCCAAATTGTCGCGGAAAAACCGGGGTTATGGATTCCGGGATCGCGCCGGAGCTTGTCATCGGGCCGGCCAAAGGCCGGACCCGGTGGGCGCGCCCTGGAATGACGGCGCCGAGTTTTCGGCAACCTGCTAAGTCGCGAACGCCGCGCGCTCATGCACATTCGCGGCCCAGCCCACAAGAAAGCCCGAAGCGATCGGGTGCGGCGTCCGGAGGCTGTCGCCCAAATTCCCGATTTGCTAGTGTCTTCTGGAGGAATGGTCCTGCCCACCGAGAGGTGCCGTCATGCACGAAGCCATCAACCACGCCAAGCTCGCGATGCTGTTCCGCCGCGAATTCCAGCTCTGCAACGTGCAGCAAGGCGAGACCATCGTGCTGCTGAGCGACCTCGGCGCGCGCCGGGACTATGTCGCCGCCGCCTTCGCCGCGGCCGAGGACTTCGGCGCCGACGCCTACGAGATGTGCGTCAATGCCATGCCGTCCTGGACCAAGGTCGGGGTCGAAACCGTCGGGCGCTGCAAGGGCACGCTCGATGCCATCAAGGCCGCGGACATGCTGGTCTGCCTGCACATTCCGCTGTTCACGCGCTGGCTCAAGGATGCGCGCGAAGCCGGCACCCGCGTGCTGATGGTGATCGACGGCCCCGACGAGCTCGAGGAACTGATGGCGCCGCCCGGCCTGAAGGAGGCCGTGCTGCACGCCGACGCCCGCCTCAAGCGCGCCAGGACCATGCGCATCACCCGGCCCGGCGGTACGGACCTGACGGTGAACCTCGGCGAATACCCGACCATGAGCCAGTACGGCTATTCGGAGAGCCGCGGCCGTTTCGATCACTGGGGCGCCGGCCATGTGCACACATTCCCGAACGAAGGCTCCGCCTACGGCACGGTCGTGTTCCAGCCGGGAGACATCGTCGTGCTGCCGTATTGCCGCTACGTGCAGGATGAGGTGCGTCTCGACATCCGCGACGGCTTCATTCGCAAGATCGAAGGCGGGCTCGACGCCAAGCTGATGAGCGACTGGCTCGACGGCAACCGGGTTCATGCCGACGACATGGACGGGCACGCCATCTCCCACCTGGGATGGGGGCTGAACCCGCAGGGGCGCTGGGACGCGATCGCGCTCTATGGCGACGACCCGAAGCGGCATCACGCCGGTGCGCGCTGCTTTGCCGGAAACTTCCTGTTCTCCACCGGGCCGAACTCGCAGGGCGGCGGCACGCGCACCACCAAGGGCCACTACGACGTGCCGATGCGTGACTGCACCGTGGCGCTCGACAACGACGTGATCATCGATCGCGGGCAGTTGGTCGACGAGAAGATGCGCGTGGCGCGCGTGGCGCGGTGAACGACAGCGTTCTGGACGATCGGCGCATGATCACGGCGGCGGCCAGCGCACGCGGCGTCAGCAAGCACTTCGGCGCGACGCAGGCGCTCGACCGTGTCGATTTCGACGTGCTGCCGGGCGAAATTCACGCGCTGGTGGGCGAGAACGGCGCCGGGAAATCGACGCTGGTGCGCATTCTCGGCGGCGTGCATCGTCCGGATGATGGCGAGATCGCCATCGACGGAGTCCCGCAGCGGTTCAACTCGCCGCACGATGCCATCGCCGCAGGCGTCGCGACCATCCCGCAGGAGCTGCGTCTGGTTCCGGCGCTTTCGATTGCGGAAAACGTCACCCTCGGCGATCCCCCGACCCGGAAATGGCTTGGCGTGTCGGTCATGAACCGCGCCGCCATGCGCGAGCAGGCGCGCGCGCAACTCGCGCAGCTCGACTTTGCCCCGGATCCCGACCTGCGCATCGACCGCTTGAGCTTTGCCGAACGCCAGCTCGTCGCGATCGCCAAGGCGCTGCGCCAGCGCTGTCGCCTGCTGATCCTCGACGAGCCGACCGCGGCCCTGGAATCGCGAGAGATCGAGCGGCTGTTTGCGGTGCTGGCGCGCATGAAGGCGCATGGCACCGCGATCGTCTACGTCTCCCACCGGCTCGACGAGGTCGTCGCACTGGCGGACCGCTGCACCGTCCTCCGTGACGGCCGGGTGGCGGCACACAGCCGGCGCGGCGCGTTCAACGTCGGCGACCTGGTGCAGGCCATGACCGGCCGCGCGGCCTCGGAAGTCAGCACCGATGCCGTGACGGCCGGCGCGGTCGTTCTCGACGATGCCGTCGACCGGCCCGACGCGGTTCGCGTGCGCGCGAGCGAGGCCGTCGGATTGGCCGGGCTTTTGGGCAGCGGAACGGACCGGGTGCTGCGCCGGCTGTTCGGCGTGGATGGCCAACGCAGCACGGTGCAGATGCACGGTGCGGCCCGGCGCCTCAGTGACCCAACAAGCGCGATCCATGCCGGCATCGGCATGGTTCCCGGCGAACGACGGCTTGGGCTGGTTATGAACCTCTCGGTTGCAGACAACATCCTGCTTCCAAGCCTCGATCGGCTGACCCGCGGCGGCCGGATCGATCGCGCGGCCGGCGATCGCCTGGTGAGTGAACTGATGGAACTGCTCGACATCCGGCCCCGCGAGCCGCGCCTAAGGGCCTCGGCATTGTCCGGCGGAAACCAGCAGAAGGTCATTCTCGCGAAATGGCTCGCGCGAAAGGTTGCGGTGCTGCTGCTCGACGAGCCGACGCAGGGCGTCGACATCGCCGCCAAGGCCCAGATCCACATGTTGATCCGCGAATTCGTCAAAAGCGGTGGGGGCGTCCTGATGAGCTCAAGCGATCTCGCCGAGCTGACACGCGTCTGCGACAGCATTCTTGCGTTTCATCAGGGGCGGGTCACCGACCGCTTGGAGCGGGCGGACGGTTTCGACGAGAAGCGCTTGCACGCGGCGATTGGCGGATAGAATGCCGGATCGTCGTTTTCGGTTTAATTTTGCCGGCCAGATCCCCCTGGTGACATTGCTCGCGCTCGGTCTCGCCACCGCGCTGATGACCGACCGGTTCCTGTCTCCGTTGAACCTTTCCAACATTCTGGTGCAATCCTCGATCATGGCCGTGATCGCGATCGGCATGACATTTGTGATCATCGGCGGCGGTTTCGATCTTTCGGTTGGCTCCACGGTCGCCTTGGCCGGCTGCATTGCCGCGATGGTCATGGCGAAACTCGGAATCACCGCCGGGGTGCTTGCCGGAATCGCAACCGGCGCGGCGGTCGGGCTCACCAACGGGCTCATCATCGCCAAGCTCGGGGTCAATCCCTTCATCACCACGCTTGGCACCATGGTGCTCGTGCGCGGCCTGGTCTTTCTTGTCACGGGCGGCGCCCCGGTGGGCGATGCCGACATGCCGGACGCGTTCATTGCGTTCGGCTCGGAGCGGTTCCTTGGCATCCACTACCTAGTCTGGGTGCCGGCGGTCCTGCTCGTTGTGCTGTCGTGGGTGATGCATTTCACACCTTACGGGCGCCGGATCTATGCGACCGGCGGCAACCGCGAGGCCGCCTACCTCTCCGGCGTCCCGGTCGAGCGCATCATCGCTTCGACCTACGTATGGTGCGGGGGACTCGCCGGGGTGGCCGGTGTGATGCTCGCCGCCCGGCTGCAATCCGGCCAGCCCACGGCCGGCGAGTTCTACGAGCTGACCGCCATCGCCGCGGTCGTGCTGGGGGGTGCCGCGCTGCACGGCGGCGAGGGCACCCTCTACAAGAGCATCATCGGCGTGTTCATCATGATCGTGCTGGGCAACAGCCTCAATCTGCTCAACGTCGATTCCTACTGGCAGCGGGTCGCGATCGGTGCGGTTATCATTGCCGCCGCGGCGGCAGATCGGCTACGCTCGCATCGATAACCCTGGGAGGCTCTCATGAACAGGCTTCGCCTTGTGGCCCTCGCCACCGCCGCGATCGCATTGGGCACGCTGATCGCATCGCCCGCGCAAGCGCAGCAGAAGACCGTGATCGGCGTGTCGCTGGCCCAGGACGACAATCCATTCTACATCGCCATGTTGCGGGGCATCCGCGCGCGCGCCAAGGAGCTTGGCTGGGAGGTCGCAACCGTTTCCGCCAACGAGGACAAGGTCCGGCAGATCAACGGCGTGCAGGACCTGATCGCCAAGGGCGTGAAGGGCATATTGATTTCCCCGATCGACGCGGTGGGCGTGAACGCGGCCTACGACGCGGCCAAGGCCGCCAAGATCCCGATCATCTCCATCGCCCGCGGCTCGACCTCGCCAAACCAGACCCTGCATGTGGCGATGGACGAAAAGCAGATCGGTCGCGACATCGCGGCATGGACCGCAAAGGCGATCGGCGGCGAAGGCAAGGTCGCGATGCTGCTGGGGCCTTCCGGTGCGCCGACCTTCCGCAATCTCGGCGACGGTTACACCGAGGTGATGAGCAAGCATCCCAAGATTAAAGTTGCGTTCAAGGCCGACGGGCCACTGACGCGCGAACGCGGCGTCAAGAACGCCGAGGATGCATTGGTCGCCAACCCTGACCTCAAGGCGATCTACACCGCCAACGATGACGTCGCGCTCGGCGCCATGCAGGCGGTGATCGCCGCCGGCCGCGCCGGCAAGACCATCGTGACCGGCATGAACGGTGTTCCACCGGCGCTGCGCGCGGTCAAAGACGGAAAGGTCGCCATGACTGTCGAGCTTAATCCGGTGCTCTGGGGTCGGCTCGGCGTCGACGTGATGGCGACCTATCTGAAGGGAGAAAAGGTGGCGCCACGCGTGTTCATCAAGCACGTCATCATCGACAAGACCAATATCGATCAGAAGATGCCGAAGACCTGAGGAGACGCAAAAGCGCCCTCCCCTCCGCGGGAGGGCCAGTGCGAGTGCCGCAATGGTTGCAACCGCCGCAAAGCATTCCGATTTCGTCGCACGGCTTGAAGCGGCAAACCTTCATCCGCTATGGGACCGCTTCCGGACGCTCACGCCGGTGGTGCCGCAGGCCAAGGACCCGCCATTGATTTGGCGGTGGCGCGACATCGAGCCCTTCGCCGAGCGGGCGGTCTCCGAGGTTCCGATCGACGACGTCGAGCGACGGGCGCTGATCCTGGTCAATCCGGCCTTCGGCGGCGAGACGGTGACGACCAGCAATCTGATCGCAGCCTTCACCGTGCTCGACCCTGGCGATCGCGCCCGCCCGCACCGGCATACCTTTGCGGCGATCCGCTTTGCCACCCGCGCCGAAGGTGCCGCGACCATCGTCAACGGCCGCCGCTGCGACATGCGCGAGGGCGATCTGATCCTCACCCCGCCGATGTGCTGGCACGGTCACATCAACGACAGCGACCATCGCATCATCTGGTTCGACGCGGCGAATATTCCGCTGATCCGGCAACTCGACGCCAATTTCTTCGAGCCCGGCGACCCGAAGTCCAATCAGTTCTGGCAGGTGGACCAGGGCGAGGAGAGACTGTGGGCCGAGGCCGGGATCGTGGGCGCCGACGTGGCGCCCGCGCCCGCCCATTCGCCGAAGTACCACTATCCGGGCGCCGCGACCCGCCGCCTGCTCGACTCCCTGCCCCCGGGGCCCGACGGCGCGCGCACCGTTCGCTACACCAATCCGGCGACCGGCCAGGCCGTGATGCCGGCGCTCGACTGCTATTCCGCAAGGCTGCCAAGCGGCCAATCCACCCGGGCCAAACGCACCACCTGCAACATGATCTGCCTGGTGGTGTCAGGGTCGGGCCGCTCGACCATCGGCGAACACTCGTTCGACTGGTCCCGGCACGACGTGTTCTCGATTCCGCACTGGACCTGGGCCAGCCACACGGCAAAGGACGGCGACGCCGATCTCTTTATCGTGTCCGACAGATCGGCGTTCGAGCATCTCGACCTGCTGCGCGAGGAACTGCAATAGCGCCGCATCCGACATCGGCGGGCGAAGGGATCGGCGCGTCTGTTCGTCGCGTCGAGGATCCCCGGTTTCTGCGTGGGTCGGGCCGTTTCGTCGCCGACATCGCGCTGCCGGGTGAGTTGCATTGCGTGCTGATCCGTTCTCCGCATGGCCACGCGCGCATCGGGCGCATCGACTGTCGGCAGGCGATGTCGATGCCCGGTGTGGTCGCCGTGCTGACGGGTGCGGACATGGCGGCCGACCGCGTCGGGCCGATGGCGCCGCTGTGGGCGATTACGTCGTTTGACGGCACGCCCATGGCGGAGCCTCCACGCTGGGCGCTGGCGCGC
>Ga0326597_10014615_pt1 | contig 10292 bp, 9 predicted proteins | sample RVTome_12_FD_203789 | JGI IMG/M metagenome (GOLD analysis project Ga0326597, IMG submission 203789) | Soil microbial communities from uranium-contaminated site in the Upper Colorado River Basin, Wyoming, United States - RVT100D185 | ecosystem: Environmental > Terrestrial > Soil > Contaminated >...
GAGCTTGTTGGCTGCGACCGCCGCACCTGCACCGGACCCACAGATCACGATCCCTCGATCGGCCCGACCGTCGAGCACCGCTTGGGCCACGGCGGCGGCGTAATCGGGGTAATCGACCGGTTCCGCCGAATGGGTGCCCAGGTCGTAGACGGCATGACCCGCCTCGGCAAGCCACGTGGAAAGGTGATCCTTCATCGGATAACCGGCGTGATCAGCTCCGAGTGCGATTCTCATATCGGGCGGCAGGGTAGTAGTGGCCCGCCGTCCAGACGGTTCGCACCGACCGGGCGGCAGGCCTGAGCGCCGGTGCCCACACGGTGGGTTGGCGCCATACGTCACTACATTCGCCTGAATGTCCAAGCTGGTTGTCGAGGGAGGAGCGCGTCTCCAGGGCACCGTTGGGGTTCTCGGGGCGAAGAACGCCGTCCTCAAGGAGATGGTCGCAGCTCTCCTGGCTCCCGGCCGTCATCGTCTCACCAATGTCCCGGCGATCCTCGACGTTGCGTTGATGCGCCGTGTCCTCGAGCACACCGGCTGTCACGTGGAGCAGAGCGAGCACGAGCTGTGGGTGGTGGTGCCCGATGAGCTGCGCCCTGAGGCTCCGATCGAACTGGTTCGCCAGATGCGGGCCTCGATCGTGGTCCTCGGGCCGCTTCTCGCCCGTTGCCAGGTGGCCCGGGTGGCGCTCCCCGGTGGCGACGACCTCGGGGCGAGGCCAATCGACATGCATCTGCACGGGCTCGAAGCGATGGGGGCCGATTTCGATCTGGTACACGGTGAGCTGGTGGGCCAGGTCGACGGCCGGCTCAAGGGAACCGAGGTCGAGCTGTCTTTCCCATCGGTCGGCGCCACCGAGAACCTCCTCTTTGCAGGCGTCCTGGCCGATGGAGAGACTGTCATCGTCAACGCGGCCCGAGAGCCCGAGATCGAGGACCTGATCGTCCAACTCGTGGCGATGGGCGCCGACATCAGCGGCGGGGGGTCTTCGATCGTCACTATCCGTGGCGTCGAGAAGCTGTCACCGGCCGAGCATCACGCCATCCCCGACCGTCTCGAGGCGGGCACCTATGCCGCCGCGGCGGCGATCACCGGTGGTGACGTGACCATCACCGGGTGCAATCCCGAGCACCTGCGCATGGAGTTGAGGAAGCTGGAGGAGACCGGCTGTGAGATCGAGAGCGGCAATGGCTGGCTTCGGGTCAAAGGCCCGGAGCGCCCGAGCTCGATTGACTTCGCCACACTGCCCTTCCCCGGGTTTCACACCGACATGCAACCGCAGATGGTCGCGTTGCTCTCCGTCGCCACCGGGACCTCGGTTATCACCGAGAATCTCTACGACGCCCGCTTTCGGTATGTGGGTGAGTTGGCCCGCATGGGAGCCGACATCACGACCGAGGCGCAGCACGCCCTGATTCGCGGCGTCGAGCGGCTGTCCGGGTGCCCGGTGCTGGCTCCGGACATTCGGGCCGGAGCGGCTCTGGTGCTGGCCGGGCTCCGCGCCGAGGGAACAACGGAAGTGGGCGAAGCCGAGCACATCGATCGGGGTTACGAGGACTTCCCGGGAAAGCTCCGGGCACTGGGAGCGAGAATCGAGAGGGCGTGATCCCGGTGCGTGACCACTCCATGAGTGGGTTACGGGCCAGAAGGCACCGCGATCGGCGCGCCAGGTTCGCCAGGACATTGTTGGTCACCCTGATGTCGGTCGGACTCTTCATCGATGCTCCTCCGTCGCCGGCCGCCGAGCTCGAAGGCTCGAGGGTCGAAGTCTCCGTTGGTGGCGACGGATACCTGGAGTTGAATGGCCGGCGCTACCAGGGCCCGTTCATCATCACCGCTGAGGACGACGGTGTTGCCTTGGTCGAGCGGGTCGGGTTGGAAACCTATCTCGAGGGGATCCGCGAGGTCCCTTTCAGCTGGGACGAGCATGCCCTTGCAGCTCAGGCCGTGGCGGCCCGGACCTATCTGGCATGGACCCTGATCGGCGGCCGAACCGAGACGGGAAGGAGAATCGGCTACGACATCTGCGCCACGGCAGCCTGTCAGGTCTATGCGGGCGTCGATGCGGTCCTCGGGCCCGAGGGGGGTCGCTGGAGCGCCGCGGTGACAGACACGACAGGAGAGATCCTGGTCTTTGACGGAGAGCCGGCTAGGGCTTTCTACTCGTCGACAACGGGCGGACGGACCCGGAACATCGAGGATATCTGGCCCGGGTCCGCGCCGGCGCCCTACCTCGTCGGTGTCTCCTCGACCGGAGAGAACAGTCCCTTCGTCGAGTGGTCCTGGGAGCTTCCCGCCTATCAGATGGAACGTCTGCTCCGGGTGGCCGGGGTCGCCTCGGGCGAGGTTCAGTCGGTCACGACGAACACCACCGAGAACGGGGAGGGGCCTTGGACGGTCGATATCGCCTCAGACACGGGGACCGTCTCGCTCGACACCTGGGACCTGCGGGCGAAGATCAACGCGGCTGCCTCCGTCATGCCACACCTGCTGCCTGCCTCCAACGAGGAGGGCAGGGTCTATCCCACCACCATTCTCAGCCCCGAATACACCATCCGTTATGAGATGCGCGTCGGGCACATCGATGACAACGTCTATCTCGATCCGCACTATGTGGTCGAGGGCGGAGGCTGGGGTCATCTGATCGGGATGTCCCAGTTCGGGGCGCAGGCGATGGCAGAGAGAGGAGCCACCTACGTCGAGATCCTCGCCCACTACTACGGCGGCCTGACCCCGGTCGAGGGGGACGGGTTCCTACCCGAGGAGGTTTCGGTGGGCCTGGTGATCGGGGACGAAGGTGTCACCGTGGACACTGATTCATTCCTGCGGATCACTCTCGACGGAGAGGCACTCGACGTCCCGGACCCGGGCGCCTGGACATTCAGCTGGGAGAATGGTCGTCTCGTCGTGATCCGTCCTTCATCAGGTCCTCCCAGAGTCCCACCCGGCATGCCCGATGTCCCGGTTTGAGACCACCGGGCCGCGGTAGAATCTGGAACATTCCATGCCAAGCAAGGGTTGCCAAACGCGATGTCAGACACACCTGTGACCATTTCGAGCAGCGTCAAGCCCGACGGGCCTATCGATGTCGACAAGCTCCGGGAGACCCTCGAATACATTCGCCCCGCGGTTCAAGCCGATGGGGGCGATCTGGTCCTGCTCGGGACCGACGGTGGGACGGTGAACATCCAGATGGTTGGGGCCTGTGGTGGATGCCCGCTCTCGATGATGACCCTGAAAGCCGGCATCGAGCGGATCCTGATGGACCGTGTTCCCGGTGTGGAAGAGGTCAATGCGAGTGCCGACGCCCCGGGTCTCGACGCCGTCGACAGCCCAAACGGCATCGAGTTGCCAGTCCTCTGATCTTCGGCGATCAGCTCACGATTACTTAACCTTCTGCTTCATGAGCGCGTCATCGACGGCAAGCCGAATCCTGGCTGGCGACCGTCGCGCTCTCGCCCGACTGATAACGGCTATCGAATCAGGCGCAGGGGATGCGGAAGAAGTGGTGGCCGAACTCGTCGAATCGGACACCGTCGCCCGCCGGGTCGGGGTGACCGGCCCCCCCGGTGCAGGGAAATCCACTCTGGTCGATTCGATGGTCAAAGAACTGCGGTGGCGCGGTGACCGGGTTGCGGTCCTGGCCGTTGACCCCTCGAGCCCTATCACCGGTGGGGCGCTGCTCGGGGACCGGATCCGGATGCAAGGTCACATCGACGACCCCTCGGTCTACATTCGCTCCATGGCCTCGCGCGGCCATCTGGGTGGTCTGGCACCCACGGCGTCTCCGATCATCGCTGTCTTGGCTCGTGCCGGCTTCGACGTCGTCCTGGTGGAGACCGTTGGGGTCGGCCAGTCCGAAGTCGAGGTAATGGATCTGGTCGATGTCGTCGTCCTCGTCCTGGGCCCCGGTTGGGGCGATCAGATCCAGGCGGACAAGGCAGGGATAGTCGAGATCGCGGATGTCTTCGTCGTCAACAAGGGCGATCGGCCCGGAGTCGACATCGTCCATCGCGCGTTGTTGGAGAGTCTCGGGGACTCTGAGGCACCCGTGCTGGTCACCACTGCAACCACCGGTGAAGGAGTATCCGCGCTAGTCGACGCGCTGCGCTGATTCCATGTCACCCAGGGCAGCTTGCGCCGCCGCGAGACGAGCTCCTTCGATCCTGGGGGGACTGCATGACACGTAGTCGAGACCCAGGTCGTGCACGAAGGCTATGGATTCGGGGTCGCCACCGTGCTCCCCGCAGAGCCCCACGATGAGGTCGGGATTGGCCTCCCGGCCCTCCTTCGTGGCGACTCGGATCAGTCGTCCCACACCGTCGCGGTCGATGGACTGGAACGGGTCCGATGACAGGATTCCCTGCTCGAGGTAGTCCCGCAGGAACAGCCCCTCGGCGTCGTCGCGACTCAGGCCGTATGTCATCTGGGTCAGGTCATTGGTCCCGAACGAGAAGAAGTCTGCCACGCGAGCTATTTCGCCGGCGGTCAGGGCAGCCCTTGGCAGCTCGATCATGGTGCCGATGTCGATGTCGAGCTCGACACCTGACCCTTCGGTGGCCCGGGCGATCTCCTCTTCGATGACATCGCGCATCTGGATCAGCTCCTCAGCCACCGCGACCAGGGGAATCATGATCTCCAGATGGGGGGCAGCACCGGCTTGGATGCGCCGGGTCAGGGCAGTCGTCGCCGCCCGTGCCTGCATCCGGTACAGGTCCTTGACCATGAGCCCGAGCCGGACCCCTCGCAGCCCGAGCATCGGGTTGTCCTCTTCCCATCGCGCCACCTGATCGGACATCGCCTGGAGGTCGTCGATCGGCCTTCCGGCCCGGACCCGACCGAGCATCTCGTGCTCGAGCTCGAGACGGGATGGGAGGAACTCGTGAAGGGGCGGGTCCAGGAGCCTTATTACGACCGGCAGGCCGTCCATGGCCTCCAGGAGCGATTCGAAGTCCCCGATCTGCTGTTGCTCCAGGTCGTTGAGCGCCTTCTGGCGCTGTTCGGGATCGCTGGAGAGAATCAGGCTTTGAACGATCGCCAGCCTCTCCCCGAGGAACATGTGCTCGGTGCGGGCCAGGCCAATGCCTGCGGCACCCCGGGCTCTGGCAAAGGCGGCGTCTTCTGCCGTGTCGGCGTTGGCGCGCACTTCGAGTTTGCGGATCTGGTCGGCCCAGGTCAGGAGCTCCTGCAACTCAGGGATCGACTCCGGCTCCACGACATCGACCTCGCCGAGGAAGACCAGCCCGGAGGTCCCGTCGATGGTGATCACGTCACCTTCACGGAGATCGTCGTTCTTGGCCCGGGCCACTCCGGCGTCGACATCGACAAGGATGGCAGCGGCCCCGGTGATCGCCGGCTTTCCCATGCCCCTGGCCACCACCGCGGCGTGAGAGGTCTTGCCGCCCTGGCTGGTCAGGATCCCGATGGCGGCGGCCATGCCGTGGATGTCGTCTGGCGTGGTCTCGGGCCGGACCAGAATCACCTTCTCTCCTTCCCGGGCCCGAGCCACGGCCGAATCGGAGGTGAACACGACCTTCCCTGTTGCCGCACCCGGAGAGGCGGCGACACCGCTGGCGACGGCCGAGCCGATGTCGACATGGTCGGCGATCCGAGGGCGGTGCAGCTGCTCCAGGGCGGCAGGGGCGACCCGGGTCACGGCGGTTTTCTCGTCGATGAGGCCCTCGTGCACCATGGCCACCGCCAACCTGACCGCGGCTGCCGCAGTGCGCTTTCCTGCTCTCGTCTGCAGGATGTAAAGGACGTCCTTCTCGATCGTGAACTCGATGTCACACATGTCCCGGTAATGGGTCTCGAGCCCGTCCATGATCTCGATGAGCTGGCGATGACACTCGGGATGGAGCCCGGCGAGCTCGTCGAGAGTGAGGGTGTTCCGGCGCCCGGCCACGACATCCTCACCCTGTGCCCTGGGCAGGTAGTCGCCATAGAGCGTCTTGGACCCGGTGGCCGGATCCCTGGTGAAACACACGCCGGTCCCGGAGTCGTCACCGAGATCTCCGAACACCATCATCTGGACGTTGGCCGCGGTGCCCAGGTCGTCCGAGATGCCGTGGATCCGCCGATACGCGATCGCCCGCTTGGTGTTCCACGACTTGAACACGGCTGTGATCGCGCCCCTGAGCTGTTGCATCGGGTCGTCGGGGAGTTGACCGGGCCGCTCCCGTTCGATGATGGCGCGAAATCGCCGGGTCGTTTCCTCGAGGTCATCGCTGGTCAACTCCGAGTCGTCGTCGACACCTCTGGTGGCTCTCATCTCGGTCAGGACATCCTGGAACAGGGTGGCCTCGATCCCAAGCACCACGTCGCCATACATCTGGAGGAATCGACGGTTGGCGTCCCAGCCGAAGTGGGGATCACCCGACCACTCGATGAGTGTCTTCACGATCCCTTCGTTGATACCGAGGTTGAGCACTGTGTCCATCATCCCGGGCATAGAGAACTTGGCCCCCGACCGGACCGAGAGCAGGATCGGGACCGGCCCCGAGCCGAAGGTGCGCCCGGTCTGCTCTTCCAGTCGGGCCACCGCGGCGTCGACCTCAGGCCAGAGATCGGCCGGGATATCGCCGCTGGCCATGGTTGCCCGGCAGACCTCGGTGGTGATGGTGAACCCGGGCGGGACGGGCAGCCCGAGACTGGTCATGCGGGCCAGACCGGCGCCCTTTCCCCCAAGAAGGTCCTTGTCGGAGCCGTCCGTTGCTGAAAAATCGTACAAATCGGCCAATGCGTGTGTCTCCTGGATGGATCAGTTGTCCTGAAGTTAATGACTTGAGACCGCCCATCGACAGGGTCGGACGGGAAACATTGTCGGGGCTTTCGCCTCTGGGCCCTCGGGGTGGGAGGGTCAGGCGGGCTCCCCATGGTCTCAGAGGACAACCCAGGCATCCTGATTTCACTCCGGTAGAGGGTTGGGGGATCATCCGGAGATGAGATCTTTCGTTTCCCGGATCGATGATGTTGTCATCCCCTTCCTCCGCAGATGGGGAGTGACGGCGCTTCGCATCTCTCTTGCGGTCGTCTTTATCTGGTTTGGGTTGCTCAAGGTCTTCGGTGTCTCGCCCGTGGTCGACCTGGTCGCCTCCACCGTCTATTGGGTGGATCCCGACTGGTTCGTGCCCGCCCTCGGGGTGGTGGAGATCCTGGTCGGGCTCGGGTTGGCAGTCAGGCGCCTCCTACGTCTCGTCCTGTTGGTCTTGGCCGGGCAGATGGTCGGCACGTTTCTCGTTTTCGTGCTGCTGCCCGGGATCGCCTTTCAGGAAGGCAACCCGCTCAAGCTGACCGTGGAAGGTGAGTTCGTGATCAAGAACCTGGTGCTGTTGGCCGCCGGGATGGTCGTCGGCGCCAGCATCGGGCGCTCCGAGGTGGTGGGACCGTTGGAGAGCGACCAGGTTGGGGAGTGATCGACGCCCTTGCTCAGCCTTCGGCTTTGTAGACCAGCGCTTCGTTGCCAACCGAGGTGACGGTGAGAGTGTCGCCCTCGATCGCCGCTCGGAACCCGGTCAACTCCGAGGTGGGGACTGAGGCAGCACGCCGAAGGCCAGGTCGGCATTCTCGCCGGTGAGAGTGAGTGCGTCCTCTGTGACGCTGAACCTCGCGACCCGGGTCAGCGCCTCCAGATACTCCTGTTCCGATTCCATCGTCTCTTCAGGCACACATGCCATCTCGGTCCGGGACATCTCGGAGAAGACGATCTCGTTGCCGGTGATGGTGTAGGACCCTCCGTACCCGTTGCAAGCCGCGGTGCCTCCGGCTCCTGCTTCGTGGAAGGACAACGTGATCGGATGGCCTTCGACAATCGGGATCGGCTCACCGTCGAGCGTGCCCGACACCAGTTCCCAGGCACTCTCGGTTGGATCCGAGGCTGGCTCGCCGAGCTCGGCACAGGCGGCCAGAGACAGTGCGAGGATGAGGAGAGAGAGGAGCGGTCTTCTCATACCTTCTTGGACGCCATCGTCCCCGAGACGGTTCCTAGACCAGGACTCCGGCGGCGAGAACCAGGCCGGTCCACAGATGCAACCGCGCCGTCATTTTCAGGGCCCGGATCAGGGCCGGCCCGTCCGTTTTGCGGTGGATGATCCGGACCGGTCCTGTCGCGTAGGGGAGGAGGAGGAAGGCGAACGCCGTGAGAAAGGGAGTCCAGCCCAGCATTGCGAAGAGAGCGATCAGCGGGAACGCCCCGTAGACGAGGACGGCGAAGAGCTTCTGGGTCTTCTTCGGGCCGATGATCACAGCCAATGTCCGCTTTCCGGCAGACCGGTCGGTGTCGAGGTCCCGGTAGTTGTTGGCCACGAGGATCGCTGTCACCAGCATCCCGATCGGGATCGAAAGCAGCCAGGCCGACCGTGGCGCGGTCATGTCGTGGACGTAGCGGCTGACGACGGTGGCCACCCCGCCGAAAAAGACGAACACGAAGACCTCGCCCAGACCTCTGTATCCGTAGGGCACCGGGCCCCCGACATAACCGAGCATGGCCACGACCGAGACCACTCCAATTGCGAAGACCACCGGGCCGGCGATGACGGTGAGGGCGATTCCGGCCCCGGCGGCCACCACCAGGGCGAGCCCCACTCCGATCCACATCTGTCTCGCGCTGATCTGACCCAGCGCAACCATTCGAGGAGGCCCGAGGCGGTCGTCGGTGTCCGCTCCTCTTCGGGCGTCCGAGGCATCGTTGGCGAAGTTGGCCGCCACTTGAATCGCGAGCGCCGCCACCAGGGCGCAAACGAAAGCGTCCCATCGAAAGGCACGGTCAGAAGCCGCCAGGGCAGATCCGACCACGACCGGTACCACCGCGGCGGGAAGGGTGTGGACCCGGGCGGCGATCCTCCAGGCCTGGACCGCGTTCACCGGATCAAAAATGCCAGGGATACTGACCGAAGTCGGGATCCCGCTTCTCGAGGAATGCGTCCCGCCCCTCTTGTGCCTCATCGGTCATGTAGCCGAGTCGGGTGGCCTCGCCGGCGAAGATCTGCTGTCCGACCAGACCGTCGTCGAGGAGATTGAAGGCGAACTTGAGCATGCGTTGTGCCGTTGGGCTCTTTCTGGTGATCTCGACGCCCCACTCCAGGGCAACCTTCTCCAACTCGGAGTGGGGGATCACCGCATTGACCATGCCCATCTCGTAGGCCTCCCGAGCCGAGTACTCATGACCGAGGAAGAAGATCTCCCGCGCCCTCTTCTGTCCGACCTGGCGGGCGAGGTAGGCGGACCCGTAGCCGGCGTCGTAGGAGGCGACATCGGCGTCGGTCTGCTTGAAGACGGCGTGCTCCTCGGAGGCAACAGTCAGGTCGCAGACGACATGCAGCGAGTGTCCGCCACCGACTGCCCAACCCGGGACCACTGCAATGACGACCTTGGGCATGAACCGGATGAGACGTTGTACCTCGAGGATGTGGAGACGCCCTACTCGCCCCGGGTCGATAGTCCGAGCCTGATCTCCTTCGGCGTACTTGTATCCATCCTTGCCCCTGATCCTCTGGTCGCCGCCGGAGCAGAATGCCCATCCGCCGTCCTTGGGAGAGGGACCATTGCCGGTCAAGAGGACACAACCGACGTTCGTGGTCCGCCGGGCGTGGTCCAGGGCGGTGAAGAGCTCGTCGACGGTGTGGGGCCGGAACGCGTTACGGACCTCGGGCCGATCGAACGCGATCCGGACGACGCCGTGCGCCCGCGCCTTGTGATAGGTGATGTCGGTGAACTCGAAGTCGGGGACCTCGTTCCAGGCCTGTTTGTCGAATGTCTCAGAGACCACAGAGATGGAGGATAAGAGGCACAATCCTTCTGTGAGGATTTGTGTGCCAGATTGGCTCCGAAGCATTCACAGGGGAGCCCTCGAATGATCGAGTGGTTGAGACGACACAACCCGGATCGGGTGTTCATCGAGACCGGCGATGAGGGCCGGACGTTTGGGGAAACGACCGAGGCGGTTGAGTCCCGCCCTGTCTCAGGCCCCGAGGTGGTGCGCCCCTGGCCCTATTTCTCCTCCGTCGTCGATCTGCTTGCCCTCATGTCCAAGAGCTCAGCCGTGATCGCCGCTGAGGATGTTCCCGAGCCAGGGAGCATCGACCCCGCCGGTGCCGTATGCGTCGTCTTCACCTCGGGTAGCTCGGGTGGGCCGAAGGGTGTGCGTCTCACCAAGCGGAATTGGGAGGCTGCAGCGCGAGCCTCGGTAGACCATCTGGGTCACGGGCCTGATGACATCTGGCTCCTGGCCATGCCCCTCCACCACGTCGGGGGGCTCTCGATCATCCTCAGGTCGGCCTTCGTGGGAGGGTCGGTGC
>Ga0326597_10014616_pt1 | contig 10291 bp, 8 predicted proteins | sample RVTome_12_FD_203789 | JGI IMG/M metagenome (GOLD analysis project Ga0326597, IMG submission 203789) | Soil microbial communities from uranium-contaminated site in the Upper Colorado River Basin, Wyoming, United States - RVT100D185 | ecosystem: Environmental > Terrestrial > Soil > Contaminated >...
CGGTGGACCTCACTGGGCCGGTCGCCTATTGTTGTCCGGTTCAGAGCGCAGCGTCTCCTCGCCCGCGGCCCCCGACTCTTTCCGCGATCGCGCGGCAAGGCGTCCGACCAGCGGCCGGCCGCTGCTGAGCTTTCGCGGGCGTACAATGGACCGAATGCCCAATCTGGCGGAGGTCCTCGCGCGGGCGACGCGGGAGGGCGACCTGTACGACGTGCTGCCCGACGGCCGGCTTCGCTGCCATGCCTGCGGACACTGCTGCCCGCTGCCCGAGGGCGCGGTCGGCGTCTGCAAGGTCCGCTTCAACGAAGGCGGACGCCTGCACGTGCCGTGGGGATACGTCGGCGCCGTGCAGTGCGATCCCATCGAGAAGAAGCCGTTCTTCCACGCCTACCCGGGCGCGCTCGCCTACAGCTTCGGCATGCTGGGATGCGACCTGCACTGCGCGTACTGCCAGAACTGGGTCACGTCGCAGGCGCTGCGGGACCCGGCGGCCGTGTCTCCGCCTCTCGGCGCGACGCCGGAGGACCTGGTGCGCGACGCGCTCCGTTTGAACGCGCGCGTGATCGTGAGCACCTACAACGAGCCGCTCATCACGAGCGAGTGGGCCGTCGCCGTGTTCAAGGAGGCGAAAGCCGCCGGCCTCGTCACCGGCTATGTCTCCAATGGCAACGGCACGCCCGAAGTGCTGGACTACCTGCGGCCCTGGGTCGATCTCTACAAGGTCGATCTCAAGAGCTTCGACGACCGGCACTACCGCCAGCTCGGCGGCCGCCTCCAGCCGATTCTGGAGACGATTCGGCGGCTCCACGCGATGGACTTCTGGGTCGAGATCGTGACGCTGCTGATTCCGGGCTTCAACGACTCGAAGGACGAGATCAAGCGGCTGACCGATTTCGTGGCCGCCGTGTCGCCCGACATCCCCTGGCACGTCACCGCGTTTCACGGCGACTACAAGATGACCGACCCCGGCAGCACGACGGCCGACATGCTCCTGGACGCCGCGGACATCGGGCGCTCGGCCGGGCTCCGTTTCGTCTACGCCGGCAATCTGCCGGGCCAGGTCGCCGACCTCGAGGATACCCGCTGTTCCGCCTGCGGGCAGCTCCTGGTGGCCCGCTACGGCTACCTCGTTCGCGACTACCGGATCGGGGCCGACGGGCGCTGTCCGGACTGCGCGACAAAGGTTCCCGGCCGCTGGAGCGAGCATTTCGACGGGCAGATCACGGCCCGGCCGTTCGTTCCCGGCTCGCGCAGCCGCCTGTCGATGCTTCCCCTGTAGATGGGGGCTGCGGGGGTACAATCATCGGTGGACCCGATGCTGCTCGACACCCTCGCGCGTCCGCTTCGCAACCTGCGGCTCTCGGTCACCGACCGGTGCAACCTGCGCTGCCAGTACTGCATGCCGGAGGACGAGTACGTGTGGCTGCCGCGGGAGGATCTGCTGCATTTCGAGGAGACGAGCGCGCTCGTCGATGTCTTCCTCTCGCTCGGTGTCGACCGCCTGCGCCTCACCGGCGGCGAGCCGCTGCTCCGCCGCGACCTCGCCTCGCTCATTGGCATGCTCTCGCGCAAGCCGGGGCTGGCGGATCTCGCGCTGACGACCAACGGCATTCTGCTGGCCGACCAGGTCGACGGGCTGAAAGCGGCCGGCCTCCGCCGCGTCACGGTCAGCCTCGACACGCTGCGGACCGACCGCTTCATCGCGCTGGCGCGCTTCGACGAGCTGGCGCGCGTCAAGGCAGGCATCGAGGCGGCGCGGCGCGCGTTCGGCCGGCTCAAGCTCGACGCCGTCGTCATCCGGGGCGTCAACGACGACGAACTGGTCGACCTCCTCGAGTACGGCCGGACGATGAGCGCGGAAGTGCGGTTCATCGAGTACATGGATGTCGGCGGCGCCACCCAGTGGTCCGCGGCGCGCGTCGTGTCCCGGGCGGACATGCTCGAGCGGCTGGCGCGCCACTACGGCCCGATTCAGCCGATTGTCGAGGAGTCGTCGGCGCCGGCCGACCGCTTCACCCTGCCGGACGGCACCGTCTTCGGCATCATCTCGTCCACGACGGAGCCGTTCTGCCGGACGTGCGACCGCAGCCGGCTGACGGCGGACGGCCTGTGGTACTTGTGCCTCTACGCGGCGCGGGGCATCGACTTGCGGGCGGCGGTGCGGCGGGGCGCCGGCGCGGAGGAACTGCAGGCGCTCATCGGCGGCGGGTGGCGGGCCCGCGACGATCGCGGCGCCGAAACGCGGCTGGCGCTCGAGCAGCGGAGCGCGTTCGTGCCGATCAAGGCGCTCCGGCGGGACCCGCACCTCGAGATGCACACGCGCGGCGGTTGACCGCGGTCACTTCTCCGGCGCGTCCAGCCGGCCCGACCTGAGCAGCGACACCGCCTCCACCAACCCTTTCACGCTGCAGGGCTTTTCGAGGAAGGCCTCGTCCTGCCACAGCGTCGTCTTCTCCTTGAACAGCCGATCGCTGTAGGCGGTCAGATACAGGACCTTCAGCCCCGGCTCGCTCTGCCGCAGCCGGCGCGCCAGCTCATCGCCCGACATCAGCGGCATCATCAGGTCGGTCACGAGGATGTCCAGCGGCCGGATCTTCTGGGCGATCTCTATGGCATCCGGACCGTCGGAGGCCAGGGTCGTCTCGTAGCCGGCCTTCTGCAGCACCCGATCGACGAACTTCCGCACCGGCTCCTCGTCGTCCACGACCAGGACCCGCAAGGGGCGCCCCGGCGTCGAAGTCTGAGCCGACGCCTTCGTCTTCAGCCGCGCCGCATAATCCTTGATCGCCCTGAACACCGACTGGCCTCGCGGCCCCCCGCCGCCCGAAGGGCGCCCCTTGTCGTCGTTGTCAGCCACGGCTCATCCCTTTGCGACGGTCGCTCCCGCATCCCGACAGCACTTCGCGTACCTTGTTTCCGAGCACCGACGCCCGGAACGGCTTGCTGAGAAAGCTGACGCTCGAGCCGCCATCCTCGAACGGCACAGCCACCTCAGCATAACCGGAGATGAGCAGTGCGCGGAGTCCGGGCCTCGACGCGATCAGCCGTCGGCGGCGTCCAGGAAGACGGATCGGAAGCGCGCGGGAACTCCTGTAGGTATCGGCGGATCCCTCCCGTCGCGCTGCCATTCCGGCGAACGTCCGCCCGGCTGTGGATTGCCCGCCCTGCGGATTATGTAGGCGGAACACCGATGGGGTCGGCGCCGCGCGGCGCCCGCAAGGCTTCGGCGCGTATGACGGGCGACTAGGATCTGGGACCGATCGCGTCGCGCAGCGCCCGGGCAAGCACGCCGCCGAGCGCGGCGGCGGCCAGCGTCAGCGCGCCCGAGGGCCGTTCGGCGATGGCAAAGGAGAAGATCGCGCCCAGCACGCCGCCCACGGCAACGGTCGACAGCGCGTCGGTGATGCGACTGAAGCGTCCGCGTGGGCAGCGATGATGCTCGGTCAGCGCTCCCATGCAGCGCGGACAGGTAGCCATCAGACCCTACGCACCCGGACGTGGAGGTATGCCGATCTCACTATACGGAGTATCGGCTGCTTGACGCGTGATTCGCAGGGCGGGGCCGCTTCTCAGATCTGCACGTCCAGGCGCGGGCACGCAGGGGCGCGCTCTCAGCCGCTCCGTCCCGCGTAGCCAATCGCCTTCAGCCGCTCGGCGATGTCGGCGAGCACCGCCGGATCGTCGATGGTCGCCGGCAGCGCATACTCGACGTTGTCGGCGATCTTCTTCATCGTGCCGCGGAGCACTTTTCCCGACCTGGTCTTCGGCAACGCCTTCACCACGAGTCCGGATTTGAAACAGGCGAACGCCCCAATCGACTCGCGCACGCGCTCCACCAGCTCGCTGACGACGTCCTCTTCGGTGCGCTGCACGCCGGCCTTCAGGACGACGAAGCCCACCGGCACTTCCCCTTTGATGGGATCGAAGACGCCGACCACCGCGCACTCGGCCACGTCGGGGTGCGCGGCCAGCACCTCCTCCATCGCACCGGTGGAGAGCCGGTGCCCGGCGACGTTGATGATGTCGTCGACCCGGCTCATGATGTACAGATACCCGTCCGCGTCCTTGTAGCCCGCGTCACCGGTCAGGTAGTAGCCGGGGTACTGCGCCAGGTACGAGCGTTTGAATCCCTCGTCGTCGTGCCACAGGGTCGGCAGGCAACCCGGCGGCAGCGGCAGGCGGATGACGACGGTCCCGATCTGGCCGGCGGCCGCTTCGCTCCCTTCGTCGGTCATCACGCGGATGTCGTATCCCGGCACGGGGCGCGTCGGCGATCCGGGCTTCACCGGGAGCATGCCGAGGCCGATGCAGTTGGCGATCGCGGGCCAGCCCAGCTCGGTCTGCCACCAGTGATCGATCACCGGCACGGCGAGCTTCGACGCCGCCCACAACAGGGTGTCGGGATCGCAGCGCTCTCCCGCCAGGAACAGCGTGCGGAAGCGTGACAGGTCGTATTTCGACATGTAACGCCCCTCGGGATCCTCCCGTTTGATGGCGCGAAATGCCGTCGGCGCGGTGAACAGCACGTTGACGCCATGCTGCGCGCAGACGCGCCAGAATGCCCCGGCGTCGGGCGTCCCTACGGGCTTGCCTTCGTACAGCAGGGTCGTGCAGCCGTGCAGCAGCGGCCCGTAGACGATGTAGGAGTGTCCGACCGCCCAGCCGATGTCGGACGCCGCCCAGAAGACCTCGCCCGCGCCGACGCCGTACACGTTGGTCATGCTCCACAGGAGCGCGACCGCGTGGCCGCCATTGTCGTGCACGACGCCCTTGGGGACGCCGGTCGTACCCGAGGTGTAGAGGATGTACAGCGGATCGGTGGCCCCTATCGGCACGCAGTCGGCCGGGCGGGCGCCCGTCACGGTGTCGCGCCAATCCAGGTCGCGCCCCGAGGCGAGCGAGGCGGGCGACTGCGGCCGCTGAAGGATCAGGCAGTGATCCGGCTTGTGGGCCGCGAGGTCGATGGCCTGATCGAGCAGCGGCTTGTAGGGGACGATCCGGCTGGCCTCGATGCCGCACGAGGCGGCCAGGATCAGCTTGGGCCGCGCGTCGTCGATGCGCGTCGCCAGCTCCTTGGGGGCGAAGCCGCCGAAGACCACGGAGTGGACGGCGCCGAGCCGCGCGCAGGCGAGCATCGCGAACACCGCCTCGGGGACCGCGGGCATATAGATGATGACCCGGTCGCCCCGCGCGAGTCCGCGATCGCGAAGGGCGCCCGCCAGCTCGGCGACGCGGTCCCGCAGCTCGAGGTAGGTGAACGTCGCGACGGTGCCGGTGACCGGGCTGTCGTAGATCAGGGCGCGCTGCTTCCCGCGGCCGCGCTCTACGTGCCGATCGACCGCGTTGTAGCAGGTGTTGAGGACCGCCTCAGGAAACCAGCGGGCGAACGGCGGCCGCGACAGGTCGAGGACGCGTTCCCAGCGCTTGACCCACGACACACCCTCGGCGGCCTGGCCCCAGAAGGCCTCCGGGTGCCTGAGCGACCGTTCGTAGACCTCGAGGTATTCACCCGTCATCGACGCTCCCCCGCCGCGATCGAACGCCATTGTCGCGACGAAGCGATCAGAGACGGTACTTCACGTCCGCGATCTCCACCGTGACGCCGTCCGGGTCTCGCAGGATGATCTGCTTCTGGTCGAGCTCGTTGGTGACGACGCGTGGGTTCGTTTCGGCGAACCGGCTTTGAAGGCGCGCCAGCCCGGCATCGCCGTCGAACTTCTCGACGCCGACGCAGAAATGCATGATCCCCGGGCTCTGTCCTCCGAGCACGGTCACGAAACTGTCGCCGATGCGAAGGTCCACCTGGTTGGGGAGCTCCTTCTGAATCGTCGCGCCCAGCAGCGCTTGATAGAACGCCCGCGATCTCGCGACATCGGAAACGCCTACCGTCACGTGGTTCAGAAGGCGCCCTCGAAACACAGGTTCGGGCGACTGCGCCCCAGCCGGCTGCGCAACCGCGGCGCAAAACAGGGCGGCGAGCAGCTGCCGGCGGTCGATGCGACCCTCCTGGTACGTCTTCAACAACTGATCGATCTCGTCGGCCATGGTCTGATCTCCTGTGCTCAGGCGCACATCCTATCGCATCCGCCGGCGCGCGCAATGGTGGGGGGGCCGGACCCCGTCTGCCGGCCCCGGGCCAGGCGCGCGAGCAGCCGCGCGACGGTCGGTGATCCGCGAATGCGCAATCGATCCGGGGCATACTGGATGGCGATCCGCCCGCTCCGCGCGACCCGGGCAGCTCACCGATACCGCCGCGCACTCTCAGCCATGGGCACACGACAGGAGACTCACGTTCCCGTCGTCCTCGACGACCGCGAGATCGAGGAGCGCTTCGTTCGGGCCTCGGGACCCGGCGGGCAGAATGTCAACAAGGTCGCGACGGCGGTGGAGCTGCGCTTCGACATCCGCGCTTCGTCGCTGCCCGACGAGGTCAAGGCGCGCCTCCTCGTTCTGGCCGGCAAGCGTGTGAGCGCCGACGGCGTGCTGCTGATCGACAGTCGCGAGCATCGCACGCAGGCGCGGAATCGCGACGCCGCCCGCGCGCGGCTTCAGGCGCTGCTGGAGCGCGCGGCGAGGCGCCCGGCGAAGCGCCGGCCGACCAAGCCCAGCGGCGCCGCGCGCGAGCGGCGCCTGACGGCCAAGAAGAAGCGGGGCACCGTGAAAGAGCTGCGCGCCAGCGGACGCCGGCGCGAAGACTAGCTCCGGGATCTCAGAGCAACGGCCGGCGGCGCGCCTTCCCACGTCGCTGGGCGTTTCCAACCTCGGCGGGCCGCGACCGGGCTTGTTGGGGCGGTCGCCCATAGTCCGGGAAGTCGCCGCAGCGATTGCAGGTGAACGTCGCGCCGACGAGATCGCCGCTCGGCAACCATTGGAGCGGAGCGCGGCAATACGGACACAGAACAACGTGAACTGGGGGGGCCATCGATTCGGTGCTTTCTCGGTGAAAGAGTAAGTGCAAGAGAGATGACGGGAACCGCGATCGTGCCGGGGCCGAAGCACATGACATGCCATTCGGCCCGCGGAGATTAACGCACGCCCGCCGACCTCTGCCGCAACACGGCCGCCAAGGTCAGCGATTCTTGGTTACGGTTTTGTCCTCGGGACCACAATCTTCGCGTAGGAGCGGCGGGAACTCGCCGCGCGAAAAACGCACGGCTAACAATGCGGGCTAATAACAGTTCGTGAACACGAACGTTCCGACATTGTTCGACGTGCACGACATCTGACGTTCGAGCGCAGCGGCCTCGAGCTCTTCCAAGTGCTTGAGGTGGGCGGCCTGTCGCTCCGCATCTTTCTGCGCCTTGATCATCGCCTCGCGCTGATAGTCCATCGCCACCTGCTCGTCCAGCTCGCGGCCGAACGGCACATCCGGGCGGACGAGCGTGAGCTGCTGCTGGCGCCCGTGATCCGGACAGACGGCGACCTGCGCCGCCGACGCCTCGGCGCCGCTCGCCCAGCGCATCGTCGCCATCGGCTGAACGCCGACGCACTGCGTGCCGGAGAAGAAGCTTCTGGACATCTTGTGCGTGAAGGTCATCGGCGCGCTGCCGAGGAGCTGTCCGTCGCCGTTCGCGTACAGCTTGGCCCCTTCGGGCTCGGAATGGTAGGTGATCTTCAGCGTTGAGGCGCACCCGCTGAAGGCGAAGCCGCCGAGGGCGACGATCACGAGCAATCGGCGCATGGCAACCTTCCTGGATCCCTGGATTGATCGCAGTATACAACAGGGAGGGCCCGCCGGCCGGCGGCCCGGGCCTCGCCCACCAGCGCGGGCCTTGGGAGGCAATCGCGCCCGGGGATCCCGCACCTTCAGCTCGTGAAGCGCCGCCGGGCCATCTCGAAAATCATGTCGCGGCTGCGGCGAAAAGCGGCGGACGTCCAGGGGTCCGGAGCAACCCAACCCGGAGGTGCCGCCGTTCGCCAGACGTATTCGCACGAGCGACACAGAGCATAGAGCGCCGTGCGGGCCGCGCAGACGACCGCGACGTCCGTCGAACGGCAGGCCGGGCAGGGCTCGAGCTCGCGGTTGGATCCGGGGGATGACGGGTGAGCGTGCTGGGGTGTGTGCACGCCCCGTGCTTGAGCAAACTTCGTGACAGGCAGGCCGATCCGAAAAGCCGGCGAATTGTTCCTGTTTCAGCCGGACCGAGCGCGGCGCTGTTGGTTTTCGCTGCGGTAACCCTTACAACCTTTCGTGGTCCCCCAAGGTCCGCCTGCCTGCCTCATCGTACCGACAGCGTGCGTCCTGCTCCCAGGACACCGGATTCATACCTCATGTACCAGGCGGCGCGGTCAGCAATCCCCTCAGCACGTCGCGCAAGCCTCTTGCGAGCTGGAGCACGACGACACCCAGCCCTCGATCACCTTTGCGCATCAACTCCATATCGTCAAGAAACCTCCGCCCCTGCGACCGGCCAGTCGCAGAGGCGGCGCACGGGGAACTCTCAGCTCGCTGGAGGGTCGGTTCCCTCGGTCAGGGCACCAGCGGCTCGATGTGGATGATGTGAGCGTTCAGCTGGCCCACCACCCAGAAGCTCGAAAGATCTCCGGACTTCTGCACATCGACATGGCGAATGTTGGTGTCGAACGGAAGCAGGTACTCGGTGAACTCGCCGGTCTCGACATTCAGCCGCACGACCAGATCGTTGTTCATCCCGCCTGTCCACACGTACTTCTTGTCGTCGAACTCCGCGTCGTAGGGGCTCGTCCAGGGCGTGGGCAGCTTCCACTCGGTGACCTTTTCCGTCACCGGGTCGAACATCCCGATGCCATTCCCCCGGAACTGCGCGAACCACAGTCGGTCCTTGGAGTCGACGTGGCCCCGCCGTCCGCCCGCGCCGGGCGTCGGGATCGGATAGAACGTCGTCTTCAGCGTCTTGGCGTCCGTCTTCCACACGTTGTCGTTGCCGATGCTCGTTCCGTACATGTTGTTCTTCGAGTCGGCGGCGATGTCGTACGCGTTGGCGGTCGGGCTGCCGGGCGGGTGGGTCACGGGGGTCCACTGGCCGGTCTTCAGGTCCACTCGGTACGAGAGCGCCGGCTCTCCGCCTTTGTATGCGTTGACCCACGTGATGCCATCGACCCCGGAGAAGCTCGGGTCGACCATGGTGACGCGGGCATCGCCGGCGTTCCAGTGCGGGAAGATCCACGTCTCCATCTTCTCCGTCTTCGGATCGAATCTCACCACCTGCGACTGGTGCATCGTGCCTTCGTAGATCCTGCCCTCTTTGTCGATCGCGATGTTGAGCCCGCCTTTCGGGAACCCCGGTTTGTGCAGGGGAATCTCATACTCGGTCGCTCGGCCCGTCTTCGGATCCAGCTTCCCCATGTACGGAGACACGAAGTCGGCGTACCAGACATTCCCTTGCGCATCCATCTCGCTGTCGTGCGGCGCGGCGTCCGGGCGCGGCAGGTCGTAGGTCGTGATGATCACCTGCGTGGCCTTCCCCTTGGGACGGGGCAACGTCTGCAGCGGAAACTGCCAGGTGTCGGCCGAGCTCAGGTTGATCGTGCTGATGTACTTGCCCAGGTCGGCTTGTGCCTTCGTGGGCGGCCGGCTCATCGTCTCTGCCGCGGTGCTCAGGACCTGGGGATGCGCCACCGTGGAGTTGATGGAGTGGGTACTCATGCGCTGAACGGTCTTCGCCATCGCATCCGCTTCGTACCGCGATGTCATCGGTCGCTGCAACGTGTGGCACATCGTGCAGCCGTTCAGACCCTGCTTCTCCGCCGGTGTTCCGGGCACGCTCATCAGCCATTCGCCGCTGGACATCTGCGCGCCGAGCCTGCGCGTCTTCTTGAGCTGCAAGTCCAGGCGGGTGGGACCTTCCTCCGACAAGTCTGCCGATCCCGGGCTGGCCAGATCGTATCCAATCGCCCGGATGGCGATCGCATAGGTGCCGGGCTTCAGTCGGTCCGCCGGGAAGGCGTACTGCCCGCGCGCATCGGTCACGACCGAGATGGTCATGGTCGAGCCCGTCCGTTTGGCGCTGACGATCACGCCCTCCATCGCGCCTTCTTCTTGCGAGGTGACTGTACCCGTCAACGCGGCAGGCGCTGCCGCGAACGGGCCGGGCGACGTGGTCAGAGCGAAAAGAAGCACTCCCGCCGGGACGAAGAGCCGCGCACCGATACTTCCCGTCCTCATCAGCGACCTCCTTGACCGTCACCGACTCCTGAGACCTTCGGTCGACGACAACGATACACCCGTGCGCTTCCCATCGGACCACCATTATCGAACGTGACGGAACGAACGCGAGCAAGAGAAGCCGTGCGGCGGGAAGGACCTGGGTGT
>Ga0326597_10014617_pt1 | contig 10291 bp, 8 predicted proteins | sample RVTome_12_FD_203789 | JGI IMG/M metagenome (GOLD analysis project Ga0326597, IMG submission 203789) | Soil microbial communities from uranium-contaminated site in the Upper Colorado River Basin, Wyoming, United States - RVT100D185 | ecosystem: Environmental > Terrestrial > Soil > Contaminated >...
CGCGCGTCGAGCAGGAAGGCGCGACGGTGGCGATGCGCGGCTACGATCCGGGGTCGTACGCGGGGATCGACTTCGTCTGCCTCGTCACGGACGGGTTTGTGAAGCCGCTGATCCAGCCGACGGATGCGCGTTTGCCGTGGGCCAAGGCTGAGGCGTAAGCGGCGGCGTCACGGCCAGCGAGCACGCTCAATCAGCATACGGAGGGCAGCCGCCGCGCAGGACTTCCGGTTGGCCGAGCGGTCACCATCGAACACGAGGCGCTCGCTGGTGACACCGGTCGCGGTGGCGACGGATATCCAGAAGAGGCCGATGGGGCGCTCGGGGCTGCCGCCGGTGGGGCCCACGATGCCCGTCTCCGCGAGCCCAATCGCGGCTGGCGCCCACCATCGAACGAACCTCGCGAGCTCCTCGGCCGCTTGCCGGCTGACGGCGCCGTGATCTCGGAGGACATCAGGCGACAATATTGGCATTTTCGTCGAGTTCGAGTAAGGCGCGATTCCCGCCCGAAAGACCGCGGAACTGCCGGGTATCTCGGTCAATAGGTAGCCGATCAGGCCGCCGGTTGTGGCTTCTGCCGTCGCGACTGTAAGGCCTGCTTCGGACAGCGCAGCGACGGTGTCAGCTGCTAACTGGTTCAGGTCGCCTGGCACGGCTGTACTCAACGCTGCGTTTCACCGTCTCGGTAAGGTTCACCTGCGGCCTCCAGCCGAGTTCACGCATCGCCTTGCGGGGGTCCTCCTGGTAGTCGAGTCCGATCAGGTTCACCACAAAGCGCGTAAGATCCGGGCGGCGGTCCCAACCCCGAAGGCGGGCGCGCGCTTCCAGCGCGGCGGCAAGCGCATAGACGACGCGCAGGGGGATCGAACGGCGCGGGACCTCGGCGCTCGTGACGGCTGCGATGGCTTCGTAAAGGTCGCGCTGCGTGACGTATTCGCTGGAGACGGCGTTATAGATCTCGCCCGCCGCGGACGGCATGTTCGCGGCCAGGATGCAGATATCGGCCACATCTCCGGCGTGGATGCAGGGCAGGCGGTTCTTGCCGTTGCCGATGATGACGGCGGACGGGCTCTTCAAGAAGGCGACCACACCCGGCAGCATCGAAGTGTCGCGCTCGCCGAGGATCAGCGCCGGGCGGACGATCGTGACCGGCAGGGAACCCGACCGGTGGATGCGCCGCGCGATCTTCTCGGCGGCTGTTTTCGAGCGTCGGTAGTAGTCGAGCGGGCCGAACTTCTGCTCGTAGGGCGAGGTTTCGTCGACGCCCTTGTGGAGGTCGGCGTACCGGTACACCCCGTCGGTGCTGACGTAGAGGAACCTTTGCGAGCCAGCGGCGATGGCAGCTTTCAGCATGTTGCGGGTGCCGTTGATGGTGACCGCGCGGAAGTCGCTCCACGGTCCCCAATCATCGACCTTGGCCGCGGCGTGGTACACGGTGTCGATGCCTTCCAGGGCAGCCGTGAGGGTGGGCGCGCTGGTGACGTCGCCGATCGCCAGTTCGACGCCGAGGGACTCAAGGAAGGTGGTGTCGCTGGTCGGGCGGACGAGGGCGCGGACGTCATCGCCACGCTGGACGAGACGCTCGGCGATGTGGCTGCCGAGGAAGCCGGTGGCTCCGGTTACAAGTGTTTTCACGGTAATATCCTGTTGAATTGCTGAACGCGACAACTATAGCAGAGGTGATATGAGCCGGTACGCGCTAACGATAGGTCCGGGCCCGGCCGCCGGGGTGGCGCACTTTGCGGCTCAGGCCGAGGCGGCGGGCTTCGAGGCGCTGTGGTCGTCCGAGATGTACCACGATCCGTTTTTGCCGCTCTCGGCCGCCGCGACCGCCACGAGCGGTATTGGTCTGGGCACGTCGATCGCCCTGGCGTTCGTGCGAAGTCCGTGGGTGACGGCGCTGGCGGCGCTCGACCTCGACTTGCTCTCGGGCGGGCGGTTCACGCTCGGCATCGGCACCGGCCTCAAGCGCTTCAACGAACGCTGGCACGGCGTGGCTTACGGGAAGCCGACGCCGCACATCCGCGAGGTGGTCCAGATCATCCGCCTGATCGCCGAGAGCAGCCACAAGGGCGAGCCGATCAAGTTCCAGGGGCAGTTCTACGGCCTGGACATCCAGGGCTGGCGGCGGCCGCTGCCCCCGGTGCGAGAGCGGTTTCCGATTTACCTTGCCGGCGTCCGTGAGGGGATGATCCGCACGGCCGCGCAGGTCGCCGATGGTCTCCTGGGTCATCCGATCTACTCGTTGCGGTGGACGCGGGAGGTTGTGATCCCGTCCCTGGCGCGTGGGCTGCACGAGGCGGACCGCGGCCGCGACGACTTTCGGCTGTGCCTCGGGGTGTGTTGCGCGATCGATGCGGACGTTCGCAAGGCGCGGAAGGCTGCTGCAGCTACGATCGCGTTCTACGCGACCGTGAATACCTACGAGCCGCTGTTTGTGGGCTTCGCGCGCGAGGTGCAGGCGATCCAGGCGGCGGCCTTGAAGGGCGATGAGGCTGCGATGATCGACGCCGTTAGCGACGAGATGGTCGACGCTTTCGCGGCGGCCGGCACAGCGGACGATGTTCGGCAGAAGGTCGGCGAGTACCTCCAGCTCGCTGACAGTGTGATCCTGTCGCCGCCGGACCAGCTTGTCGACCCCGAGGAAACGGAGCGGTATCGGGCAGCGATCGTCGACGCGTTCGGGCAGTAGCCGCACCCGTCGTATACGATACGGGCATGACGATGCTCGAAACCGGGGCGCTGGCCTCGCACTTCACGCTGCTGGGACTGGACGGCCGGGACTACTCGCTGCCCGGCGACCTGTCCGGGCAGCCGGCCGTGCTGGCGTTCTTCCGGGTGAAGTGTGACACCTGCGACCTGGCGTTTCCGTACGTCAACCGGCTGCGCGAGGCGTACCCGGACGGCTGGACGCTGTGGGCGATCTCGCAGGACGACGTGGAGCGGACGGCGGAATACGCCGGACGCTTCGGGTTGTCGTACCCCGTGCTGAACGATTCGGCCGGACTGGAAGTGTCGCGGCTCTACGACCCACCGTCGACGCCAACGCTGTTTCTCGTGGGGACAGATGGCCGCATCGAGTACACGTCTACGGGCTTCGCGAAGGCGGACCTGAACGAACTGAGCCGTCGCATCGCCGCGCACGTCGGGGCCACCGCGGTTGAAGTCGCGGGCGAGGGAGACGGGGAACCGGCGATGAAGCCGGGGTGCATGGCGCGCCAGTTGTTCCCCGTGCGCCGCTGACCTGATGACGGAGCGCCGCGGCCCCCTGACCGACATCGTCGTGCTCGACCTGACGTGGATCCTTTCCGGGCCCTTCGCGGCGATGATCCTCGCCGATATGGGCGCGGATGTGATCAAAGTCGAGCGCCCGCCTTACGGCGACATCGCGCGCAGCACACGGCCGTACATTGGCAAGGAGAGCGCCTACTTCTTCTCCATCAACCGTGGCAAGCGCAGCGTGTGCATCGACCTGAAGAGCGAAGCAGGACGTGACCTTTTCTTGCGCCTCGCGGAGAGGGCGGACGTGGTGATGGAGAACTTCACGCCGGGGTCGATGGAGCGGCTCGGCCTGGGGTGGGAGACGCTGCGCGAGCGCAACCCCCGTCTGATCTACGCCGCGACCTCCGGCTTCGGGCAAACGGGGCCGGAGCGCATCCGCCCCGCCCTCGACGTGATCGTGCAGGGTATGGGCGGGATCATGAGTATTACCGGCGAGCCGGACGGCCCTCCAATCAGGCCCGGGGTTTCGCAGGGCGACATCACGGCGGGGTTGTTCACGGCGGTCGGCGTTCTTTCGGCGCTGCACGAACGCGAGCGCAGCGGCGAGGGCCAGATGCTGGACGTGAGCATGCTCGACAGCCAGATCGCGCTGCTGGAGAACGCGTTCGTGCGCTATTTCGCGACGGGCGAGCCGCCGAAGGCGATAGGAACGCGCCACCCGCTGACGACGCCGTTCCAGGCGTTCCCCACGGCGGACGGGTACATCGTCATCGCGATCGCGCCGGGAGCGGAGAACCAATGGGAAGTGTTTTGCGCCACGATCGAGCGTCCCGACCTGATCGACGACCCGCGGTTCACGACCCCCGGTCTTCGCACGAAGAACCACGCCGAGCTTGAGCCACTGCTGAACGAGGCCCTGCGCCGGCGGACAACCGCCGCGTGGCTGCGGGAGTTCGACGCGATCGGGCTGCCCAGCGGAGCGCTGAACGACATCCCCGCGGCGGCGAAGCAGCCGCAGGTCGAGGCGCGCGAGATGTTGCGGGACGTCGAGCACCCGGCCGGGTTCAGCCTGCGAGTGGCGGACACGCCGCTGAAGCTGAGCCGCACGCCGGGGGGCATCCAGGGGCCGCCTCCGGCCCTGGGCGGCGACACCGATGATGTACTTCGCGAGTTGCTGGGACTGGCCGATGACGAGATCGCTGCGTTGCGGCGGAATCGCATAGTTTTCGGACCGCTGCCGGGGCCTGTGGACGCAATCCTGGAAGCCGAAAACGGCTAGAACCAGCGCGAATTCTGGAGTACGAGCGTGATGATGCGTGCCGCGTTTGCGTCATCAACCGCAACCAGCCAGATATTCGCCAAAGAAGCCTCTTGACGGATTACGCGAGGCGTGCATAATTACCCGCAGGCGAGCAAAGGGGTGTGGCAAACCGGGAGCCGGTTGCGGCAACCGTCCCGGACGCGAACCTGAGCTATGGGCCACCTGTGGGGGTGCAGGTGGCCTGCCTTATTGTTTGGGCATGGGAATTGGGAACCAGGAACTGGGTTACAACCCAAACTCCGCCAAGACTTCTTCCGTGTGTTCGCCAAGCGCTGGCTCGCGGCGGGTTGAGTCGGCTGGCGTGTCGCTGAACTGGATCGGGCAGGGGATGATGCGGGCGTCGCCGATCTTTGGATGGCTCATCGTCTGGGTGTAGTCGTTGGCCAGCACCTGTTCGTGTGACGTGACTTCGTCGTAATCCAGCACTGGAGCGCAGAAGACGTCTTTCGGTTCCAGCACGGCCATCCACTCGGCGGTCGGGCGTGTCGCGAGATGCTCGTCGAGGATCGTATTCAGGCGGTGGCGGTCCCGCAGGCGGGTGCCGATGTTGGCGTAGGTGTCATCGGTGTTGAGGTCCGGCCGCCCAATTGCCTCGCAAAAGCGCGTCCAGCGACTGGGGTCGACACCCCCGAGGGCGATCCAGCCGTCGGCCGTCCGATAGGTGTACCACTGCCAGAGGAGGTGCGTGTGGCCGCGGCCGGCCTTTTCGGGCATCTCCTTCGTCATCATGTAGTGGGTCAGTTCCCACGACTGCGCCGCCATCGTGGACGCCAGGAGCGATGTGTCCACGCGCTGGCCGCGGCCTGTCGTCTTGCGCGCAAGGAGAGCCGCGAGGATGCCGATCGTCATCGTCAGCGCGCTGATGTGGTCGGAGACGGCGGCACCCATCGGTACAGGGGTCGCGGTGTCGCCGGTGACGCTCATGATCCCGGACATCGCCTGCGCGAGGATGTCGTTGCCGGGTTTCGCGGCCATCGGTCCCCTGGCGCCGAACGCGGTCGCCTGGGCGTAGATGATCGCCGGGTTGGCCGCCTGGAACGCCTCGTAGCTCAGCCCGAGGCCCTCCATGACGCCGCCGCGGAAGTTGTGCGCGACCACATCGCACTCCTGCGCCAGCCGCAGGACCAGATCCCGGCCCTTCGGCTGCTGCATATCGATGGTGACGCTGCGTTTGCCGCGGTTGATCGCGAGGAAGTACGCCGAGAAGCCGGTGCTGCGGTCGATGCCGAGCGCGCGGCCCACCTCGCCGAAGCCGGGGCGCTCGATCTTGATGACGTCGGCGCCCATGTCGGCGAGGAGCATGGTGGCATAAGGCCCCTGCTGGGCGATGGTCAGGTCCAGTACGCGGATTCCGTCGAGTGGTCCGGGCATGCTGTCGTCCTCCAGTCAGCCGTCATTCTAACCTTGCCCGCCGCCGTTGCCTCGCCTACCATCCGAACGAAATCACGAAGGAGTCCGCCGATGAAGATCACCGAAGTCCGCGTCCGCCAGTTCGAGATGCCGCTGGCGAAGCCGTTCCACCCGACGTGGGAGCCCTTCCCACACGTGGCGTCCCGCACGACGATGGTGGAGATCCACACTGACGAAGGGATCACCGGCATCGGCTCCGGCGGGGTGCCGCTGCGCTGGGATGTGGCGGGCCGCTTCCTCGTGGGGCAGGACCCGTTCGACCTTGAAACTCACGTGTTCAACCTGCGTTCGATGGCGTTCTTCACAGGCCGCGTCTGGCCGGTGGAGATCGCGCTGTGGGATATCATAGGCAAGGCGAGCGGCCAACCGGTATACAAGCTGCTGGGTGGCGGCAGTCACAAGCTCCGCGCCTACGCCTCGACCGGCGAATGCCGCAGCGCTGAGGCCCGCGTGGAGGCCGCGCTACAGACCGTGGACGCCGGCTTCCGGGCTCTGAAGCTGCGGTTTCACTCCGAGGACTACCGCGACGACGTGAAGACGCTGGCCGCGGTGCGGAAGGGGGTCGGGGATAAAGTCGACATAATGGTGGACGGCAACTGGGGGTGGCGCATCCCGCCGGATCAGCAGCGCCACCGCTGGGACTTGAAGACGGCGATCGCGGCCGCGAAAGCGATGGAGGAGTACGGCGTTTACTGGCTGGAGGAGCCGCTGGACGCCTACGACTACAACGGTCTGGCCGAGCTACGCAGCCACCTGACGACGCTTAAGCTGGCTGGCGGCGAGCTGAACCGCGGCCCGGAGGAGATCAAGACGTATCTCGAGAAGGGCTGCCTGGACATCTATCAGCCCGACTGCACGATGATCGGAGGCATCCTCACCACGCGGAAGATCGCGGCGATAGTGGAGGCGCACGGCAAGGTATTCACGCCGCACACCTGGACGAACGGCATCGGAATGGTCGCGAACCTGCACTGCGCCGCCGCCGGCCGCATCGTCCCCTACATCGAGTTCCCCTATGACCCGCCGAACTGGTTACCGGAACACCGCGACTTCCTCTTCCGCGAGCCGATCACGATCGACGCCGAGGGTTACATCGCGATGCCGCAGGGGCCGGGCCTGGGGATTGAGTTGGATGAGGGGAAGGTCGCGAAGTACGAGACGACGCGGGCTGCGTTTCCGTGACGCTGCGTGTTTCAGCCTGCGAGGAGGCGTCGAATGGCGGCAGCTATGTCGGCATCTGGCGCGCCGAACTCCTCTGTTTCTATGACAGCAATCCGAACGGAGGCGAGCGCGTCGCGTTCGTCTCGAGACAGCTCATCGTCGTAGTCTGTGACGGCGAGCCACTCGCTTAAGTCCGGTAGAGTAATAGCTCCGCGAAGATAGCGCTTTAGGACAAGCTTAGAAGAAGGAGTCAGGATAGTGGCCGGCAGGTCTGCCAGCTTGGAAGTCGATGGATTCGATTTGGAGGCTCTTTTCGAGACACTGGACATCTGGGTAAAGATCTCCGATCAACGTCTTTCAACTGAGATCATTATAGGCACTCAGCGTTCGTCTTGGGGATACCCGGGAGGGGTCAGTGAGATCATTAGGCATCGAAATCGCCTGGGATACCATGTGGCGACGACGCACTGGGTTCGGATGCGCGACGGCTCAATCCCTCACTGGCACGGCAAGGACATCAGGTTTTCAGATGCACTGTTGTACACACGCAGCGAGACGCCTAGCTGATCCCCTTCCACCCTGCGCCCATCTCCGCGAGGTGGGCCACGTCGTTCAGGCGCCAGATGACGCGGCGGTCGCCCTTTGCGCGGATTGAGGCGATGCTGGCGTTGAAGGGGTAGAAGACGAAGTCGCTGGGGTGGTTGAGGACGACCGAGACGTAGGTCTGGATGAAGCCGGCGTGGCAGACGACGGCGACGCGCTCGCCGGGGTGCGCGACCACTATCTCGTCGATCGCGGTCTTCACTCGCTTGCGAGCGTTGGCGCTGCCTTCGCTGCCGGGGAACGCGTCCCACGTGCCGTCCTCGACGACGCGGCGGGCGATCTCCGCCTGCTCGGCTTCGGGTAGCTTGCGGATGTCGAGGTCGGCGCGGCCCGTCGTCACCTCGACGAGGTCGTGGCGGGGCCGGACGTCGAGTCCGACGACGTCCGCGATGGCGAAGGCGGTCTCCTGCGTGCGCCGGAGGGGGCTGGCGTAGATGGCATCGAGCTTCTGTGTCTTCATGCGCTCGCCGAGGCGTTTGGCCTGCGCGAAGCCGGTCTCGGTTAGATCGGGGTCGCCGGTCGTGAGGTCCTCGCCGGTATTGCCCTGCGATTGCGCGTGGCGGATGAGGTAGAGGCGCGTGGCGTCGCCGCCGGTGAGCATGACGTCGCGGTAGAAGTAGAAAATCGGGTCGCCTGCTGGGTCGGGGCGTTCAGTAGTCATGCGCGACATGATATCGAAGGAGCGCGTGCGGCGGTATACTCGGCGCCATGCAGACGGGTGTCAGCTACTTTTCGGCGCGGGACCTGCGCCACGTCCGCGCCGACCTGCGCGAAATGGCGGATAGCGGCTGCACGTACGTCGTCCATTGCTACACAGAGACCGACCGCATGTATTACCGCGAGACGATGCGGGAGATCGCGCTGGCCACGAAAGACGCCGGCCTTGAGGTGTGGTTCGACCCGTGGGGGCTGGCAGGCGTGTTCTCCGGCGAGACTTTCACCCGGTTTCCGCTCGAACACCCCGAGACCTGGCAAGTCCTGTCGGACGGACGGAGTGTGCCGTCAGCATGTCCGAACCATCCCGAAACTCGCGTGTTCGTTCGCGGTTGGATCGAGTCGTGCGCGGCGGCCGGCGGCGAGGTGTTGTTCTGGGACGAGCCGCATTTCTACGTCCCGATGTGGAACCGCGAACTGGTCGCCGCGTGGGCCTGCTACTGCGACGTCTGCTCGAAGTTGTTTCGCGAGCGGTATGGCGGTGAGATGCCGCGTGAGTTTACGGCCGAGGTCAAGGCGTTCCGCGAGTGGTCGATGCTCGATGCGTTGACGGAGTTCTGCCGGGCCGGCCACGAACAGGGAATGCGGAATACGCTCTGCCTCTTCCCGACTGACATGGCGGCGCACGGGTTTGCGGAACCAGGTGAGCGGTTGCGCCAGGTGGTAGAGGCGCGCGCCCCGGGCGCCTCGCCGGAGACGATCGAGGCGATGATGCACCTCGGCATCGGTGACTTCGACACCGGCGCGGCGATCCCGGACCTTGACATCTTCGGGACGGACCCCTACTGGTTCTTGCTCGGCGTCGATCCGGAGCGGTTCATGCGAGTCTACAGCGAGGAAGCGGCGGCCTCCGCGAAGAAGCACGGCCGCGAGTTGCAGCTATGGCTCCAGGCTTTCCGGCTGCCGCTGGGGCGGGAGGAGGAGCTACGGATGAGTGTGCGAGTCGCCGAGGAAGTCGGCGCCACGCACCTGGCGGCGTGGGCGTTCCGGGCCACGGAGCAGATGTCGCAGTTGCGGTGCGGAGACGGCGAGAAGGTGTGGCGGATCGCCGGCGAAGAGTTCCGGCGGGTCCGAGGTTAGACCGGAGTCTGGCCGGCGTAGCGGACGGGTTCAGCTTCGAAGAGCTTCATGCAGTTCTCGCCGCAGAAGTAGAACGCGACGGCGGCGTATTCGAACGACGGCGCGCCCTCGAGTTCGATGACCCGGCTGCATACCGGGTCACGCACCGTCACGACGTCGGAGCGGAACGTGCCGTCTTCGAGCCAGACGATGCGGCTGGCAACCTCGCGGATGCGGTGGTCGTGGCTAACGATGACGACAGCCTTGCCCATCTCGGCGGCGATCTGGCGGAGGAGGAACATCACCTCGCGGCCGCGTGCGGCGTCGAGGTTGGCGGTCGGTTCGTCGGCGAGGATGAGGTCCGGGTTGTTGGCGAGCGCTCGCCCGATGGCGACGCGCTGCTTTTCGCCGCCGCTGAGCTGCTTCGGGAGCGACTTCAGGCGGTGGCCGAGGCCGAGCATCTTCAGGATTTCGCCGGCCCGGTTGCGGCCCTTCTCTTCGCTGGTGGCGCGGTGCTCGGTCATGACCAGTGCCACGTTGTCCAACGCCGACAGCGATTCGAGCAGGTTGAAGCTTTGGAAGACGAAGCCGATCTTCTCGCGCCGGATGTCCGGCAACTCGCCCTCGCCCATGTTGGTGATGTCGATGCCGGTGACGCTGACGGTGCCCTTGGTCGGCTTCAGGAGGGCGCCGGCGATCGTGAGGAACGTGGTCTTGCCGGCGCCGGACGGGCCCATGATCACGACGACCTCTCCGCCGCGGGCCTGGAAGTGGACGTCGTCCAGGGCGACTACGGCGGCGTCG
>Ga0326597_10014618_pt1 | contig 10290 bp, 6 predicted proteins | sample RVTome_12_FD_203789 | JGI IMG/M metagenome (GOLD analysis project Ga0326597, IMG submission 203789) | Soil microbial communities from uranium-contaminated site in the Upper Colorado River Basin, Wyoming, United States - RVT100D185 | ecosystem: Environmental > Terrestrial > Soil > Contaminated >...
GTGCGCCGGCCGGTGCGCTTCGTCATGCACTACCGCATCTTCGGCATCCCGGTGCTGAACTTCGTGTTCCGCACCGGCAAGGCGATTCCCATCGCCTCGGCGAAGGAGGACCCGGCGATGATGGAGCGCGCCTTCACCGAGGTGGCCGCGGCCCTGCGCGCGGGCGACGTCGTGTGCATTTTCCCGGAGGGGCGCATTACCGATACGGGCGAGCTGTACCCGTTCCGTCCGGGGCTGAAGCGCATCCTCGAGGAAACGCCCGTGCCGGTGGTGCCGGTCGCGCTGCGCGGGCTGTGGGGGAGCTTCTTCTCGCGCGAGGGCGGCGCGGCGATGACGCGGCCCTGGCGCACGCGGCCGTTCAGGAAGATCGGGCTGGCGGTGGGGGAGGCGGTCGCTGCGGCGGCGGCGACGCCGGAGAGCTTGCAGGCGCAAGTGCAGGAACTGCGGGGAGACTGGCGATGATCCACGGGTATCGCATCAAGCTCGCCGAAACCGCCGCCGAGCGCGAGCAGGTGCACCGGCTCAACTACGAGACCTTCGTCGAGGAGATCCCGCAGCACGCGCCGAACCCCGAGCGGCGCCTCGTCGATCGCTTCGACGCGGAAAACGAATACGCGATCGCGCTCTCGGGCGGCGGCGAGGTGATCGGCATGCTCGCCTTGCGGGCGCGGCGTCCCTTCTCCCTTGACCGGAAGCTCGAGCGCCTCGACGACTACCTGCCGCCGCACCGCTCGCTGTGCGAACTGCGACTGCTCGCGGTGCGGCGCGCGCACCGCCACAGGGTCCTGCTGCGCGATCTCGTGGCGTTCACCGCGCAGCGCTGCGTCCATGCCGGCCACGACCTTGCGGTGATCTCCGGCACGACGCGCCAGCTCGCGCTTTACCGGCACCTCGGCTTCGAGCCCTTCGGCCCGCGGGTCGGCGCAGCCGACGCGCAGTTTCAGCCCATGGTTCTGTCCCTCGAGGGGCTGAAGGCAAGCGCCGGAGGCGTGCTCGGCGTGACCGGCGGTGCGCCGGCGCCGCAGGGGGCGGCTCGGTTCACTCCCGGCCCGGTCGCCGTGTCGGCCGCGACGCGCGCGGCGATGGCGGGGGAGGCCGTCGCGCACCGCTCGACGGAATTCGTCGAGCGCGTCGCGCGCGTGCGGCGAGCCCTGTGCGCGCTGACGGGTGCAAGCGATGCGGCTCTGCTGGTCGGCACCGGCACACTGGCCAACGACGCGGTCGCGATGGCGCTGCGCGCGCGGCCGGGGAGGGGCCTTGTCCTCGCGAATGGCGAGTTCGGCGAGCGGCTCGTCGAGCAGGCGCGAAGCGCCGGCCTGGAGTTCGACGAATTGCGCCTGCCCTGGGGCGAACCGTTTGCGCAGGCGGCGATCGCGCAAGCGGCGGCGCCCGGCAGCACGAGCTGGATCTGGGCGGTGCATTGCGAAACCTCGACGGGGGTGCTGAACGATCTCGAGACGCTGAGGCGCGGCGCCGAGCTCGCGCGCTCGGCGCTGTGCCTCGATTGCGTCAGCTCGATCGGCGCCGTGCCCGTGCGGCTGGAGGGCGTCTGGCTGGCGAGCGCGAGCAGCGCGAAGGGGCTGGCTGCTTTCCCCGGGCTTGCCGCAGTACTCGTGAACGGCGCCGCGCCACGCACAGTGCCGCCCACGCCGCGCTACCTGGACCTGGCGTGCTGGCTTCGCCGCGACAGCGTTCCCTTCACGCATTCGTCGAATCTCGTCGCCGCGCTTGACGCCGCGCTGGCGCGCGCTGACTGGGGTGCAAGGTTTGCCAAGACGGCGCACGACGCGCGCTGGCTGCGCGGCGCGCTGCGCGCGCGGGGACTCGCGCTCGTCGCGCCCGAGAGCGCAGCGAGTCCGGCCGTGACGAGCATTGCGCTGCCGGACGGCGTGCCGGCGGCCGAGGTTGGCGCCGCGCTGCTGCGGCGCGGATTCGAGCTCGCCTGGCGCAGCGCCTACCTCGCGAGCCGCAACTGGGTGCAGGTGGCGCTGATGGGCGAGTACGACCGGGCCGCGCTGCGCCAGCTGCCCGAGGCGCTCGCGCAGGAAGTGCGCTTGCGGGCGCAGGACGAGCGGGCCGCTTGAGCGGGAACGAAGGCGGCCCTGGCAGGCAGGACGCGCGAGAAGAAGCGTTGCGCGAAGACTGGCGATAGACAGGGGAGAAAGCCATGTGGTTCGTCGGGCTGCTGGTCGGTGGCGCGCTGGGTGCGTGGGCCGGGGATATCGGTGGCATGATCGCCGGCGGATTCATTGGGGGGCTCATCGGCGCGGGCATCGGCATGGGCCGGGGCGATCGGCTTACGCGGCTCGAAGCGAGAGTCGAGAAGCTTGAGCAGTCGCTTCGAGGGCTGCAGCCCCAGGCCGCTGCACCCGCGGCGGCGCCGCCCGCGGCGTCGCCTGCGTCGATCGTCGTGCCGCCGGCCCCCGTGCGCGAACCCGCGCCGGTGATCGAGCCGTCCCCGCTCGCCTCGGGCCCGAGCCTCTGGGAGCGGCTGATCGGCGGCAACCTTGTCGCCAAGGTGGGCGTCGTCGTTCTCTTCTTCGGCGTCGCCTTTCTCCTGCGCTACGCCTACGAGCGCATTCACGTGCCAATCGAATTGCGCCTGACCGGCGCCGCGGCCCTCGCGCTCGCGCTGCTGGCCATCGGCTGGCGGCTGCGCGAAAGCCACCGCAACTACGCGCTCGTGCTGCAAGGCGGGGGTATCGGCCTTCTGTACCTGGTCATCTTCGGTGCCTTGAAGCTCTTCGGCCTGCTGCCCGCGCCCCTTGCCTTCGCGCTCCTGGTCGTGGTGGCCTCAGCGTCGGCCGTGCTGGCCGTGGCGCAGAACTCGCTGCCGCTCGCTGCGCTCGGCGTGGCGGGCGGCTTTCTCGCGCCCATTCTCACCTCCACCGGGCGCGGCGATCACGTCATGCTGTTCTCGTACTACGCGGTGCTCAACGCAGGCATCGTCGGCATCGCCTGGGCTCGCGCGTGGCGCGTGCTGAATATTCTCGGCTTCGGCTTCACCCTGGCGATCGGCTGGCTGTGGGGCGTGCGCGGCTACCGGCCGGAATTCTTCGCCTCGACCGAGCCGTTCCTCATCCTCTTCTTCCTCATGTACGTCGGTATTCCGATCCTTTTCGCGCGGCGCCGCGCAGTGGAGCTCAAGGATTACGTGGACGGCACGCTCGTCTTCGGGGTGCCCGTGTTCGCCTTCGGCTTCCAGGCGGTGCTGATGCGCCCCTTCGAGTACGGCGCAGCCTGGAGCGCGCTCGCGCTCGCGGTGCTCTACCTCGCGCTCGCCACCGCGCTCTTGCGGCGCGCGGGCGAAAACCTGCGCCTGTTGGTCGAATCGTTCATCGCGCTCTGCCTCGCCTTCGGGACGCTGGCCGTCCCGCTCGCCTTCGAAGGGCGGCTCGCCTCGGCAACCTGGGCGCTCGAGGGCGCCGCCGTCGTCTGGATCGGCGTGCGCCAGGGGCGGCTGCTGCCGCGGCTCTTCGGCTACGCGCTGCAGTTCGCCGCGGGCGCCGCCTTCCTGTGGGACGTCGGCAAGGGCTACGGCGCGACGCCGGTGCTGAACAGCTTCTACCTCGGCACGCTGTTCGTGTTCCTCGGCGCGTTCTTCTGCGCCGGCACCCTCGAGCGCCATCGCGAGCGGCTGCGCACGGGCGAGGGCGCGCTGTCGACGGTCCTGCTCGCCTGGGGCACCCTGTGGTGGTACGGCGGCGGCCTTCACGAGATCGCCCGCCATGTGGCGTTCGAGCACAGGGGGCACGCCGGGCTGCTCTACTTCGCCGCGTCCGCGATCGCCGCGAGCGTGCTCTGCGCGGCGCGGGGCTGGCCGGCGGTGCGCTGGCTGCGGCTGCTGCTCTATCCCGCGATCGCCGCGCTGCTCGCGCGCGAGTTCGCGTTCGGCCTGCATCCGTTCGCCGGCATCGGCGCGCTCGCCTGGGGCGCCGCGCTCGCCGCGCATTTCTGGCTGCTTGCGCGCCACGACTCCGGCGAGCCGGGGTTGCAGCCCTGGCTGCACGCGGCGGGGGTGTGGATGCTCGCCGTCCTCGGCTCGCGCGAGCTCGGCTGGCTGATCGAACGCGCCGTGGAGGGCCGTCGGGTCTGGCCCGCGATCGCCTGGGCGCTCGCCCCCGCGCTGCTGCTCGCAGCGCTCGCGGCGCAGCGCATGCGCGAGCGCTGGCCGTTGTCGCGCGATGCGCGTGCCTACGTCGTGCTGGGCGGCACGCCGCTCGCCGTGTTCCTCACCGCCTGGACGCTGTATGCCAACGCGACGAAGAACGGCGACCCGTATCCGCTGCCTTTCGTCCCGGTGCTCAATCCGCTCGACATCGCGATGGCGCTCACCTTCGTGCTCATCGCGCGCTGGCTCGCGGCGCTCGTCGGCATGGGCCGCGAGGACTGGTGGCGGCGCGTGCGCGGCCGCATCTACGCGCTGTTCGCGGCCGCGGGCTTCGTCTGGGTGAACGGCACGCTGCTGCGCACGCTGCACCACTGGGCCGACCTGCGCTTTCACATTCCGTCGATGTTGTCCTCGCAGCTCGTGCAGGCGTCGTTCTCCATCCTGTGGACGCTGCTTGCGCTCGGCGCCATGGTGGTGGCGACACGGCGCGCCCTGCGGCCGCTGTGGATCGCAGGCGCGGCGCTGATGGGCGTGGTGGTGCTGAAGCTCTTCCTCGTCGATCTGTCGGGCATCGGCACGGTGGAGCGCATCGTGTCCTTCATCGGCGTGGGGCTGCTCATGCTCCTCGTCGGCTATCTGTCGCCCGTGCCGCCCAAGCTGGAGGCCTCGCCATGAACCGTCTCGTCCTCGGCGCGCTCGCGACGCTCGCCGCCGCCGGAGCGTCTGCGCAAGAGCTCGGACCCCGCTACCGCGCGCCGATCGCCGCGCCGGAAGGCCATTCGCACTACACCCTCCGGTTGCCCGCGGCCGTCTACGCAGGCGTCGAGCGGTCGGACCTCGGCGACCTGCGCGTGCTCAACGGGCTCGGCGAGCCCGTGCCATACGCGTTCCTGCCGCGGGAGCCTTCGGGCAAGGCGCCCGTGCAGGCCGCGCCGGCGAAGCTGTTCCCCCTTTACGGGCGCGAGGCGCAGGGCGTGGAGGGCGTGAAGCTCGATGTCGTGCGAAGCGCGGGCGGCACCGTGATCCGGCTGGCGGAGTCGCCGAAGGCGAAGACCGCCGGGCGCAAGCTGCTCGGCTACATCGCCGACGTGGGTGAGGACGAGAAGCCGATCGAGGCGCTGGCGCTCGACTGGCGCGCGCCGGCCGGCTTCAACGGCTCGGCGAAGGTGGAGGCGAGCGAGGACCTCGCGCGCTGGCAGACGCTGGTGCAGGACGCGCCGATCCTCGAGCTCGCGCACGCGGGCGAGCGGCTGGAGCGGCGGCGCATCGAGCTGCGCGGGCGCAAGGCGCGATACCTGCGGCTTTCCTTCGCGCGCGTGCCGGAGGGCTTCACGCTGCGCGGCGTGCGTGTGGAAAGGCGCGGTGCGCGCGCCGAGCCCGAACGCGAATGGGAACGGCTGGCGGCGGCGCAGGCACCCGCGCGGGGCGACTACCGTTTCGAGGCCGGGGGGCGCTATCCGGCCGACCGCATAAGGCTGCACCTGCCGCAGCAGAACACCGTGGCAAGGGTGCAGATCTACTCGCGGGACGCCGACGAGCAGCCCTGGCGCCACCGAGCGTCGGCGACCGTTTACAGGCTGCAAAGGGACGGTACGGCCGTGACCAACCCTGAAGTGCCGGTGCCGGCAGTCGCGGACCGCCACTGGCAGGTGAAGGCCGATCCGCGCGGCGGCGGCCTCGGCGCAGGCGCCGTCGCGCTCGAGCTGGGCTGGATGCCCCACGAGCTGGTGTTCGCCGCACGCGGCGCGGCACCCTTCGCGCTCGAGTTCGGCCTGCGACGCGCGGGTCCCGAGGCGCTGCCGATCGCGTCGGTGGTGCCCGGCTTCGAGGCGGACAAGCCGCTCGCGGCGCAACTGGCGACGGTGGGCGCGGCCGAGCCGGCACGCGCGCAAGCGGTGTTTCTCTCCGATCCGCTCGGCTGGCTACGCGCGATGCTCGGCGGCGGCCGCGGCAAGACGTGGCTCCTCTGGCTCGTACTGAGCGCGGGCGTGCTCGCCGTCGCGTGGATGGCGCTGCGTTTGCTGCGCGAGCTGGGCGGCAAGGCGCCGCCGTCTTCTCCGGCGTAGGCGCGAACCGCCGCCGGTCCGCCTGCGGGCGGAGGTTCCGGGGGCGCTATACTCGCTGCGATCGAATTGCGAGATCGGAGTAGCGTCGATGCCCCGCACCGGCAAGGCCGTCATCTGCCGCGAGTTGAACCAGCCCGTCGTCGTCGAGCAGGTGAGCGTCGATGCGCCCAAGCGTGGCGAAGTCATGGTGAAAATCGCCGCCTGCGGCGTGTGCCACTCGGACCTCTCGGCCACCAACGGCACGATCGCGCTGCCGCCGCCGCTGGTGCTCGGGCATGAAGGCGCGGGCGAGGTGATCGAGGTGGGCGACGGCGTGACGGGGTTCGCCGCGGGCGACCATGTCGTGTCCTCCTTCATCTACATGTGCGGCAAATGCCGCTTCTGCGCGGCCGGGCGCCCGGTGCTGTGCGTGGAGCAGGGCAAGGCGCTCACCACGCCGCCGGAGGGCACGCCGCGCGTGCACGACCGGGCGGGCAAGCCGCTCGGCATCTTCTCCGGCTGCGGCGTGATGGCCGAGTACGCCACGCTGTCGGTGGACAACCTCGTCAAGATCGACCCGAAGATCCCGCTCGATCGCGCGGCGCTGGTGAGCTGCGCCGTGACCACGGGCGTGGGCGCGGTGTTCAACACGGCGAAGGTGGAGCCAGGCAGTAGCGTGGCGGTGTTCGGCTGCGGCGGTGTCGGCCTGAACGTTGTGCAGGGCGCGGCCATCGCCGGCGCCGAACGCATCATCGCCATCGACACGCTGCAGGCGAAGCTCGACATGGCGAAGCGCTTCGGCGCCACCGACACCCTCCTCGCCAGGCCGGGCGAGGATACGGCCAAGGCGCTGAAGAAGCTGACCGGTGGCGGCCCGGACTACGCCTTCGAGTGCGTGGGCGTGGGTGCGCTCGCGGAGACCGCGTACCGCGCGATCCGCCGGGGCGGAAGCGCGATCATCGTCGGCGTCGCGCGGCCCACGGACGCCATGTCGCTCAAGCCCATGACCCTGGTATTCGAGGAAAAGTGCCTGCAGGGCAGCTACTTCGGCTCCTCGGTGCCGCGCATCGATTTCCCGCGCATGCTGCAGCTCTATATGGCGGGGCGCCTCAAGCTCGACGAGCTGATCACGCACCGCTACGGCATCGACGAGGCGCCGCGGGCCTTCGCCGATCTCGAATCGGGGCGCAACGCGCGGGGCGTGATCGTCTTCTGATGGCTTCGATCGTCGCCGCGCGCCGCGGCCGCATCCTGGTGGTGGACGACCAGCGCGCGAACGTGGAGATGCTCGCCGAGCTGCTGCGCTCGCGCGGCTACCTCGTCGACGGCTGCTACGACGGGGAATCCGCGCTGGTGAAGGTGGCGGAGATGAAGCCCGACCTGGTGATCTCCGACATCCGCATGCCCGGCATCGACGGCTACGAGCTCACCCAGCGGCTGCGGGGGGACCCCGCCACCGAGCTGCTGCCGGTGGTGCTGGTCACCTCCATCGAGGACCGCGACGGCCACGACGAGCGCGTCAAGGGCATCGAGGCGGGTGCGGACGATTTCCTCACCAAGCCGGTGCGCTACGCGGAGCTTTTCGCGCGCGTGCGCTCGCTGCTGCGCGTCAAGGTGCTGCAGGACGAGGTTCGCCGCCAGGCCGTGGAGCTGCGCGAGTGGAACGAGCGGCTGGAGGAGCGCGTCAAGGACCAGGTGGCGGCGATCGACCGCCTGGCGAAGATGAAGCGCTTCTTCTCGCCGCCGGTGGCCGACGCCATCGTCGCCGGCGGCGTCGACATGCTCGAGCCGCACCGGCGCGAGATCACCGCGGTGTTCCTGGATCTTCGCGGCTTCACCGCCTTCACCGACCGCGCCGACCCCGACGAGGTGATGGACCTGCTGTCCGACTACCACAAAGCGATGGGCAACCTCGTCGAGCGCTACGGCGGCACGCTCGAGCACTTCGCCGGCGACGGCGTCATGATCTTCTTCAACGACCCGATCCCGGTGGAGCAATCCGCGATCAAGGCGGTGCGCATGGCGATCGACCTGCAGCAGGCCTTCGAGCCGATCGCACAAGCCTGGGAGCGCCGCGGGCACCATGTGATGCTCGGCGTGGGCATCGCCAAGGGCGAGGCGACGCTCGGCGTCATCGGCTTCGAGCAGCGCTGGGAGTACGCGGCGATCGGGGCGATTCCGAACCTGGCGGCGCGGCTGTGCGGCCAGGCGGGCGGCGGCGAGATTCTCATCGATGCCGCGACCTGGGCGGATGTCAGCGACGCCGTCGAGGGCGCACCCGTCGGCCCGCTGCAGCTGCGCGGCTTCACGCAGCCGGTCCCGGCGTTCAAGGTGACGGGAATGAAGGCTTGAGTGGGGTCTGTCCCCTTTTACTTGCAGCCGAGCTTCGTTTCCTTCGCCTTGACGAGGGCCGTGACGGCCTCGTTCACCGGCGCGGCGACGCCGACCTGCTTGCCCACCCTGGGAATCGAGCCGTTGATGACGTCGATCTCGGACTTTCGCTTCGCCATCAAGTCCAGGAGCACCGACGGCCGCGCGTTGGGAATCTTGGAGCCGAAGTCGCGCACGTAGGCCACCGGGTCGTCGAAGCCGAGCTTCACGCCCTTCGCCTTCGCCACGGCGTAGCCCTCGGCCGCGCAGGCGGCGGAAATCTTCGACAGGTCCGGATCGTTCATCACCTGCGCGATCGTGACCTCCATGATGCCGCAGGGCCCCGAGTAGGCGCAGTTGCAGATGAGCTTCTCCCAGACGAGCTGGTCGATGTCGTCGAACACCTTGACGCGAAAGCCCGCGCCGCTCCAGGTCTCCTCCACCTTCTTCAGTCGCGGGGTGACCGGGCCGCCGAATTCCCCGAGGCGAACCAGCTCCATGCCGTTGTGGTGCGCGTGGCCCGGCGCCTTCATCGAGGCGCCGAAGCCGCCCACGACGCCGACCATGACGCGCTCGCGCCCGAGGATCTCCGCCGCCGTCTCCGGCCCCCCCAACCCATTCTGTATGGAAAGCACCGGCGTATCTTTTCCGAGCAGAGGCTTGATCGACTCGGCGGCGGCGGCGACGTGCATCGCCTTGGTGGCGAGCACGACGAGATCGCAAGCGCCTGCCTCCTGCGCCTCGGTGGTCGCATGGACTTTGACGGTGCGGTCGCCCGACTTGCCTTCCAGGCGCAAGCCGTCTCTCTTCATCGCGGCGACGTGCTCCGCCCAGCGGTCGATCGCCCAGACCTCGTGCCCGGCCGAGGCGAACAGGCCCGCGTACACCGAGCCCATCGCGCCGCAGCCGACGATGGCGATTTTCACGCCACCTCGAACAGCCCCGCCGCCCCCATGCCGCCGCCGATGCACATGGTGACCACCACCAGCTTCGCGCCGCGCCGCTTGCCCTCGATCAGCGCGTGGCCCACGAGCCGCGCGCCGCTCACGCCGTAGGGATGCCCGACGGCGATGGCGCCGCCGTCGACGTTCAGGCGCTCGTCGGGGATGCCGAGCTTGTCGCGGCAGTAGATCACCTGCACGGCGAAGGCCTCGTTCAGCTCCCACAGGTCGATGTCGGCGACCTTCTTGCCCGCCCATTCGAGGAGCTTGGGCACCGCGAACACCGGGCCGATGCCCATCTCGTTCGGCTCGCAGCCCGCCACCGCGAAGCCGCGGAACACGCCCAGGGGCTTCAGGCCGCGCTTGGCCGCCTCCTTGTCGCTCATTACCACCGCGGCCGAGGCGCCGTCGGAGAACTGGCTGGCGTTGCCCGCGGCGATCACGCCGCCCTCGATCGCCGGCTTGATCTGCGACACGCCCTCGTAGGTGGTGTCCGGGCGGATGCCTTCGTCGTGCTCCGCGGTCACTTCCTTCATCGTCTCGACGTTGGTGTTCTTGTCGATGACCTTCATCTTGGTGGTGATCGGCACGATCTCGTCCTTGAACTTGCCTTCGGCGCGCGCCTTGGCGGCGCGCTGCTGGCTGCGCGCGCCGTAGCGGTCCTGGACCTCGCGCGAGATGCCGTACTTCTTCGATACGTACTCCGCGGTCTGCAGCATCGGCCAGTAGATCTCGGGCTTGTGGCGGTGGATCCACTCGTCCTGGGCGTGGTACTTGTTCGCCTCGTTCTGCACCAGCGAGATCGACTCGACGCCGCCGGCGA
>Ga0326597_10014619_pt1 | contig 10290 bp, 6 predicted proteins | sample RVTome_12_FD_203789 | JGI IMG/M metagenome (GOLD analysis project Ga0326597, IMG submission 203789) | Soil microbial communities from uranium-contaminated site in the Upper Colorado River Basin, Wyoming, United States - RVT100D185 | ecosystem: Environmental > Terrestrial > Soil > Contaminated >...
TATTCGGCCCCGAGGAGGTTCAACAGGCCGAGCCAGCCGTGGGCGAGCAGGAAGAAGGGCGTCCACAGCAGAGCGGTGCCGAGCGGGTACGCGGCATCCGCGGGGCGGGCGCGGAAGCTCGCGATGTTGTTCCTGAAGTCGAGATCGCGGTCGATGACGATGGAGTTCAGCTGGGCGAAGTAGCCGCGGCCGTCGCTCGTCGCACGCTGGAAGCCGACGTGGAAGAGCAGCAGGAGGCCCGAAAAGACGACGAGCATGCTCCAGAACGTCGTGGTTCGGGCCGACCAGAGGGCCGGCATGCGGGCGAGGCCCGCCTTCAGGCCGCGTTGCTCACACGCGCGTGCGGCCGCGACGAGCAGCCACGCGAGGACGATCCAGCCACCCAGCACGATCGGGCGATCGAGTGCCTCCTTCATCAGCACCGCGTGCCAGACGCGCAGGAGGACGGCGGCGAGGCCTGCCGTAAGGGCCCACCAAAGAGCATGAAGACGTGTGAAGGCCGGCATGGATCTCTTCAGCCCAGCAGTATGAATGAGGAGGATTCTATCGTGCCTCGCGATCCCACGCGCCCCGCGCACCATGCTGCGCAATGGCCCGCCATGTGGCGCCCGGGGTAGAGTGGGGCTCCGATGCCATCGACCCGCGACTCCGCACCGACGCGGAGGTCGTACCTGACCCGCGAAACCGCGATCGCCATCCTCGCGGCGGCCGGGATTGCCGCACACCTGGCGCTCCGTGTCCTCGGCGCGCCGGCGCCCCCGGCGGCGCTCCCGCTCTACGTCGTCCTGGCCGTGGGCGGCACCGCGCTCGTCGCGGGCCTCCTCGTCGAGGTCGTGCGCGGCCGATTCGGATCGGACCTGCTCGCCGGCATCTCGATCGTGACGGCCGTGCTCCTTGGCGAGTACCTCGCCGGAGCGCTTGTCGTGCTGATGCTGTCAGGCGGCCAGGCGCTCGAGGCGTACGCCGTCGGCCACGCCTCGTCGGCGCTCGAGGCGCTGGCGCGACGCATGCCGTCGGTCGCGCACCGGCGGATCGACGGGCGGGTCGAGGACGTCGCCCTCGAGTCGGTAGCCCTCGGCGATCAACTGACCGTCTTCCCGCACGAGATCTGCCCGGTCGACGGGATCGTCGTCGAAGGGCACGGGGCGATGGACGAGTCGTACCTCACGGGCGAGCCGTTCGTGATGTCCAAGGCGCCCGGATCGGAGGTCCTGTCGGGCGCGATCAACGGCGAGCAGGCGCTCACCGTGCGCGCCGTCCGCCGGGCGGTGGACTCGCGCTACGCACGGATCATGGACGTGATGCGCGAGTCGGAGCAGCGCCGCCCGCGGCTCCGGCGGCTGGGCGACCAGCTCGGCGCCGTCTACACGCCGATTGCGGTGGGCATCGCAGTGGCCGCCTGGCTGGCAAGCGGCGACCCGATCCGTTTCCTGGCCGTCCTCGTCGTCGCCACGCCGTGCCCGCTGCTCATCGCGATCCCGGTGGCGATCATCGGGTCCATTTCGCTCGCGGCGAGGCGCGGAATCGTCGTTCGCGACCCCTCGGTGCTCGAGCAGATCGATCGATGCCGGACGATCATCCTGGACAAGACCGGGACCCTCACCTACGGCGAGCCGACGCTGACCGATCGGACGACGGCCGCGGGTGCCGACCCCGGGCGCGTACTCCAGCTCGCGGCGAGCGTCGAGCGCTACTCGAGGCATCCGCTCGCGGCCCCGATCCTGGCGGCCGCCCGTCAGGAAGGGCTGGCGCTCTTCGAGGCCGTCGACATCGGCGAGCGGCCGGGCCAGGGGCTCGAGGCGACGGTCGCGGGCCATCGCGTGCAGATTCTCGGGCGGCGTCAGGTCGAAGCGGTCGATTCCTCCTCCAGTCTGCCCGAAGTCGGGGCGGGCCTCGAGTGCATGGTCGTCATCGATGGCCGGTACGCGGCGACCTTCCGGTTCCATGACGCGCCGCGCGAGGACAGCCGATCGTTTGTCGGCCACCTCGCCTCCCGGCACCGGTACGGGCGCGTCCTGCTCGTCTCGGGCGACCGGGATCAGGAGGTGCGGTATCTCGCGGCCCACGTGGGCATCACTGAGGTACACGCGGGGCAGAGCCCCGAGGAGAAGGTGGCGATCACTCGGGCCGAGACGGGTCGCGCCCCGACGCTCTTCATCGGCGACGGCATCAACGACGCACCGGCGCTCGCTACTGCGACGGTCGGGATCGCCTTCGGCCATCAGAGCGAGGTCACGAGTGAAGCGGCGGGCGCCGTGATCATGGACACCTCGCTCAAGCGAGTCGACGAGTTCTTCCACATCAGCCGCCGGATGCGGCGCGTGGCGCTCCAGAGCGCCGTCGGCGGCATGGCGCTCAGCGTCGCCGGCATGCTCTTCGCCGCGGCGGGCTTCTTGCCGCCGGTCGGCGGCGCGATATTCCAGGAGGTCATCGACCTCGCCGCGGTCCTGAACGCGCTCAGAGCAGGCACGTCCGGCGGCGCGCTGAGCGACTACTGACCCGGGACCGAGGGCGCCGGCGCGCGGCTGCGGTTCACCTGCAGGCGCCGGTCCTCCGCAGGATCCCCATCATCGGGCACCAGCCCGTGAAGGCCGACTGCAGGAAGTTCAGTCCCACGAAGAGCGTGAACCACAGGAAATTCACGTTGACGTACATGCCCAGCAGGACGCTGGCGGCCACGAAGGCGCCTGCTACCAGCCGGATTCCGCTTTCGACAGTCATAGTGTCCTCACAAACAGCACGGGACGATCGCAGGCGCCGAGGACCCTGCTCACCGGGTCCGTGACACCCCACGCCGCCCGCCCGCCGGCCAGCGCGACGACGACGAGCGACGCCTGACGGATCGCGGCTGCGTCGCACGTGGCGATCGGCCCGCCGTCGATGGCGACGCCGTCGCCGATGCCGGCGAGGTCCTGCGCCACGCGCCGCGCGCCCGGGTCGACGTCCGGGCCCTCGCGGACGAGCAGGACGCGATCGAACACGTCGCGCACGGGCGTGTCCGCGGCGCGTGTGACGAGCACGGGCGCCGGGGCGGCGCGCACGACCCGCTCGGCGACCGACCCGAGCCACCAGCGTCCGGGCCCGCGGCGGCCGTGCGTGCCGAGGACGAACAGGTCGGCCGCGGATCCGGCGTCGAGAATCGCGTCGACCGGATGCTCGTCGACGATCACCGGGTCGATCCGCCCGGCCCCGGCCTCGACGGCGAACCGGGTCAGGTGATCCGCGGCGGCGGCCTGCGCGCCCTGCCGCTCGGCCACGAGCCGCGTCATCTGCTCGACCGTGAAGTAGGGCGGAGGTTCGAACCGCTCGGCGTAAATCGCCCGGAGCGTGGCATCGAAGGCCGCAGCCACGACGCTGCCGATAGCGACGGCGCGCGCCGACGCCTCGCCGAAGTCAACGGCGACGAGCACCGTTCGGGGCGGCCAGTGCCGCGGCACGTTCGGCCCGGATCTCATGACACGTTCTCCATCGGCACGGCCGCGCCCACGGGCACCGCGCGGTCGTGGCGTCTGGCGATGTAGTACAGGACGGGCACGGCCATGCGCGACAGCAGGAGAGAGGCGACTTCGCCGGCCATGAGCGAGATGGCCAGACCCTGAAAGATCGGATCGAAGAGGATGACGCCGGCGCCGACGATCACCGCGGCGGCGGTCAGCGCCATCGGCCGGAACCGCACGGCGCCCGCGGCGACGACCGCCTGTTCGAGGGGCAGACCCTCGCGCAGGCGCAGCTCGATGAAATCCACGAGGATGATCGAGTTGCGCACGACGATCCCGGCGCCCGCGATGAACCCAATCATCGAGGTGGCCGTGAAAAAGGCGCCCATGGCCGCGTGCGCCGGCAGGATGCCGACGAGCGAGAACGGGATCGCCGCCATGATGAGGAGCGGCGTCCTGAACGACTGGAACCAGCCGACGACGAGGACGTAGATGAGCAGGAGCACCGCCGCAAAGGCCAGACCGAGATCCCGGAACACCTCGATCGTGATGTGCCATTCGCCGTCCCACTTCATCGCGTACTTCGACGTGTCGAAGGGCTGCCTGGCGTTGAAGACCTCGAGGCCGTAGCCCTCGGGCAGGGCGAGGCGTGCGATCGCCGCGTTCATCCTCGAGATCGCGTACACCGGGCTCTCGTTCGATCCGGCGAGATCGCCCGTGACGTAGGTCACCGGCTGCAGGTTCTTGTGATAGAGACTCGGCTCGGTCGTGGTCGTGACGACCCGCGTCAGCTCGGCAACGGCCACCGGGCCGGCCGTCGTCCCGCCCAGCCGAAGAGAGCGAATGGCCTCAAGGCTGCGGCCGGCGCGCGGCAGGCGAAGGACGATCGGGACGTCCTCCTGCGCGCGCGGGTCGTGCAGGAGGCCGGCGACCTCGCCGGAGCCGGCCATGCGCACGACAGTCGCCACGGCACTCGAGGACAGCCCGGCAGCCGCGGCTCTCTCGCCGTCAACTTCGAGCCTCACCCTCGTCTGCGGCGCTTCGACGTACCAGTCGACGTCGACCACGCCTTCGGTCTCATCGAAGATCGTCTTGACGTCGGCCGCCACTTCCCCGCGTCGCACCGGGTCGGGCCCGTAGATCTCGGCCACGAGCGTCTGCAGGACTGGCGGTCCCGGCGGCACCTCCGCGACCTGCAGCGTCGCGCCGAACCGCCGCGCGATCGGCAGCAGCCGGTCCCGCACGCGCCGCGCCACGGCGTGGCTCTGCGCCGATCGCTCGCCTTTCGGCACGAGGTTCACCTGCAGGTCGGCGAGGTGCGGCGCACGCCGCAGGAAGTAGTGCCGGACGAGGCCGTTGAAGTTATAGGGCGCCGACGTGCCCACGTACTGCTGCACGTGCACCACGGCTTCGTCCTCGAGCGCCGCCAAGGCCAGAGTCGAGGCTACCCGCGCGGTCTGTTCGAGGGCCGTGCCCTCCGGCAGATCGACCATCACCTGGAACTCGCTCTTGTTGTCGAAGGGCAGCATCTTGACCGTCACCAGGCCAAGAGGCACGAACGCCATCGCGGCGACCAGGAGCGCGGCGACACCGGCCAGGAAGACGGCGCGCATCCGGCCGCTCGCGATGAGCGGATCCATGACGCGCCGGTACAGGCGCGTGAACGGATCCTCGTCGCCGTGGCCGTGATGCGCCCCCGGCTTCAGGAGCCGCACCGCGGCCCAGGGGGTGACGACGAACGCCACGACCAGCGAAAAGAGCATGGCCGCCGACGCGCCGACCGGGATGGGCCGCATGTAGGGGCCCATGAGGCCCCCGACGAACGCCATCGGGAGGATGGCCGCCACGACGGTGAGCGTGGCGAGGATGGTCGGGTTGCCGACCTCGTCCACGGCGCGCAGCGCCACGGCCACCAGGTTGCCTTTCGCGTCCGCCGCGAGGCGGGCGTGGCGCACGATGTTCTCGACGACGACGATCGCATCGTCGACGAGGATGCCGATCGAGAAGATGAGCGCGAACAGCGTGATGCGGTTGAGCGTGTAGCCGTAGAGGAAGAACAGGAAGAGCGTCAGGGCCAGCGTGACCGGAATCGCGACGAGCACGACCGCCGCCTCGCGCCTGCCGAGCACGACCCAGATGAGCGCCGACACCGACAGCACGGCGAGGAGCATGTGCCAGAGCAGCTCGTTGCTCTTCTCGGCGGCCGTCTCTCCGTAGTCGCGCGTGATGGTGAGATGGACGTCCGCGGGCACGAGGGTTCCCCGCAGGGTGTCGAGCTTCGCGATGACGCGATGGGCGACAGCGGTGGCGTTGGTGCCCTTGCGCTTGGCCACCGAGATGGTGACCGCGGCCCGCGCGCCTGCGTCGCGGCTGTGGTGCACGACGTACGTCTCGGGTTCGGCGTCCCCGTCCACGACCTCGGCCACGTCGCCGACGAGGATCGGGCGGCCGCTCGCGGCGCTGACGACGACGCGGCGGACGTCGGCGGCCGATTCCAGCCGCCCGCCGGCCTCGAGGCTGATCGACTGGCCTGAAGCAACCGGCCCCGACGCGGCGGACCGGGCGTTTGTCCCGATGATGGCATGCTGCACCGCGAGCGGATCGAGGTCGTGCGCGGCCAGGCGCGCAGGATCGACGTCCACACGCAGCTGGCGCGATCGGCCGCCGATGAGGACGACTTCGGAGACGTCGGTGACCTCCGCGATGGCGTCGCGCAGTCCGGCCGCCAGCGCCCGCAGATCGTCGTCGCCGTACCGCGTGGACCACAGCGTCACCGCCAGGATCGGCACATCGTCAATTGAACGGGGCTTGACGATGGGCCCGACCACTCCGGGAGGGATGCGGTCGAAGTTCGCTTCGAGCTTCTGGTTGAGCCGGACGAGTGCGGTTTCCTCTGACTCGCCGACCTCGAACCGCACGACGACCATCGACTGGCCGGCGCTTGACGTCGAGTACAGGTACTCCACGCCCGGCACTTCCCACAGGAGGCGCTCCATCGGCCGCGTCACGCGCTGCTCGACGTCGGCGGGCGTGGCGCCCGGCATCTCGACGAACACGTCGATCATCGGGACGATGATCTGCGGCTCTTCCTCGCGCGGGAGGGCGACCACGGCCAGGGTGCCGAGCGCCATCGAGGCGAGGATGACGAGCGGGGTCAGCTTCGAATGAATGAAGGCGGCCGCCAGCCGTCCGGCGGCGCCATAGGAGACGGACACTACCGGCCTCCCTGGGCGACGGGGTGGCCGTCGATGAGACCGGGCGGCGGGGCGACGACCACGACGTCGCCCCCGGCCAGCCCGGCCAGGACCTCGGTCCCGTTCACGTTCACGAACCGGAGGCGCGCCACACCGTCTTCGACGACGAAGACCGACGTCATCTGCCCGCGACGGACGATCGCGTCGGCGGGCACGACGAGTGCGCGCCGGGTGCGGGCGCTGAACTGCGCGCGGCCGAACGTGCCGGAACGGAGCGCGGCGTTGTCGGGCAGGGCAATCTTCACGAGAAACGCGCGTGCGTCGGCGTCCACGGCCCGGCCGATCTCGGTCACCGTGCCCTCGACCGTGGTCGCGTCGTCTGCCGTCTCCGAGTCGAGCAGGACGGGCACGACCGTGCCGATCGACACCGCTCCGATTCGCGAGGCGTCCACGCGGACGTCGAGCCTGAAGGCGCGGGTGTCTTCGAGGCGGAGGAGCGGCGTTCCCGGCGCGGCCGTGTTGCCGGCTTCGACCGTGCCCTCGGTCACCAGTCCGTCGAAGGGCGCCGTGATGAGGGCGAATGACTCGCGGGCGCTCGCGGCGTCGCTCGCCGCCCGGGCGCTTTCCATGGCCGCGGTGGCCGCGCGTGCCTGTGCGGCCGTCCCGGCCGCCCGCGCTTCGGCGGCCTTCAGGGCCGCCGTGGCGCTGTCGAGTTCCTGGGCGGTCGCCGAGCGCTGGGCGTGCAAGCCGGCGATGCGCTCGTAGCTGGCGCGGGCCAGCGCGAGGCCGGCTTCCGCCGCTTCCTGTTCCGACCGGGCAGCGGCCCTGCCCTGGTCGGCCGCCACCGCCCCGGCGCGCGCGCGGCGCGCCTCCGCGCCGAGATCGCCGCCGTCGAGCACGACGAGGACCTGGCCTGCGCGAACCCGGTCGCCGGGCTTGACGCGGACTTCACGCACCGGCGCCAGGATACGCGCCGTGATGGCCGCGGTCGTTCGCGCCTGGACGAGGCCGCCCGCCTCGACCGTGTCGGCGAGATCGGCTGTCGCAACCGTCGCCGTCGCGACGGGCGCCGGCGTGCGGGCGTCGGAAGGCGGAGGCGTGGCCTCACCGGAACAGCCCGATACGAACAGACCGCCGACGATGAGCGCGGCCACACCGGCCACGATGAGTGAGGATCGTCTCGTCATCATGTCGATCACTGCCTTCCCAGGGTCCGCTCGAGGGCGGCGGTTTCGATGAGGATCGTCGCCTGGGCGGCGATCTGCTGCGCGTCGGCCTGCGCGACGGCATCTGCCGCCCGCAGCAGCGATGCCACGTCGGTCAGGCCGGCCTCGTAGCGATCGCGAATGATGCGCTGGCTCTCGCGCGCCTGCTCGACGGCGGCCCGGCCAACCACCTCGCTGGCCCGCGCGGCTTCCAGCCGGGCGAGAGCGACACGGACGTCGAGGCGCACGGCCGTTTGCGTTTTCTCCCGCTCGAACGTGCGCCGCGTGGCCTGCTCGCGGGCTTCGGCAAGACGCGCCCTGTCGGAGAGCCCGTTGAAGACATTGACCCGCGCCACGAGGCCGACGGCCCAGCTCGATTCGCGGCTCGTCCAGGTGCCACCGTTCAGTTCCCATCCGCCCTGGACGGCCACTTGCGGAAGGAACGCCGCCCGGGCCGCGGTCCTGGCCGTCGCGGCGAGCTGCTCCTCGAGCGCGGCCAGCCTCACGTCGGGCCGGTGGGCGAGCGCCTCTTCCTCGAGGGTGGCGAGGGCGCCAGGATCAACCGAGGGTCCTGCGGCCGCATCCTCCAGGACGAACACGGCATCCAGGGGTTCGCCCATCAGCTCGTTGAGCCGCAGGCGGGCGATGTGGTCTTGGGCGGCGGCGTGAATCTGCCGCTCGCGCGCACGCGAGACGTGGACGTCGGTCTGCAGCACGTCGGCATCGGTCACGAGACCGGCGTCCCTGCGGTTCGCGGCCAGCTCACGGTCGGCGCCGGCGGCCTCGACCGCGCCTGCAGCCGCGCGGCGCATGGCTGCCGCCGCCAGCGCGCGCCCGTAGGCCGCGGTCACGTCGGCCGCGAGGGCCGAACCGACCATGGACCTGCGCGCGGCCGCCATGTCGCGGCCGACCTCGGCGGCGGCGAGCCCTGCCGTCGTGGCGCCATTGAACAGGGACTGCTCGACCATGAGCGCCGTGCGGAAGTTATCGGTCGCGTCGGGATGGTTGAGGGCCTCGAGGGCGAAATCAGCGGCGGTGAACTGCCGCTGGCCCAGAAGCGAACCGAAGACGAACACCGGTTGATTACCGCGCTGCCACGACTCGACGACGTCCACGCGCGGCAGGTAGCCTGCGCGGGCCTGTGTCACACGGTGTTCGGCCTCCCGTTCGGCCGCGCGGGTGCCGGCCGCCTCCGGGTTCTGCGCGCGCGCCCGAGCCAGGGCGTCCTGCAGGGTCAAGGGCGTCTGTGCGGCCGCCACCCCCGTCATGCTCAGCAGGGCCGAGAGCGCCACCAGGGCGACGACGGCCAATCCTGCGGTCGGTCGTATCATCTGGTCACAAGATTCATGAAACAGGAAAAGGTGACAGGAGACGAATACGCCGCGCTCGTCCGCTCGGCGGCGACCGGCGATCCCGAGGCGCTGGATCGGCTGTTGATGCACGCCCAGGAGGCCGCCTGGCGGTTCAGCACGTCCGTATGCGGGGGTGCGGACGATGCCGAAGACGCGATGCAGGAGGCCCTCATCAAGACCTATCGCTACGTCGCGCAGGTCCGTGAACCCGAGGCGTTTCGGACATGGCTCTACCGCACGGTCCGCAACGCCTGCCTGATCGGCCGCCGGCGAAAGGCCGGAGAGCCCGCGCGGCTGCAGTCCCTTGACGAGGTGTTCCCGTACGCCGACGGCCCGGCCCGGCCCGATCCGCCCGATTCGCGCAAGACGCCGGAAGAACTGGCCGAGAATGCCGGCCTCCGGCGCCGCCTGAGAAAGGCCCTCGGCGCCCTGCCTCGCGCGTACCGCGTTATCGTGTTCCTGCGGGAGATTGAAGGCCTGTCGACCCGGGAGGTCGCGCGTATCGTCGGGATCTCGGAGGACAACGTGAAGGCGCGCCTGCATCGCGCGCGCGTGCAGCTCCAGGCGGAGCTGACGAAGGGGCGGGCGTGACGTCTCCCGCTCGCCCGTCGAAGCGCTGCCGGGCTCTGCTGCTGGACGTCTCGCGGTTCCTGGACGGAGAACTGGCCCCTGCGCGCCGTCGTTCGCTCGAGCGGCACCTCCGCGAGTGCGCCTGCTGCGACAGGCTGGCCCGGCAACTGCGGCGGACGCTTGCCGCCTGCCGTGCCGAAGGCACGCGCCGCCCGCCGCGCGAGGTGAGAACGCGCGCGGCACAACGGGTCAGGAGGCTACTGGCGGCCGAAGGGCCGACGACCCGGCCCGAGCGGCGGCGGCGGTCACCGGCCGGGCGACGGTGAAAGTGCCGCCCACGCCGGGTCCACGATGAGCAGGACGGTTCGCGGCATGGGCGCCGAGTGGATGATAGCGCCGCCGCCGCTAGGGCGAAGCGCGTTTCACGCGGGTGCTGCGGGCCGACGTAAGATGCCGGCGTGCGTCCCCTTGACGACGTCGCCGCCGATCTTGGCCTCACCGCTGCCGATCTCCTGCCCTGGGGCCCCGGCGT
>Ga0326597_10014620_pt1 | contig 10289 bp, 10 predicted proteins | sample RVTome_12_FD_203789 | JGI IMG/M metagenome (GOLD analysis project Ga0326597, IMG submission 203789) | Soil microbial communities from uranium-contaminated site in the Upper Colorado River Basin, Wyoming, United States - RVT100D185 | ecosystem: Environmental > Terrestrial > Soil > Contaminated >...
TACCGGCGGCTCGCGCGCCAATGCGCGGCACGCAGGCCGCTCGTCAGCCGCGCGCGCGAAAAACGCGGACTCGGGACGCTGATCGAGGGCCTGGACCGCGCGCTCACATCGCGCCGGCGGTCGCGACTACGACGTTGACGAGCCCCAGGAATAGATTGACCGCCACCGCGATCCGGATGTGATTGAGCGCGGTGCCGGCCTCGGGCCAGTCCTGTGCCGCCACTGCGCGCTTGAGCGCCGGAAACGGCGAGAAAAACACGTAGGCGAAGATCAGCGTCATCATCAGCCCGATGTAGAGCATGGCGTGCACGTAGACCGGGATGCGGCCGGTCCCGGCGATCACGGACATCATGTAGAAGCCGCTGCCGAGCACCAGGACGACCGCCGCCCAGACCCAATTGAAGAAGCGTGCAAGCGTCGCGCACCAGAGCGGCAGGCGCTGCGGCGGCTGCAGCAACTGAGCGGCCGCCGGGCGCAGCGCGAGATAAGCGAAGAACATGCCGCCGACCCAGACCACGGCGCCGAGCAGATGGAACATCGTGGCGAGCTTCATAGATGCTTGTTTATCCTGTTGCCGATGTTGATATATCCGTCGTCTCCTCGCTCACCGATCAGGCCGCGTACCGGCGCAAAGCTGCGGCGGTGCGCGATGCATACGCCGTACGCGCGCAGCGCCGCGAGGTGCACCTTTGTCGGATAACCCTTGTGCAGGTCGAAACGGTACTGCGGATAGCGCTGATGCAGCTCCAGCATCTCTGCGTCGCGATCGACCTTGGCGAGGATCGATGCCGCCGCAATAGCCGCCACGGTCGCATCCCCCCGCACCACGGCCCGTGCGGGGCATGCGAGCTGCGGGCAGTACGGCCCGTCGATCAGCGCCTCGCTTGGCGCCACCACCAGTTGCTCCACCGCGCGCCGCATGGCGAGCAGGCTCGCACGCAGGATGTTGAGCGCGTCGATTTCCGCCACGCTCGCCGCGCCCAGCGCCCAAGCCACGGCGCGCGCTCTGATTTCGACGGCGAGCGCCTGGCGCCGCTTCGCGGTGAGCGCCTTGGAATCGGCGAGCCCCGCAATCGGATCGCGCTCGTCGAGGATGACGGCGGCGGCGAAAACCGGGCCGGCGAGCGGCCCCCTCCCCGCCTCGTCGACGCCGCATACATGAGGCGCGCTCACCCGCGCGCCTGCGCGAGCATCGGCAGCACTGCTGCTGCGAGCTTCTGCGCCGTGTTCTGCCGCAATTCGTCGAGCATCGCCGCAAAGCGCGCCTCGAGGCGGGCGCGCACCGTGTGATCGTTGAGCAGGTTGAGCGCGGCCTGCGCGAGATTTTCGGGGGTCGCGTCCTCCTGCAGGAATTCGGGCACGATGAACTCGCCCGCCAGAATATTGGGCAGCCCCACCCACGGCTGATAGCGGCGGCCCTTCATCATCCACCAGGAAAGACGCGGCATCTTGTAGGCGATGACCATCGGGCGCTTGAGCAGCGCCGCCTCGAGCGTCGCAGTACCGGAAGCTGCGATGACCATGTCCGCGGCCGCCATGGCGTCATGCGCGTGGCCGAAAAGCATCGTCACATCGGGGGGCTCGCCGTCCTCGCGATACAGGGCCGCCTCGAACAGCTCGCGCGTCGCACGATTGACCAGCGGCGCAAGGAACACCGCCTCCGGCACCGTCTCGCGAATGCGCCGCGCGGTCGCGACGAAAAGATCGGCCATTTGCGTCAACTCGCTAACGCGGCTGCCCGGCATCAGGGTGATCACCTGCGCCGCCATCGGCACCCGCAACTGCTCGCGCGCCGCAGCGCGGCCGGGATGTCTCCCGAGCATATCGGCCAGCGGATGCCCGACGTAGGCCACCGGCACCGCACTCCGCTCGTAGAGAGCGGCCTCGAACGGGAACACGGTCAGCATCTTGCTGACTGCCTGTTTGATGCGGCCGATGCGCCCGCCACGCCACGCCCAGATCGACGGGCTCACGTAGTGCACGGTGGGGATTCCCGCTTGCTTCAGCCGTTGCTCGAGGGCGAGATTAAAGTCTGGTGCGTCGATGCCGATGAAGAGATCGGGCGGCGCGGCAAGAAAGTGCGCCGCGAGCCGGCGGCGGATGGCGACAATCTCGAAATAGTGGCGCAGCACCTCGACATAGCCGCGAACGGCCAGATTCTCAATCGGGTAGAGCACTTCCATGCCGGCTTCCTTCATCCTGGGACCGCCGATCCCGATGAAGGCGAGCTCAGGCGCGTGCGCGCGGAGCGAGCAGATCATGTGTGCACCGAGCTGGTCGCCCGAGGCCTCGCCCGCGACGACGCCGATGGTGGCCGATGCATGCATGATCAGCGGACGATGCCGCGCTGCGCAGCGCTCAGGAAGTCGAGCATCAGACCGACCTCGGGACACTCCGCGCATTGCCGCCGGAGCTCTTCTACGGCCTCGCCCACCGTCAGGCTCGACTTGTAGAGCGCCTTGTATGCGCGTTTGAGGCTGGTGACGGTTTCCGCGGAAAAGCCGCGGCGCCTGAGCCCTTCCGCGTTGATGCCATGCGGTCGCGCGGGATTACCCGAAGCCGTGATGTACGGCGGTATGTCCTGCAGCACGATCGTCCCCATCGCGGTGATGCTATGCGCCCCGATGTGGCAGAACTGGTGCACGACCGTGAATCCGCCGAGAATTGCATGGTCGCCGACGTACACGTGGCCGGCGAGCTGGGCATTGTTAGCGAAGATGGTATGGCTGCCGATCTGGCAGTCGTGCGCAAGATGCACGTACGCCATGATCCAATTGTCGTCGCCGACGCGCGTTACGCCGGCGTCCTGCACGGTGCCCCGGTTGAAGGTGCAGAACTCGCGGATCGTGTTGTTGTCCCCGATTTCGAGCCGCGTCGCCTCGTCGGCGTACTTCTTGTCCTGCGGTGCCTCGCCCAGCGACGCGAACTGATAGATGCGGTTGTTGGCCCCGATGCGCGTATGCCCGGTGATGACCACATGCGGCCCGATGCGGGAGCCCGGCCCGATCTCGGCGTCCGGCCCGATCAGGGTATAGGCGCCGACCTCGACGTCGGTCGCAAGCCGCGCCTTCGGGTCGACGAGCGCGGTGGAATGAATCCTCGAATTCCGCTTGGCCTGCATTGCCGTCGGCCGCATCGTGTCCGCCGCCTATCTCGCCGTTCCGTCCTTGATCGAGCGCACGGTACAAAGCAGCTCGGCTTCGGCGACGATCGCGTCCTCCACGCGCGCATCCGCACGGAACTTCCAGATTCCGCGCATGTGGCGCTGCAGGTCGACATTGAGCCGAAGCGTGTCGCCGGCGGTCACCGGCCTCTTGAACCGCGCGTTGTCGATACCGGCGAAGTAATAGACCGATTCCGCGTCGGCCTTGGCGCCCATGGTCATGAACGACAGGATCGCGGCCGCCTGCGCCAGCGCCTCGATGATGAGCACGCCCGGCATCAGCGGGTGGTGCGGAAAGTGGCCGCCGAAGAACGGCTCGTTGATCGTCACGTTCTTGATCGCCACGATGTTCTTCCCCGGCTCGCACGAGAGCACCCGGTCGACCAGCAGGAACGGATAGCGGTGGGGAAGGTGCTCGAGAACGTGATGAATATCCATGCTATTCAAGATCGGCTCCTTTTCTGCGCCGCAAGCTGCTTTTCCAGCGCACGCACGCGTTCGGCAAGCTCGGCGAGGTGCCGCAGCTGCGCCGCATTGTGGCGCCAGTCCCTGTTCGCCTCGAACGGATAGGCGCCCGTGTAGGTCCCTGGCTTCTCGATCGATTTCGTGATGAGCGTGTGCGCCGAGATCTCGACGTTGTCGGTGATCGTCAGATGCCCGGCGATCCCGGACGCGCCGCCGATTCGGCAGTAACGGCCAACGCGGGAACTGCCCGCGATGCCGGCGCACCCCGCGATCGCGGTGTGCGCGCCGATGCGCACGTTGTGCGCGATCTGCACCTGGTTGTCGAGCTTTACGCCGTCCTCGATCACCGTGTCGTCGATCGCGCCGCGATCCACCGTGGTGTTGGCGCCGATTTCCACGTCGTCGCCGATCACGACGCGGCCGATCTGCGGCACCTTAATCCAGCGATCGGCGTCCATCGCGATGCCAAAGCCGTCGGCGCCAATCACGACGCCCGAATGCAGGATCACGCGGTCCCCGATTACGCAGTCGTCATAGATTGTCACGTTACCGTAGAGTCGCGCATCCGGCCCCACCACGCTGCGCTCGCCCACGACGCACCCGGCGCCGATCACGCTGCCGGCGCCGATGCGCGCGTTCCTTCCAATTACCACGAATGGGCCGACCTGCACATTGCCGCCGACCTCGGCGCTATCGTCGACCACCGCCGTTTGATGCGCCCCGGGCACGGGCGGCCGCGGCGGGTTGATGAAACCGGAGACCCGGGCGAAATAAGCGTAGGGATTGTCGCACACGATGCGCGGCAGCGCGGTCGCATCCCGCATTGCCGGTCCGACGATGACCGCGCCGGCGCGCGTCGCTTTCAGTTGCTGCAGGTAGCGCTGGTTTGCGAGAAATGCGATGGTGTCTGGACGCGCGCGTTCGAGCGTGGCGATCTGCGCGACGCAGGTCCGTGGATCACCGAGGATTTCACCGCCGAACCGCGCGACGATTTCCGCCAGCGTGTAGGCCTTCGCGCCGCCGCCGGTCATGACTGTGAGCGCATGCCGCTCGTCGCGGCGGCGCAGTCAGCGGATCGGCCGGTATCCATGGCATGCGCGTCTGCTACTTGCCCTCTGCGAGCGCCTTCAGCACTTTGTCCGTGATGTCGATGCGTGAGTTGCGGTACACCGCTTCCTGGATGATCAGGTCGAAATTCTCTGCCTCCGCAATCTGCTTGACGACATTATTGGCACGCTCGAAAAGCGAGGCAAGTTCCTGGTTGCGGCGCAAGTTGAGATCCTCGCGGTACTCGCGCTGCATGCGCTGGAAATCGAGGGTCATGCGCGCGAGTTCCTGCTCCTTGGCACGCCGGTCGCTTTCGCTCATGGTCATCGCCTCTTTCTCGATTTGCGCCTGCAGCGTCTTGATCTGGTTCTCCCTGCGCTGCAGCTCCTGCAATCGGGGCGCAAATTCCTTTTCCAGCTGCTTGCTCGCACGCTCGGCGGGCGCCGATTCGCGCTGCAGGCGCTGGATGTCTATGAAGCCGATCTTCATTTCGGCCGCCTCGGCCACAACGAGGCCAAGAGCGAGCCCGATCGCCGCGATTGCCGGCAGTAAATGCTTCAATGTCATCTCCTTGCAGTTAGCCTGCGGCGAGGCGCTCCGGCCCGGCACCGCGAGCAAAATCCGAAATCAGAAGTTCGCCCCGAACGTGAACTGGAACTGCTGGACCCGGTCCCCGGACTTCTCCCGGAAAGGCTGAGCGAAGCTCACCTTCAGCGGGCCAAGCGGCGACACCCACAGAACGGACACGCCTGCCGAGTATCGGAACTCGTTGAAGTCGTAATTGTCAGCCACCATCCCGGCATCCACGAATGTCCCGACCCGGACCGACCGGTCCTTCTCCAGCCCCGGGAAGGGAAATAATAACTCAGCATTGCCCACCAGCCTACGGCTGCCGCCGCGTGGATCGCCATTCTCGTCTTTGGGACCGATGGTGCCCGTGCGGTACCCGCGCACCGAGCTTACCCCGCCGGCATAGAAGTTGCGAAAAAACGGCAGCGGCTTGCCGCCATAGCCGTCACCGTAGCCCGCCTCGCCGTTGACGAAAAAGGTGTAGTCGCGCGTGATCGGGACGTAGCGTTGGTATTGGTAAGACGCCTTGTAGTACTTGAGCGTGCCCCCGGGCAAGCCGCTCTCCGCCGACGCGCGGTGCAGGCTTCCGTTCGTCGGATAGATCACGCTGTCGCGGCCGTCGCGGGTCCAGCCCAGCGTGCCCAGCACTGCCGTGTTCGAGTCACCGAACGTGGCGACATAGTCCTTTACGAGCAGTGGGCTCTCGGGCACGGTCGAAATCTTGGTGTCCTCGTAACCCAGCCCATAGTTGATGGTGTCGTTTTCGGTGACGGGAACACCGAAGCGGATCATGCCACCGACGGTCTTGAAGGTATAGAAGCCCAAGCCCAGACTGCTCGGCTCGACTTCGCGTAGGTAGACGTCGAACCCCTGGCTCACGCCATCCACCGTGAAATACGGGTCAGTGTAGGACAGCGCGTAGACGGTGTTGATCTTGCTGCTGTTTATCTGCGCCGAAACATGCTTGCCGGAGCCGAAAATGTTCGCCTGCGACACGGATCCGGAAAGGATGAGTCCCTCATTGCTGAATCCCGCGCCCGCCAGTATCTGCCCCGTCGGTTTCTCGACCACCGCAAAATTGATGTCCACCTGATCCGTCGTGCCGGTTACCGCGGGCGTTTCCACGTTGACCTCGGTAAAATAGCCGAGCCGGTCGACGCGCTTGCGCGAAAGATTGATCTTGTTGGCGGAATACCACCCGCCCTCGAGTTGCCGCATCTCGCGCCGGATAACCTCATCGCGCGTGCGCGTGTTTCCGCTCACGTTGATGCGCCGCACGTAGACGCGGCGGCCGGGGTCGATGAAAAACGTGAACGCAACCTGCCGCTTTTCCTTATCGAGCTCGGGCACCGCATTGACGTTTGCGAAGGCATAACCATCGTTGCCCAGCCGCTCGCTGATCAGCTTGGTCGATTCGGTCAGCCGGGCGCGGGAAAACGTCTCGCCCGGCGCGATCTTTACCAGTTTGCGCACCTCTTCCTCGGGGATCAGCATTTCCCCGCCGATCTGGAAACCGGACACCGTGTACTTATCACCCTCGGTGATGCTCACCGTGATGTAGATGTCCTTCTTATCGGGGCTGATTGTGACCTGGGTCGAATCGGTTCGAAATTCGAGGAATCCCTGGTCAAGGTAATGCGAGCGCAGCGACTCGAGGTCGGCCGCGAGCTTCTCCCTTGAGTACTGGTCCTGTTTGCTGAACCAGGTCATGACCCCCGGCGTGCGCAGCACGAACAGGTCTAGCAGCAACTTGTCGCTGAACGCCTTGTTGCCGATGATCGTGATCTGGCGGATCTTTGCGACCTCGCCCTCTTCGATAGTGAAGTTTAGCGCCGCACGGTTGCGCTCGAGCGGTGTCACTGTGGCGCTGATGTTCACGGCATACATGCCGCGGGACAGATACTGCCCCTTCAGCTCCTGCTCGGCACGGTCCAGCAAGGCCCGGTCGAAGATCCGGCCTTCGGCCAACCCAACCTGGCGCAGCGCCTTCAGGACCACTTCCTTGTCGAACTCGCGCATGCCGACAAAGTCGATCTGCGCGATCGATTGTCGTTCCTGCACGACCACGACCAGCACGCCGTTGTCAGCCTCAATCGAGACGTCCTTGAAGAAGCCCGTGGCGAACAGCGCCCGTATCGCCTCTGCCGCCTTTTCCGGGGTCATCGTCTCGCCGACCTTGACCGGAAGGTAGCTGAAAACCGTGCCTGCCTCGATTCGCTGTATTCCTTCAACTCTGATGTCCTTGATGACAAAAGGCTCGATCGCAGCGGCAGGGTTCGCGCAGCACATCAGCAACAGGAGCGCGAGGCAGAAGGAACGCATGGATTAGCCGTTGACCAGACGGATTATGTCGTTGTAGAGCGCGAAGGCCATCAAGGTGAACAGCAACACGATGCCGACGTGCTGCCCGATTTCGATGGCCCGGTCCGATATCGGACTGCCCTTGAGAAATTCGAGCATATAATACATTAAATGACCCCCATCCAATACGGGGATCGGCAAGAGATTGAGCACGCCGAGGCTGATGCTGACGAGCGCGAGGAAGAATAGATACGAAGTCCAGCCGCTCTGCGCCGACTGCCCGGCATAGTCGGCGATCGTGATCGGCCCGCTCAGGTTTTTCAGCGAGACTTCGCCGACGATCATCTTGCCCAGCATGCGCAAGCTGAAGATCGACGTGTCCCACGTCTTGTTCAGTGCCTTGCCCACGCTCTCGAGCGGACCATAGCGCACGTCGACGAAAAGACCGGCCGTTGCACTGCGGTCTATGAGCGGTGCCGCACCGATGCGGCCGACCCGCTTGTCGTTCTCCGTTACCACCGCTGGTGTGACCGCGAGAGCGGGGAGCAGCCTCCCCGCTCGCCTCACTTCCAGGGTCAGCTGCTGGTTCGGGTGGCTGCGAATCATGTCGACCACTTGGTCCCAGCTCTTGATCGGCTCATTGTCGATGGCGACGATTTCGTCACCAGCCTTCAAACCACCGCGCTCGGCCGCTCCTCCGGCAACGACGTTTCCGATCACCGGCGTCAGCTGTGGCCGGTGGCGTGAGAGCCCGAGCACGCGCAGGAAGTCGGCGTCGAGATCCGCCGCGGTGAGGCCCGACAAGTCGAGCTTGTGCCCGGCGATCGCGTCGCGCTCGTCGCGCATTTCGACCGTCACAACCGCTCGCTGTACCGCGTGCTGCAGCAACAGCCATCGAGCATCCTGCCAAGTGGCGACCGGCTCTGCTCCGATTTTCACGATCGTCTCGCCCGGAACGAAGCCCGCCACCGCCGCCGGTGTACCCGGCGCGACCGGCCCGATCACCGGTATGAGCCCTGGAACGCCGTAGACGAACAACGCCCAGTAGAGCGCGATCGCGAGCAGAAAATTGGCGACCGGCCCGGCCACCACGATGGCAAAGCGCTTGTAAACCGACTGGCGGTTGAACGCGCGCGGCAGGTCGTGCTCCGCGACATCGCCCTCGCGCTCGTCCGCCATTTTGACGTAGCCGCCCAGGGGAAAGGCTGCAATCACCCACTCCGTGCGGTCGGCGCCCAGGCGCTTCGCCCACAGCGCCCGGCCGAAGCCGACGGAGAAGCGCAACACTTTCACGCCGCACCAGCGAGCGACCAGGTAATGCCCGAACTCGTGAATCACGATGAGCACGCCCAGCGCGACGATGAAGGCAGCGAGGGTGGTGAGTAATGTCATGGATACCGCCCGCTAACCCTGCGATCGCGCGAGGCGCACAGCGGCCGCCGCGCTGCGACGGTTACGGCGCAGCCAATCCTCGGCGCACTCGCGCGCTGCCCGGTCTGCCTCGAGCACGTCCTCCAGCCGCGACACCGGCCGGTTGGTGTTCTCGCTCAGGACCGCCTCGATCAACGCCGCGATACGGGTAAAACTGAGCTTGCCGGCGAGAAACTTCTCGACCGCCACTTCGTTCGCGGCGTTGAGCATCGCCGCGGCTGCCCCGCCCGCGCGCAGCGCGGCATAAGCCAGGCGCAGGCACGGAAAGCGGTCCTCATCCGGGTGCTCGAAATTGAGCGTGCGCACACGTACGAGGTTCAGGAATTCGACCCCAGCGGCGATGCGCTCGGGATAGCCCAGCGCGTACGCGATCGGCGTGCGCATGTCAGGGTTGCCGAGTTGTGCGATGACCGAGCCGTCGATGTACTCCACCAGGGAATGAACGATGCTCTCCGGGTGAACCACCACTTCGATCTGGGAGGCGACGGCATTAAACAGCCAGCGGGCCTCGATCACTTCCAGCCCCTTGTTCATCATCGTTGCCGAGTCCACCGAGATCTTGCGCCCCATCACCCAGTTCGGGTGCGCGCACGCCTGATCGGGTGTCATGTGCTCCAGTTGCCGCAATGGCACGGTGCGGAACGGCCCGCCGGAAGCGGTCAGCAGCACCCGCCGCACACCCGCGGCCGCGGGTTCGCCGGCGTAGCCCTGGGGGAGGGCCTGGAATATCGCATTGTGCTCGCTGTCGATCGGCAGCAGTACGGCCCCGTTGACACGCACCGCATCCATCAATATCGCCCCGGACGTGACCAGCGACTCCTTGTTGGCGAGCAACACCTTCTTGCCCGCGCGCGCCGCCGCAAGCGTGGGCCTCAAGCCCGCGATGCCGACGATCGCCGCCATGACGGTATCTACTTCCGGCGCGCTCGCAACGTGCTCGAGGGCCTCGACCCCACACCGCACCCTGCAATCGAGGCCAGCCGCCTTCACGCGCCGCTCGAGATCGTCCGCAGCGCGCTCCTCGAGCATCACCGCAAAGCGCGGCTGGAACCTGCGGCACTGCTCGAACAGGAGGTCGGTCTGGTTGCGGGCGGTAAGCGCCGCAACCCGGAATTTCTCGGGGTGGCGTGATACGACATCGAGGGTGCTGACCCCCACGCTGCCGGTAGAGCCCAGTATGGTCAAATTCTGTGCCGCAACCATGAAAAATGGCGTTCCGTTACCTGATGTAAAGCAGCGCCAGCGCCGCGAGTGGCATGCTCGAGGTCAGCGCATCGACCCGGTCGAGCACGCCACCGTGCCCCGGCAGCAG
>Ga0326597_10014621_pt1 | contig 10288 bp, 7 predicted proteins | sample RVTome_12_FD_203789 | JGI IMG/M metagenome (GOLD analysis project Ga0326597, IMG submission 203789) | Soil microbial communities from uranium-contaminated site in the Upper Colorado River Basin, Wyoming, United States - RVT100D185 | ecosystem: Environmental > Terrestrial > Soil > Contaminated >...
ATGGTAAATTCATTAACTGGCTATGCAGTAGGTTCTAACGGAGTAATTTTAAAAACCACAAACGGAGGGGTAGTAATAGGCATTGAGCCGGTAAGCAGCGAGATACCAAAACATTTTAAGCTTCATCAAAATTATCCGAATCCATTTAATCCTTCGACACAAATTAAATTTGATATACCAAGTTCATCATTCGTGCGCTTGATAGTTTACGATGCTTTGGGAAGAGAAATCGATGAGTTTATCAATGAACGGTTAAATCCAGGTTCGTATGTTTATGAATGGAGCGCGGAATCATACCCAAGCGGAATTTATTTTTATAAGCTTGTTGCCGGTGATTATGTACAAACAAAGAAGATGATATTAATTAAGTAAAGTCCTTTATATAGTTGTAATAAATCCTTATATTTTAAAGAGGCAAATAAATAAAACAAATTAAATTCTATGAGAAAAGTTGTTTCAATTTTATTTCTTTTTTTTCTCACAATTAATTTTCTTAATGCGCAGGTTTCCGAGGAGTGGGTAAGCAGGTACAGCGGACCCGTTAATAACTACAATTCTTCCAATTCAATTGCAATAGACAGTGAAGGAAATGTTTATGTAACAGGCACAAGCGCGGGGAATAATTCAGGACTTGATATTATCCTTATAAAATATAATTCCACCGGCAGCAGCTTGTGGACAAAGCGCTTCAACGGCACTGCAAATTCAGATGACGAAGCAGCAGCAGTTTGGGTTGACGGGTTTGGCAATGTTTATGTTTCCGGAACGGTTTCAAATACAGGTACCGCTAAAGATATAGTTATAATAAAATATAACTCTGGCGGCGGACAGATGTGGGCGGTAATTTATAACGGAAATTCAAATCTTGATGATGTGGCAAAATCGATGGTTGTTGATAATGCAGGAAATATTTATTTAACAGGTTATACCTCAAGTCCTTCATCAAGCCAGGATTTTGTTACAATAAAATATAATTCCAATGGAGTACAGCAGTGGATTGGAATCTATAACGGACCGGCAGGCACTTATGATGAGCCGTTTGCAATTACAGTGGATGCAGCCGGAAATTCTTACGTCTGCGGGCTTAGCAGGGGAATATACACTAAAAGAGATTATGCGACGGTAAAATACAGTTCTGAAGGTAAGCAAGAATGGGTTTCAAGATATAACGGTCCTTCAAACGGATTTGATATGGCGTACGCAATAACTGTCGATACATACGGAAATGTGTATGTAACCGGCACAAGCTGGGATTGGTTCAATGTGTATGATTACCTCACTATAAAGTATAATTCACTTGGAGAGGAATTATGGAACAATCGATATGACGGAGGCGGGGCGGGAAGTGATATCGCAAAAGCAATTGCAGTTGATGAAAGCGGAAATGTTTATGTTTCAGGCGAGGTTTGGACAGCAAATTTTGATAAGGATTATGGCACAATTAAGTACAGTTCAAACGGTGAAACTGTGTGGATTAAAACATATGACGGACCCGGAAACAATAACGATATTGCAAATTCAATGACGATGGATAATGGCGGAAACATTTACGTTACAGGGTGGAGCAGGAGCGGCTCAAATTTCGGGACGGAGGATTTCAGCACAGTAAAATATAATCCAAGCGGTGAACAGAAATGGGTTGTGAGATATAACAGTATTGGGAATAATGAAGATATTGCCTATTCAATCACTGTAAACTTATCGGGAAATGTTTATGTAACGGGCAGAAGCAAACTCAGCGGTTATGATTTTGAGGTTTCAACAATCAAATACAGCCAGCCGATTGGTATTGAACAGGTGTCGGGAAGTATTCCGAAAAGCTTTTATTTGCATCAGAATTATCCTAATCCGTTCAATCCAATTACAAAGATTAATTTTGATATTCCGTCAAAAGTGAAAGGTAAAACGTCAGACGTAAAATTGATAGTGTTTGATGTTTTGGGGAGCGCTATAACCGAACTTGTCAAAGAACAGCTAAAACCGGGTTCATATTCATATAAGTGGGACGCATCGAACTACCCGAGCGGCGTATATTTTTATAGGCTCATTGCAGGCGATTTTGTTCAAACAAGAAAGATGATTTTAATAAAATAATTAACGAATTTAAATATCCCAACTTGCTTTTTCAAAAGAGTTGTATTATATTTGATTTATCATATATTAGCGTATAGCAAAACATATACCTTTTTAAATAATTTTCACTAATAAAATTTCTTCCGAGACATAACTAAAATTTACAGTTTTTAATTTATTGTTAAATTAAAAAGGAGATACAGGGATTATCTGTACGGGCTTAGCTGTTCTAAGTCAAAAAAATTTTAGTTACTCCGCAGAAGCGGAAGGAGGTAATTTATGAGTCACCCAGCCTTAAGTTCACTCAAAAGAGGATTGCTATTTTTCCTCTTCATTTTTCTTGTTTCAACAAGTATTCAAGCACAATGGACACAGCAGGTTTCAGGTACAGAAGAAAACTTACATACGGTTTATTTCATTAATAATTCGGTAGGTTTTCTTGGTTCCAATATATTTACCCCGCCATTGATAGGAGGGGAAATAATCAGAACTTCAAACGGCGGTGATAACTGGCAAAGAGTTTTGCTGGATACAAACTTTAGGGTTAAAGGATTTTATTTCTTTGACCAGAATACAGGTTTTGCCGTAGGAGGGAGTTATTCAACACAAGGATATATTTATAAAACTGTGAATTCTGGATTAAATTGGAGCAACGCAACTCCTCCAAACCTTACTACTCACCTTTTTAACATAATGTTTCTTAATAATAATACGGGTTACGCAGGCGGAACATACGGTGTAATTAAAACTACCAATGGAGGAAATAACTGGACAAGGGTTTTGACCGCCTCTAATTTTTCCTTAGCGTGGGCAAAAATTTTCTTTAATGATGTTAATACTGGATTTTTTGCCAGTGATAGCGGGAGGGTTTTTAAAACAATCAACGGGGGTGGCGTTTGGACTGTATCGAGCTTAACTACAGCTGCATTCAGAGACATTAAATTCACCGATAACAATACGGGTTACATTGTCGGAGATAACGGAGTTATTTTTAAAACAACAAATCAGGGAGCAAGCTGGAATTTGTCAAATTCAGGGCTCTCTCAGAATCTCTTTTCGGTATTTTTCACCGACTTGAACACAGGGTATATAACCGCCGAGCAAACTGTATTGAAAACGACAAATGCGGGAAGCAACTGGTTTTCTGTTTTCAGCTTTGGCGCGGACTCGCTTTTTTCATCTTATTTTATTAACGCAAACACCGGTTATACATGCGGGGATGAGGGAAGGGTTTACAAAACCACCACAGGGGGAGTAATCGGCATTCCGCCAATTTCCACGGAGGTTCCGAAGGATTTTTCTCTTTTCCAGAATTATCCCAATCCCTTTAACCCGACCACAAGCATCAGATTCGGTATTGCGAAGGAGTCATTCGTTAAGCTTGCAGTTTATGATATGCTAGGCAGGGAAGTTGAGACCCTTGTAAATGAAAATCTATCTCCGGCAACCTATGAAGTTAGGTGGAACGCTGACAGATTCGCCAGCGGTATTTATTTTTACAAAATACTGGCTGGTAATTATACTGATGTAAAAAAAATGTCAGTAATAAAGTAAACCCTTAAATTATCTTATAGGGCAGAGTAAAATCTGCCCTTTTTTATTGATTAAGAAATTCTAAATTTGTATAAAATTAATAGAACTCCATAGTATACATCAACCCGATTTAATTAAAATTCTTTTAAATTCGAGCTTTTTTATCATTGATATAACTGTAATTAAGAGTTAATCTTGCTTCTTAAATGACAAAAATCCTAATAATATTTTTTGCATTAACGACTTACGTTTTTGCGCAGTTCGAGCCGAATCCGGAGCTTGACTGGTTCACGATAGAAACTCCGCATTTTTATGTGCATTACCATAAAGGCACAGAGAGAACGGCTAATCTGGTAGCAAAAATCGCGGAGGAAATTTACGGGCCGATTACCTCGCTTTACAACTATAAGCCGGATGATAAAACGTCATGGATTATAAATGACGAGTCAGACATTTCCAACGGTGCAACGGACTATTACGGCAACAGGATTGAAATCGCCGCGGTTGCATTGGATTTTGATTTGCGCGGCACGCACAACTGGCTCCGCAATGTAATCACACACGAGTACACTCACGTTATTCAAGTTCAGTTATCAATGAAATTCGGCACAAAGTTTCCCTCGCTTTACCTGCAGTATTTGAATTATGAAAAGGAACGAAGACCTGACGTTTTATACGGCTATCCGAACGTAATTGTTTCTTACCCTTTATCCGGTGTCGGTGTTCCTGCGTGGTATGCGGAAGGAACTGCGCAATACCAAAGGCAGCAATTGGGTTATGATTACTGGGACGCGCACAGGGATATGATTATGCGTATGAGAACGCTCGGCGATGAGTTGCTCTCATGGGAGGATATGGGCCAGTTTGCAACGGTAACTACATACAAGGCGGAATCGATTTATAACTCCGGTTTTGCTTTGACGAGATATATAGCCGAGAAATACGGGGAGGACAAGCATAAGGAAATTTCGCAAAATCTTGGCGATGTTTTCCGCTTAAATTCAGAAGGAGCGTTTACTAAGGCAATAGGAAAATCAGGAAGCGATTTGTATGATGAATGGAAAGCGTATCTCAAGCAGGATTATAGTGATAGGGTGAGCAGAATAAAAGACGTCTGGACTGAAGGCGAACAGATTGCGAAAGTCGGCTTTGCCAATTATTACCCGCAGTTCTCGCCTGACGGGAAAAGAATCAGTTATCTTTCAAACAAGGAATATGATTACGGAGCAACATCGCTTTACATAAATTATGTTGACGGTAAGAAAGAAGATGAGGCGTTAATATCGGGTGTGAGCGGTAGCTATTCGTGGTCACCTGAAGGGAAGAAGATAATTTTTTCAAGAAGGAACAAGCCGACAATCCATCACGCTGTTGTTTTTGATTTGTTTGAATATGATATCGATAACGAGAAGGAAACCCAGCTCACAAGCAAAATGAGGGCACACGCTCCTACTCTTTCCTACGACGGCAAAACTCTGGCTTTTGTGAGAAATTACGACGGAACACAGAATTTATACATTGCTCCATACACAAACAGAAAGAAAATAAGCTTAAAAGATGTTAAACAGCTTACCAATTTTACAAACGGCGAGCAAATTTACGCTCCGAAATGGTCGCCTGAATGCAAGCATATTATTTTTGACTACTCCAAGCAGGACTTACGCAGCATACATATGATTAACATTGAAACAGGGGAGATTGACTTTAGCTTCGATGACCCGGAAATTGATTTCAGGAGTCCGGTTTACTCACCCGACGGGCAGACAATTTTCTTTGCATCGGATAAAACAGGAATATTTAATATTTACAAATATGATTTGATAAATGACGGAAGAATGAGCTCAAAACCCGACAGGGTTAATTTCATGAATCAGTTGACCAATGTTTTGGGCGGAGCGTTTATGCCCTCGGTTGACTCAAGCGGTAACCTGATTTTTTCAACCTGGCAGACAGGCGGATATAAAATAAACAAGATAAATAATTACGCTTCACTGGATTCTTTAATAGCAGAAAAAGATGCAAGATACAAAAGACCGGATAAGTTAATAGTGCAGTACAGAAGTGAGAATGATTCTAATTCATCAGCTTCGAAAAATAAATATGACTGGGGAGAGTTAAGAAATTTTAATGATGATAACCCGAAATTAAAATCATTTACCAAATACAACAATGTTGCAACTCCGCTTTTTATAATTCCCGTATTAAGGTTTGACGCTTACACGAAGGACAACAAGTTTGCGGATTACATTAAGCCAGGGCTGTATTTTTATTCACAGGATGTATTGGGGAAAATGGGAATATTCGGAGGCGCATCCTTGAACAGAAAACTTGAACGCGATTTGTTTCTCCAATTCGATTATAATAACGGTGTTCCTTTCTTCAAGGATTTCTTTTTGAAGACTCTAAGCTTTGTTCCGAATTTCCAGCTTGCAGGATATAACGTTACAAGGAAAACGGAAGCTGATTTAGTAGCCGGGCTGGATACCATTAATGTTGAAGTTACATACGACCTGCTCCAATTCGATTTTAACATGGCTTTTAAAATCATTAATGCAAGCCATAATATGAGGGCAGGGTTCACGTTCTCTAGTTATTCTTCCAAACTGAGCACGTTTGTTATACCTTCAATTAATGCGCAGGTGCCTGCGACGTCAAACAATTATTTTAAGGGCAGGGATTTATCTCTGAGTTATTCCTACAGCAGTTTTACGCCTAATAAAAATGATGATATAAATCCTATTGGAAGATATTTCAGGTTAAGGTACGATTACGAATTCAACGACCTGAATCCCACATTGGTGCTTGACGAGCAGGGTAATATAACCGAGCAATTTGAGAAGGTTAAATTTCACCGTTTGGAAGGAGATTTACTGCAAGGGTGGGGATTGTTTAATAACTCACATTCACTAAGCTTACGCTTAAGAGGGGGTTCGATTTTAGGACCGCAGCAGGATAACTTCTTCGATTTCTACGCAAGCGGTTTTCCGAATATGAAGGGTTACCCGTTTTATGCAATCGGCGGTAACAGGTATGCTACTGCTAACCTTACCTACAGATTTCCTTTGGTTACACATATGAACCTTAATTTCCTGCAATTTTACTTTGATAAGCTGTATTTCTCGGTTTATGGTGATATAGGCAATGCCTGGTACGGCAAGTCAGCCAAACTAAAGGATTTCAAAAAAGACGTTGGGCTTGAACTTAGGTTATTAAGCTATTCATACTACGTTTACCCCACGGCTTTTGCGTTTAATGCCGCTTACGGAATAGACGAGTTCAGCAGGATTTTCCCCACAACAACTAACGAACAAAGAACTGTCACATACGGCAAAGAATGGCGGTTTTATTTTACAATCTTGTTTGGATTCGATTTCCTCATTGAAAGTATAAATAAAATAAGATTTTGAAGACAACTCTTTTAAATCAATGGAGTTAACTGAGAAATCTAAATTTAAAAACACCAGAGCCTATAAAAGCAAAAAAAGAGTTTTACAGCTATATTTTTATAACCCTGTTACTTTATCAAAATCATCTTTTTGGTATCAGAGTAGGTCACGCTGAGCGAAGTCGAAGCGTCAAGCTTGTAGAAGTAAACACCGCTTGGATAGTTCGATGCGTTCCAATCCACCTTATAGATTCCTGCATTCAGCTGCTGGTTAACCAGAACTTCTACCTCCTGCCCCAGTATATTTAAAACCGTTAGCTTTGCAAAAGTTGAATATGGGATATCGAACTTGATATCCGTAACAGGATTAAACGGATTGGGATAATTCTGGCTTAGTTTAAAACTTCTCGGCACTTCTCCCTGAATTGGTGTAATGCCAATAGGGCTTGCTACAAATGAGCCGACCATATCGGGGAAATGTGGGGTGCACTTGTAATCATAAGTTCCTACTGTTGTCACAACGTAGATGAAAGTCTGATTACCGGGGTCAAGGGGTGAATCCCAAGATGCAGCGCCTGTTGGAATAGTCAGTGAAGTAGTCGTGTGAAAGCCGCTTTGCCACTGCCACTTTATTGAATCTCCTACATGAACATTCGGAAGATTTGATGGATCGAATACAAAATCACGTACCAAAACAGTAAATGTTACAGCATTGGACTTGAAACTAAATAATAATAAAAAGAGGGCTATAATAAAAAGTATATTTGTTTTTTTCATAAATTTATAATTAATTTTCTCCTTTTTTAAGATAAATAAGTATAATTTGTTAATAGTTCCATTGGGAGTTAAAATAAAAAATTATTTATCGAAATGAAACATCGAATGCTTTAAGGTAATATTTTGTGTAGTTCATCAGATGAACTAATGAATTTCACGTTTCTTTCTATTAATTCCTTAAGCGGTTCAGAATCCTGTTTTAATATTTCCATCAAGTTGCTCCAGAAATCGCCGTAAAAGAGCATAGGTTTTTCGCCCATTGCTTTTTTATTCATAAGCTCAAGGGTTACGGATATTTCAACCAGAGTTCCTGTTCCCCCTTTAAAGATAATGTACGCATCGGCAAGTCCAACCAGCTCAACAATTCTTTCCATCAAATTGCGCATTTTGACTTCTTCATCGATGTAATCATTGGTTTTTGCAGTCCATTGTTTCACCGTTACTCCGATGGTTTTACCGCCTGCAGATTTAGCGCCTTTTGAAACTGCCTCCATTGTACCTGAGTATCCGCCAGAGCATACCGTCCATCCTTTTTCGGCAGCAATTTTACCTATTTGTTCTATTTCATTATATAACGTCTCATTTTGTGAGATGAAGGCTGATCCGAATGCTGTAATTATTTTATTTGACATTTTTTTACTTTAAAAGTGAAAGTTTTGACATTTGAGCTCTGACATTAGGTTTTTAGTCTTCTGGCTGCTCATAGCAGTTTCTGCATCGAGCTTCGTATAAATCAGTTGCACCCACAAGCACTCTTTCACCTTTATTTGATATTCTTTGAGTTCTGTTTGCCGGTGCGCCGCATTTTACGCAGACTGCCAAAGTCTTTGTTATATATTCAGCAATTGCAAGCAATTGCGGAATTGGCTCAAACGGCACTCCGCGAAAATCGGTATCCAGACCCGCTACAATAACCCGCTTGCCCTGGTCGGCAAGCTTCTGGCATACTTCAACAAGATTTATATCAAAAAACTGGGCTTCATCGATGCCAATTACATCAGCTTCCGCAGAAAAAAGCAGTATTTGTTCTGCTGTTTCAACCACTGTTGAGGGTATTTTCTGTTCATTGTGAGATACGATTTCGTTTTCACTGTAACGTTTATCAACAGATGGTTTAAAGATTTCGACGGATTGTTTGGCTATCTGCGCACGCCTCAGCCGGCGTATAAGCTCTTCGGTTTTTCCGCTGAACATAGAGCCGCAAATTACTTCGATTTGACCGGGTGCCTTTTTACTATGCATATTTACAGCTTAAAAATATTAGGTATAATATCTTTTAAAATAAATCGTTTAACCTTTTTATCTTTAGTTATTAATAATACTTTCAGATTTGGATTAAATTCCGCCAGAGCCTGGCGGCACATGCCGCAGGGGAATTTAAAGCGGTTTGAATTTGCTGCAATCGCTAATTTAATAAGCTTTTTTTCACCGTTTGAAATTGCATTAAACAGGGCGCACCGCTCAGCGCAAACGGTTAATGAAAAAGCGTCGAATTCGATGTTTGTTCCGTTAAATACTTTGCCGCCTTTAGTCAGTAACGCGGTTCCCACTTTGAACTTTGAGTGAGGTGAATGCGAGTTTCTCATTGCTTTAAAAGCTGCATCGATGAGCTGCTTTTCAGTAACTTTATTGTTCATAATTTTGTATTATATCAGGAGTTCCTTCGCCCGAGTTTTCGAGGTCAGGAATATAAATATAGATAGCTGAATTGATATAAAATACATATTTAATTATCATTGTTAGATGCGAAGAAGAAAGATTTTCAGATTTTTTGACAGGTATTTAGGTATTCCGCTGGTTATTTTTTTGGCTTTGTTTACCCGACGAAAAAGACGCCTGCCGATAGAAGATATCCAGAATATTTTATTCATCAAGCTCGCAGCAATCGGTGATGCTATTTTGCTTATCCCCGCTCTTCGCAAAATTAAAAACTCTTTTCCAAGAGCAAAGGTCACATTCATGTGCTCGGATATAAACCGCTCGGTAATTGAAAAAATCCCCTATGTTGATAGCATAATTAACTGTCATGTATATGATTTCCTAAGAAACCCCATGAACTTTTTCCGTTTCGTAAAAGAGCTGAGAAAAACCAAGTATGAGGTAGTAATAGATGCCGGACAGTGGGAAAGGATAAATTCACTTATTACAATTTTTACGAGAAGGGATTACTCAATAGGATTTAGAACAAAAGGGCAGTGGAAGCATGTAGTTAATGATGCGGTTTTTGAGCACAGCAGGACAAAGCATGAGCTCGAAAATTTTATGGACTTGCTGATTCCGCTCGGAATTGTTCCGATAAGCGGTATGCGTGATTATGACGAATTGCAGCTGGAGTTTTTTCTGAATTCTGAGCACAGGAAATTTAGAGATAAGTTCTGGATTGAGAACAACATTTTGGGTAAAACGGTAATATGCTTTCATCCCGGATGCGGGGAGAACGGTAAGCCGAGGGAGTGGGCACTGGAAAATTACATAAACTTAGGAGAAAGGTTGAATGAATTTAACAAGGACATTGTAATT
>Ga0326597_10014622_pt1 | contig 10287 bp, 15 predicted proteins | sample RVTome_12_FD_203789 | JGI IMG/M metagenome (GOLD analysis project Ga0326597, IMG submission 203789) | Soil microbial communities from uranium-contaminated site in the Upper Colorado River Basin, Wyoming, United States - RVT100D185 | ecosystem: Environmental > Terrestrial > Soil > Contaminated >...
AGATGAAGAAGCACCTGGCCTGGTACACCGACGGGCTCGCGCGCGCCACCGACTGCCGCGCCCGCATCTTCCACACGAAGAGCCCGGCTGAAGTGTGGGAGGTGTTCCAGGCGTACTGGGAGGCCTCCGCCCGGCGGGTCGAGGTCGCCGCCGAGGTCTGAGCGAACGTCTCAGCAGTGAAGACCATCCGGGGCACGGAGGCGCGCAGCTGCTCGGCGATCGCCACCGTGGTGTCACCGGGATACGCCACGTCCACCTGCCCGGTCTGCAGCGCGGCTACCAGCGTTCCCCGCCCGACGACGACGACATAGCGCACGCCGTCGAGATACGGACGGCCCTTCACGAAATAGTCGGGGTTCTTCACCAGCTCGACGTACTGGCCCCGCTTCCACTCCTTAGATCTTGAGGCGCCCGATGGGCTTGAGCTGGTCGAAGATGACGAGGTTGCCGTAGCAGGGCATCGCCGGCCACGTGACCGAATTCGTGGCAGTCTCGTGATTGGCGAAGCCTTGCGGCAGGTCCTCGCGGCACCCCTAGTGCGGTGATCTTCGCGTCATCGGAGCCGCCCCACAGGCGCCTGTGAAAGTCGCTGGTTCAGACCTGTGTGACTTAAGTCATCGCTTTGCTGCCTCGGCATCCGCCATCATGACCGGGCGTGTGTCCCCTCATCACAAGGAGACGGCAATGACGGCGACCATCCCCACGAAACAGACTTGGCGCAGGGACCAGCGGACGGACGGAGGTGCGGGACGGCGCCTCGCGGCACGCGGCGCGATCGTCCTCTCCTTCGTGGTGGCGCTCGAGATCGTGATCATGATCAGCCCGTTCGCGCTCTTCTTCTACGCGGTCTTCAACCCGGTCCTCCTGGCGCTCGATCGCTCGCCGGCGACACGCTGGCTCACCGCGTTCTTCCTCCCGCACATGGTTATCTCACCCGATCCGGCCTTGAGCGCCATCCGGGTGCTCGGGTCGGTGGCGTTCATCGTGGGCGCCGTGGTCTTCCTCGCCTGCGCCGTCCAGGTCTACGCGGGCAAGCTCCTCCGGACGGGGCCCGCGACGCGGGGCCTCTACGCGGTAATCCGCCACCCGCAGTACGTCGCCCTTGCCGTGTCGGGGTTCGGCCTCGCCATCCTGTGGCCGCGGTTCCTCACGCTCGTCCTCCTCGCCGTCATGCTGTTCCTCTACTACCTGCTCGCGAGGGACGAGGAGCGGCGCATGCTCGCTCGCTTCGGTGACGGCTACCGCGTCTTCATGGCGCGCACGGGCATGTTCTTTCCGCGCCTGCCCTGGAACCGGGCGCCGCTGCCCGAGTCCCCGCGGCCTCTCGACACCTTCCGTGGGCTCGCGATCCTCGCGGCCCTGCTCGTGATCAGTGTGGGTGCCGGCTTCGTGGCGCGCGCCTATACCGTCCGCCATCTGCCGGTCGGCTCCGTCGGCCCGGTGGACGTCATCACCATCACGCCCGAGGACCTGAAAGCCGCCCGGGAGGTCCTGTCCGACGTGCTCAACGACCCGGCCGTCGCCGCGAGGCTCGGCACAGCCCGAGATCACGGGGGCCGCGTGCTCGCCTACTTCGTCCCGATCGACTACACGATGCAGGGCATGATCGCGGACACCGGGGAGGAGTGGAAGCTCTTCGCACGACACACAACGGTGCGAATGATCACGGACTACGTGCTTCATCCCGTGGCGCACCTCGCGGAAGGGCATGGCCATCCGGGTGCCGTGGGTCACGGGGCCGCCATGCACGAGAGCCCCGCGCTGAAGCGCCGGATCATCTTCGTCGACGTGTCCGCGCACGGGCGGACGCTCGAGTCGCCCGCGGATGACTTCGCGATGGACGTCACGAGGCGACCGCTCTTCTTCGTCGACGTCCACCTGCACACGAAGGAGGTCCTCGCCGTCCGGGATACACCGTCAGGAAGCGGCTGGGGCACCGTACCGACGCCGGTGTTCTGACAATGATGTCAGGGAGCGCGGGGAGCGACGTGGGGCGAGCGCGCCTCGCCCGGGGCAACCGCGCGCCAGCTGTGGACGTCCCGAGCCCCCGAAGTGTCCGATCTTGCGGAAATGCCTAGTTCTGGCCGCTCGGCACGCCGCTTGCTCACTGGTACTCGTGGTCGGATTCGAAACCACCAGAGCAGTTGAGAGGAGACGCCCATGAAACGATTTGTCGCCGTATCTCTGGGTCTCGCACTCGTCACGCTCACCGGTGTGCCCGCGATCCACGCTGCCGAGCAATGCCCGCCAGAGGTGGCGAAGGCCTCGGTGGCGCTCAAGAGCGCCCAGGCCTCCCTCAAGAGGAGCTCTCAGACGGCGAGGGCCCAGCAGGACGTCCAGGCCCCGCGCTCACAGGCGGGCAGCAAGTCCCAGGAGGTCCAAGCGCCCCGTGGTAGTCAGGATGTCCAGGCCCCTCGCGGCAAGCAGGACGTGCAGGCGCCCCGTGGTAATCAGGATGTCCAGGCGCCCCGGGTGAACAAGGCTACAGCGCTGGTCCGCCAGGCCAATGCAGCGTGCAAGAAGGGTGACATGACGACCGCCGCACAGAAGGCGCAGGAAGCACTGGCTCTTCTCAACAAGTAGGCTGGCGGCGGTGACGGACACGAGGAGTCGGCCAATGCTGGAGCCGCCGCCATCGTCGACGGCGGCACCCCAACGCCGGACCACCACTCGACCCTCGGCGTGCGTCTCGTGCCGTGGATTCATCTACACGATGACGCTCGAGAAGACGCGCGACATCGCCACCCTCAAGGTCGTCGGCGCCCCTGACAGGACGATCGCGGGCCTCATCCTGCAGGAGGCTCTGACGCTCGGGTTGCTCGGGTACGCGACGGGCGCGGTCCTCATCAGCGGAACGTATCAATACTTCCCGCGGCGAGTCGTGGTCACGGCCTTCGACCAGTTCGTCCTGCTCGTGATCGTGGTCGGCATCTGCGTCGTGGCGAGCCTGGTCGGCATCTGGAAGGCGCTGCGCGTCGATCCGACCGCGGCCCTGGGCGGCGGCGCCTGATGCCAGCGATCTTCGCCGACCGGATCACAAAGGTCTTCGGGCACGGCGAGACCGAGGTCGTGGCGCTTAAAGATGCCACCATCGAGGTCGAGCGCGGCGAACTGGTGGCGCTGATGGGGCCGAGCGGGTCGGGGAAGACGACCCTCCTCCGTGCCATCTCGCTGATCGATCCGCCCACCAGCGGGCGGATCATCGTGCTCGCGGGCGAACCCGTGTACGAGAACGATCGGGTCCTCGTCGACGATCGCCGGCTCCGGCGAGAGAAGACGCGCATCATCTTTCAGTCATACAACCTGATCCCGTTCCTGACCGTCGCGGAGAATGTCGCCCTCGTGCTCACCCTGAACGGCGTCTCTCTCCGCGAAGCCATGCGGCGCGCCCGGGCCCTCTTGGAGCAGCTGCACCTCGAGCGGCGGGCCGACGTGCACCCGGCAACGCTCTCCGGCGGGGAGCAGCAGCGGCTTGCGGTCGCGCGGGCGGTCGTGAACGACCCGGCCGTGATCCTCGCTGACGAGCCGACCGCCTCGCTCGACACCCAGCGGGGCAAGGCGGTCATGGATCTGCTCCGCCGGCTGGGTCGCGAGCGCAAGGCGGCGGTCATTGCCGTGACACACGATGAGCGGATGATCGAGGGCTTCGATCGTGTGTATCACATGATCGACGGGCGGATCGACAAGAGCTGGCAGCCCTCTCGGCCAGCCATCGATGGGGAGTGGGTCGTGCGACCCACGGGAGGTTCGTAAAATGCGCGACTGGATCATGATGTGGAGTCTGCTGACGCTCGCACTCATTCCTGCACCCGTGATGGCGCAGGAGCGCCCGTGGGAGCGGGGCTGGGGCATGCATCCGGGGTGGTGGATGTGGGGAGCCGGAGGCGCGGCGATGATGCTCATGATGCTGGTGTTCTGGGGACTTGTGATCACCGGTCTCGTGCTCGGCATTCGGTGGCTCGCCAGGCAAGGGCGGGAGGAGCGGCCAGACCGCGCCCTTGACATCCTCCGCGAGCGCTACGCGCGCGGAGAGATCAACAAGGAGGAGTTCGAGGCGCGGCGCCGGGATCTGGACGGTCGTGGGGCGTGAAACTCAGATGGACGCGATCGAGGGCCGCGGCCGGCCATCCTCTTCCTCGACGACGCCACCGGCGGCCAGATCGTGCTCGCCCCCGAGACGTCGCGGCGGGTGCGCGACCGCTTCTTCCTCCGGAGCCTGGGTCAGGTCTCGCTGAAGAACCTGTCGAACCCGGTGGAAGCATGGGAGGTCGAAGACGAACAGCACGCGATGGCGGAGCCATCCGCCGTCGACGAGGTCCACGTGAAGCACAACGGGCGATGATGGCGCCGAGTGAGCGCATGGCGCTGTGGGCGGATCAGGCGAGAGCCACCGTAGTCGTGACCGAGAAGGACGTGCTGATCTTCGCCCCGCTCTCACCCTTGACCTACGTCGCCGACCTCCTGCGCGGCGGACTGGGCGAACTACGCTTCTTCCCGGCTTGGATCGACGCCCTCGCCCTAGCCACCTTCGCGGCAGGACTCCTCACACTCGCCCGGCACCTGCACCATCGGCGGGACCGGGCACTCTGAACCGATATCGCCGGCGGACTTTGGCGCCTTACAGGGTCCGTCCGGCTGGAGACGCGACCCGTTCGCCACGGACGGTCGGGCGCTCGATCTCCCCTCGGGCTCCACTGAGCGCCTCCACGAGCGCCCGCGCGCTGTGCGTCAGCAGGCGGGCTTCGTTGTGGATCACGTGGAAGTGCCGCCGGAGCCGGAACCCCTTGAGGCGCACCGCGAAGAGATGCTCCGCCTTGATCTCCCCGCGCACAGCATGCACGGACACGAAGGCCACGCCGAGCCCCGCGGCGACCGCCTCTTTGATCGCTTCGGTGTGGCCGAGCTCCATGGCAACGGTGAACCGGGCCCTCGCCTGCTGGAAGATCCGCTCCGTCAGCTGGCGAGTCGCCGAGCCCTCCTCCCGCATGAGCATCCGCTCCTGGACCAGAAGGCCGGGCGAGACCTCGCGCCGCCCCGCCCAGCGGTGCTTGGGCGGAACGATCAGGACCAGCTCGTCCAGCAGGCCCGCCGCCAGACATTCCTCGCCCTGCCGGAGCGCGTGGCCACCCACGACCCCGAGATCCACCTCGTTGGCCCGGACGCGCTGCTCGATGCGGTCCGAGTTGGCAATCTGAAGCTTCAGCTCGATCCCGGGGTAGCGGGTCTGGAAAACGGCGAGGACGCCCGGTAGCACGTAGATGCCGGGCGTCGTGCTGGCCCCGACGACGAGAGAGCCACGCCTGAGCCCGCTCAGCTCGCGGATGGCCTCGCGGGCGCTCTCCAGGGTGGCGAAGAGGCGCTGCGCATGTCCCTCGAGGATGCGCCCGGCCTCGGTGAGCTCGACCGTCCGCCCGAGGCGATCGAAGAGCCTCGCGCCGAGCTCCCGCTCCAGCTCGCCGACGTGCTGGGACAGGGCCGGCTGGCTGAGATGAAGCGCCTCCGCCGCGCGACGAAAGCTTTTCGCGCGCGCGACGGCCAGGAACACCTCGAACTGCCGCAGTGAAGAACCCATAAGCCTTAGCTTACCTATCAGATAAGAACATGCGATTGGACCTTATTCAACCGTCCCGTCTACACTGGACTCATGAGGCGCGGTCAGGGAGGGGACGGGCGATGATCTTCCGACGGTTCGTGGCAGCAGAGACCGGCCGCGCGACTTATCTCGTTGGATGCGAGAGAGCCGGCCGGGCCGCGGTGATCGATCCGCAGCCGGACGTCACACCCGCCCTCTGCGCTGCCGCGGAGGCAAGTGTCCGCATCACCCATATCTTCGCGACACATACGCACGGTCACGACTCCTCGGGGGCTCACCGCCTCGCCCGCGTCACCGGGGCCCCGGTCTTGCTCCACGAGGCCGCCGATGTCTCCTTTCCCCATGTGGAGCTCGAGGACGGGGAAGAGCACGACATGGGTGCGGTTCGCGTCGGCATCCTGTACACGCCGGGACATACCGCCGACAGCATTTCGATCCTCGTGACGGACCGAACGTGCGACGCGGCACCCCGCCTCGTCCTGACGGGAGACACCCTCTTCCCCGGTGGCGTGGGCCGACCCGAGGCTGGCCCCGGCGCCACCGAGTCATGGCTCGCCGGACAGCTCTACCAGAGCCTCTTCCGGCGACTCCTGACCCTTCCCGATCCGGTCGAGGTCTTTCCCGCCTTGGGTGCCGCAGACCGCGCGGGGACCGAGCCGGAGCCGCGCGCCGTGACGACCATCGGTCTGGAGCGCCGGCTCAACCCGGCCCTCCAGTGCGCTTCGCCAAACGAGTTCGCACGGCTCGTGCGCGGTCACGGGATCCCCTAGAGCCCTCACGCGAGGACGACGGCCGGTGGACCTGATCAATCACGAGCCCGCGGTCAGACTCGGCGCCTTCGCCGGCGGGCTGCTCGTCGTTGCCGCGTGCGAAGCCCTCGCCCCGAGGCGCGAACGGGCCGTCGGCCGGCTCGCGCGATGGCCGCACAACCTGGCCCTCGTGGCGCTGAACACGCTGCTGGTCCGCGGCGTGGTGCCCATCTCCGCGGTGGGCCTGGCCACGCTGGCCGAGGAGCGAGGCTGGGGCCTGTTCAACGGTGCCGTCTCCCTCGGCTGGGTGATCGTGCTCGTCTCCGTCGCACTGCTGGATCTGGCGATCTACCTCCAGCACGTCATCTTCCACGCCGTCCCGGTGCTCTGGCGGCTCCATCGCATGCACCACGCGGACCTCGACTTCGATGTGACCACGGGCGTGCGCTTTCACCCCGTCGAGGTCCTCCTCTCCACGGGCTACAAGCTCGCCCTCGTCGGCGTGCTCGGGATCCCGGCGATCGCCGTGGTGGTCTTCGAGGTCCTGCTCAACGCCGGCTCGATGTTCAACCACGCGAATCTCCGGCTGCCGGAGCCGGCCGACCGTGCGCTCCGCTGGCTCGTGGTCACCCCGGACATGCATCGGGTCCACCACTCCGCGGCTCCGGCCGAGACCAACAGCAACTTCGGGTTCACCCTTCCGTGGTGGGACCGGCTCTGCGGAACGTATCGCGCCGAGCCCACGGCGGGCCACGAGCGGATGACGATCGGCCTCGAAGATTTTCGCGACCCTGGGTATCTCCGTCTGGACCAGCTCCTCGTCCAGCCCCTGCTCGACGGGTCCCGTTCCGACGCGATGATGGGCCGCCGCCGCGATCCCTGACGGCGTCGTGGGGTCTCGCGCGGGCCCGTCCCGATCCTGCGTCTCGGGGAGATCCAGCGTGACCTCGTTTTCTACACTTACGGAAGCAGGCGCCGAGACCTATGATGCCTGGTACCGCACTGCCGCTGGCCGGCTGACGGACAGCCTCGAGAAGGCCGCGGTATTCTCCCTGATCCGCGCGAATCCGGGACGGGCCCTCGATCTCTCCTGCGGTACCGGCAACTACGCGGCCGAGTTGGCCCGCCGAGGGTGGAGTGTCGTGGGTGTCGATCGGTCCATGGGCATGCTTCGCTCGGCCCAGCGGAAATCGGGCGCGTCGGCGCGGACACTGCGATTCGTTCTCGGAGATGCCGCGACCCTGCCGATGCGCTCGGGCAGCTTCGACCTCGTTACGCTCGTCCTCGGGCTGGAGTTCATGGAGGATCCGCTCGCGGCGCTGCGGGAGGTGCGGCGGATCCTGCGACCGGAGGGCATCCTCGTGCTCGCCACCCTGGCGCCCGCTGGGCTCTGGAACCTCTGGCGCCGCCTCAAGAGGCGGGCCACCCGATCAATCTGGCGCGATGCACGGTTCCTCGATCAAGCCCACGTCCGCACCCTGCTGGCCGCCAGCGGCCTGCGCTTCGCCGGTACTGCCAGCGCCGTGCACTACCTCCCATTGGTGCCGTGGGCCGCGCCGCTGCGGCTCTGGGAGCGGCTCGCGCGTCAGTTCCCGGTCGGCTCGGCATCGTTCCGGGCCGTCCGGTGCGAACCCGTGATTGGAGGCGCGCAGTCCACCGGCAGCCGCTTCAGCGGCGCGCCCTGTTCCGATGCTCCCGGATCCACAGAAGGGACGTGGCGAGGGCCATGAGCGCGAGGAAGGGCACGGTGAGCTTGGTGAGCATCGCCCAGCCGCCGCTGCCTGTGACCACCACGCCGGATGTCAGCGAGGAGCTGACCATGACCGCGAACACCAGGGAGTCGTTGACGCCCTGAACCTTCGCCTTCTCCGCTGGCCTGTGGGCTTCGGTGAGGAGCATGGTGCCGCCGATGTAGAGGAAGTTCCAGCCCACCCCCAGCAGGGTCAGCGCCCACCAGAAGTGCATGAGCGTGACCCCGCTCATGGCGATGGCGACGCAGAGGAACATCAGGGCGGCGCCGGCGAGCAGCACGTTCAGCACCCCCACGCGCCGGATCAGGCCGCCGGTGAAGAACGACGGCGCGAACATGCCGATCACGTGCCACTGCAGCACGAACGTCGCGTCGGAGAACGGATGGCCGCAGCAGAGATCCATGGCGAGCGGCGTGACGCTCATGAGGAGGTTCATCACGCCGTAGCTCACGGCCGCCGCCAATACCGCCACCACGACGGCGGGCTGGCGCAGGATCGCCCCCAGCGGCCGACCCGTGCCATGCCGCTCCTCTGACGACTGCTCGGGGAAGGAGAGCCCGGCGGCGATGACGAACGACGCCAGCGCGAACACCGCGAGCGCGGCGTAGGAGGCGAGAAACCGGGGCTCGGCCAGGTCGCGCGTGAAGCGCCCCACGGCCGGGCCGATGAAGCCGCCGAAGATCCCCCCGGCGAGCGTCAGCGAGATGGCCCGGCTCTTCCAGTCAGGAGGCGCGGCATCGGCGGCAGCGAAGCGATAGTACTGGCCGAAGGCGTTGTAGATGCCGGACAGGAAAGTGCCGGCGAGCAGCAGGGTGAAGCTGTGCACGGCGATCGCGATCGCGCCGACGGCGCCGCCCGCCATGCCGAAGCTCGATCCGAGCAGAAAACCCGCCCGCCGACCACGGCGCTTCATGAAAAAGGACGCGGGCAGGGTGGTCATAGCCGCACCCAGCACGTAGGTCACCGCGGGCACCGTGGCCAGCCGCGGGGAGGGCGCTAGGGCATATCCCGCCAGGGCGCCCACGGCAGCCATCAACACGCCGTTGGAGAGCAGCAGCATCTGGCAGACGGCGAGCCGGGCGACCGTCCTCTTGGGGGACGTGGCGCGCACGCTCTAGCGGATCAGGCGCTCGGGGCCGGCGTGCCGAGCCAGAAGGGCGACGACTTGCCGATCCGCGCGAGGTACTCGCGGCGTTCCGCCGCGCGCATCGGGAACCAGCGCGACAGATAGTCGGCATCCAGCATGTGCTGCCGCGACTCGGTGCCGAAGAAGCTCACCAGCTAGATCTTCCCCGCCGCCTTGAGCGCCCGATACGCCTCCTTGCTCTCCAGCCACTTCCGCGTGGCTTCGGGGTCGAGGAACGGCTGCGCCTTGGTGAGAACCTTGTCCTTCCAGGAGTGGTCGGCGCTCCACTCGTAGGGCGTGACTACGGTGGTGCCGGGGACCGTCGCATTGGCGAGGAGGTCGAGCCCCAGGGTCAGGACCTCCCGCTGCATGTCGAGGTCGTACGGCTTGCCGGTGGGGTTACCCAGCGGAAAGTCGCTGAAGACGAAGCGCGGCACGCCGCAGTGCTCGACGATATCGCGCGCGCAGCCGAACACGACGGTCGGGATGCCGTTCTCTTCGAGATGCCGGGCGGCCAGACTCACGGTCTGGTGGCAGACGGGTCAGACCGCGGTGAGAACCGCCACGTCCACGCGGTCCTCCCGCATCTGCTTCAGGATCTCCGGCGCGTCGATGGTCAGTGTCTTGCGATGGCTGTACTCGGAGTAGATCATCTGGAAGCGGGGCGCCACGGCGCCGATCTTCCCCTCAGCGACGAAGCGGTGGAGGTGAGTCAGGGGGAGGTAGCTGTCCACGTCGTCGAGCGTGGTGGCGTAGCGATCGTACGCCTCCTTGCGGCTGCGCAGGTCTTCGACGGGGATGTCGGTCGGCAGCGCGTACACGAGCCGCCTGAGGTCGTCGGGTTCGGCCTCGACGCCCCGGCGCGCCATCTCGCTGGTCGTCACCACGCCCACGCGGCACTGGGAGAGCGGCTTGCCGACCGAGGCGAAGGGCGTGAACGCGATGGAGTCGAAGTGCGCCCACCCGTAGGGCTTGGCGTAGCCCTCAGCCTCGTAGTAGGCCCGTGTCCTGTCGATGTATCGGACGTGGCTTGCAGTTTCGCGGCTCATTGCCCCCTCCTCGCTGGAG
>Ga0326597_10014623_pt1 | contig 10287 bp, 8 predicted proteins | sample RVTome_12_FD_203789 | JGI IMG/M metagenome (GOLD analysis project Ga0326597, IMG submission 203789) | Soil microbial communities from uranium-contaminated site in the Upper Colorado River Basin, Wyoming, United States - RVT100D185 | ecosystem: Environmental > Terrestrial > Soil > Contaminated >...
TCCAACTGCTTTCTAAGGTTTTCAATCTTCTCCAGATCAGAATTTAACGCATCTACCTTTTTAGTTAGCCTTTCCGTTCCAGATGCAAAAAATTGAAATATAATGAAAATTATGAACACCGAAATCGCAACAACAGAAACTATAACTGCCCTCTTATCCCTCTTAGAGGTCGATACCTGTTGAATCCTATCTCGAATTCGGTTATACAAAAGCTTTAAGCTCTCGATATGATTGCCAATTTCCATTATTTAACCACCAGTGATACCTGGAACTTTATGGTATTATTTACAGAAGGATTCGTTGAGTCCCTATTAACTTTTTCGAACTTTCCTGATTCAGCAAGAGCCTTCTCTATATTTGCGACTTCCTGATAAGAATCACAGCTTCCAATTATCCTAACTGTTTTATCATTCTCGAAGTCTATTTCGTCTACCGTTAAATTAATACCACTGGGTATGCTCAAAGAAACATCCTTCAAAACCTCCAGTGGAGGGGTTTTTCCGACAACACCCTGCACCAACTCGAGCTTCCCGTTTATTTTGTTGAATTCGGACTCCAAAAATTCAACGGGCTTAGGAATAACTTTTATATCTGGAAACGCTTCTTTAACGTTTGCTTCAATTTCTTTTTCAATTCTATCGACCCTATCCTTGAGCTCAAAATAACTTGAGCCATGACGATAGAGCAAAAGAATTAGTATAATCGCCAGTAATACAGATGGCATGATAAACTTCTTTTTAAGTTCCTCATCACTGCCAGTGTACTGGTATTCTCCCTTCCTGAAATTTAGACCACTCCTCTTAAGTGCACTGCCGTAGAGTGCGAGTGCGAATGATTGGACAAGCGTAGGTGAAGATAAACCTAACTCAGGAATAAATATCTGTCTAACCTCTTTATCGAGCATACCCTTTAAGTAATCTGAAATCCCCGGCATTAGGGACATTCCCCCAGACAGCAGCACAGTTTTAATATCTTCCTTTAACTCCATCTCAAAAAACTTAATCGTCTTTTTTATCTCTCCAAGCACAGTATTCAAAGATTCTTGAACAATATTAGCATAATCCCCCACTAGACCTTCACGTTTTATGGACTCAGCATCATCATATGTCGCTCCAAGGATCTTGGATATGCTTTCCGTCACAAGATCCCCTGCTTTTGACGTTGATCTAGCACGTCTAATTCCCCCGCCGTCAAAAACAGAAAAATCAATTCGTGTGGCACCGATGTCAATAATAATAAGCGGCCTCTCCTTAGGCATATAACTTTCCAGTGCAGCCATTGCAACTGGACCATATGTTACAATCTTTGGATCTATTCCTTCTACCCTACACATATCAAGAAGGTCTTTCATATGATCTTTTTCAAACATACACACCAATGCTTCTGCGTTGTTCCCCCTCTTGACGAGGTGATAGCCATGAACCTTATCATCTGGATCAAAAGTGGAGACATTTTCTAATTCGAATCCGTAGACTTGATCTATCTTTTTAGGTTCGACAAATGGGAATTGAATTACCTTAATCGAGATAGGCTCAAAGGGAATGGCAGTAGCTACTTCATTCGTTGGTAATGAATTTTCAGAAAAAGCACTTCTCAAGTTATGTATATTGTTCTGATTAAAGAATTCAGATTTAAGAGTTAGGGATTGAACTACCTCGAGATCCCTGAAGCCTCTCCTTATCAGAATAACTTTGGTAGTGTCTCTTCCTATATCTAGACCTATGAATTTCCCGTACATCGCTTAAGTAAATTACTTAATCTTTCACATTAAATCTAGGGCAAGTAACTTAAAAAGTCAAACTGAGAATCTAATTTATAGTTCGCATTAATGTCAAGACCTGCACTTTTATAGCACTGGATTTGAGAAGTACACGCGTGCATTCATTCAATGTAGAGCCAGTCGTGAATACATCATCCAATATTAAAATCGATTTCCTACTTACCCTGCCAGTATCCTCTACGATGAATGCACCCCTCACGTTTCTCCTCCTTTCAGTTTCATTACCCATTTCATACTGAGGCTTGGTATCCTTTACCTTCTTCAACACGAACGGGTTAAAAGGAACTTTTATACCCTTAGCTAAATCTTTTGCCATGACAATAGACTGGTTAAATTCTCTAGTTCTTAGTTTGCTTATATGAAGTGGGACTGTGACTATCAAATCTATGTCATCTAGGTCTTTTGGATAATGTTCTAGCAAAATCCTTGAGAGCACTCTTCCGAGACTTAACTTCCCATGGTATTTAAATTTGTGGAGAATCTCCCTTAGCCAACCTTCATACAACGCTACCGAACGAGCCCTGCGAAAATGATAACTCCCTGTGAGACACTTTCCGCAAAGATGTTCATCATAACGAATATCCTTTATTGAATTATCTAATCCAAATGGAAGACCGCACCTTGAGCATATTTTTCTCCCGCCGATTAACCTAATATTCGATAAGCAAAAGTCGCATATTATATTTTCTCTCGACGGGGAATTACAAGAGTAGCAGATTCGTGGAAATATTAGGTCTAATATCATTCTATGAGAGTGCCTTCTTTACTACTATATTATACTCTCATTGGCATGACAACGGACAGGTAATGTTCGTCGCCCATAGGTTTTATTACTGCCGGACTAAGTTCGTCGCTTAACCCGAATTCAACCTTTTCCTCCGATATGACTTCGAGAATGTCCATCAGGTATCTTGCGTTAAATCCGAGCTCAATCTCTTCACCTGAATAGTCAACAGATATTACCTCTTTTGCTTCTCCAACCTCCGGGGAGACAGAAAGCAATGTCATTTCATTCTTGTTAATGCTTAGCTTAACACTCTTTGTCTTTTCAGAGGATAGTATAGATACCCTCCTAAGAGCGTTCAAAAGCTCCTCTCGCCCTAATTCAAAATTTGTCTTTGTGGACTTGGGAATCACCTGGTTATAATCGGGAAAATCTGCGTCGACAAGCCTCACGATCAGACTTATACCGTCACCCATAGCTACAAAAAAGTTTTTTTCACACCCAATCTTAACCACTTCTCCGAGCTTAAGCACTTTTCTAAACTCGGATACTCCCTTTTTGGGGACCACCACATTTTTCTGAAGCTTTATCTCCGTGCTCAAGTCACTTTCTACGATAGAAAGCCTATGACCGTCGGTAGCAGCTAGTTTAAGATTGCTTTCACCATTTTTCTCAAAGTAAATTCCCGCCAGGTTACGTCTCAGGTCATCAGGCGACACTGCGAAAATTGTCTTTGAAATCATGTCCTCAATCTTAGAACTTTGTGCTGAGAAAAGATGATCAGACGAAAATTGAGGAATCACGGGAAAATCATCGCTTGGAAGACCCGCAATTTTAAACGTCGTCGACGGAGATCTAAGCTCGACCCAATGATTCCCAATCTCTTCGATTTCGATCACTCCCGACGGCAGTTCATGCACGATCTCGTACAACTTTCTGGCCGGAAGTGATAAACTACCCACTTTGGACACCTCTGCATCACAATGAGCGATCATTGTTGTTTCAAGATCCGTGACGGTTAGCTCCAAAGCCTCTTTTGAAGCATTAATAAGCACATGTGAAAGTACCGGCATGGTTGCGCGCCGTTCAGCAATTCCTTGAATTAGTGCAAGCTTCTCCGAGAGTTTCGATATATCAACCTTCAGTTTCATTATTATTACTCCTAGTAAGATTTATTTAATATAATAAGTTAACGTAGTAGTAATAGTAGGGCATGTTAAATTGTGGATAAGTAACTTAACCCCCTAGCTATAAATATATTTTACTGTTGATAACCCTGTTGAGTTTATTGCTAACTTATAAACATATATCCACAATCTTTTGGACAACTTAGGTTTCCACACGTCGTCCCACAGCTCTATCAACATATTATCCACTCCTAAGCGTTTCGATCTTCCTTGATACTGCATTAATGGTATTCTTGAGAGTCAAATCTTTCCCCATCAATGACTCTATTTTCCTGACGGCATGTATCACTGTCGAATGATCTTTCCCTCCAAACTTCTCACCAATTTCGGGGAAAGATGCACCAGTATATCTTCTGGCGAAAAACATTGCAATTTGCCTTGGCATAGCAATATTTTTTTGTTTCTTGACAGATTTAAGATCTTGTATCTTGACGCCAAAATAGTTGGCTACCTCCTTTTGAATGCTCTCGATACTTAGAATTCCCCTGTCATGTTCCTTTATTATATTTTTCAATACCTCTTTTACAAGATCCATTGTAATTTCAGAATTTAAGAGCTTTGCATACGCTATAATGTTGATGAGTGTTCCTTCGAGTTCTCTGATGTTAGAAATGATGTTTTGTGATATAAATATGGCTACTTCATTAGGAAGCACTACACCTTCGGATTCAGCTTTTTTCTTAACTATTGCGACTCTGGTTTCTGTCTCGGGCGGTTGTATGTCAGTAATTAGCCCCCATTCAAATCTAGATCTAAGTCGCTCTTCGAGATAAGACATATCCTTTGGTGATTTATCACTGGTAAGTACGATCTGCTTTTTTGACTCATATAGGGTATTAAATGTATGAAAAAACTCTTCCTGTGTGCTTTCTTTTCCTGCTATGAACTGGATATCGTCAATCAGCACTACATCACAACCAAACCTATACTTGTTTCTAAACTCCTGCATTTTATTGGACTTAATGCTGTTTATTACTTCGTTCGTGAAGTGCTCCGCCGATATACAGCAAATCCTTGCCATATGTGATGTGTTTTTTAGAATATAATTACCGATCGCGTTGATCAGATGTGTTTTACCCAATCCCACACCGCCGTAAATGAAAAGTGGGTTGTAGGCTTCGGCAGGCTTGCTTGCGACGGCTGTTGAAGCAGCATGGGCAAACTGGTTGCTCGGCCCCACTATGAATTTTTCAAATGTGTACTTAGGGCTGAGAAAACCTGTATAAAGTGTGTCAATTCTGCTTGTTGGAATGTTTGAATCATCCTTCTTTTTGTCGACTGCCTTAGGAACGTCGGTTTCAGCTATGATTTGAACATCAAGTTTTTTCTCGTAGACCTCGTTTACAGTTTCAATGATGAAATCCTTATAATGTGTGATTATCCAGTCTCTTTCGAAGTCACTATTTGCCTTTAACGTTATGGTTGTCTGTGTTTCGGATATAAGTTTGAGTGGGGCAAACCAAAAAAATACCTGGGGATTAGATTTCTTGCGGATTCTTTCAAGTACATCTTGCCATGAAAATTTATCTATTTCCTCAGAGTTATCCAACGCTGTGTCTTGTGTTTGTGATTCCATGGCCTGGGATTCGGAAGCGTTTAAGGGTAATTCTATTCCACCGTGAGTAATATCATCATCTTGATAATTTATGAGAGATTTGAGGTTTCGCCCGAGGGTTTTAGCTTTTGCCAATATTCATCCTCCATGGCGGTGGGAAGACCGCCCTAAATTTCAACAAAAAGGCCACTCTAAACTGCAAAAATTTTAAGTTTTACCCCACCAAAGATAGTGTGAAGGTTATGCTAACAGAAACCCGAAATATTTGTCAAGGTTTTTTTAAAAATGTAATGATGCAAGTTAGTTACGAAGTCACTTTTTTAAAAATGGAGTTCTTTTTTTTTCTCTTCTGGGAGGACCTATGTAGGTGAAAGTCACCTAAGTCACAGGCTTCATTGAAGAAAAGCATGATGAGATTTTTTGTAAAAAAATAAAAGAGTGTGAAGGATCAATATCTAAAGCAAAATTTTCACTTTTTTGACCTTAAAAGCCTTATCCTTAACACCTCACAATATCGTCTAGGGATCAACTGGGCAAATCCAGTACACAGAATTTAGCGACTGTGAATCATCTTCTTTTTCTCTTGGGACTCATAGCTACTCCAATTCATGAGATGCAAATTAAGGGCAGGCCACTGAAGGGTTTTTCATTGAGATCAACTTCCTTCTAAGCAAGGCTTAGGATTTATTTATGACCTTTCAATTAGGTAAAGTAAATCAAATGAAAAAAACTTTCCTTTTAGGTTTTGAGTTGCTTTTACGTCCCACTAACCATAGATTGTTCACTTAAGGTAGGGGATAATCAAGAATCCTATGGAAGCAGGTAGCCAGAATGAGATGACACGGTAGGTAAGAATAACTGTAACACTTATGGGGTCTGGCACTCCAAGGCTGTCATACATAGCTGCCATTGAGCCTTCTACAATACCTACACCTCCAGGCAAGAAGGTTACTTTGCCTAAAAGTTGAGGCAACCCATAACCAAGTAATAATATGCCTGGCCCAACTGCATGACCGGCTGCGACAAAAAGGAAATAAAGTGTCAACATATCGAATGCGATGTTGAGAAATGCACCCAGAGAGGGACCTTGCCAACCGCCGACTCTTAAGACTTCGTATGCGCTAAATAGTTGTTTCATTGTGCGATTGATCCTCGAAGAATCAAATGGTCTGTGTCGAAAAGACGCCCAGGAATTAGCGATCCATGTAACAAGCTTTGTTATTCGCAGGCGATTATGTATGCCCCATAGCAATAACCCGATTATCAGACAAAATATCATCAATATTATACTAAAGCTAAGAGCAAGCCATGTCGAAAGCCTATGTACTATTAATAGGTAGAGCAGGCCAACAAATGAAACAAGTATCAAAGCAACATTGTTAAACATGGTCGGGAGCCATCCAGCCAAGATAGCACCCTCGGCACTGACACCATGACTGTGTACCCATCGATAAGTTGCTGCTGCGTTGCCTATTAACCCGCCAGCTACCAATCCAATGCTTGATGCGGCAGTAGCGATTAGTGTGCTAGATGAAATAGACATATGTTGACCTGCAACGGCAATTATTGATTTCAGGAGATATCCATTGCCTATGTAACTTAGGATTTGGGCTACAAGTGCTATTGCAACAGCCCACAATATAATATGTTTAACTACTTGGAACATTCTTTCGAGTGTTGTGAGTTGAGGTAGCATAAGATGTACAGCGAGCCCTAGTAAGAGGAGTGGTACGAGGTATCGCCACACGCGGACTGTCAATTCTGGCATTGAGAGAGATTTGGATAAGTCCTTTATTTTATTGTCTTTAATCTTTTATCCTCTTATAAAAAACCTTCTTTGCTATTTCCGCAGCAAAAATATACAACCCCACGATTAAACCCAAGACGAATAGAAATGATGGTGGCAGCGGCCGAAAATTAAAGATCCTTGCAAGTTGTGTATATGGCAAAATAAGTGTCGCAACAATTATCAAAAGGGTTACCAGAAAGAGATATTTACTGGGTTTACTCTTGAAAAATGGCTTGCGAGTGCGTACAACAAGTACAATCAGAGAAGCGGATATTACAGACTCTTGGAACCAGCCGGTCCTGAATTGATCTATGGAAGCGTTTAGGATTATGAGAAGCACTCCAAACGTTAAAAAATCGAATACTGAGCTTACAATTCCGAAGGTTGCCATAAAGTTTCTGATGAAGTTAATATTCCAGCGCCTTGGCTGATCAACCATTTCAGGGTCTACCATGTCCGTAGCTATAGTCATCTCCGGAAAATCTGTCATTAAATTTGTGAGAAGTATCTGCTTTGGAAGAAGTGGTAAAAAGGGTAGAAACAGAGATGCACCGGCCATACTGAACATGTTTCCAAAATTGGCACTCGTTGCCATGAAGACATACTTAAGTGTGTTCGCAAAAGTTGTTCTTCCCTCTCGAACTCCTTGTATCAGAACCCCTAAGTCCATGTCGAGCAACACTATATCAGCCGTTTCTTTAGCTACGTCAACGGCACTATCAACGGAAATACCAACGTCGGCTACATGAAGCGCCGAGGCATCGTTGATGCCATCCCCCATGTAACCGACTACGTTTCCAGCCTTTCTCAAAGCCAAAATGATCCGCTCTTTCTGATTCGGCTCGACCTCAGCGAATATGTCAACTGCATTTGCCGTTTTTAGAAGTGCTTCATCACTCATAGACCTCAGTTCAGAGCCAGTTATAGTTTGTGGGTTCGATAATCCTACTTGCTTACTCAGGCTTGCTGCGACCAGATGATTGTCCCCGGTTATTATCTTAAGCGAGACTCCTAGGTAGCGCAGTTGATTTATTGTCTCAATAGCTCCAGGCTTTGGAGGATCAAACAGAACAATAAAACCACAAAATGTCATGTCAATCTCGTCATCCTTGTTTATGCTTGTATTGGAACCCAAATTACGGTATGCGATGCCAAGGGTGCGAAATCCCTTGATACTCAATTCATCGAATCGTTCAAGTATCATTTCTCTAAACGTTTCTAAATCAGCGATTGTTCCATCGGATTTCTCTACATAAGAGCATGCCGATAGCACGTTCTTGAGGGCGCCCTTCGTCACCATAAGATTTAAGTTACCTTTAGAGAATGATATGCTCAGACGCTTTCTAGTAAAATCATAGGGCACTTCATCAAGCTTTTTGCAACCGGAGACATCAAACTGACAATGGTTGCGAATCGCTGCATCGATTGGGTTTGCAAAGCCGGTTTCGTACAATGCATTTACATATGCATAAAAGAGAACCTTTTCATTTTCATTACCCTCCGCATCAAGCGCGGAATGTAATTTGACAATCCCGCTGGTAAGGGTGCCGGTCTTATCGGAGCAGAGGACATTCATGCTGCCAAAGTTTTCAATCGAAGAAAGACGTTTTACAATCACCTTCTCTAAGGCCATTCGTTTTGCTCCATGGGCAAGGTTGATGCTAATGATCGCTGGTAGTAGTTGAGGGGTTAGTCCTACCGCAAGCGCAAGGGAAAATAGAAAAGACTCTATAACTGGACGTGCAAAATATACGTTTATTGCGAATATAGTCATTACGAGAGTAAGCGTAACTTCCATAAGAAGGTATCCAAACTGTCTTACCCCGTGCTCAAAATCTGTTTCTGGGTGTCTGAGTTTTAGTCGTTTAGATATGCGGCCGAATTCTGTCTCGGTGCCAGTGTGCACTACAAGTGCGTTAGAGGTACCACTTATTCCATTAGTTCCCATATAAAGCACATTTGTCCGACGGGCGAGAACAGTTTCTGGTGGTAATACACCAACAATTTTTTCAACTGGATAAGATTCTCCAGTCAACGTGGCCTCGTTTACAAAAAAGTCCTTAGATTCTAGGATAAGACAGTCACCGGGAATAATGTCCCCTGCTTTCAAGACCACGACGTCTCCAGGAACAATCTCCTCGGTTGAAATTTCTATTGGGTTTGAATCGCGGAGTATGGTCGATCTTATCTCCACAATGGACAGGAGATTTTTTACGGCGTTGACCGCCCCTCTTTCCTGCCAGAATCCCAGGAGACCGCTTGCAAGGATTATTATCAGTATGATGACGGCGTCTGTGGCGTCACCGAGAAAGATGGACAAAAACGATGCGAATATCAGAATCAGTATTATCGGACTCTTGAATTGTGAAATAAGAAGAGAGATTGCGTCTGAACGTCCTTTTACTTTTAAAAGGTTCGGACCAAACTTTGTAAGACGTTCTTTAGCTTCGTCACTAGTTAAACCGGACGGAGTTGTCTTGAGTTCTTCTACTAGCTTAGTGGCAGGAACGCTCCAGAATTCATTTTTGAGTTGGTTCAACGATTATCCTATCTCCGAGATCTTACAAAAGCTCTCTAAGTTCATATATTCAAAAATATTTATACAAGATAGGAAAATCATAGGGCACTGACGTTATGTGTCCTTTACTCTGATCTTACAATCGTCGTACACCTCTTTTGGATTTATCGTCAGGGCGATTAGGATGAGAGTTGGTACAGTGACCATATCATCGATGTGTCCGATTACGGGTATGAAATCAGGAATTATGTCGAAAGGAAAAAGTGCATAACCTATAGCGAGGCCGAGGAGTATTTTGGACAATTTAGGTGTACGAATGTCATTCAGCAATAATTTATATACTTTAATTTCGAACTTTAAATTTCTGGCAGTAAATTTAAATCTTTGAAACATGTAATCAGTCTTAGACTTGAGATTGACGGCCAATCCTTTCAGATATGCCCTCCCGAAATACTATAAATCAAAACTGTTAGCACTATCAAAGTAACGACGACGTAAATGCTATCGCGTTGTAGAGCAAATGCAAAGACAGAAAATATAACACGCACCACGGGGGTGGCGATCAAAAGGAGGAGTCCAATTTGAATAATTCCGACGCCGTCCAAAACCAGAAGTTCTTTCAGAATCCCTGATATGGTACGTAAACTCTTGGGCTCGCCTTTGAATACATGATACTCGGGTGAATTACTTCCATTTTGAATTAAGTACAATATCCCCCCAATAAAGACTATCAC
>Ga0326597_10014624_pt1 | contig 10287 bp, 7 predicted proteins | sample RVTome_12_FD_203789 | JGI IMG/M metagenome (GOLD analysis project Ga0326597, IMG submission 203789) | Soil microbial communities from uranium-contaminated site in the Upper Colorado River Basin, Wyoming, United States - RVT100D185 | ecosystem: Environmental > Terrestrial > Soil > Contaminated >...
TTGTCCGTGTCGCCCCGGTCGCTCCGATCGCCCCGGTCGTTCCGGTCGCTCCGGATCTGGCTGGCTTCCTCGCGAGCGGCTCGAACCCCGCGGCCGAGCATCGCCCCGATCTGGGGGATCGTCCTGGGGCCCCGCCAGACGATGACGACGATGAGGACGACGATCAGGATCGCGAGGAGGTCCATGGTGTGATGGTACTCCGCCGCGCCGGCGACCCGACGACCGCGTCGCGCCGAAGCCCGTGACCGCGCAGGCGTCGGCCATCGGCGCGTATCTTGCCCGAGGTGACCGCCTCGAACGTCGGGCCCGCGCGGGGACACCCGTGAACGCCCACCGCCCATCGCGCCCCGATCGCCCCGATCGCCCCGATCGCCCGATCCTCGTGTTCGGTCCCTGGTCGGGCCGCTACGACTTCGGACCCGGCCATCCGCTCACGCCGCGCCGGTTCGGCCCGGGCATCGATCTCATCCGGACGATGACCGACCTCGCCGGCGGTGGCCGGATCCGCAAGCTCGCCCCCGAACCCGCGTCGAACGACGAGCTCTGCTGGGTCCATGACGCCCGCTACGTCGAGGTCGTCCGGCGCTTCTCCGAGCAGCCGTTCGCCGGCTGGGAGGCCGGCATCGGGCCGGGCGACACGCCGGCCTTCGCCGGCATGCACGAGGCCTCCGCGGCCGTCGCCGGCGGCTCGATCCGGGCGATGGAGGCGATCGTCGGCGGCGAGGCCGCCCACGCCATGCACCCGGGCGGCGGACTCCACCATGCGATGCCGGATCGAGCATCGGGCTTCTGCGTCTACGACGATCCCGCGTTGGCGATCGCGCGAGCCAGGCAGGCCGGCCTGCGAGTGCTCTACGTCGATCTCGACGTCCACCACGGCGACGGCGTCCAGGCGATCCACGCCGACGATGCCGGCGTCCTGACCCTGTCGATCCATCAGTCCGGGCAGACGCTCTTCCCGGGGACGGGATCCGTGGCCGAGCTCGGGGAGGGGACGGCCGCGGGGACGTCGCTCAACCTGCCGATGGACCCCGGGACCGGCGAGCGTGGCTGGCTCGCCGCCCTTCGGGCCGTCCTGCCCGAGGTCGCGGCCACGTTCCGGCCCGATGTCGTCGTGTCCCAGCACGGCGCCGACGCCCACGCCTGGGACCCGCTGGCGAACCTGCGGCTGACGACGACGGCAATGGGCGCGGCCGCCCGCCTCGTCCATTCGATCGCCCACCGCTGGGCGGGCGGCCGTTGGCTCGCCACGGGCGGCGGCGGGTACGACGCCTATCGGGTTGTGCCGCGGAGCTGGTCCCTCGTGTGGCTCGCGGCCTCGCACCTGGAGCCGCCGTCGGCCGTGCCCGCGGCCTGGCGAGAGCGCTGGTCGGGCGAGGCCGAGCAGTACGGCCAGGCGCCCCTGCCGGAGTGGCTCGACGACGAGCCGAACGCCGGCTTGCGTCTCGACGGGACCCAGGAGGCCGCGGACCGGGGGGCGGTCGAGACTGCCGGGCTGCTGCGCGAGCTCGCGGTGCCGGCGCTCGTCCGGGCCGCGGGCGACCTCGGCTGGTGGCGAGCCCTCGCCGACCTTGGCGCGGCCGCGCAGCCGGAGACAGCGGGCAAGCCGCCGGCTGAGGGGGCACCGGATGCGCAAAAGGCGAGCCCGGCCGGGAGCGCAGGCCCGAGCTCGGCCGCGAGCGCCACCCCGAGCGCGGCCACGCCCGGCGACCACCCCGAGATCCTCGATGACGTCGACGCGGCGACGTGGCTGCGCCTCGACATGGCGGACCGGGTCATGGCGCCAGGGGATCAGGCGGCCGGGCACACGCTCGTCCTCGCCGCCCTTCAGAGCCCGCACCGGGTCCGGGTGACGGCTGCCTCGGTCGCCGGACGGGTGGTCGGCGCGGTCATCTCGGCCGCGCCGGAGGGTCGGCGGCTCCTTCTCGCCGTGGGCGTCGCGCCGACCCATCGCAGACGGGGCCTGGGCCGGGAGCTCCTCGGCCGCCACGTCCGGCTCGCGGACGCGTCCGCCGGGCCCTGGGACGCCGCGGTCACCGTGGCCGAGCGCGATCCGTTCGAACCGCTGGCCCGGTCGACCCGGGCGGCGATCGCCCGCGGGCTGCTCGAAGGTGCCGGCTTCCGCGTCGAGCGCGCGGCGGGCCCCGTCGGGGCGGCCGATCCGGAGGCCCTCGTCGCCCGGCGCGGCTGACGCGGTACCACGACCGTCGGACACCAAACGACCCGGGCGGGGGGACCCGGGTCGTTCGGTGCGGGGATGGGCTCGGGACGGGGGAGGTGGGGATCGCGCCTCGAGCCCGGGGTAATCAGGTCATGGACTGGGACGGCGGACGGGTGGAGATCGGTGCCCGCCACGGCGTCCCGAGCATCGGCAGGAGGTAGCGATCGACGCCGTAGTAGCCCGCGACCCTCCAGGCCAGGATGAGACCGATGGCGAAGGTGAACAGCACCGGGTTGGCGGACGCCGAGCCGGCGAGCAGGACCGACATGTTCATGAGCGCCCCGAAGAAGGCCGCGACGCCCGTCAGGAGGCCGATGAGCAGCCCGATCCCCACGGCGATCTCACCGAACGTGATTACCCACGCGAACCACGTCTCGGCGTTGTTGTCGAGAAGGAGGTTGATGAAGTCGCGGTACCACTCGAACGAGATCGGGGGCCGACCCTCCTCGGGGATCGATGCCGCCCCCTCCCAGTAGCCGCGCAGGGCCGCTCCGCCACCGAGCCATACATTGTCCGCGTTGAGGGCCTTGCCCAAGCCTGATTCGAGCCACGAGAAGCCAAGAAAGATGCGGATCGGCAGCCAGAACAGGCCGGCCCGGGTGTTGCCGAAGAGGAAGCGGGTGAAGGCCGGGCCCTCGACCTCGACCACGTCGGCGTCGGCCGTGTGGCGGTCGCCGAAGAGGAGGGCGACGACGAAGATCGCCAGGATCCAGAAGGCGACCGTGACGATGCTTCGCAGGCTGTCGCCGCCGAGTGTTTCGGGACGGATCTCTTCGACCGGGACCTCCATCCACAGGACGAGGAACGCTGCCAGAAGGGCCAGGGGCGTGGCCCATCTCCTGAGGCTCGACATGCTTTCCGTTTCCCTTTCTCAAGCGACCAGCCGGGACGGCGACACTGTTGCCTGCGCTTCACTGCTGCCTGCGCTTCGGGGCGGGCTGGTCCGTTTCGCTCAAACCTTCGCAAACCTGTCTATTCGTGCATTCTGCCTGACGGCACGTCCTGCCGTACCGATCGGACGGGCCCCTCGTGACCATCGGCCCCTCCGGTACATGCCGTCCGGCCCCACCCTGGCCCCGGGTCTACCGTGTCGCGCTCGTTCGTCGCCCGTCGAGCAGAACCCTGCCAGATTCCACGGTGGGCGACGGTAGGCGGGTTCCAGCCCGGCCGTCGATCCGTGCGCCGCGCTCCGTGCGCCGATTTCGTGCTCGTGATCCAGTCACTCGGGGCAGGCGGACACGCCTGGTCGGCCTCGAAGCTTGGCGAGCGTCGCCGGGGACGGAATCTGGCAGGAACCGGAGCGCCCGTATTGGGCGGTCCGGATCGGACAACCAGCCACGGATGGAACGACCGTCATCCGGGAACGCCGCGCGGATCAGGTCGCGATGGGCACCCACGACCCGCCGGTTGGTTCGGCCCTCGGCCACGACGACCCACGAGCCGACCAGCCCCGGCTCCCAGCCCAGCGATCGTCCGATCTGGCCGGCAAGCCGGGCGCGCCGATCGGCGGTCGCAAGGAGCCCACCGAGATCGACGAGCTCGGTCTTGATCTCCACGATCAGCAAGGTCCGGGTTGCCGGGTGGAAGGCGACGAGATCGATGACGCCGCGGTCTCCATGGTTGTTGAACGAGACCCTCGGGCTGGACGAGCCAGCCGGCTCCGAGCAAGCGCCGGGCCACGGCGTTGGCCATGGCCGAGTGGCGACTCGACAGCAGCCACCCGAGGGCGGTGTCCTCCATCGACACATGATGGCCGGGGTCGATCACCTGGCGATTGGCCAGGCGCCGACGATATCGAACATCTGGTCGAAATGGCCGCCGCGCGCTACACTGCTCGGCCCGTGACGACAGCGTCCGCGCCCGTGCCGGCAGCCGACTCGCTCGCACCGTTCTCCGCCCCGGTGCGGGCGTGGTTCGAGGGCGCGTTCGAGGCGCCGACGCCGGCCCAGACAGGCGGTTGGGCGTCCATCGCCGCGGGCCGGCACACGCTGATCCACGCCCCGACCGGCTCGGGCAAGACGCTCGCCGCGTTCCTTTGGTGCCTCGACCGCCTGGCGCGCGACCCGACGCCGCCACCATCGCGCGGCAACCCCGGCAGCGTCCGCGTCCTGTACATCTCGCCGCTCAAGGCCCTGACCTACGACGTCGAGCGGAACCTCCGGGCCCCGCTCCACGGCATCTCGCTCGCGGCCCAGCGCCTCGGCGCGGAGCCGCCCCGGATCTCGATCGCGTCGCGGACCGGCGACACGCCCCAGGAGGCCCGTCGGAAGCTCGCGAAGACGCCCCCTGACATCCTTGTCACCACCCCGGAGAGCCTGTACCTGCTCCTGACCTCGGACGCCCGGGAGATGCTCCGCGGCGTCGAGGCCGTCATCGTCGACGAGGTCCACGCGGTCGCCGGTACGAAGCGCGGAGCGCATCTCGCCCTGTCCCTCGAACGGCTGGAGCGGCTCCGGCCGACCAACGCCCCACCGCTCCAGCGAATCGGGCTGTCGGCGACGCAGCGACCGCTCGACACGATCGCCCGGTTCCTCGGCGGGATCGGACCGGGGCGCGAGGTCTCGATCGTCGACGCCGGCACCCGCAAGGCCCTCGACCTCGAGGTCGTCGTCCCGGTCGAGGACATGAGCCGGCTCGGCGAGGTGCTGCCGCTCGAGGATCAGCCGGGCGGCCCCGCCTGGCGCGACGACATGCGGACCAGCATCTGGCCGGCGATCCACCCCCGGATCCTCGAGCTGATCCGTTCCCATCGCAGCACGATCGTCTTCACCAACAGCCGGCGCCTCGCGGAGCGTCTGGCCCACCGCCTCAACGACCTCGCCGGCGAGGAGCTCGTCCGGGCCCACCACGGCAGCATCGCCCGCGAGCAGCGCCTCGAGATCGAGGAGGCGCTCAAGGACGGCCGGTTGCCCGCCCTCGTCGCCACGAGCAGCCTGGAGCTCGGGATCGACATGGGCGCGGTCGACCTCGTCGTCCTCGTCGAATCCCCGACGAGCGTCGCCTCGGGCCTCCAGCGGGTCGGCCGCGCCGGCCACCAGGTCGGCGAGCCGTCGAAGGGCGTCCTCTTCCCGAAGTTCCGGGGCGACCTCCTCGAGGCGGCGGTCGTCGTCGGGCGGATGCACGAGGGCGCGATCGAGACGACGGTCATGCCCCGGAACCCGCTCGACGTCCTCGCCCAGCAGCTCGTGGCGATGACCGTCATGGATCGCTGGACCGTCGCCGAGCTGCTCGGGGTCGTGACCCGGGCGGCGCCCTTCGAGACGCTCTCACGCGAGGCGCTCGAGGGCGTCCTCGGCATGCTCGCCGGAGCGTACCCATCGGACGAGTTCGCCGAGCTCAAGGCGCGGGTCGTCTGGGACCGGGTCACCGATGTCGTCGAGGGACGGCGGGATGCCCGGGTCGTGGCGGTCACCTCGGGCGGGACGATCCCCGACCGGGGACTGTTCGGTGTCTTCCTGACGGGCGAGGCCGGGACCCCGGGCCGCCGCGTCGGCGAGCTCGACGAGGAGATGGTCTACGAGCTCCGGGCCGGGATGCACGGCGACGTCGTCGTCCTCGGGGCCAGCTCGTGGCGGGTCCTCGACATCACCCCGGACCGGGTCATCGTCGAGCCGGCGCCGGGGGTGCCCGGCAAGGTGCCGTTCTGGAAGGGCGATGCCATCGGCCGGCCGATCGAGCTGGGGCGGGCGATCGGGGGCTTCGTCCGCGAAGCCGAGGCCGACCTCGCTCGGGGCGAGAAGGGCCGGGCGGCGGCGGCCGCCCGCCTGCGAACGAGCCACGACCTCGACGAGCTCGCGACCGAGAACCTCCTCGCCTACCTCGAGGAGGAGCGCGAGGTCGCCGGCGCCCTCCCCACCGACCGGCGGATCGTCATCGAACGCTTTCGCGACCAGCTGGGCGACTGGCGACTCGTCGTCCTGACCCCGTTCGGGGGTCGGATCCACGCCCCGTGGACTCTCGCGATCGAGCATCGCCTCCGCGAGCGGCTGGGGATCGAGGCCCAGACGATCTGGTCGGACGACGGGATCGCCGTCCGGCTGCCGGAGGGCGAGGGCGACGGCAGCGCGGCGCGCCTCGCCGAGATCGAGGCGCTCCTCTTCCCGGCCGCCGACGAAGTCGAGGATCTCGTCGTCGAGACCGTCGGAGGATCCGCCCTGTTTGCGTCCCGCTTCCGCGAGAACGCCGGACGGGCGCTCCTCCTGCCCCGGCGCAGGCCCGGCACCCGGACGCCGCTCTGGCAGCAGCGCCAGCGTTCGGCCGATCTGCTGGCCGTGGCGTCGAGGTACGGCAGCTTCCCGATCCTCGTCGAGACCTACCGCGAGTGCCTGTCAGACGTCTTCGACCTCGAGGCGCTGCGGGACGTCCTGGGCGCCGTCGAGCGCCGCGAGATCACGGTCCACGCCGTCGAGACCGTGAAGGCGTCACCGTTCGCCGCGTCGCTGCTCTTCGACTACGTCGCCGCCTACATGTACGAGGGCGACACGCCGCTCGCGGAACGCCGCGCCGGCGCCCTCGCCCTCGACCGCGACCTGCTCCGCGAGCTGCTCGGCCAGGAGGAGCTCCGCGAGCTGCTCGATGCCGAGGCCCTTGCCGATCTCGAGCTCTCGCTCCAGGCCCTGGCCGACGACCGACGGGCCGGGACGATCGACCAGCTCCACGACGCGCTCCGGCGACTCGGTGACCTCTCGGCGGTCGAGGTCTGGGCCCGGGTCGAGGGCGGGGCCGATGTCGCGGGTCCCTGGCTGGCCGAGCTGCGCTCGGCACGGCGGGCGGTCGTCGCCCGCATCGGCGGGGAGGAGCGCTGGATCGCGATCGAGGACGCGGGGCGGTACCGGGACGGCGTGGGTGCGTCGCCGCCCGTCGGTATCCCGGAGGCGTTCCTCGCCCCGGTGTCCGGGGCGCTCGACGGCCTGCTGGCGCGCTGGGCCCGGACCCACGGGCCGTTCCTGGCCGTCGATCCGGCCCGCCGCTGGGGCCTGCCGGCCGGCATCGTCGAGGACACCCTGGAGCGGCTCGCCGAGCGCGGCTCGCTCGTCCTGGGCGAGTTCCGGCCCGACGGCACGGAGCGGGAATGGTGCGACCCGGAGGTCCTGCGTCTGTTGCGCCGGCGGTCGCTGGCGCGGCTCCGGCGCGAGGTCGAGCCGGTCGAGGCGGCCGCGCTCGGCCGGTTCCTGCCGGCCTGGCAGGGGGTCGCCGCGGTTGGGGAGTCGCCGGCGCCGCTGCGGGGCACGGCCGCCCTCGAGCGTCTCGCCGAGGTCGTTGACCAGCTCTCGGGCGTGGCGATCCCGGCCTCGGTCCTGGAGCGGGACGTCCTGCCCGCCCGGGTCCCGGGCTACCTGCCGCGCCTCCTCGACGAGCTCGGGGCGCTCGGCGAGGTCGCCTGGGTGGGGCGGGGGAGCCTGGGTCGCGACGACGGGCGGGTGGTGCTGTACCGGCCCGGGCGCGAGGCGCTCCGGCCCCTCGGGCTGCCCGACGGCGTCGAGCCGCCGAGTGGTGCCCGGCACGAAGCGATCCGCGCCCACCTCGCGAGCCGCGGCGCGTCCTTCTATCGGGACCTCCGTGCCGCGGCGGGCGGGGGGCTCGACCGGGAGGTCCTCGACGCGCTGTGGGACCTCGTCTGGGCCGGCGAAGTCACGAACGACACGTTCGCACCGCTGCGGGCGCTGCGCTGGAAGCGCCCGGCGCGCTCGACGGCCCGGCCGCGGGCCGGGCGCCTGACGGCCCTGGGGCCGCCGGAGGCCGCCGGCCGCTGGTCGCTCGTCGGCGGCGCGCGGCCTGGCGGCAGCTCCACGGAGCGCCTGCACGCCACCGCGCTGGCATTGCTCGACCGCCACGGCGTCCTCGTCCGCGAAGCGGTCCTGGCCGAGGGCATCGATGGCGGGTTCGCCGCCATCTATCCGGTGCTCCGGGCGCTCGAAGATGCTGGGCGGATCCGGCGCGGGTACTTCATCGAAGGGCTGGGCGCGGCCCAGTTCGCGCTCGCCGGCGCGATCGACCGCCTGCGGGCGGTCCGCGATCCCGCGACGGCGCGGGGCGATGCGCCGGCGGTCCACGCCTTCGCGGCCGCGGACCCGGCGAACCCGTACGGCGCGGCGATCCCCTGGCCACGCCGGGGCGACGACGATCGGCGGCCCCTGCCGCGGGCGGCCGGCGCCTCGGTGGTCCTCGTGGACGGCGTGGCCGCGCTCTACGTGGAGCGCGGCGGCAGGACCCTCCAGACGCTGCCGGCGTTCGACGACCCCGACATCGCGGCAGTGGCCGTCCCCGCCCTCCGCCGGCTCATCGGCGAGGGCCGCGACCGCGAGCTTGTCGTCACGCGGGTCGACGCGCTGCCGGTCGGCCAGTCGCCCCACCGCGACGCGCTCGTTGCGGGTGGCTTCGTTGCCGGCTACCGCGGCCTCGTCCTTCGGGACCGCTGAGCCACCGGCGCCGGACGACCCGCCGATGCCCGAGGGCGACACGCTGGCACGGATCGCCGCGGGCCTTCGCCCGCACGTCGCTGGACGGTCGGTCACGGCGGCGCGGGCGCGCGTGCCCGGGCCGCGCGTGGAGCGGATCGTGGGATCGACGATCACCGAGGTCCTCGCAGCCGGCAAGAACCTCCTGATCCGGTTCGACAACGGCCTCGAGCTCCGGACCCATCTCCGGATGCGCGGGACGTGGCACCGCTACCGCCCCGGCGAGCCGTGGCGCCGGGCACCCAGCCGAGCGGTCCTGGTCATCGAGGTTCCGGGTGCCGTCGCCGTCTGCTTCGACGCGCCGGTCGTCGAGCTGTTCGAGACGCGGGCCGAGGCACTCCACCCCTCCCTCGGGCGGCTCGGGCCGGACCTGCTCGACCCGGCGTTCGACGCCGCCGAGGCGCGGCGGCGGCTGCGCGACCCGTCGCGGGCCGCGATGGAGATCGGACCCGCCCTCGTCGACCAGCGGGCCCTCGCCGGCATCGGCAACGTCGTGAAGAACGAGACCCTGTTCATCGAGCGGGTCGATCCCTTCGCCCGCGTCGCCGACCTCGACGACGCGACGCTCGACCGGCTCGTGGCGACCGCCCGCCGGATCCTCCTCGAGAGCTCCGTCCGGTCGCGCGGCCCGGAGCGGGTGACGACCCTCGACCCGGTCACGCGCCGGCCGCTGGCGCCCGGCCCGCTGTGGGTCTACCGCAGGGCCGGCCGCCCCTGCCGCAGCTGCGGGACGCTCATCCGGTCCGCCCGACAGGGCACCGAGGTGCCGAGGACCACGTACTGGTGCCCGGCCTGCCAGAATCCCGGCCGATGACGACGATCGATCTCGACTGTCGACCGACAGCGAAGGGCTGGACCTGCTCGGTGCGTCTTGGTGAGCCGGGCGCCGGCCCGACTCGCCACGAGGTCACCGTGGCACGGGCCGACCTCGAGCGCCTCGTGCCGGGCGCGACCGACCCGACCGACCTCGTCCGCCGATCGTTCGAGTTTCTTCTCCAGCGGGAGCCGTCGACGTCGATCTTGGGGAGCTTCGATCTCTTGGCGATCGGTCACTACTTTCCGGAGTACGAGGCGACGATCCGGGGCTGAACCCCGGGCCCCGGGTGCGCGCTCAGGGTCGCCGGTTGCAGCCCATGTAGGCGAAGGCGACGAGGCCGAGCGTCACCGCCACGACGCCGAACTGCACCACCGCGAGGACGACCGCGACCGCAAGGCCACGCCACCGATGACCAGACCGAACGAGCCCGGACGCGGCGAGCGCAACGACCGTCCATCCGCCGCCGACGAGGGTGCCGATGATCGCCGCCAGTGCCAGGACGGCCGCGCGATCCGCGAACTGGGGCAGCCGGCGCCACAGGAGCGCCGCGAGCCAGGGGGACGCGAACCAGAGGGGCATCACCGTGGCCCACCCAAGGGTCGCGCGATCGAAGGGACCGATCGTAACGGCCCGGCCCATCTTCTACCCGGCCGCAACCACCGAATCTTGCCGCGGGACTGCCCGCGTATGATCGGCCGCGATGTGCGAGCAGTTCATCGCCCGGGCCGCGGAGCCGTTCCGGCTCGACGAGCTGTGGGAGTTCGCCGAACGGCTCGAGCGCTTCGGGATCG
>Ga0326597_10014625_pt1 | contig 10287 bp, 8 predicted proteins | sample RVTome_12_FD_203789 | JGI IMG/M metagenome (GOLD analysis project Ga0326597, IMG submission 203789) | Soil microbial communities from uranium-contaminated site in the Upper Colorado River Basin, Wyoming, United States - RVT100D185 | ecosystem: Environmental > Terrestrial > Soil > Contaminated >...
TGCCCTCTCCACTATCTCGTTGTCGGCGCAGCGCAGCCCCAAGTGCGGAGCGCTGCACGTGCGAAGGCCGGCTCGCCGCCCCGGTTTGAGCCCGGTCGACTCGCCGACCCGTGTTTGACCCCCCTTCTCAGGCGTGAGGCCCGGCTTGGGTCGCAGCCGGACCAGCCCTTCATCGAGAAGGGGCTAGAAGACCGAAGTCACGGCCGCGGAGTATAGGTGAGCGCGGCGAGTCACGGCAAAGTTGGTGGGGGAGAGGAGAAGAGGGTTCGCCAAACCGGAAACCAGGACGCCGCCCGCTAAAATTGGGTGATGAGGGCCCGCCAATCCGCGGCCGCCATCGGACTGATTTCTGCGATCGTGGGATCGTGCGCAGGTTCGCCCAATTCCGGGACCGAAACGACCGGCACGGCCCATCCGGAAACATCGTCCACGTCGACCACTGGGGCGCCCACGTCGACGACGACCACGACACTTTCTTTCTCCCAGTACCCGCCGTTGGAGGTCGAGGCTCCCGGCGGCCGATGGCGCACCACCCAGCTGTCGATCGATACCTCGGTCGTTGGCTTCGTCGACCTGGGTGGCGAGGGGTACATGATCCTGCGACATCCCCATCATCGGGTGAGCGCATACCGGCTCGTGGACGACGTCTGGGAGGCTGTGCGTGACGACCCGGTCGCCCCCCCCGATCTGAGACGCGTTCGCTGGGGACCGATCGAGTCCGACGGCGAGCGCATCCTGTTGGTCGCCAATGGGCGTGAGCGGGGCGACCCGGGCGGTCCCCAGCGCCGAGTGGCCGTCGTCGCTTCCACGACGGACGGCGATCGGTACTCGACGGTCACCGTGCCCGACGCCAAGTTCACCGACATCGCCACCGACGGGGAGACATGGTTCGCAATCGGGTCGAGTCGCAAAGCCGGAGGAGAGAGCACCGGAGCGATCTGGTCATCGACGGACGGAGAGACCTGGAGAGCTGTCTTCACTTCGGGTCAAACGGATGTCGAGTGGATGTTCAACTCGATCGCCGTCGGGGGCGGGCGCGTCGTCGCCAGCGGGGAATTCGGGCAAACGCAGTTGTTCCGGTCCTCAATGCTGCTTTCGTCGGAGATCGGCGGCACCTGGAAGCTGATCCCGTTCGGAGAAGACCAGCGATTGACCCGGGCCCTCTACGCCGAGGACCACTTCGAGGTGCACACGAGCCTGGGCACAGGGTATCGATCGACCGACGGTGTGGCCTGGGAGCCATTCGTCGACGAAGCCGCACCCCCGGAAGCAGCCGACGTCTGGGGTGACCAGTTCCAAGTCCTGAACTTCCCGTTGCATGCGGCGGATCTGCGTAACGAGGGTGACGTACTCATCAAGTCCGGGGAATCGATGCACCGCACCGACTGGCTGCACTGCTACGACGACCCGACCAGCTGTCGGCGTGCCTTCGCCGCCGTCTGGTTGCGCACCGACGGGGAATGGTCGCGGGTGGAGCTTCCGATTCCGGGACCGATCCAGTCGGCCGACATGAGCGGCGGGACGAGGGTGTGGGGAGCCGACATCGTCGGGGGGACGATCGCCCTTGTCGGCCAGAGCGTCATCCCGGGGCCGTCGTGGGAGGACGATGGACACTGGGTATGGCACTGGGTTCCCGACGACGGCGCATCGCGACCTCCTCCATCTGCGCCGCTCGACACCTTGCCCCCATGGTCGGACCTGGCTCCGCGTCCCAGGTACTCAGGACAGCTCGGGTACTACCTCGGACAGCTCGAACCCGGAGTCGAGTACGCCATCCCCCTTACCGACTGGTGCTCGGGGCTCGACCAGCTCGGTTTGTTCAACGAGCGGTTCTGGGTGTCCGACGACATGCCTGTGTCGATCCCTCCCGGGTGGCCGAAGCGATGGGTCCAGACCGCCCCCTACACCGATTGGCAGGGACCTCCACTCACCGAGGGGATCGACGGCTACCGGGTGCTGGGGGTTGCCACACTCGTGTCCGACGATCTCATCGAGTACCGCATCCCCGCTGTCGGCGTAGTGGGGACATTTCATCCCGGCTCTCCCGAACCCGGCTGCTGATCCGGGTCTCACGGCGGCACCGACCCTGGGGACGGTCGTCCGCTCTCACTGATGCCCGAGACGCACTGGATCCCACATCGGCCCAGACTGGCCCTCGCACCAGCCGGCCGCTCCCTACCGAGGATGGCAGCCTCAAACTCGTGAACCTCTTGACCCAACCTGTCATACGTGATATCCATTCGGTATGACAATGCTTTCGTTCCGAACCGATGAGGAAGAAGCGGCAAGGGCTACGAGGTGGGCGAATCGCCTCGGGATCGACCGTTCCGAACTGCTGCGCGTTGCCCTGCGCCGGCACCTCGCCCAACTCGCCGCCGCCGAAGAAGCGGACGTGTGGCAACAGGCCCCCCTCACCCAAGAGGAAGCGTCTCTCGGCGAGATCGCCGCATGGGGACCGGCGGAGGACTGGTCGGATTGGGCCGATGAAACGCGGTGAGGTCTGGTTTGCCGCCACCTCCGGCGGCGACCGCCCCGTCCTCGTGATGACCCGGGATCCCGTGGCCGACCGGATCGGCTCCGTGGTGGTGGCGGCCCTGACCCGGACCCGCCGTGGCCTCGTGTCGGAGGTCACCCTCACGCCCGACGACGGCGTACCGACCGAATGCGTCGTCAACTTCGACAACCTGCACACGATCCCCCGAGATCGCTTCCGGCGCCGAATCGCCGAGCTCCCGCCCGCACGCATGGCCGAGGCCTGTCGAGCCCTCGCCGACTCGGTCGGCTGCTAGTCGCCGGCGCGCTCTTGCGATTCCTCCAGCGTCCTCCGCAAGAGGGGCAACGCGGCCCGGTCCTTCTCCCGACCGGTCGCCTCCTTGCTACGGATCACGTCGGCGAGCGACGCGACCTCCACCACGAGATCCGGGGAGCGTGCCACAGTGAGGCCTTCCGCATCCCGCATGAGATCGCGGTAGCCATGAGTGCCCGCCGGGTCCATCACCAGATCGAGGTCGCCGTGCTTGGTGGTCAGCGTCCACACCTCGGCCGACCGGAACAGGCGGGGGTCGAACGGCATCGCTACTCCGTCGGGCTCCTCCGCGGTGCGCAGCTTGGCCTCGAGTTCCTCGAGCGCGGCCGCCAGCCGCTCCAGGTTGTCGCCGCGGTCGGACGGGGTGATGTCGACGTCCTGGGTGAGCAGTGGGGCGCCTCTGAGCCGGGCAGCGATCCCGCCGATCACCACGAAGTCGACGCGATTAGCGACCAGGACGCGCAGCATCGCAACCGGATCGAACTCAACCACGGGCTGCGTTGGCCATGGCGTCGGTGGCGCGCACCGCCCGCACCATTTCCGACAGGCGGTCCTGGGGCGACAAGCTCAGCTCACGACGGATCAGGCTCAGATCGTGATCGTCGGACGGCGCCATCGTCATCCCCAGTTCGAACCCCGCGGCCCGCACCGCGCGCTGAACCGTGTCGAAGTCGGGACGGGTGCGCCCCGTCTCCCATCGGGCGATCACCGACTGATGGGTTCGGAGGCGAGCGGCCAGCTCGACCTGGGTGAGTCCGGCGCGTTTCCGTGCCTCGGTGATCAGACTTGCTCCGGTCATTAGGTTAATTATAGCAGTTTTGATATTATAGGTATAGCAATTCTGTTATCGGATTGAACCCTACCCAGAGACCGCTGCGTGCCGCACAATGAGATCGATGAGAGCAGGACGGGCGACGATCTGGACCGCCGTGATCGCCTCGATGGCCGCGGCGTGTGTCGAATCGCCGGACACCGCACCCACCTCCACCTCCACAGCGGTCACCGCTTCGACCGCGACCGTGCCGGCGACCACGACCACCACCACCATCTTCTCCATCTATCCGCCACCGGTTGCGGTTACTCCAGACGGTGAATGGCGAACCACGGTGCTGGATGTGACCGACGAGGTGCTCGGCTTCGCCGAGCTGATGGGGAACCCGGTGATGCTTGTCCGTCACGCAGACGACGGACTCATCGCATACCGCCTCGGGGACGACGGATGGGAGGCGATCCGCGACGGGACCGCCTCCGTGACCAAGCTCCAACGCGTCGAATGGGGACCGATGGCCGGTGATGGCAACCGGGTCGTCGTCACGCTGACCGGCAAAGAGCGCGGCGGTTTAGGAGGACGGCGGCACCGACAACTCGCATTCGTGTCGACGACCGACGGCGACGTGTTCACCACTCGAGCCTGGTCCGGCGCCTACATCTCGGACATCACCACCGATGGTGACCGGTGGGTGGCCCTCGGCAAGGAGCTCGACGAGTCCGGCGCGTTCGTGGAAACGATATGGCTCTCATCGGAGGGTGACACGTGGGAGCTGGTTCGTTTCGGACCCGCGGCCGAGGAGATGTTCCTCGAGTCGGTGGCGCTGGGGAACGGGACGATCGTGGTCATCGCGCGACCCCCGAGAACCACCACCCGATTTGCCCTGAGTTCGACCGACGGCCACGAGTGGCGTCGAGTCCCCCTGGAGAGCGGCACTGGTTCACGGGTCCATTTCGTGGACGGTCGCTTCGAGGTTGCTACCGGGTCGAGGTTCGGCGAGTCCGCCCAAGATGCCGGGCTCTGGTCGCTCGACGGGCAGAACTGGGAGGCGTTCACCGTCGAGTCCGGTCCGCCGAATCCAGCGCTGTGGGGGGATGGCGCCACTCAGGGGTACCTGTTCGGCGTCGACGCCCCCAGCGGGCGAGACGATCTTCTCGTCACCGCGGGGACCTCCATGCACCGCACCGACCTCCTCTACTGCTACGACGATTCGGCCACGTGCCGCCGGTCCTTCGGTGCCATCTGGATCAGAGAGGACCGCTTGTGGCGGCGGATCGAGCTCGACATCCCGGGTGGGTTCGTCCACCAGGAGAGTTCGGGAGGCACCATCATCGACCGGGCGGCGTATGTCGCTGGGACGCTGGTGGTCGTCGGGCTCGGCATCGATCCGCAGTACGGTGGCAGATACGGGCGCTGGCTCTTGACGTGGCATGCCGTCGACGGGTCGAGCCTCCCGGCATCCTCGCCGCCACTCGACACCAGCCCACCCCTCGCCGACTACGCACAGCCGGAGCAGTACGGGGATGCCCTCATGCCGGGGGTCGAGTATGCGATTCCGATCACCGACTACTGCGGAGCACTGTCCTACCTCGGGACATTTGGTGACGTCGTGTGGCGGTCCGATGACATCGGTGCTGAGATCGACCCGTCGTGGCCGTCCAAGGAGTTCTCGCTCCCGGGCCACGGCGGTGGCTCCCGGGTGTTCGGCCTGGCCGTCCTCGTCGCCGAAGACCTGGTCGAGTACCGAATTCCGGGGCGGGGCGTGATCGCCACGTTCCATCCCGGCACCCGGGAAGGCCTCGTGGTCTGCGCCTGAGCGGCCGTCACACGTCGCAGGCGATCTCCGTCTCGGGAGTGCAGGTGTCGGTTCCGCCTTGTCCGTCGGCGGAATCGATCCCGCGGCCGCCCTTCAGCAGGTCATTGCCCGCGCCTCCGAGCAGCTCGTCGTCGCCCCCGCCGCCCTGGAGGCTGGAGGCTCCTTCAAGCCTCGCAGTTCACCTCGGTCTCGGCCGTACAGGTGTCGAAGCCGGCGTTGCCGTTGGCGGTGTCGTCGTCCCTGCCTCCCAGGAGGGTGTCGCCGCCCTTGCCTCCGAACAGCGCGTCGTCGTCGGCGTTGCCCATGATCAGGTCGTCACCGCCGCCGCCAGAGAGGGTGTCATTGCCCTTGCCGCCCTCGATGGTGTCGCCCTTGCGGAGGCCCTCGATCGTGTCCCGGCCGCTCCCGCCCTCGAGCACGTCGCTGCCGCCCCCGCCGAAGATCACATCGGCCTTGCCACCGCCCCTGATGGTGTCGGCGGCGCCCTGCCCGTAGAGGGTGTCGGCACCGGCGCCGCCCTCGATGACATCGGCGCCCGAACCGCCGTACACGGTGTCGGCGCCCTTGCCCCCCGAGATCTCGTCCGACCCGGCGCCCCCGAACACGAGGTCGTCACCCGAGCCTCCAAAGGCGATGTCGTCCCCGTCGTCGAGACAGATCACGTCGTTGCCCCCGAAGCCGTAGACCACATCGCCGCCGCCCCACGCCGAGATCACATCGGGACCATTCGTCCCGTTGATGGTATCGGGGCCGTTGGTCGCCGGGATGGTGGGCATCTGACCCTCGCACATCGGCTGGGCGATGGCCACCGCCGTCGCCCAGTCGGTGCCGGTGGGCAGGGGCGAACAGGTGAAACTGGCCGAACCGTTGTTGGCGCACACCGTGCTCTGGGTGATGGCGTTGGCCAGGATCACGTCGAGGTCGCCATCGCCGTCGATGTCACCGATGGCCATCCCGTAGGTCGCATAGGTCTCCACCGAGAGGTTCGAACAGGTGAACGACCCCAGGCCGTCGTTGAGGCACTTCCGTTGCTCCTCTCCGTTGACCGTGCCGAAGACGGCATCGAGGTCGCCGTCGCCGTCGAGGTCGCCCAGGGCCACGTCCAGGGAGTCGATCGTGTCGCTCGAGACGTCGGAGCACGAGAACCCGCCGGCCCCGTCGCCCACGCACACCCGGTCGGTCTCGCCGTCGTAACCGGCGAACACCGCATCCAGGTTCCGGTCCCCGTCGACATCCCCCAGCGCCACGCCCTCGCTCAGCCTGTTGTCCTCGGACACGTTCGAGCAGGAGAAGCCGCCGTTCCCGTCGCCGAGGCAGACCCGGTCCGGCTCCCCGAAGTTGGCGAATACCGCGTCGAGGTCGCCATCGTTGTTCACGTCGCCGAGTCCCACCCCGGTTCCGAAGCCGGTGTCCGCAGAGACGTTCGAGCAGGTGAAGGCGCCCATCCCGTCGCCCAGGCACACCCGGTCGCTCTGGCTGGCGTTGGCGAACACCGCGTCGAGATCACCATCGTGATCGAGGTCGCCGAGAGCGGCGGCGAAGGTGCTGTTGGTGTCGTCCGAGACGTCCGAGCAGTCGAATCCGCCCATGCCGTCGTCGAGACACACCCGGTTCTCGGCATCGAGGTTGGAGAACACCGCGTCGACCCGGAGGTCGCCATCGACGTCGCCGAGTGCCACGCCGAGGGTCGAGTCGGCGTCGGTGGAGAGGTCGGAGCAGCTGTAGCCGCCCGCCCCGACGCCGTCGCAAAACAGGTTCTGGTCGCCGCTGTGCTTGGCGAAGAAGAGGTCGAGTTCCCCGGGGACCAGGATGCCGGCTTCGGCGGGTCCCCCGGTGCCGGCCAGAGCAACCGCGATCAACAGCGCCGCCCCGGTGAGACTCATTGCGGGCCTGACACGTCGCATGACTCCCCCTCCCGATGGCCGCCACCGCGGCGGCTCGACGATGCGCCCAACCCTACGCGGGGCGATGCTCGACGCCAACCGCCGACCGAGGGCAGTCTGATCGTTCACACCTCGCAAGCGATCTCTGTCTCGGCCGTGCAGGTGTCGGTTCCGCCTTGTCCGTCGGCGGTGTCGATCCCGCGGCCGCCCTTCAGCAGGTCATTGCCCGCGCCTCCGAGCAGCTCGTCGTCGCCCCTACCGCCCTCGAGGGTGTCCGCCTTCCCGCCGCCGTCGAGGTTGTCGTCGCCCCCGCCGCCCCTGAGCAAGTCGGTGCCGGCGTTGCCCCACAGCCGGTCCTGCTTCTTGCCGCCCGAGATGGTGTCCCCGCCGCCCTGACCCTTGACGAGATCCCGGCCCGCGCCGCCGGAGATGTCGTCGGCGCCCTTGCCGCCGAAGATCCGGTCCCTGCCGCCGCCGCCCGAGGCGCGGTCGTCGCCGGAGCCGAGACAGATCACGTCGTCGCCCCCGAAGGTGCTCACCACGTCGTCGCCGCCCCACGACCACACCACATCGGCACCATTCGTCCCGAAGATGGTGTCCGGGCCGTTCGTCGCCGGAATCGTCGGCACCAACCCATCACAGAGTGGCGTCGCGATCGCCACGCCGTAGCTCTCGTCCTCATCGGTCGACACGTCGGAGCAGGTGTATGTACCAAGCCCATCGCTCAAGCAGACGCGGTTGCGATCACCCCCGAAGTAGTTGGCAAAGACGGCGTCGAGGTTCCCATCCGCGTCCACGTCGCCCAGAGCAACCGCGGCGCTCCAGTCCGCGTCCGGCGACAGGGCGGCACACGAGAAGCCTCCCGCCCCGTCGTTGAGGCACAGGTCGTTCTCCTGGGCCAGGTAGTTGGCGAACACCGCGTCGAGATCACCGTCGCCGTCCATGTCACCGATGTCGAGACCGATCCCGGCGTTGGTGTCCTCGCTCAGGTCATCACAGTCGAAGCCGCCGGCGCCGTCGCCGATGCACAGCCTGTTGGTCGACCCGGTCCCGGTCACGAAAACCGCATCCAGGTTCCGGTCTCCATCCATGTCGCCGAGCGCCACGTCGTACGTCGAGAAGGTGTCGTCCGAGACCTGGGAGCACGAGAACCCGCCCACCCCGTCGCCGAGGCAGACCAGGTCCTCGGCGATGAAGTTGGCAAAGACCGCATCCAGGTCGCCGTCGTTGTCGACGTCGCCGAGATCGACGCCTTGGAACTGGTCGACGTCGGTGGAGACGTCGGAGCAGGCGAACCCGCCGAGGCCGTCGCCGAGACACACCTGGTTCTGGTGCCCAAGGTTGGCGAACACGAGGTCCTCGGCACCGTCGCCGTCGACATCGCCGCTGGCGACATCGGAGGTGTTCTCGTCATCGGGCGACACGTCCGAGCATGAGAACCCGCCGCCGCCGTCGCCCAGGCAGACCCGGTTCTCGTTGAAGTTGGCAAAGGCGACGTCGAGGTCGAGATCACCGTCGTAGTCGCCCACCGTGACTTTGCTGCTCTCCGTCGTCTCCGAGGCGACCCCGGCACAGGCGAATCCACCGAGCCCGTCCCCCTCGCACGACTGATTGCCGTCACCGAAGTTGGCGAACACCAGGTCGAGCCTCAGATCCCCGTCGAAGCCGGCCTCGGCTTGGTCCTGCGCCACGGCGAGCGTGGCGGCGATGAGGATTGCCACGACAAGTGGCGTCGCCACCGAGGAGCGGACAGCCCCCATTCCAATCCCTTCGTGGGTATCCGAGGCTACCGCAGCGCCGCGCGGCGTGCCGGGCCGACCGAGCGCCGGGGCCACCAGGGGAGCCCCCACAGTGAGTTCTTGGTTGAGGCTGGAGGCTGGCGGCTCCTTCAAGCCTCGCAGTTCACCTCGGTCTCGGCTGCACAGGTGTCGACCCCGGCGTTGCCGTTGGCGGTGTCGACCCCCGGGCCCCCGATCAGGACATCGGCCCCGCTGCCGCCCTCGAGGGTGTCCCGGCCTCTCCCGCCGGCGAGACCGTCGGCGCCTTTGCCCCCCTCGAGGGTGTCGCCCTTGGCGTTGCCCTGCAACGTGTCGTCACCACCCCCGCCCACCAGCTCGTCGGCACCCTTGCCACCCCCGATGAAGTCGGCCTTCGCCCCACCCCTGACGGTGTCGCCGCCGGCCTGCCCATAGAGGGTGTCGGCGCCGCCGTTGCCGTCGATGGTGTCGGCGCCCTTGCCCCCGTAGATCTGGTCCGCCCCGGCGCCGCCGAACACAAGGTCGTCACCCGAACCCCCGAAGGCGATGTCGGCGCCATCATCGAGGCAGATCACGTCGTCGCCCCCGTAGCCGTAGACCAGGTCCGCGCCGCCCCACGCCCAGATCACGTCGGGTCCGTCGGTCCCATAGATCGTGTCCGGCCCATTCGTCGCCGGGAGCGTCGGCACCAGCCCATCACAGAGCGGCGTCGCGATCGCCACGGTTCGTGTGGCGTTCTCGTCCTCGGACACGTCCGCACACACGAAGCCTCCCGCGCCGTCACCGGCGCATGTTCGGTTGCGCTCGCCGAAATTGGCGAACACGGCGTCGAGATCACCGTCGGCGTCGACATCACCCAGAGCCACTGCGACCGAGACATCGGTGTCGTCGGAGACATCGCTGCAGCTGAAGGCACCCGATCCGTCGTTCTCACACACCTGATTCCGCTGGGAATCGAGGTTGGCGAACATCGCATCGAGGTCCCCGTCGCCGTCCACGTCACCCAGTGCAACCCATCGGCTCGAATCGGTCTCCCCCGAGACGTCCGCACAGGTGAAGCCACCCACGCCATCGCCCAGGCACACCTGATCTTCGTTGCCATAGTTGGCGAAGATGGCGTCGATGTCCCCGTCGCCGTCGAGGTCGCCGAGGGCGACACCCTCGCTGGCGTCGGTGTCGGCGGAGACGTTCGAGCAGCCGAATTCGCCCGTCCCATCCCCCAAGCAGACCTGATTCTCGCCACCGTCGTTGGCGAT
>Ga0326597_10014626_pt1 | contig 10287 bp, 11 predicted proteins | sample RVTome_12_FD_203789 | JGI IMG/M metagenome (GOLD analysis project Ga0326597, IMG submission 203789) | Soil microbial communities from uranium-contaminated site in the Upper Colorado River Basin, Wyoming, United States - RVT100D185 | ecosystem: Environmental > Terrestrial > Soil > Contaminated >...
TGAGAACAGGGGAAAACGCGTCGTTTTCACCGGAAAAGTGATCCTAACCTTCCGCCCAAAGGTCAAGGAGACGGCTGATGATCGGCGCTGACGGACGTTCGGCGATGCGGCTGGCAGGCGTCATGGCCCGGCATGTCTTGGCCGTGGCGGCGGCGCTGCTCGTTGCCGCGTCCGCGCCGGCTGCGGCGCAAAGCCGGCTCGCCAATGCGTTTTCCGGGTTTTCGGTTAACTCCGACAAGCCGATCGACATTGCCTCGGATGTGCTGGAAGTGCTTGATGAAGAGCAACTCGCCATCTTTAAGGGCAATGTAAACGTCGTCCAGGGCGAGGTCACGCTGAAGACCAAGGTTCTGAAGGTAAGCTATGACGGCAGGGTGAACGGCGGCGGCCAGCAGCAGATCAGGCGGCTGGAGGCCCTCGGCAAGGTCCTGGTCGAGACCAAGGACCAGACCGTGACCGGCGATCACGCCGTTTTCGAAATGAAACAGAACATCATCACGGTGGACGGCGACGTGGTGCTGACCCAGGGCGGCAATGTCCTGCGCGGCAGCAAGCTCGTCGTCGACCTCAATACCAGCCGCTCGCGCCTGGAAGCGCACAAGTCGGGAAAGGGCGGCCGGGTGACCGGATCATTCGTCCCCAGTTCGCCGCGTCCCGGCGAGGGCGGCGAACCGCCGGCACCGCAATGAGCGACGCCGGGCATGGCGGGCGGTTCCCAAGTTCGGGACCGGGTGACGGCACTGCCGCGCCGTCGTGCCAGCGCGCGGCCCAGCCGAAGTGAGGCAACAGTGGGTAAGCTTTTATCATTTCCCCGGCGATCCGCGAAACCGCCTGCACGCGGCGCGGCGGAGATCGACTTTGGCTTGGCGCCTGACGCAGCTCCGGCCAGGCTTGCCGTCCACGACGTCACCAAGAGCTTCAAGCGCCGGCCGGTCGTTCGCGGGGTCAGCCTGTACGTCCAGCAGGGCGAGGCGGTGGGGCTGCTCGGTCCCAATGGCGCCGGCAAGACCACCGTCTTTTACATCATCACCGGGCTGATCGCCGCCGACCGCGGCCGAATCGAGGTCTACGGCCAGGATGTCACCGGTCTGCCGATGTATCAGCGTGCGCGCTTGGGCATCGGCTATCTGCCGCAGGAAGCGTCGATCTTTCGCGGTCTTTCCGTCGAACAGAACATTCGCGCCGTGCTCGAGCTGGTCGAGCCCGACCGCCGGGCCCGCGAGGCGGAGCTCAATGCGCTGCTTGAGGAATTCGGCATTCTCCATGTCCGCAAGTCGCGCGCGATCGCGCTCTCCGGCGGCGAGCGGCGGCGGGTGGAAATCGCCCGGGCGCTGGCCAGCCGGCCGTCTTTCATGCTTCTCGACGAGCCGTTTGCCGGCATCGATCCGATCGCCATCAACGATTTGCGCGCCCTGGTCCGCCATCTGACGGCACGCCGCATCGGGGTTCTGATCACCGATCACAATGTCCGCGAAACCTTGGAGCTGATCGACCGCGCCTATATCATTCACAGCGGCGAGGTGCTGATGGAGGGGCGTCCGGACGAGATCATCGCCAACGCCGAGGTGCGCCGCCTGTATCTCGGCGATCAATTCAGCCTATAGCCGCCGCGAGCCGGGTGTTAAGAGCGGAGTGATCGGGACATGGCGCTGATTCCAAAGCTGGAGTTGAGGCAGGGCCAAGCCCTGGTCATGACTCCCCAGCTTCAGCAGGCCATAAAGCTCCTGCAGCTCTCCAGCCTCGATCTTGAAGCCTATGTGGAGGCAGAGCTGGAGCGCAATCCGCTGCTCGAACGCGCCGACGACGAGGCCCCGGCCGCAGCGGAAAGTGACGCCGAAACGGACGGCGCCGGCGACGAGGCCTCCGACAAGCCCGCGGAATGGTCCGACCTTGCCTTTGAGGAATCGCCGCGCGCGGTTGCGGCCAAGCTCGACACGGATGTTGAGAATGTCTTCCCCGACGACACCGAGGCCGGCGGCGCACCGGAGAGCGAGCCGCGGGCGATGGAGCCGATGGATTCCGGCTGGAGCGCCATCAGCGGGCGGCGCGGCGGCAGCTTCGATTCCGGCGAATTCGACTTCGAATCGATGCTGACCGGCGAGGTGACGTTGCGCGATCACCTCAACGAACAGCTGGCGCTGGCCATTGCCGATCCTGCCAAACGTCTGATCGGGCAGCATCTCGTCGATATGGTCGACGATGCCGGCTATCTTTCCGGCAATCTCGAGCAGGTCGCGATCCGCCTCGCCGCGCCGCTCGACATGGTCGAGGAGACGCTGAGGGAAATTCAAGCCTTCGATCCGCCGGGGGTTCTGGCGCGCAATCTCTCCGAGTGTCTGGCAATCCAGCTCAAGGACAGGGACCGGTTCGATCCGGCCATCGCCTGCCTGGTCGAGAATATCGAGCTCCTGGCCCGGCGCGAATTCGACAAGATCAAGCGTCTATGCAGGATCGACGACGAGGACCTGGCCGACATGGTCGCCGAAATCCGCGCCCTCGACCCCAAGCCCGGGCTGAGATTCGGCTCCATCGTCATTCAGCCGATCGTCCCCGACATCTTCGTGCGGACGCGGCCGGACGGCAGCTGGCAGGTCGAGCTCAACAGCGATGCTCTGCCGAAGGTGCTGGTCAATCGGGAATATTACACCAGCGTCGCGCGCGACACGCACAACGAGCTCGAACGCACCTATCTGAGCGAGTGCCTGCAAAGCGCCAACTGGCTGGTCAAGAGCCTCGACCAGCGCGCCCGCACGGTGCTCAGGGTGGCGACTGAGATCGTGCGTCAGCAGGATGGCTTCCTGGCCGACGGCATTCAATGCCTGCGCCCGCTCAACCTGAAGACCGTGGCCGACGCCATTTCCATGCACGAATCGACGGTCAGCCGCGTCACTTCCAACAAATACATGGCGACGCCGCGCGGCACCTTCGAGCTGAAGTTCTTCTTTACTTCAGCGATCGCCGCGGCCGACGGCGGCGAGGCGCATTCCGCCGAGGCCGTGCGCCACCGCATCAGGGAGCTGATCGACCGGGAATGTCCCGAAAAAGTCCTGTCCGACGATCAGATCGTGCAGGTCCTCAAACAGGAGGGTGTCGATATCGCGCGGCGGACCGTCGCCAAGTACCGCGAGGCCATGCGCATCGCCTCCTCGGTGCAGCGGCGGCGCGAAAAGCGGGTGCCGATGTGACCGGCCGTTCGCGGCGCGCCGGCAAGCCGGGCTGGCTGTGGACAGGCGGCAAGCGCATTGACAGGCGCTGGTCGCGCTCTTAGGTTCCAGCCGCCGCGTTAGGCAGATGCCGATATCTGCGCCGGGATGGAGCGGCCAATCCGCGAATCACTGTTTGCGGGGTCATTGCCGAGAACGCGCGGTGGGCGAAGGCGCGGTGGAAATTGCGGGCCTGCCCGGTAAGGTGCCTGAGCATCGATGCACGTAAAAATCACCGGAAAGAATATGGATGTGGGTGATGCCTTGCGCGAGCGCGCCGGCCATCGTCTGGTGGACGTGCTGGGCAAGCATTTCGACCGCGGCTACGACGCCCATATCGTGTTCGAAAAGACGCGCATCGGCTTTCTGGCCGAATGTGTGGCGCATCTCGATTCCGGCGTCAGGCTGCAATCGCGTGCCGAGGCGCAGGATGCCCACGTCGCACTCGAACTTGCGGCCGACAAGCTCGAAAAGCGCTTGCGCCGCTATCGCCGCCGCTTGAAGGAACACAATCAGGCGCGGGTGGAGCCGGCGCCGGCCTTCATTCTCGCAGCGCCCAGGGAAGAGGACGAAGAGCCCGAGGGCGAGGCCGCCGACAATCCGGTGGTGGTCGCCGAAAGCACCACGCCGTTGCCGACCCTGACGGTCAGCGAAGCGGTCATGCGCCTCGATCTCGGGAATGAGCATTTCATCATGTTCCGCAATGCCGGCCATGGCGGGCTCAATATTGTCTACCGCAGGGACGACGGGAACATTGGCTGGCTGGATCCGAGCCGCACCGCGCCCGCCGATGTTGAGGCGCGCTGACGGATTTCACGAACCGGGGTATTTGAAAACATGGATTTGAGCGATCTGATCACGCCCGACGCGATCATGCCGAGCATGAAGGTCTCGAGCAAAAAGCAGCTCTTGCAGGAAATGGCCGGCCGCGCGGCGGCGCTGACCGGCCTTGTCGAGCGGCAGATTTTCGACCTGTTGCTGCAGCGCGAGCGGCTCGGCTCGACCGGCGTCGGTCATGGGGTCGCGATACCGCACGGCAAGCTGCCGGGTCTGCAGCGGATTTGCGGCGTCTTCGCCCGCCTCGACAAGCCGATCAATTTCGAGGCGATGGACGACCAGCCGGTCGACCTGGTGTTTCTGCTGCTGGCACCGGAAGGAGCCGGCGCGGACCATCTCAAGGCGCTCGCCCGCGTTGCCAGGGTGCTGCGCGAACCGACCGCGGCGAAGAAGCTGCGCGGCTGCCGCGATGCGGCAGGCCTTTATGCCTTGTTGATCGAGTCCACCGAATCCGACGCCGCTTAGAGCATGTTCCGCAAGAATGGGAACCGGTTTTGCGGGAAGAACATGCTCAACCATTGAGATTGAACCGAAAACCGATTCGGATCAGATGGATTTCGGTCTAAAGCTTTTCCGGCAGACTTCGGATCAGTGCACGGAGACGGGCATCAGGCTGTGCTCGCGCGCATTGGCGATCACCGTGTCGCGGTTGTCGCCGAGCAGGATCGGCGTGCCGTCGGCTGCGTGCAGCACGAACAGCCGCGCGGTTGCCGGCAGCCTGCGGGCGGACGGGAACTGGCCGATGGCGTCCTGGGCCTCGATTTCGCGGATATAGGCGACCTCGCCGCCGCCGAGATGGGCGAACTCGTCCGCCGAAAGCGGGGGGATTTTGCGTTCTTGCTCGGTCATTGTCTCAACCTTTCGTCCATGTCGCCTATCGTCATTGCCCGTTGGTGATGTCGATCTTGCGCACCAGCCGCTCAGGATCGTGGCGAACCAGATCGATGGACAACAGTCCGTCCTTCAGTTCCGCGCCCGCCACCTCGATGGCATCGGCGAGCACGAAGGCGCGCTGGAACTGCCGGGCGGCGATACCGCGATGCAGGAAGGTGCGCGACTTGTCGTCGGTCTGCCGGCCGCGGATGACGAGTTGGTTGTCTTCGTGGCTGATCTCCAATTGATCGCGCGTAAACCCGGCGACGGCGAGCGTGATGCGCAGCACCTCGCCGCGGTCGCTTTTCGACACGCGTTCGATGTTGTAAGGCGGATACCCATTGCCCGCTGACTTCGTCAGCCGGTCGAGCAGTTGTTCGAGACCCTCGAAGCCGAGCAGAAACGGACTTGAAAACTGAGACGCGGGAGACATCGATTGTCCTTCATCAAGCGACAGACATGTCTTTGCGGCGCGGCCGCCCCTCAGGCACGGTACACCGCGTCCGGCCCCATCATGGGCGCCGGATATGGCAAATATGGGAAGGGCCGCAAAAACGGTCAAGACGTCGGGCCGGCCGGGTGCAACCGAGGCCGTAAAGGGTTCTGACACCAGCCATGCTAGAATCGTCTCGCTGCGGTTCGCGCGACCTTGACCCGCATCAATGCAATGCCGCTGTGCGCGCCGATGATCGGCGGACAGCGATACTGGGTGGCATCGAATGGCTTCGGCGGTAAAGGCTGGAAAGCAGCGGGCGACCGCAAAAGGCCGTGCGGCGGATGACGAGAACGCCCGCCAGCTTCTCGCTATCGTCCATGACCTCGCCGTCGAGCTGCATCCGCATCTGCGCCGAACACTGACGGTCGAGCTCGACAGCGACATTGACAGCGACATCGGTCTCGATAGCCTCGGGCGCGCGGAGCTGCTGCTCCGCATCGACCGGACCTTCAAGGTGCGATTGCCCGAGCGCCTGATCGGCGAGGCCCGGACGCTGCGTGACCTGCTCAAGGAGGTGACCGCCGCCGCACCCGACGCCGGCGCGGGACGTATCAGAACCGCCATTGAGCCCATGGTGCTGCCGGAAACCTCGGCGCCGACGCAGGCCACCACGCTCATCGAGGTGCTCGCGGCCCATGTCGGGACGCATGGCGAACGGCCGCACATCTTGTTGTGGCGCAGCGACGAGGAAGACGAGGCCATCACCTATTCGGGGCTCGATCGGGCCGCGCGAGCGGTCGCCGGCGGACTGATCAATCGGGGACTTGAGCGCGGCGAGCGCGTCGCCATCATGCTGCCGACTGAGGCAGGCTTCTTCCACGCCTTTTTCGGGGTGCTTCTTAGCGGCGGAATACCGGTGCCGATCTATCCGCCATTTCGCCGCGCCCAGGTCGAAGACCATCTGCGCCGGCAGGCCGGCATCCTGTCCAATGCGCAAGCGAGCTTTCTCGTCACCGACGAGGAGATCCACAGGGTCGGGGTCCTGCTCTACGGCCTGACGGATTCCTTGCGCCGCGTGGAGACGGTCACCGAGCTTGCCTCAGGCGAGATGATCGGCGAGGCGACGCCCGCCGACGGCGGGACGACGGCGCTGATCCAATACACTTCGGGCAGCACCGGCGATCCCAAGGGCGTCGTCCTCTCCCACGCCAACCTCATCGCCAATATCCGCGCCATGGGCGAGGTCATGGAGGCGAGTTCCTCCGATATTTTGGTGAGCTGGCTGCCGCTCTATCACGATATGGGGCTGATCGGCGCCTGGTTCGGCTGCCTCTATTACGGCGCGCCCGCGGTCATCATGCCGCCGCTCGCCTTTCTGGCCGACCCCGCGCGTTGGCTGTGGGCCATTCACCGTCATCGCGCGACGCTCTCGGCCGCGCCGAATTTCGCGTTCGAGCTGTGTCTGAAGAATATCCGCGATGCGGATATCGACGGCCTCGACCTGAGCACGCTGCGCATGGTGGTCAACGGCGCCGAACCGGTGAGCCCGAGCACCATCGTCCGCTTCACCGAGAAATTCAAAGCTTATGGCTTCAGGCCGGAGGCCATGGCGCCGGTATACGGGCTCGCCGAGAGCGCCGTGGGGCTGGCTTTTCCGCCGACCGGGCGGGCGCCGATCATCGATCGCGTGGAGCGCGAATCCCTGTCCCAGCGCGGCTATGCGCGGCCGGCCGAACCGGACGACGTCACCGCGCTTGAATTCGTCGCTTGCGGCCAGCCGCTGCCGAACCACGAGGTGAGGATCGTTGACGCGACCGGCCGCGAGGTCGCCGCGCGCCACGAGGGACGGCTTCAGTTCAAGGGCCCCTCGGTGACGACCGGCTATTTCCGCAACGAGGAGAAGACGCGCGCCCTGTTCGACGGCGACTGGCTGGAGAGCGGCGATCTTGCCTATATCGTCGGCGGCGACATATTCCTCACCGGCCGGATCAAGGACATGATCATCCGTTCCGGGCGCAACATCTATCCCCACGAGCTGGAGGAACATGTCGGCAATATTGAAGGCATCCGCAAAGGCTGCGTCGCCGCGTTCGCCAGCAGGGACCCGCGCACCGGCACTGAGCGGCTGATCATCCTCGCCGAGACGAGGCTTGCCGATCAAGCGCAATTGGATGAGCTGAAGCAACGAATTTCGGATGCGTCCCTGGAGCTTCTCAACCTGCCGCCGGACGAGATCGTCCTCGCGCCGCCGCACGCGGTTCCGAAAACCTCGAGCGGCAAGATTCGCCGTTCGCAGGCGCGCTCGCTATACGAAAGCGGGATGATCGGGCGCAAGGCCCGCGCCCTGTGGTGGCAGCTTGCCCGTCTGAGCCTCGTCGGACTGGCACATCGCTTTCAGCGGGGAGGGCGAATTGCGGTCCATTTCGCCTATGCCGCCTATTGGTGGTGCGCGCTTTGCCTCATCAGCGTCTTCGTCTGGCCGCTCGTCGTCGCGCTGCCGCGGCGGGATTGGGCGCATGCCGTAACCGGCGGGCTCGCGCGCCTGTTCCTGCGCCTCACCGGGCTTGCCGTGGACGTTGAGGCGGAAGGCCCGATCCCCGAAAAGCGCGTGATCCTGGTGAGCAACCATTCAAGCTATCTGGACGGCATGGTCATCTCGGCGGCGATCCCGGGCAAGCTTTCCTTTGTCGCCAAGGCGGAGCTTGGGGCCCAGCTGATCGCAGGGCTCTTCCTGCGGCGCCTCGGAACGATTTTCGTGCGCCGTACGGACGCGAGCGGCGGCATTGAGGACACGGCGCTGACGCTGAAGGCGGCCGAGGCCGGCGAACGGATCGTCTCGTTCCCGGAAGGGACGCTGACCCGCATGCCGGGCCTGCTGGGATTTCATCTGGGGGCGTTTCTGGTCGCGGCCCAGACCGGCACGCCAGTCATTCCCGTCGCCATCCGCGGTACCCTATCGGTGCTGCGCGGCGGACAATGGTTTCCCCGGCGCGGGGCCATATCGGTGCATATCGGCGCGCCGATCAGGGCCGACGGCACTGATTTCGAGGCCGCGGTGCGGCTTCGCGATGCGGCGCGCGCGGTGATCCTCGCCCATTGCGGCGAACCGGACCTGGCGCGCGAGAAGATCAGCCTTACAACGGCGACGTGACGGCGAAGCGCAAAAAGAAGGCTCCCTGCCCCAATCCGGGGACTGTCCGGCCTTCAAGACTGAACAAGGCATCATGATTTCCACCGTTGCTGGCCGCCGCGTATACTCTAGGCGTGGAACCGGTCGCGCCGCGCCCCGTTTCAATGGTTGAGCAACGGCCGACGTTCCCGACAGCAGCTGCAGTCATTTCAGTCGAAGGGTGATTGTCATGAAACGCCTTATTGCGATGATTATAGGAACCGTGCCAGTGCTGGCCATCGGCGGCGCTGCCTTTGCGCAGCAGCCGGCGATGGAAGCGGCCAAGGCGGATGTGGCCGACAAGGACGGCAAGGCGCTTGGAACGGTCGAGTTCACCCAGACGCCGAATGGCGTCCTGGTCCGGGCGGTGCTCGAGGGCCTGCCGCAGGGCACACACGGCTTCCACATCCACGCGGTGGGTAAATGCGAGCCGCCGTTCGATTCGGCGGGCGGGCACTATAATCCCACCAATACCGAGCATGGCTTTTTTAGCGAGGGCGGGCCACACGCCGGCGACATGGTCAACCTCAACGTGCCGGAAAGCGGCGCGGTGACGTTCGAGACCGTCACCACCATGGTCACCATCTCCGGCGGCGAGAACCCGCTCCTCGATGATGACGGCTCGGCCCTCGTGATTCACGGGGGGGCGGATGATTATACCAGCCAGCCCGCCGGGGATGCTGGTCCTCGGATCGGCTGCGGCGTGATCGAGGCCAGTGGCGGCTAAAGCCGCTAGGGACGGTCCATAACAGCGCGTGCGTTTCGGGGCCGGAAGGTTCAGCCAGGATTTCGCCGGGGCGCACCGCTGGATGAACCAACTGACCGGAGAAGCTGACCTGGCCATGCCGCGGCGGCAGCCCGCAAAACCGGGGACCGCAGCGACTTGGGCCGGGTTCTGCCACTCGCGTTCCTTGCGCCCGACATCGTCGCGGCCGTCTGCCCTTCGAGTGGCTCGACCAAGGCGACCTGCTCGCCTTCAGCAATCCGGCGCGTCGATGGCACCGGCCCGCCCTTTGCACCCGGCAAACGTGTGGCGACGAGAGAAGCCCGGCAGAGACGAACGGCTAATGAGCGCAGAAACGGCACTCAACCCGCGTCTCCGGACCAGATGATCGGTGGAGAAACATTCCAACCTACGGAAATGACGGGTTCTTTCCAGGAGCGCCCTGTCATGCTGCAAGTCGGACGGAGAAGGAGGCCAATCCCGTGGAGATAGTCTATTTCACTCTCGTCGCGATCCTTCTCTATCTTCTCGCCGACTGGATCCTACGCCGCATCGAGGCCTATCTCGGCCGCGTGCTCAAGCAGCGCACGGTCGTCTTCTTCGTCATCCTATTGATTCTCGCGCTGGTCAGCTTCGCCGCCATCCGCGACTATGTCGGCCAATAGCACCGTCCCTCCACCACCGATGGGAATCGCTTGACTATTGTCAAGAACCGCATTGACGCGACTGTTAGCGTTTTGTCTACTAGTTGCAAATTGGGGAAGCTGCGGATCTGTCTGCGGGAAGCACCTGTTCACCCGGGCGCTCAAGGGAAAGAGGGTACAATCATGACCGGCGAAACCAAGGGTCAAGACGGGGAGGAACCGATCCCCTTCATGCAACAACTACTCGACAATCCGTTCATCCTCCTGTTTCTCGGGGTGGCGATACCGACCGTGCTCTACATCGTCTGGGGCGTGATCGAGGTCGCAATGATCCCGATCGCGCAATAGGCCGGGGAGGGCACGATGGCTATACATCCGCCGAAAAACAGGGTCTGGTGGAA
>Ga0326597_10014627_pt1 | contig 10287 bp, 9 predicted proteins | sample RVTome_12_FD_203789 | JGI IMG/M metagenome (GOLD analysis project Ga0326597, IMG submission 203789) | Soil microbial communities from uranium-contaminated site in the Upper Colorado River Basin, Wyoming, United States - RVT100D185 | ecosystem: Environmental > Terrestrial > Soil > Contaminated >...
CCGGCATCTCGCTGCTGACGGAGTTTATCGGCCCCAAAATCCTTCTGGGTGCGGACCCGTTCAATATCGACTACATCCATCACAAGATGAACGAGACCGTCTCCGAGCACAGTGTCATCAAGACCGCCGTGGACTTTGCGCTGTACGACATTGTCGGCAAGGCCTTGCAGGTTCCCGTCTATAAGCTCCTCGGCGGAGCGTACACCGACCGCATTCCGCTGCGGTGGGCCCTGGGCTTTGGGCCAACACAGCAGATGGTGGATGAATCACTGAAGGGAACTCGGGCGGGTTTCAAGGCGCTTAAGGTCAAGATCGGCATGGGCGCTGCCAGAGATGTGGAAGCCGTCAAGACCATCCGGGAAGCGGTGGGACCCGAGATCGGCCTCACCGTGGACATGAACCAGGCCTACGACACCAAGACCGCCATCCAGATCATCCGCAAGATGGAAGCGTATGAAATCTTGAGCGTGGAACAACCGGTGCATCGGCGCGATCTGTACGGGATGAACCTCGTTCGCAAATCCGTGCAGACGCCCATCGGAGCCTGCGAGAGCGCCATCAGCCTGCATGATTTCGTGCAGGTGATCAAGCATGAGGCCGCCGATTTTATCAATTTCAAAGTATCCCGTTCGGGCGGCTTCTATCCCGGCAAGACGATTGCGAACATGGCCGCCGCCTGCGGCGTGTTCGTGGTGGGCTCGACGCAGTTGGGGTCTGGAATTGAGCTGGCGGCCGACGCTCACTTCGCCGTCTCGACAACGAGTGTGGGTCCGGCGCCCTACCATTGCCATGGCTACGGAACCAGCTTGTTCAAGCAGTTCAATGCCACCGACTCGGCCGGAATCACCAAGGACATTGTCCGGCGCACGCCGAAGATGGAAGGAGGATTCCTCCACGTGCCTCAGGAGCCAGGTCTGGGCGTTGAGCTGAATGAGGAGAACGTGCGCGCATTTCTCACGCCAGGCAAAGAGGTGTTGTGGGTTTCGAAAGACTACACCGGGGTCCGCTCGGAAGCCTCTGCCTTCGCTGGCCGGAAATAGTCCAATTCAATTCCAGGAGCATTTATGAAGATTGATCGCGTGGATGTATGGGGAATTCGCATCCCCTATCTGAATCCCATCAAGTTCGCTGTCGGGACGCGCACGGTGGGCGACTACCTGGTTCTCAAGATCACCACGGACGAAGGCGCCTATGGGATCGGCGGATCGGGCGCCTTGTGGCCAGTGGTCTCCGGCGAGGCGATACGCGGCGGTCTTCAGATTCTCGAAGAGTACTTTATCCCCAACGCGCTGCTCGGTGAAGATCCGTTCAATATCAACCGGATCTCGGCGAAGATGGACCGGATGTGCTATTGGGACATGATGGTCAAGTCGGTCGTGGACTTCGCGCTGCACGACCTGATGGGCAGGGTCTACAAAGTTCCCGTATATCAGCTTCTCGGCGGCGCTCAACGCGACGAGATCCCGCAGGAATGGATCGTGATGCTGGACACGCCGGAAAAAATGGTGGAGGACGCTTTGGACTACGTGGCTCACGGCTATTCGGGGATCAAGTTCAAATGGGGCGGGAACCCGAAAACCGATATCGAAGCCACTCGCCTGTTGCGCAAGGCTCTCGGCGATGACTTCGGCCTGTGCGTGGATGCGAATCAGTGTTATACCGCTGACCAAGCCATCAAAGTCATCAACGCCACAGAGCAGTACGGCATGAAATTTGTCGAGCAGCCGGTCCACCGCGACGATTGGGACGGGTTTGCCCGCGTGCGCCAGCACACCAACGTTCCTCTGGCGGCGGATGAAACCGCCTGGAGCGTCCCCCAGGCCTGGACCCTGCTATCGCGTGGACTGGTGGATTACCTGCACGGCGCACCGAGCCGCACGGGGGGGCTGATGAAACTCAAGCAGTACCTGAACATCGGCGAGGCCGCGCACGTCGAGACGGTCTACTCCATTTACAACAGCCCGGCTCTAGAGTACTCCGCCTCGGCACATTTCTCCTTTGCCGCTCCTCCCAAGAAATTCCCAGACGAGATGGTTGGCATTTTCAAGGTTCATGGGGGCCACGGAACCGACGACATCAAGGAAGGGCCTACCGACCGCATCAATCCGCCATTGCGGAACGGGAAGCTCCTCAAGCCGGACGGCGTTGGCTTTGGGATGGAACTGAACATGGAGTACATCAATCATTACACTCTGCACAAGAACACGCTCACCCGGCAGGGCAAAGGGTAGCAAACTTTTATGCTGCCACGTGCGGAATTGCGTGTTTCACAGATAGAGATGCAGCGGCGGCGCTTTGCGGTGCGCCAGAACATGCGTCGTATGGGCTTGGAAACGCTGCTCGTTTCCGGCATCCGGTTTGTCGCCTCCTGGGGCTATCTTCGTTACCTCACCAACTGGGCGGAACCATTCGCGGGCGAGTACTTGCTGTTCCCCCTGGAGAGCGAGCCGATATTCTTCGCGAGGACTTCCGAGCGCGTGCACTTAATACGCGACGTGCTAGGAATCGAGTGCCGCCTGGGTTCTACTGTCCCGGTGGTGGCCAAGGAAATCAAGGACCGCGGACTTCGCCGCGTAGGGGTTTGCAGCCTGCGGACGATGCTCGCCGAGTTTTACATTGGCCTGACCCGCGCCGTGCCGGAATGCGAGCTCATTGAAGCGGCTGCGGTGATTGATGAAGCCCGCATGATCAAGTCGGAGGAGGAGCTCCGCTGGGTCCACAAATCGGCAGCGCTCGGCGATACCGCCTATCAGGTTTTCTGCGATATGATCGAGCCGGGTGTTACCGAGCACCAGATCTTCACCGAGCTGGATCATCTTGTGAAGCAGGCGGGCGCGGAGACCACCTACTTCATGATGGGCGCTGGCGCCAATCCGATACTGCGCTTCATGGATATGGCCACGCATCGCTACGAGAACGGCGATCTGGTTTTGTTCAACGCCGAGATCGCTGGCCCGGGCGGCTACTTCACGCAACTGGTGCGCTCGGTTTCACTCGGACAGCCGCGACGTGAAGTGGAAAAAACGTACCAGGTGGTTTCGGGCGCACTCGAATCGGCGGAAACGCTGCTGAAACCCGGCGCCGGCACGATGGCCGTCTATCAATCCATCCGCGACTGTTTCGCAAAGCAAGGCTACAGCTTGAATCTCCACCCCGGCCATTCGCAGGGGCTGGATATATTCGAGCGGCCCATCCTCGACGGCAAAGAAGACGTTGCGCTCCATCCCGGCATGGTTATCATCCTGCATCCCTACGCGGATCTCCCCTCCGGTGGCGGCGCCTGGGTGGGTGAAACTTTCCTGATCACGTCAACCGGCTGCGAACGCCTCCATCGCAGCAGCCGCGCTCTCATGCAATGCGAGACCCTCCGTTGAGAACTTCCGCTTTGCCATCTCCGCGAAATTCTACCCATTCTGAAGTGTAGACATTTTGTGATGGTCAGGGGCCCGGCGCTGGCTTGAAAAGATCGGGAATCAGGTAAGTAAAAATTCCATTGCGGACACTGTCGCTTGCGTAGATCTCGCCATGCACAGGATCGAGCACCACTCCCGTGGGATGAATCAATCCGCTGACTGCCCCCTTAATAATTGCCCGAGGTGGCACATCGCCGCAGTCGGTAATATTCCAAACCCCAATAAACCCTAGCGTGTCGCTCGACCAAGGCGATTGCGGGACGCTGGTTAAATCCGTGCGCGGGTGCAGTTCGCCCCGGTCGTACGGCATGCGATAAGATGAATTCGTCCCTGCCACGAATAGTTTGTCACCGAAAACGCGAACCTCCCACGGATAGGTGAGGCCCGTCTTCGGACCAGAGAGCATCCCTCGCGGGGCCACGTCGCCCGAGTCGGTGCGATTGAAGATCAGGATGCCGGTTGCACCGGGACCGGTGTTCGCGACGAAAAGAAGATTTCTCTCCGGATCGACTGCCGTGCCAACAACGAAAGCCAGCTTCGTCTTTGGACCGCGCAGCAGCCGAAGGGGAGCCGGATTGCCATCCGCCGTATCTGAAAATACGACTACCTGGCTTTCGCGGTCGCCGACGATGATTTCCTTATTCTGCGGGTCGAGCGAGACGGCGTGCGGCAGGATCAGATGAGTATTGGTGCCTTGGATGACGCGCAACGGGGCTTCTTCCCCCTCGGCTGCGCCCCGAAATGCTAGGATGGCTGCGGCCAGCGGATTGACGGTGATGATTTCATCGCGCAGCGGGTTGTAGCCGATCCCATGGATTGTGCGTCCCAGGCGGGTTCCCTGGCCGGCGATGATGCGCGTCGGTTTCACAGCGCCGTTCGCCAGCCTGGCGAAAACCGCTATTCGCGGCTGGCTCACTCAATTGGGAACCAGTATTTCGTTGCGTTTCGAGTCGTAGCCCAGCGCCATCGGATTGGTGAAGCCGACCGGCAGCGCACTCGCCGGGGCGTTGCGCACAGTGCGTTTCGGCGAAACATTGCCGCTCGCAGAACGAGGGAAAACCACGGCGGCGTGACTATTGGAATTTGTGACCCAAAGCTCGTCGTTTTTTGTGTCGAGGGCAATGCCGATGGGCATGTCCAGGCCCGTTCGGTCGCCGCGAATCACGCGCACCGGCCCCTGGTCTCCGGCTCCGGTTCGCGAGAAGACAAGGATCGAATTGTCTCCGTTATTCGCAAGAAAAATTTCATCGTGTTCCAGATCCACGTCGAGCGCCATGGGATAGTTCAGGCCAGCCCGCGGACCCTGAATGACTCGGATCGGTTTCATGTCTCCATTCGCCGTCAGCGGATACACGGCAATCGAAGGCGCCAGAAACTTTCCTCCCGGAGGAACGCCCCGGTAGGAGACGGCGTTTACGCGCTGCGGTCGGTCCTCGGTATATTCATTGCGCCAGTTACCATGATTGGCCACCAGGATCTCCTGATGCTGCTCGTCAACGAAAATTCCGTGCGGGTCGGCTAGGCCTGTGCTCGGGCCCTGAATCGTCCGGACGGGAGGTTCGACGCCGCTGGCTTCGCGGCGATAGATGAAAACGGCGTTGACTTGCTGCACGGAGATGGCAATCTCCTCGCGCTGGTGCGCCAGAGAAAGCCCCCAGGACTGATGCGGCACCACCAGCACCCGCGCTGGTTTGGCATTGCCCCCCTGACCGTAGGCAAACACGGCCATGGTGTCTTCGATATCATTGTTGACGGCAAAAATTTCGCGACGCACCGGATCGACATCCACGCCCGCCACAAATCCTATCATCGTATCCGGGCCAAGAACTTGTCCGACGGGCGCGGTTGTTTCTGGTGACGCGCCGCCGCTGGAGCGGTCGTAGATCAGCACGCTCTTACGGTTGATATCGGTGATGACGACGCGGTTGTTCTCTGCATCCACCGCGACCTCGCTGAACGTGGGAAACGGATCCGAAAGCTGGCGAACGGCCGGCAAGTCAGCTGCTTGTGTAAGCGTGGCGACTGTCCAGGTTCCTCCTTCCGGCATTGCGCAGAATTCGCCAGGGAGAATCTGGGCCGTTGCGGCGGATGCGTTGCGGGAATTGCCTCCCTGCGAATTGCCGCCTGGGGTTATTTGCGGGCCCGCAGGAGAAGAAATTAGAATTGTTCCGGCAATTTGAATCAGCAGCATTAATGGAATGATGCGGGCCCAAAACCTGGAGGTCAGTATCTGCATTTTCTCTCCCATAACTGATTCCCCTTTGGACGGGACGCCCTATTCTACCATCCCGCTGCCATCCGGCCATGCTGATCCCTCGTGGCTGCCGGGCATTTAGAGGGATCAAACGGGGATGATCAGCGTGCCAGCGCAGTACATCCTAGCGATTACTATTAGACCTTCGATGTACCGCGACCACGGCTTCAGGCGACGAATTCGTGTCGTGGCAATTCGCCGAGGACATCGATATGGCAGCGCCGCTGATTTGCACTCTGTTTGTAGAAATGACCCAACCAACATCTTGGAAGCATGTAGACCCAATAAAGGTGGATCACCAACTGTTTTCTGGAGTCCTAGTGGAGTCCAAGTGGAGTCCAAACTCAAAAGGATTTGCGACTGGCGTCCAAATGGAGTCCAAATCGAGTTCGCGTAACTCTCGTGTTTTCATAGAGGGTGGCTTGTAAGTTATTGATCAGACATCCCTGAAAAGGCTGGCGTCGGCGGTTCGATTCCGTCCCTGGCCACCATTTCTATCAACGATTTATGCGTGGCCAGTTTCATGCAATTTTAGTCAGGGGAACAATAGAGGAACATTCAAGCTGCAACTGCTACGCGCTCCCTGACCTTTCCTTCCATCAAATTCCACATTTCCCGTGCCGTGCTACCGGTCCGGGCGATATGGTTCTTCCCTAACTTGGCATAGCGCTCGGTCGTCCTGATGTTCGAATGACCGAGGATTTTGGCGAGTTCGTAAAGATCTCCGCCGTGCATCATGTACCAGGATGCAAAGGTGTGCCGCAGATCGTGGAATCGGAATTCCTCGATGCCGGCAAACTTGAGCATCGCCTGAAAGGTCTTCTCGACGCTCTGCCGCTCCCCTTTCGTGCCTAACCGTGGCGGAAAAATGAACTGTTCGCCCTGCACAGATGGATACCGGCGGAATTCCTGAGCGAGCTGCGGCAGCAACGGAACATAGCGGACCTTGCCGCCTTTGAGCATCGCTCTGACGGCAATCAATCCGTCCGTGTAAAGAATATCTGACCACTTTAGAGCGAAAATCTCACCCAGGCGCATCCCGGTCGTCAGCGCCGTAAGTGCGATTAACCGCAGCCGAGATATTCTCTGATTCCTCACCTTGCTGTAGCCAGATTCGTAATTGCCGTCCCTCCGGTACATCCGTTGATCCAGGCAGATTTTGAGCCGCTGAATCTCCTCTGCGGACAGGAACCGTTCACGCTGATCGTTCGGGCGCTTGATCTCGACCTGGTCAGTTGGGTTCCGGTCTATTCCAGTTTCCCTGGACCAGATCGTAGAGGCTTTATTCATCATGTGATGCATAACGTTAAAGTGGCGAACGGCCGTGCTAGCGCTGAGGCGTTTCTCTTCTCTCAGCCAGCAGAACCACCGCTCAACAGCTGGACCATCCACCTCGCGCACGAACAATTTGCCGAGTCGGTTTCGAATCCCATCGACGATTGCTTTTTCCCTGTCCTGGGACTTTTTCTTCGATCCGTATGCTTCCCAGTAGCGATCTATCAAGAGCGACATGGGATAGCTGATTTCTTTCCGAACATCCCAATGCCGACTTTCTGCGCGGTCCGAGAGTTTTTTGTGAAGAATCTTTCTGGCTAAAGCTAATGAGCCATATACACGTAGGCTCTTGTTCCGTCCTCCCAATCTCCATCGAATTTTGTAAACACCAACTGCTTCTTTGTGAATAGACATTGTGCGATCTCCTTCCAGTCAATGGCTTCGATTCGTGTTTTTGGTCGATGTAGCATCGAACCGCAACGCGCGATTAACCGTGACCGAGGGAAGCTTCCGCAACCCGGCTTTCTGTGGAGGATCTCCACGACCAGACCTAGGAAGCGAGCCGCCTCCCTGATTTCAGGAGCCGCTTGCCGACCCTGCCATTAGAACCTATGCAGGCGGTCCTTTTCAAATTTGCTGCTGCAGCCGGAGATCCACTTGACGTTGTTTACTGGGCTTGATTCGCGGCATCCCTGAGAGCATACTCGTAGCATGAGCAAGGTTGAGGAAATCGAGCAGGCTGTCGAGCGGTTGTCTTTAGACGACTTCGTCAAACTGGCAGCGTGGGTCGAGCAACGCGGTCGGCAGCTTGAAATCCCTCCTGCTGCTACTGACAAGAGCCAAGCGCTGGTTCGTGACCACAGCGCGTTTCTAAACAGCTACTCCCCGGAAGACGACAGCCTCTACGACGATGCCGCAGCCGGGTGAAGTCTGGCTGGCGGATATTCCCTTCACGAGTGGCGTTGCCTCCAAGCTGCGTCCGGTTTTAGTGTTGTGGACCGACGACGCCGATGTCGTAGTAGCCGCGGTTACATCAGCTCAACCGCGTTCCAGTACCGATGTAGCCTTGCAAAACTGGTCAAAGGGCGGACTGCGGGTCGCATCTACGGTAAGACTGTCCCGGCTCGATTGTTTGGAACAAAGCCTTTTGCGACGACGCTTGGGCAAAGTTGCTTCGGATGATGCCGACCGGTTGAAGCGCGTTTGGGCGGATGAAATGCAACTCCATTTCTAACAACTCTGTCCGGTAGCCACAATTTCCCTTTGACCTCCCGGCTGTAAAACCGAGATTTCGGGGAACAATAGGGGAACATTGCAGTGGCCAAAAAGAGCTAAACTAACCCAAAGTGATCGAAAAAGGGAAATCCTTAAGTTGTTTGTTTCCAAGGAACACGCACGATTTCAAAGCGCTCTAGGTGTCGGCTAAGCGGCGCTGAAACGGCTGGCGTCGGCGGTTCGATTCCGTCCCTGGCCACCATGTTTCCAAAAGACTTACGCGCCTTCCCTAATAAACAGAGGACTTTCCCGGAGTCCAAATGGAGTCCACAATCCCGGAATCCCTACCATCTTGCTTTGGTGGTCTCCGAGGCCTTCCGCGTACTATATGAGCTTGTCAGATCACTCCCAATCGAAGCTAGCTCGGCTCTAGGCGGTCACAGTGGCGTCCGCTTCCCTGAATTCATCCCCGCCAGTTTTGCGACGTAGACCGTCGCTGGCCTTCTTAGAATTACCCATATGAAAGGCTTTAAATCATGCCCTGTTCATTTGAAGTGTTTTTTTCCTCCTCCTGGGATAAAATGACGTGGATTTCAAATGAGAGTGTTAATTCTTCATCTTAGCGACCTCCATCTCACCGCAAACGGGAACACCGCCGAATTCAAGTTCGTCTCTATCGGCAAGGCGGTTCAGAACGAAGAAGTTGATCTCAGCGGAGTCTTCGTGGTGGTTTCTGGTGACGTAGCCTATTCTGGGAAACAGACTGAATACGCAATTGCCAGCCGCCTATTGCTGCAGCTTCCGCTCAGGGCGTGATTAACACACGCACATTGCAGGCTTGGCTGATTCCGTTGCCTCCGCTTCCCCTCCAACAGAACTTCGCGGCTCTGGTGGAGCGCGTAGAGCACCTCCGTGCGGTGCAGCGTGAGGCGTTGCGTCAGGCCGAGCATCTCTTCGTTTCCCTCCTCCACAACGCCTTCAGCGGTTGACCGCGCCAATGTCACTCCAACGCGATTGATGATCCGTAGCGTCGTCGACACCTGGAGGGTGCTATTCGACGAGCCGCACCTGAGTGGACCATCAGGTACCTCATATGGAAGGAGCCTCATTTGCCCTGTCCCAGCGGGGCATCTGCGCCAAGTGCGTGCCGCGCAGTTTAGGCTTCCGTCTCATCCCTGCCCGTGCCTCGTGAACGGGCCATGAACGGTACGCTCACATATGGCTTCCAAAGTTAGAAAAGCCGCCAGGCGCTGGCTGGACGGCTTGGAAATAAGGCCCTGCGATTCTGCTACGACTGGATCTGGTAAGCGCGCTGGCCATCATCGGGCTTGGTGGATTCGAGCTTCAAGCCTAGTTTCTTGCCGACGTGCGCGCTTAAGAAGCCCCGCACGCTGTGCGGCTGCCAGCCCGTAGCCTTGGTCAGATCCGCGAGCGTGGCTCCCTCCTTGCGGCGCAGCAGCTTGATGATCGTCGCGCCCTTGCCGTTCGCGGCAGTCCTTTTCCCAGTCACCTTCTTCGTCTTGCTCTTGGACGTCTTTGCCATGTTCCCTCCTGAATGATCGAGCGCATTCGATAGACAACTGCACGCTCCCGATTCGCGCTGACATTCATCCCTCTGCTGCGCGCGTTATGCAAGGCAATTCGAATCCAGGCCGCGTGCAATTACCCTTGACTGTTTGATCGGCGTTGGAGCTGGACGAGAAGTGATTTCTCGCAGAGATGCAGGCTCTGCTGAACCATAGAGTCAAGGAACATTTCATCGAACCGGAGACATAATCCAGATCATTTACCTTGCCTTTGCCTCTGGATGACGCCATCCTCCGGACCCGACAGGAGGCGTAAATGCTAGCGATGAAGGCCCAGCGCCCGCAGGTGCATCAGCGCACCGACCGCAAGGGCACCTACTGGTTCTTCCGCTACTGGCAAGAGGAACCGCTCTCGGATGGCTCCATCAGAACCATACGGCGATTCCATACCCTGGGTGCCAGTAGTGGACCGAACGCCCTTACCCAATTGGAGGCCGAAGCCCAACGCTTGAGGGGTGACCACGAAGGGACACATTCAGCCAGGAGTAACGGAGGTCCCCTCAACACGATGGCGTGACTCGGGATTTATGTTGCGCGACGATCA
>Ga0326597_10014628_pt1 | contig 10286 bp, 10 predicted proteins | sample RVTome_12_FD_203789 | JGI IMG/M metagenome (GOLD analysis project Ga0326597, IMG submission 203789) | Soil microbial communities from uranium-contaminated site in the Upper Colorado River Basin, Wyoming, United States - RVT100D185 | ecosystem: Environmental > Terrestrial > Soil > Contaminated >...
GGTCTGGGCCAGCAAGGTCTTGCCGGTGCCGGTCGGGCCGATCAGCAGGATGTTGCTCTTGTTGAGCTCGACCTCGTCGTTCTTGTCGCTCATCTCGATGCGTTTGTAATGGTTGTAGACCGCGACCGAGAGCTTCTTCTTGGCTTTCTCCTGCCCGATCACATACTTGTCGAGGAACTCCTTGATTTCGGCCGGCGTCGGCAGCGGCGGGCGGACCTTGGACTTCTCCAAAATCCGCTCCTCGGCGATGATGTCGAGGCAGATCTCGATGCACTCGTCGCAGATGTAGACGTTGGGACCGGCAATCAGTTTCTTGACGTCGTTCTGGCTCTTGTTGCAGAAGCTGCAGCGCAAGGAACCGGTTTCAGCTTTGGCACGCGTCATGAGGACACCACCGCCTCGACTTTTCGCCGGCGGATCACCGAGTCCACCAGGCCGTACTCGACCGACTGCTCCGCAGTCATGATGAAGTCCCGATCGACATCGTGTTCGATCTTCTCCAGCGCTTGGCCGGTATGGCGGGTGAAGATCTCGTTGATCCGGTGGCGCACCCGCAGGATCTCGCGGGCCTGGATATCGATGTCGGCGGCCTGACCGAAGGTCCAGCCGCTGGGCTGATGGATGACGATGCGCGAATTGGGCAGGGCGAAGCGCTTCTTGTGGGTGCCGGCGGCCAGTAGCAGGGCTGCCATGCTGGCGGCCTGGCCGATGCAGTAGGTGACCACATCGGGGCGAATCAGCTGCAAGGTATCGTAGATCGCGAGGCCCGCCGTCACGCTGCCGCCCGGGCTGTTGATGTAGAGGTGGATGTCCTTCTCGGGGTCCTCCGCCTCCAAGAACAACAGCTGGGCGATCGCCAAATTGGCAACCGTGTCGTCGATCGGGGAACCGATGAAGATGATGTTGTCCTTGAGCAGACGCGAGTAGATATCGTAGGCGCGTTCGCCACGATTGGTCTGCTCCACAACCATCGGGATGAGTTGCATGGGGAGAGGCCTAGACGTCCTCGTCAATTCTAGCAGCGTTTCGAATCAAGTCAACCGTCGTTCGGCGCCGTATCTCTTGTCGGATGAACTCTTTAAGCGACTTGTCCCGCGGCGATTGGAGCTCCTCGGTAGCGGCCGATTCAGCTGGCTCTCCGGCGCGCTGGCCGGACCGCAGGGCCCGCAGTTCCTGCTCGACCTGCTCGGCGGGAGCTTCGATATGCTCTTGGTCCGCGATCCAATCGAGCAGTAAGAGCCGTTTCACCCGCCATTCAGCTTCCGGTCGGTAGCGCTCGCGCAGCGAGCTCCAATCGAGCTGCTGGAGCTGGTCGCTCGACATGCCGTGCCCGAGCAGGTCCTTGGCGTAACTCTGGAGGAAGGTCTCGGTTTGGTGGCGGACCAGCGCTTCGGGGGCGCGGAACGGGTAGTCGCGGAAGATCGCATCGAGCAGGCTCTTTTCCAGCAGCGCCGCCGCCTGGCGCCGGGCCCGGGCTTCGAGCTCGGCCCGGACCTTGGCATTGAGGTCGGCGAGGCTCTCGAAGCCGAGGTCGCGGGCGAGATCGTCGCCCAACTCAGGCAGATGCTCGCGCTTGAGCGCCTTCAGATCGAGCCGGTATTGAACCGTCTGGCCCCGCAATTGGGGATCGGCGGCATCAGCCGGGTGCTGGATCGAGAACTCTTTGTGAGCTCCCGGTTCCAGGCCGAGGAGTTGGTCGGCAAAGCCGGTCTTGTCGCTCTGGGGGTCGATCAAGACATAGGCATTTTCTTCGCGCCGCGGTACCGCGCCGCCTCCTTCGATCTCCCAGCTACAATCGATGGCCGCGGTGTCACCGGCCTCGGCGCTGCGGCCTTCCACCGGTTCCAAGGTGCCCTGCTGGCGGCGCAGCCGCTGCAGCTCGGCTTGGAACTGTTCCTCGGTCACCTCCACCTGGGGGCGCTTGGCTTCGACTCCGCGGTACACCACGAAGTCCAATTTCGGGCGCTCTTCGAAGAAGGCGCGGTAGCGCAAGCCGCTGTCCTCATGGTGTTCGACTTGGTCGATCGAGGGTTCGGCCAGCGGCTGGCGCTGCTGCTCCCGCAAGGCCTCGCGCCAGCTACTATCGACCAGCCGTTGGATGGTTTGGTTGCGCACTTCCGCACCGTAGCGCTGCCGGATCAGCTCGGGCGGGGCCTTGCCGGGGCGGAACCCGGGCAGGCGGGCCTGCGAGCGCGTTCGCTGCAGCGCCCGGTTGATCTCAACCTCGACCTGCTCGGCCGGCACGGTCACGGTCAGCACGCGGCGGCACTCGTCCAACTCTTGGATGTCGATTTCCATTTCAGGGTCTCTCTAGGCGCTCGCCCCGGCCGAGCGCGGCGTGCGAGCGGCGTGCGAAAGGGGGGATTCGAACCCCCACGGTTGCCCACCGGATCCTAAGTCCGGCGCGTCTGCCAGTTCCGCCACTTTCGCATCGCGTGGGTGGGGTCGTGAGAGCCTAAATCGTGAGCCGCGAAGGACTCGAACCTTCAACCCGCAGATTAAGAGTCTGCTGCTCTACCAATTGAGCTAGCGGCCCATCCATCGCCAGACAGATGCCGGCACCGGGAACAGCGAGAGTTTAGCTGAGCGCGGTGGCATGGGCAAGCGAAGCGCGCCCCTGCGTCAATGGGTCTCCTGAGAAGACTCGCCCATCGGCTTGCTTCGCACGCCCATGTCCCCGCCTGCATCTCAGGACAGGCGGGGACAAGCCACCCATGGAGAAGCCCTGCCAAACCGGCTAGACTCGAAAATTGATGACAGGAAATGGCGCAGCGCCGCTACTCGAGGTCCGCGGTCTGGTCAAGCACTTTCCGATCCGCAGCGGCTGGTGGCGCAAGCCGAGCGCCTGGGTGCGGGCGGTCGATGGCATCGACCTGGAGCTGGCCGAGCGCGGCTGCTTCGCGCTGGTCGGCGAGAGCGGTTGTGGCAAGAGCACGACCGCGCGCTGCATCCTGCGTTTGATCGAGCCCGACCGTGGTGTGGTGCGCTTCAACGGCACCGAGCTGCTGTCGCTCGGAGCCCGCGAGCTGCGCCGCCAGCGGCGCGAGATGCAGATGGTCTTTCAGGACGCTTCCAGCTCGCTGGATCCGCGGATGCGGGTCGAGGCCATCGTCGCCGAGCCGCTCGATATCCACCGTCTGGGGTCCAAGGCCTCCCGCAAGCAGCGCGTGCGGGAGCTGCTGATCACCGTCGGTCTGGGGGAACAGCTGCTGGGGCGGTATCCGCACCAGCTCTCCGGCGGCCAGCGCCAGCGGGTTGGCATGGCCCGGGCGCTGGCCCTTCGGCCCAAGCTGGTGATCGCGGACGAGCCGGTTTCGGCGCTCGACGTTTCGGTGCAGGCCCAGGTGCTCCAACTGATGCTCGAGCTGCAACAGCAGCACGGCCTCGCCTACCTGCTGATCGCCCACGACCTCGGTGTGGTGCAGCGGGTCGCGGACGCCATCGCGGTGATGTATTTGGGCAAGATCGTCGAGCGCGCGCCTGCCGCCGAGCTGTTTGCGGCCCCGCTGCATCCCTATACCCACGCGCTGCTGGCCGCGGTCCCGCAACCCGATCCCACCGGCCGCTCCGAGCGTCGCCGGGCGCGCACCCGGATCGCCGGCGAGCTGCCGTCGGCCGTCGCGCCGCCGCCGGGCTGCGCCTACCACACCCGGTGCCCGCGGGCCGAAGGGCGTTGCCGGGTTGAGGAGCCGCGGCTCGAGCAGTTGCGGCCGGGACACTGGGTGGCGTGCCACTTTCCCGTGGAGTGGAAAGCTGGGACTTCCGGCTGATCTTGTGGACGTTGGGGCGGCCCGCGCGGCCGCCCGTGAGGCGTTGCTCCGGGACAATGCACAAGCTCTGCGGCTCTGGCGGGCCGGCGGGCGGAGGCAAGCCCCGCCCCTACTTCCGCAGCTGACAAAATGGTACGCACAGCTCAGCCTACGAGGCATTGGCTTGGCCGCGGCCCTGGCCTGGCTTGCGACCGTCCCGGCACTCTCGCTGCAGCGCGGCCCCGCCAAACCGCAGCCCGCTCCGCCGGCGCCGCCGGGCACTCCGGCTGTGACCTACGTGGACATCACGGCCGAGGCCAGGGTCGATTTCCTCCACCGCCACTGCGGCAGCGGCCAGAAGTACATGGTCGAAACCATGGGTTCGGGCGCCGGCATCTTCGACTACGACGGCGACGGAAAGATGGATCTGTATCTGATCAATGGCGGGCCGCTGCCCGGTTACGGCGGACCCAAGCCAACCAACCAGCTCTACCACAATCTCGGCGGCCTGCGCTTCGAAGACGTAACTGCGCGCGCCGCCGTGGCGGGAAACGGTTGGATGATGGGAGTCACCTTCGGCGACTACGACAACGACGGCGATGAGGATATCTACGTCACCGCGTTCGGGCCCAACATCCTGTACCGCAACAACGGCGACGGCAGCTTCACCGATGTCAGCGAGGCCGCCGGGGTCGCTTGCCCGCTGTGGAGCGCCTCGGCGGCGTTCGGCGACTACGACCTGGATGGCGATCTCGATCTGTATGTCTCGAACTACGTCGATTTTTCGCTCGACAATAACAAGTACTGCGGCAACCTGCGCCTCCAGCAACGCGCCTACTGCCATCCGGATGTCTACAACGGCGTGCCGCCGGTGCTTTACCGCAACAACGGCGACGGCACCTTCAGCGACGTCACCCGGGCCGCCAGAGTCTATTCGACCGAGGGCAAGGGGCTCGGGGTGATCTGGACCGACCTCGATGGCGATGGCGATCCCGATCTGTACGGCGCCAACGATTCGACCATCAACTATCTATTCCGCAACCAGGGCGACGGCACTTTCGAAGACATCTCGCTGTTCTCCGGCGCCGGCTACAGTGAAGACGGCAAGGCCCAGGCCGGCATGGGAGTCGATAGCGGCGACCTCGACGGCGATGGGCGGCCGGAGCTGTTTGTCACCAACCTCGATCTCGAGACCAACACGCTCTACCACAACGACGGGGACGCCAGTTTTAGCGATACTACTTACCGCGCCGGACTGGGCGAACCGAGCCTGCTGTTCGTCGGCTTCGGCACCGCCCTCGAGGATTACGACGGCGACGGCCTGCAGGACATCGTGGTGGTCAACGGCCACATCATCGACAACATTCATCTGTTCAAGGACAACATCACCTACGCCCAGCGCGGCATGGTGTATCGCAACTTGGGAGGCGGCAAGTTCGCCGAGGTCACCGCCGCCTGCGGTGCGATCAACCAGGTCCGGGTCAGCCGCGGCCTCGCCCTGGGCGATCTGGATGAGGACGGCGACCGCGATCTGTTGATCAGCCACAATAACGACCGTGCCAGCCTGCTGCGCAACGACGGCGGCAACCGCAACCATTGGCTGCGGGTGGTGCTCAAGGGGCGGCGCAGCAATCGAGACGGGTTTGGCGCCCGGGTCGAGCTGGTGGCCGGCGGACGCTCGCAGATGCGCGAAGCTCGCAGCGCTTCCTCTTATCTATCGCAGAGCGATTCGCGGCTGCTGTTCGGGCTGGGAGGCGCCGGCACCGTCGAGCGTCTCGAGATCCACTGGCCTTCGGGGCTGGCCGACCGGATGGAGAAGCTGTCCGCCGACCGGACCGTGACCGTGATCGAGGGCGGTGGGGGTGGGAACCGTTGACAGGTAAGCGGTGCCACGGCCATCCTCACGCAAGCGCTATAATCTTGTAGTTTCATAAGGTACAAGCCGATGAAAACTCCCTTTTGCCGTCTGTGCGGCCATTGGCGCCCGGGTGACGACCGGCGCGCCCTAGGAGGATTGCGGACGTGGTAGGCACCCTAGTCAAGTATTTCCAACAGGGCGGGCCGGTGATGTGGCCGCTGCTCGCCTGCGCGATCCTGGGCACGACCTTCGTCATCGAGCGTGCCTGGGCTTTGTTTCAGGCCGGGCGCAAGTCGGAAGAGTTCATGGCCCGCATCCAGGATGCCCTGCTACAGGAGCGCAGCCTGCGCCACGCGCGCCAGCTCTGCGACCGCTACAACCTGCCGGTGGCTCGGATCCTGAAGGCCGGTTTGATCAAGCACGGTACCAGCGACGAGGAGATCGAGAAGGCGATCGAGATCGCAATCACCCACGAGCTCGCCCGGCTCGAGCGCGGGCTCGGGGTGCTCGCTTCGGTCTCCAACGTCGCGCCGCTGTTCGGTTTCCTTGGCACGGTCACCGGGATGATCAAGTCGTTCGGAGAGTTGGCCCAAGCTGGGCTCAGCAACCCCGGCCGGGTGGCGGCGGGCATCTCGGAGGCGCTGATCACGACCGCCGCCGGCCTGTTCATCGCGATTCCGGTGCTGATGGCCTACAACTTCTACAGCTCGCGGATCCAGCGCTTCATCCTCGATATGGAGACCGCCGCCAACCTGCTGCTGGAGTCGTACGCGGTGATCGAATCGAGCGGCGCCGGCGCTGAAGCGCCGCGAGCGGCCGCCAGCCAGGGCTAGGCGTTCAGCCGTAGGCTCGGTCGATGGCGGTACGCAGACACAGCTACACCCAGATCGCGGCCTATGTGCCGACCGCCTCGATGGCCGACATTGCCTTTCTGCTAATCATCTTCTTCATGGTCACCACCACCACCTCGCTGGACAAGACCAATGTGAGCCTGCCCGCTACCCTGGAGCGCACCGAGGTTCCGCGGGTGGCGGCGATCGTCGCGCTGGCTCCGGACGGGACCGTCAAGGTCACCAGCGGCATCGAGGTCAGCCATCCCCTGGAAGGCGGGGTGGCTGCGCTGGGCGGCTTCGCCAGCGATCTGATCGCGGCCAACGCGGACTACCCGTTCATCCTCAAGGCCGACGCCTCCGCGCCGTTCGCCTCGGTCGACAGCCTGCTCGAGCAACTGCGGCAGGCGCGGGTCCGGCGGCTCTACCTGCTCACCGAGCAAGAGACCATAAGCGGGGGCGATTGATGAAGTACGCCCGCCGGCCGCGCAACGCCGAAATCCCGACCGCCTCGATGGCCGATATCGCCTTTCTGCTGATCATCTATTTCATGCTGACCACGGTCTTCGCCGCGACCCGTGGGCTCGAGTTCGGACTGCCCGAGCCGGAAGACCAGCAGAAGCCGGTCAAGTTCGAAGAGGCGATCTACATCAAAGTCGACCCGGGGGGATTGCTGGTGGACGGCCGCTTTCGCGACCTACAGGGGCTGAGCGGCTATGTGGCCCAGAAGATGGCCCAGAACCCCAGCAAGCCGATCATCGTCCATGCCAGTCCCGCGAGCCCCTATCGCAGTGTGATGGACGTGCTCGACGAGCTGCGCCAAATCGAGCGGCGGCTGCAAGCCAACCCGAAGTTGGGCCCGACCTATCACATGGGCGTGTCGATCCCGACCCAGGCCGAGGTCGCCGAGTGGGAACGCCTGCTGGGACGGAAGCTCGGGTGAGACCCACTCGATCGAGTGTGGGCGGCGGCCGGCTCGGCGCCGCCGCGCTGCTGGCCTGGGTTCTGGTGGCGGCCTCGGCCGGGCCCGCGCTGGCGGACTTTCGCAAAGCCTACAACTTGCTGCAGCAGGGCAATCTCAACGCCGCACTCAACGAGTTCGCCCTGGTCAAAGAGCAAAACCCGTCCTGGTACTTTCCCTATCTCGGGTTGGGAAGCTGCTACCGCCGGATGGGCAAGGCCAGCGAGGCCAAGGCCCACTTGGACAAGGCGCTCGAGCTGGCCAAGAGCGAGAGCGAAAAGGCCGATGTGCGCTTGGAGCTGGCGCAGCTCGCCAAGTCGCAGGGCAGTACCGTGGTGGCTCTGGGGTTGCTGGATCAAGCCCGCTCGGTGCCGCTTTCCGATCCGCAGCGGCTGATCGCCGAAAGCCTGGCGGGCGAGCTGCTGCTGAGTCAGAAGAAATATGCAGAAGCCGTGTCCCGACTGCAGGCCGCCATCGTGTTGCAACCCTCGGACTTCAACCTGCGCTATAACCTCGGCGTGGCGGCCATGGGCGCCGGCCGCGCCGATCTGGCGGCTGACAGCTTCAACGCCGCCTATCGCCTCAAACCCGATCAGCCCGACCTTGGCTATCTGCTGGCGCGGACCCAGCTGCAACGCAAGGACTACTCGGCGGCGCTGGCGCCGGCTTTGAAGTACGAGAGCGAAAACCCGCGCGATCCCAAGGCGCTCGAGCTCGCCGGCCAGGCGCTGCTCGGTCAGAAGCGTTTCGCTGATGCGGCCCAGCGCTTCCAGGCGTTGCTGCAGCTAGATCCCAAAAGCGGCGCTGCCGCGCTCAACCTGGCCCAATGCTTGGGGTTTACCGGCAGGTGGAGTGAATCGATCGAAGCCGCCAAGCGGGCCCAGGCTAATGGGGTCCAGAGTGCCGCGGTCTATGATCTGCTCGGCAAAGGCTACGAAGCGCTGGCGGTGCGGGCGACCAAAGACAAAGAACGCGATCAGAATCTGGCCGAGGCGATCAAGGCGTTTCGCACCGCCCAGCAGAAGGGCGCGCAGGTGAGCGACGACCTAGCGCGCATCGCCGAACGTCAGCGCCGCATCGAAGAAGACCTCGCGGCGGCCCAGAACCAGCAATCCCAAGGCCCCTGAGTCGCTCACCGGTAGCCCCGCAAGGCCCCAAAAGGTGTGTTGAGGGCGGCGCCGGTTTACGCTAGAATCGCAGCTAAAGGCTTGGATTCGGTGGCAGTCCCGTCGGTTGAAGGGAGGTGCGGATCGGACGCAACAGACGGGGGCTCAGGTACCTATTGCCAAGCCAACAGGAGGTGACTTGCTATGTTTGTCCGAGCGACTCTTTCCAGTATGGCCTTTGGTCTTGCTCTGACCGGGGTCGCCATGGTGGCCGCTGGCGAGCCGGACTGGGCCATCAACGCGACCGCCATCGAGGCTTGCAGCTGCCCGATGTTCTGCCAGTGCTACTTCAACACCCAGCCGGCCGAGCATCATCACGAGGGTGGCTCGACGCACTTCTGCCGTGCCAACTTGGCCTACAAGGTTAACCACGGTCATTACGGCTCGGTCAAGCTGGACGGCGCCAAGTTCTGGCTCGCCAACGACCTGGGCGGTGACTTTTCCAAAGGCCAGATGGATTGGGCGGTGCTCTACTTCGACAAGGCGATGACCCAGGAGCAGCGCGATGCCCTAACCAAGATCTGGCCTCACGTGTTTCCAGTCAAATGGAACTCGTTCAAGACCGCCGAAGCCTCGATCGACAAGTGGGAGTACACCAAGGACAGCGCGCACGCCACCATGGACGGGGGCAAGACCGCGGAAGTCATGCTGAAGCGTTTCCCGGGCATGACCGATGATCCGGTGGTGATCAAGAACCTCAAGTACTGGGGCGCTCCGCGCAACGACGGCTTCGTGCTGATGCCCAACCAGGTAGAGGCCTACCGTGTCGGCCCCAAGGCCTTCGAGTTCAAAAACACCAACGGCTTCATGATCACGATCGACATGAACTCCAAGGACGTAGCCCAAGGGCAAGGAACCGACTAGCCGGCCAGCCGGTCCAAAAGGTGCTCGTCAGCGGCGGTCGATTGGCTGCCGCTTTTTTCTTTAGTCAGCCAGGTGGCGGCGATTCGTCGCAAGCGGGTTGAGATGGACGGCAAGATGTTGTCGCTGAGCTGCGCGCCGCGGTCGCCCGGGCCGCCGGAACCACGCTTGGGCCGCGAGCTGCCTGAGCGGTTCCTGACCGCCGAGTGGCGATACTTGGCGATCCTCAACTTCGAGATCGAGCCGGTGGCCTTGGCCCCGCTAGTGCCACGGGGTACGGAGCTCGACAGCTGGCAGAACAAAACCCTCGTGAGCATGGTCGGTTTCTTGTTTCTGGACACCCGCGTGCAGGGCCTGGCTCTGCCGTTTCACCGCAACTTCGAGGAAGTCAACCTGCGCTTTTATGTGCGCCGCAAGATCGAGGATGAGTGGCGGCGTGGCGTGGTCTTCGTCTGGGGCTACTCGCGGCAGCGCGACGGTGGCACGCTCGAGTACCTCGTCGAGCATCCGCGCTGGCGCGTCTGGCAGGCCCAGCAAGCGCGGCTCGACTGTGCCGCCACGCCGCTCTACGGGGACAGCTTTGCCGAGAGTCTGGCGCTGGCTCCCCGGTCCGCCTATCTCGCGGATGGTTCGAGCGTTACGGTCCACCAAGGCGTCCGGCTGGCGCACTGAGTTGGGTTTCGGCTTGGAACGCTGAAACAGTGCTAGAATTCCTCGATAGTGGTAAACAGCTATGCCATCACGCGAATCAGACTGGCTGCGACAGGCCGACGCGGACCTGAGGCATGCGCGAAACGCGCAGGAAGATGGAGATTTCGAGTGGAGTTGCTTCGCGGCCCATCAGGCGGCCGAGAAGGCAGT
>Ga0326597_10014629_pt1 | contig 10286 bp, 5 predicted proteins | sample RVTome_12_FD_203789 | JGI IMG/M metagenome (GOLD analysis project Ga0326597, IMG submission 203789) | Soil microbial communities from uranium-contaminated site in the Upper Colorado River Basin, Wyoming, United States - RVT100D185 | ecosystem: Environmental > Terrestrial > Soil > Contaminated >...
CATTTCGGTCCCTGGTTGGCGGCACGGTACGCTGGCGAGCGTACTAACCTACCATGATTATAAAACATTCCATAGAGAACTTTGGTCCCACTGGTACTGGGGCTTTCCAAGGCATGTGCCGGATCGGTTGCTGCTCTGAGCCAATGGGTTTGTCAAACGGCTGACCCCGCATTTTGGGCAAGATTTCCGTTCTCCCGAGGTGTAGACGAGGTGTATAATCGACCCGCTGGTCAGCCGGGGCGGTTTAGTGTCTCCCGGCGGGAGTTATTTTGCGGTTTTTTTGAGGCTCCCCGCTTCGCCGCCGGGCGCCCGCAGCGAAAAGGTGAATCATCAATGCGCAGAGCTTCTTTTTTATTCGGAATGGGAATGGCGATTTTGGCGGGAGCGATGACGCCGGCTCTGGCCCAGCAGGCTTCTCCGAGCACGGCTTCCACTCCGGGCACTCCCGCGGAATACAAGGCGGTTTTCACTCGCTACTGTTTCACCTGCCACAACGACCGCCTGAAGACGGCCGACCTGATTCTGAGCGAAGCCAACGTCGATGATCCCAGCGCCACCGGAGCGATCTGGGAAAAGGTCGTGGGAAAGCTGCGCGGCCGCTGGATGCCTCCGATGGGCATGCCCCGGCCCGACGACGCCACCTATGAAGCGATTCTGAACTATCTGGTCACCGAGCTCGATCACGCTGCCGCCGCGCATCCGAACCCCGGCCGCACGGCCACGGCGCACCGCCTGAACCGCGCCGAGTACACCAACGCCGTCCGCGACCTGCTGGCGATTAATGTGGACACCGAGCCGCTCCTCCCCGCCGACGATTCCGGCGGCTTCGACAACTTCGGCGATCTGCTCACCGTTTCGCCGTCGCTCATGGAGAAGTACATCTCCGCCGCCAGCAGGATCAGCCGCCTGGCCGTCGGGGACACCACCCTCAGCGCCGACGTTGCCAACTACACCATCTCGCCCTTGCTGCTGCAGAATGACCGCATGAACGAGGACCTCCCGTTCGGCTCTCGCGGCGGCGCCTCCGTTGAGCACTATTTCCCGCTCGACGGCAACTACGTTCTCAAGGTCCGCCTGCAGCGCACCGACAATGAGGGATATGTCGTCGGCATCGCCGAGCCGCATCTGCTGGATTTCCGGCTCGACGGCAAGCGCGTCAAGCTGTTCCGTGTCGGCGGCAGCCACCGCGGCAGGGCCCAAGGGGCCGGGGCGGCCGATGCCGTCCCTCCCGACTACCGTGAGGCCGACTACGAGCGCAACGCGGACGCCGGTTTGGAAGTGCGTTTCCCTGCCGAGGCCGGCCAGCGCCTCCTCCAGGTTTCCTTCCTCCAGGAAGACTTTGCGCCGGAGACTCCGTTTGAGTTTCGTTCCGGCGGCACGTACGAAGAAACCCGCATCGAAGACTTCAAGGAGCGCGCCTGGGCCGACCCGGCCGTCAGCAGCATCACCCTCACCGGTCCCTTCGATATCCAGGGCGCGGGCGATACGCCCAGCCGCAAGAAGATTTTCCTGTGTCATCCCTCCGGCTCCTCCGGCGAGCAATCCTGCGCCCGGAGAATTCTCGCCTCGCTGGCGCGCAGCGCCTATCGCCGTCCGGTCACGGACGATGACGTGGCCCCCCTGCTCTCGCTCTACGAGAAGGGCCGCGGCGAAGCCGGAAATTTCGAGTCCGGCATTCAGATGGCGATCGAAGGCCTGCTCGTCTCGACGGAGTTCCTGTTCCGCATCGAGCGCGATCCGGCCGGCGTGCCGCCCGACACCGCCTACCCCGTCAGCGATCTCGAGTTGGCCTCCCGCCTCTCGTTTTTCCTGTGGAGCAGCATCCCCGACGACGAATTGCTCTCGCTCGCCGAGCAGGGCAAGCTCCGCCAGCCGGGCGTGCTGGAGCAGCAGGTGCAGCGCATGTTCCGCGATCCCCGCGCCCAGGCCCTGGTGGATAACTTCACCGGCCAGTGGCTCTTCTTGCGCAACGTGAGCAACCACAGCCCGAACCGCGACGTCTTTGCCGAGTTTGACGAGAGTCTGCGGGAGTCTTTCGTGCTGGAGACGAAGCTGTTCCTCCGGAGCGTTTTCCGCGAGGACCGCTCCATGCTCGACCTGCTGCGGGCCGACTACACCTATCTCAACGAGCGCCTCGCTCTGCACTATGGCATCGATGGGATTTATGGAAACAAGTTCCGCCGGGTGCAGCTCGCCGACGAGGCCCGCCACGGCCTGCTCGGCCAGGGCGGCATTCTCACGATCACGGCCCTGGCCAACCGGACTTCGCCGGTTGCGCGCGGCAAGTGGGTGCTCGAGAATCTGCTCGCCTCTCCTCCCCCGCCGCCGCCCGCCAACATTCCGCCTCTGCGGGAGAAAGCCGACGACGGCAAAGTCATGTCCATGAGGCAGCAGATGGAGTTGCACCGCGCCAGCCCCGCCTGCGCCATCTGCCATACCCGCATGGACCCCATCGGCTTCGCTCTGGAAAATTTTGACGCCGTCGGCAAATGGCGCACCACCGACTCCGGCATCCCGATCGACGCCTCCGGCGTGACCCCGGACGGCTCCCAGTTCGAAGGCCCGGACGGCCTGCGCCAGGCCTTGCTGAGCCGCCCGGAGACTCTCGTCAACGCCGCCGCTCAAAAACTTCTCACGTATGCCCTGGGCCGGACGATCGATTATTATGACCAGCCGGCCGTTCGCCGGATCGTGCGGGAAGCCGCTCCCAGCGACTACCGCTGGTCGTCCATTGTTTTAGGAATTGTGAACAGCACACCCTTTCAGATGAGGAGGTCGAAATCGTTATGATGATATTCCATAAGGCTATTCCCCGGCGCACGTTCCTGCGCGGCCTTGGCGCCGCCGTCGCTCTGCCGTGGCTCGATTCCATGGTGCCGGCCTTTGCGGCGCAGTCCGAGGTCGCGGCCCAGTCCCCGCTGCGTCTCGGCTTCGTCTATGTTCCGAACGGCATCATCCGCGAGGACTGGCTCCCCGCCACCGCCGGCGCCCAGTTCGAGACGACCAACGTCCTGCAACAGTGGACCCCGTATCGCGACCAGATGCTCGTCTTGAGCGGCATGGACGGCGGCCCGCAGTTCGTCGGCGGCCACGTCCGCGGCAGCTCCATGTGGCTCACCGGCGCCGAGCCGAAGCAGTCCATGAACGACGTCCACAGCGGCGTTTCCGTCGACCAGGTCGTCGCCAAGCAGTTCGGCAAGGACACGCAGCTCGAATCCCTCGAGCTCTGCATCGAGAACGCCGCCGAGCTCGCCGGCCAGTCCGCCGGAGGCTACAGCGCCGCCTACACCAACACCATCTCCTGGCGCACTCCCACCCTGCCGCTGCCCATGGAGCACCGCCCGCGCGCGGTCTTCGAGCGGCTCTTCGGCGACGGCGACTCGACCGATCCCGCCGCACGCCTCGCCCGCATCCAAAAGCAGCGCAGCATCCTCGATTTCGTCAGCCAGGACGTCAGCCGCGTCATGGCCACCCTCGGCCAGTCCGACCAGGGCAAGCTCAGCGAGTTCCTGGAATCCATTCGCGGCGTCGAAGCCCGCGTCCAGAAAGCCGAGGAGCAGTCTTCCAAGGAGCTCCCGCAGGTCGAGCGCCCCATCGGCATTCCCGAGTACGAGGAGCACGTCAAGCTGATGTTTGACCTGCTGCACCTTGCCTATCAGACCGACCTGACCCGCGTCTCGACCTTCATGCTCGCCCGCGAGTACAGCGAGCTCGTCTACACCCAGATCGGCCACACCGAGCCGCACCACCCTCTGACGCACCACCGCGGCATCCCGGTGCGCATGAAGCAGGCCGGCGAGGTCAACCAGTATCACGCCAAGCTCTTTGCGTACTTCCTCGAGAAGATGAAGTCCACCGAGGAAGCCGGCGGCTCGCTGCTCGACCATGCCATGCTCATCTACGGCGCCGGTATGGGCGACGCGGACATCCACAACCAGTGGAACCTCCCCATCGCTTTCTTCGGCGGCGCGCGCGGCCAGATCAAGGGCGGCGGCCGGCATATCCAGTCCCCCAAGGGAACCCCGCTCTCGAACCTGCACGTCGCCGTGCTCGACCTCGCGGGCATTCCCACCGAGAAGTTCGGATTGAGCAGCGGCAAGCTCGACCTGCACGCCTCGGCGTAGTTATCAGAGCCGGGAGCGTAAGCGACCGGTGGTTTGCTCGCCCGCTCCCGCGGATTCCCCGGGAAAGGAAACGGCATCTCAAATGCGGGTTCCTTTCCCGGGATTTGCAAGTACTGTGTCATCCCGAGGAGCACAGCGACGAGGGACCTGCACGTGGGTGATTTCCACGATCACGCATGTCATCCCGCAGCGATGCAAGGGACCTGCTCTTCGGTTTGGCGGTCCGTCAGGGCACGGCTTCAGCCGTGCCGAAACAGGCCATGAGAAAATGGGGCTTCTGCCCCTGAGGTTTGTCCTCAAGCCGGCATTGGTAATTTTCTTGGGAGGGTTCGGCCATGAACGCCATGTTGAAATCTTTCGCCGCTTGCGGGATGGTTGTTCTCGTCTTACTGGCCGGCTTGCCCGCCGCCGCCCAGAATGATCTTGGCGCGAATGCTCTTCGCCTCATTGAGGCCGTGAAGGACCAGGACCGCGCTGCCGTCCGCTCCCTGCTCGAACAAAAGGCCGCCGAGAAGGCCGACGTCAACGCTGCCCAGGCCGACGGTGCCACGGCCCTTCATTGGGCCGCCTACCGGGAAGACATCGAGACCGCTGACCTTTTGATCCGCGCCGGCGCCGACGTCAATGCTGCCAACGATTACGGCCTCACCCCGCTGTCGATGGCCTGCTCCACTCGCAACGCCGCCATGGTGGAGAAGCTTCTCGACGCCGGAGCCAACCCGAATCTCGCGCCGTGGAGCGGCGTGACCCCGCTCATGACCGCCGCCAACACCGGCAGCGCCGATGTCGCCGCCCTGCTCCTCGCTCGCGGCGCTGACGGCAACGCCGCCGAGCCCCGCCGCGGCCAGACCGCTCTCATGTGGGCCATTGCCGCGGGCCATCCGGACATTGCGCGCCTGCTCATCGAGCACGGCGCCAACGTAAGCGCCCGCTCGCATCAATATCAGGAAGAGAATTTTTCACCGATGGTTCTCGAAGGGTACAGCGCCGACGTCCCGGCCACTCCGCAGGGCGGTTTCACCCCGCTGCTGTTTGCCGCCCGCGTCGGCGATCTCGAGACCGCCCGCCTCCTGGTTTCGAAAGGCGCGGACCTCAACGAATCCACCCCCGAGGAGGGCAACTCCCTGGTCGTAGCCACCGCGGCCGGCCATGAGGATATCGCCCTGTTTCTGCTGGAGCAGGGCGCCGATCCCAATGCCGCCGACGCCGGCGGCATCACGCCGCTCCATTACGCCATGCGCGACGGCTTGAAGGTGCTCCACGGATACGACATTTCCGGCGCACAGCGCCTCTGCCAGTCCGGCGCCGGAGCGCGCTGCCTCGTCGTCGAAGACGAAGCCATGCTCTCCGATCCCCGTTACAAGACCTTCGAGCTGACGCCTCCCGAGGAAGAGAAGGTCTTGCCGGGCCGCAACATGCTCAACCTCGCCAAGGCGCTGCTGGCTCGCGGAGCGGCCCCGAACGCCCAGCTTGCAATCCCTCCCCCGCAGATGCGGCTCGCCAAGAAGCCCGTTGTCAACCTGACCGGCGCGACCCCGTTTTTCCTGGCGACTGCCTCCGGCGACCTCCCCTCCATGCGCGTTCTCGTCGAGGCCCGCGCCAAGCCCCTGGTCGGCACGGTGATCAGCGAGAAGGAATTTTTGAAGGATGGACACGGCGACGACAACCAGATTCAGGGCAATGCCACCCCGCTGATGGTGGCGATCGGCATGGGCCGCCAGGACGACTTCAGCACTGCCGCCGAGGCGAAAGCTCTTGAAGCCGCCGAGACCCTTGTCGGGCTGGGCGCCGATGTCAATGAGGCCACCGAGACCGGCTGGACCCCTCTCCACGCCGCCTCCTTCCTCGGAGCGAACTCGCTCATCGAGTTTCTCGTCGCCAGGGGCGCCGACCCCAACGTGAAGAACGGCTGCGGGCAGACTCCCTTGAGCCTGGCCGAGGCCACCGACGCACGCGGCTTGCTGCAGCGCGTTACGCCGCACCCGGCCACGGCAAAACTGTTGCGCTCGCTCGGCGCCGGCTCGGGCCCCGTCTCGGGTCCTGTCGGCCGGTGCGTGGAAGGGCGCTTCGGCCTCGACTACGCCGTCAAGCCCGCCACGGGCCCGACCTCCGAATAATCCGGAGCCGCGCGAGTCGGAGCCGCGACTGTAAAGGAGCGTCCACCCGCCCTGGTGCGTGAGTCAAACTTGTTCTTCCTGCAGGTGGATCGCTCGTAGCATGCTACCGTTCCGTCGCCCTTACTTATAAGGAGCTCTTATACTCATGATCTCGCGAACTGCTTCATCCCGGTCCCGGCGCGGAATTCTCGCGGCCTCTGTTTCCTTGCTCGTTGGTTCTTTGATTGTTCTGCTCTCCGGCGGGCCAGACCCGCTATCCCTTTCCTCCGGCCGCTCGGAGCTTTCCCGCCATCCCTCCGGGGGCCCGCAGCTCGTTTCGATTCAGCCCTGGATGGAAGCAGGCCCGGAAGGTCCAGATGGGATGATGTGCGAGTGGATGCCCGCCAGCGCGAGCCCCGCGTCGCTGTTTGCGCAGGAAGTTCCTTCCTCCGGTGCCTCGCCAAGAGGAACCGACGTTATCGACCGCCCTCCGGTCCGCGTCATTCGCGACACCTATCCCACTTACAGCGCTGTCGCCGTTGACCTCCAGACCAACGAAGTCTATCTCCAGGACGAAAATCTGTTCGGCCTCAAGGTCTTCGACCGCCTCGACAACACGCCCGCCACGGCCGCCTTCACCGAGCCCAAGCGCGTGCTCGGCGGCATTGACACCAAGCTCGAATTCAACTGCGCCATTTACGTCGACCCGCACTCCGGCGACGTCTATTCGGTCAACAACGACACGGTCGACCACATGGTCGTTTTTCCCCGCGACGCCAAGGGCAACGTGAAGCCCATGCGCGAGCTCCGCACCCCGCACGGCACCTTCGGCATCGCCGTCGACGAGGTGAACCAGGAGCTTTCGCTCACCGTCCAGCATGACCACGCCGTCGTCACCTATCGCAAGGACGCCGCCGACGAAGAGCACCCCATTCGCCTGCTCCAGGGCGACCGCACGCTGCTGGCCGATCCCCACGGCATCGCCGTCGACACCAGGCGCAAGCTCCTGTTTGTCGCCAATCACGGTTCCCGGTATACGCCGACCGGCGAGCGCCCCCCCGAGATGCCGCAGCACTGGCCGCAGGGCCGCGACACCGGGAGACTCCCCGGCTCGGGCAACTTCCTGCCGCCCTCCATCACCGTCTATCCCTTGCAGGCCAGCGGCAACACCCCGCCCATCCGCGTCATCCAGGGTCCCAAGGCCATGCTCAACTGGCCCGCCACCCTTTTCGCCGACGAGGAGCATGGCGAGCTCTACGTGGCCAATGACGCCGGCGATTCGATTCTGGTATTTGACATCGAGGCCGCCGGCGACGCCGCCCCGAAGCGCGCGCTGCAGGGCCCCCGCACCGGCCTCAAGTACCCCACTGGCGTCTTCGTAGACCGCAAGAACGACGAGCTCTGGGTTTCGAATATGGGAAACCATTCCGCAACCGTCTACGCCCGCACCGCCGCCGGGAATACGCCTCCCATGCGCACCATTCGCAGCGCTCCCCCCGGCAAGCTCGCCCTCTCCATCGGCAATCCCGGCGCCGCCGAGTACGACACCCGCCGCGATGAGATCCTCGTCCCCAACTGAGTCGCCCACCCGCAGATTGCGGCCTTCGCCAGGCTGGCGGAGGAGAACACGCTTCCCACGCGGCTCATCTACGGCCAGGACACCCGTCTCAGCCGCACCATGCATGACATCAAGTACGACGCCGTGCACGATGAATTCATCGTCACGAATCCCTTCGCGCAGGCCGTTCTCGTGTTCCGCGGCGGAGCGGACGGCGGCGAGCCTCCCATCCGCATCATCCAGGGCCCCAGCACCCAGTTGGGTGACGTCCAGCGCATTGACGTCGATCCGATCCACAACGAGATTTTCGTTCCCGCCGGAGGCAGCATCCTGGTCTTTGACCGGGAGGCCAACGGAAACGTCGAGCCGAAGCGCGTAATTCGCGGCCCCAACACGCGCCTCCGTCAGGTCGAAACCGTCGCCGTCGATCCGGCCCGCGACATGCTCAGCGTCGGCGCCGAGCTCCTGCCGCTGCCCCGCCGCGGCGGCATTGCGCTGTTCCATCGCGCCGCGAGCGGCGATGCGAAGCCCCGCGCGGTGATCTCGGGTCCCAAGACCGAAATCTATCGCATCATCCAGATTCGCATTACTCCCAAGGGATGGATGGTCGCCGCCATGCCCGGCATCCGCGAGGACCAGGAGCCCGAGGGCGTCTTCGTCGGCGTCTGGCACATCACCGACAACGGCGATGTCGCTCCCCGCTGGAAGCTGCACGGGCCCGGCACTACGCTGTTGAAGCCGCGCGGCGTTGCGATCAATCCGAAGAACCAGGAGGTCATCATCGCCGACATGCGCCTGAATTCGATCCTGACCTTCTACTTCCCGGAGATCTTCTGAATCTGAGCCGCGACTGTAAAGGAGCGTCCACCCAGTTCTGAGCAGGAAATCAACGGGTAGCCACGGCACGCTGTTTGTGCCGTGGGGTTGTTCTTAATTTTTCGTCTGTCATCCCGAGGAGCGCAGCGACGAGGGACCTGCTTTGTTTTTTCACCACTCACTGCTCACCACTCACCACTCACGGTCTCTTCTCGCCGTGATGCTTCTCGTTCTCCTCCTCGCCCCCGCCTCCCTCCGCGCCCAGTCCCTCGTCATCGAGGGGGCGACGCTCATTGACGGCACCGGCCGCCCGCCCGTGCCCGACTCGGTTGTCGTCGTCGAAGGCTCGCGGATCACGGCGGTCGGAACCCGCGGCACGGTTGCCATTCCGCCGAACGCCCAGGTCATCCGAGCCGAAGGCCGCACGCTGCTGCCGGGCCTGGTCGACGCTCACATTCATTTTCTCGACTTCATGCCGCAGATGTTTCTCCACTTCGGCGTGACCACCGTGTTTGACACCGCCAATCCCACCGAGTGGATTCTCGCCACCCGCGACGCCCTCAACAGCGGGAAGATCAAGGGCCCGCGCATGTTCGTGACCGGCTGGGTCGTCGACGGCCCCGTCGCGACCAGCAACATGAATCATGCGACCGAGATCGGCGGCTACAAGACGCACGTCGAAAACCCCGAGGAAGCCCGCGCCGAAGCCCGCCGCTTGATCGGCCTTGGCGTCAATGCCCTCAAGGTGCATGAAGGTCTTCCCACCGAGCTGCTCGCCGTCGTCACCGACGAAGCCCAAAAGGCCGGCCTGCAGGTCGTCGGCCACGCCGAGGACGCCCGCGAATCCGTCCTCGACGGCGGGATGCACTTCATCGAGCACCACCGGGCCGTCACGCACTCGACCGTCCGCGGCGAGCTCGCCCGCGATGTTCCCGAAGCCGACATGGATCCGGCTCTGTTCGATCCTTTGATTCAGGTCCTGGTCTCGAACAACGTCTATTACAACCCCACGGTCAGCCGCAGCATTTTGCATCTGCTCTCCAAAGAGCGCGAGTGGTCCGAGTTGGGCCTGCAGTATCTCGAAGACCCTGCCTTCCGGTTCATCCCGGAGCCGCGCCGCCAGTACTGGGTCCGCGCCGCCCGGAATCTCCCGCCTGCCGCCGTTCGCTCGGAGCGCGAGGTTGTCGGCCGCCGCAACGTTGAGGAGTTTGTCCGCCGCTTTGTTAACGCCGGCGGCAAGGTTCTCACCGGCCCCGACGTCGCCGGCACCTCCGGCCCCTCGAACCTTCCCGGCCTCGCCATGCACATCGAGATGGAGGCCCTCATCGACGCCGGGCTCACTCCGATGCAGGTGATTCTCGCCTCGACGAAATGGTCCGCCGAATTCCTCGGCCGGGACCGCGACCTCGGCACCGTCGAGCCGGGCAAGCTCGCCGACCTCATCCTCATCGAAGGCGATCCGCTCGCCGACATCCGCAACACCCGCAACATCCGCACCGTGATCCTCAACGGCAAAGTCGTCGATACCACGCTCGACCCGAGCTTCCGCAGCCCGCTCCCGCGCCCCGTCACCGGCGGGAATCCGCTCGAGTACATGGGCCCCGCAGTCTCCGGCATCGCTCCGAAAATCGCCCGCCAGGGCGATGCGGCCGTGACCATCGAGCTGACGGGCGAAAAATTCACCCCGCGCTC
>Ga0326597_10014631_pt1 | contig 10285 bp, 5 predicted proteins | sample RVTome_12_FD_203789 | JGI IMG/M metagenome (GOLD analysis project Ga0326597, IMG submission 203789) | Soil microbial communities from uranium-contaminated site in the Upper Colorado River Basin, Wyoming, United States - RVT100D185 | ecosystem: Environmental > Terrestrial > Soil > Contaminated >...
ACCAATCCCCCCGGACTCGTCCGCCTCGATTGCCATCCGCAGCACTTGCCGGAACGGCTCGATCGCGCTGGGATCACCGGCGTCGAAACGGCTGCCGCCGTCGGCGGAGAGCAGGCGACGGCGCGCATCGGTGTCGCCGTGAACCTCCACGACCGGGCGGACCCGATCGATGAGTTCGAGCGCCTCGTCTGTGGCGTCACCGCGCAGCCACAGCCGCGCTGCGGCGCGGGCGTAGGCGGCTGCGAGTGCCGGACCCGGTGGGTGCTGCTCGAGCCGGGCCACAGCTTCTTCGGTGAAGCGCTCGGCCTCGGTCGGGTCCCCCGCCACCCAGGAATATTGAGCCAGCAACACCGAGGCCATACCCCAGCCCTCGATGTCACCGGCCACGTCGAGCTCGTCCCGTGCCTCCAGCAACGCCTTGATGCCCATGTCGGCCATCCCGATCACGGCGTACGCCGCCCCAAGATCCAGAAGCACGCCGCCCCGTCGCTGGTCGCCATGGGGTACCAGCTCGAGCGCGGCCTCGAGGTGGCCGCGCTGAGCGCTGGCGTCGAGGCGAGCGGCTTGGGCGGCGGCGCGGCGGTGCGAGACGATCGCTGCCTCGGTGAACCGGGTGACGTCGGGGAGGTCGGCGGCTGCCGCGAGGCGAAGGGCCTCGGCGTCGTGGTGGGCGATGACCTCGGCCCGATCGGCAACACGCTCGCCTGCAATCCGTTCGATCCACCGGGCAACTCGATGGTGGCGGGCGGCTCGGACGGCACGCGGTGCCTGCCCGTAGGCGACGTCGCGAACCACGCTGTGGGTGAAGGCGTACTCGGTCTCGCCCGCGACGGTGGAGACCCGCTCCCGCCGGATGAGCTCGCGCCGGGTCAGTTCCCGCAGGCTCTCGCCGAGGCCGGGGGACCCGTCGACCAGATCTGCCACCGCTCCCGCCCAAAACGACTTGCCGATCGTCGAGGCGGCCTGGGCGACCGTCTTGGTGCCGGGGTCCAGCAGGTCGATCCTGGCCGCGACCACGGCCTGCACCGTGTCGGGGATGGCGAGCGTGGCGGTCTCCTCGGTGCGGTCGTGGAGCATCCGAACGAACTCCTGCGCCCACAAGGGGTTCCCGCCGCAACGATCCATCACCATCCGCCTCGTTCGCTCGTCGAGATCCCCCTCGGCGAGCAACTCGTCGAGCAGACGCGAGGTGGCGTCGGCATCGAGCGGGTCGAGGCGGATCGTCACCGAGTCCCGCTGCCGGGCACCCCAGGTCGGGTGGGACTCGAAGAAGTCGGGGCGAGCGGTACAGACCAACAGCAGCGGGGTCCCCCGGGTCGCCTCGGGCACGTCGGCCAGGAACTCGACGAGGTTCGGGTCGGCCCAATGGAGGTCCTCGACGACGAGAACCGTGGGCCGTTGCTCCCCGAACGCCCCCAAGTAGCGGTGCCATGCGGCAAATCGTTCCGACTTCTCAGCCGCGGCCACCTCCTCTCCCGAACCGACCAGGGCAGCCACCCGGCCCGCGACCCAGGTCAGTTCGTCGTGGTCGGCAAGCAGCGGCTCCAGTGAAACGCGCAGCTTGCCGACCGCGGTGCCCGGTGGGTCGGTCTCCAGGATTCCGGCCTCGGCCTTGACGATTTCGCCGAACGCCCAGTAGGTCATCCCCTCGCCGTAGGGAAGACACCGTCCCTGCCTCCAGCGGATCAGATCGGGGAGATCGTCGACGTGGCGCCGCAGCTCACGAACCAGGCGTGACTTGCCCACCCCCGGCTCGCCGGCGATGGTGAGAATCTGGCTGGTGGCATCGCGCATCGAGCGGGAAAAGGTGTCGATGAGCAGGTTGAGCTCGGTGTCGCGACCGACCAGCGTGGCCCCGTCGTCCTCGATGTCTACCCCGAACCGACCGGTTGGGGCCAGGGCCAGCCACAGGGCCAGCGGCTCGGCCTTGCCGCGAACCACCACCGGCGGACGCTCCTCATAACGGAAGGCGCGTCGGGTCACCCGGTAGGTGGCCTCGTCGACGAGCACCGTCCCCGGTGGCGCCTCGCTCTGGAGGCGCGATGTGGTATTGACCACGTCGCCGACCAGGCCCTCGCGGTCCATGGTCGTCCCCTCGATGGCGACGACCACCTCGCCGGTGCCCACGGCCACCCGGGCACTGAGCCGACTGCCCCCGGCCATGCCGGCAATCCGTTCCTGAATCTGCAGACCGGCCCGCACCGCCCGTTCGGCATCGTCCTCGTGGACGACCGGGGCCCCGAACACCGCGAGCACCCCGTCACCCATCAGCTTCTCGACCCGTCCCCCGTACCGCTCTACCTCCTGCCGGATCGCCTCGTGATAGGGCGAAAGCCGACGCCGGATGTCCTCCGGGTCGGCGCCGTCTCCCGCTGCGGTGAAGCCGACCAGGTCGGCGAAAGCGACCGAGACGATCTTGCGCTCTTCCCCGCCGGGCTCGGGGGCGAGAACCCCAGGAGCCGTCTGGGTGGGGGTGCCGCACGATGGGCAGAACCGGGAGTCGGCGCGAAGGACTGTGCCGCACGACCTGCAGCGCTGGTCGAGCGGCGAGCCGCAGGACGCACAGAAGCGGGCGTCGGGTGCGACGGGAGCCGCACACGAGGGGCAGGCAGACATCGCCGGGAAGTGTATGGGGGACCGTTGTCCGTTGCCCGGTGCCCGCCATCAGCCATCGGCCATCAGCCATCAGCCGGATCCTGTGGGAACCCAATCCAGGGCGTCCGGCCGAGGGCCGAGGACTGAGGGCCGAGGGCTGGGATCAGCGGCCTACCCCGGTTCTGCCCTACGCCCGTAAGCGTCGCGTAACGCCACCCCCACCCGTTTGGCCCACTCCTCCGTCATCGCCCCCACCGGGTCGTCGTGCTCCGAATAGTCCTCCGGGAAGATCGGCTCACAGACCACGCCGAGCACCGGGCTGCGTGATATCCGCCGGGCCCCGCGGCCCATGACGAGGTCGGTGCCTGCCAGCGCCACCGGCACCAGCGGGACGCCCGCCCGTCGCGCCAGCCATGCCGCCCCTCGCTTTGGCTCGGCCTCGCCCCACGTCCACACCCGGACTCCCTCGGGGAACAGGCCCACGGTCCCCCCCGAGGCCAGCTCGGCGAGAGCGAGGCGCAGGGCGCCGATCGGGGCCCGGGTCCGCGACACCGGGATCGCGCCGAAAAAGAGGGTGAACCGGTCGAAGAACCGCGAATTGCCGTACAGCTCGTCGAGGGCGAGATATCTGATCGGACGACGCACCGTGAAGCTGACGAGCGCCGGATCCACGTGGGAGTAGTGGTTGGCGGCCACCACGATCGGACCGTCAGGCGGGGGCTGCCCGGCGCGCTCGAAGTCCACCCACCATCGCGACAACGCGGATCCGAGAGGGATCGCCGCCCGCCACGCCGGCGATGCCCCCAACGGGAACCCGGGCCTACGACGCGGTTCCAAGGTCCGCGAACAGCGCACCGAAAGCGAGCTCCGGGCGCTGGTTGGCTTCGAGTGCCTCGATCGCGTCGAGCACGCGGGTCGCCTTGGCAACCGCGTCTCGGGCGGAGACCTCGGCGAGGTCGGCGCCGCTCACATCACGGTTGCGGACCGGCCCGCCGAACTGGGCGACCGCGGCGTCGCGGTACCACGAAGCCAGGATCTCGAGGCCCCCGGTGTGCAACGCGGTGGCGGCTCGCCGGCGCTCGCGCTCGTGACGTTCCTTCACGGAACGAAGGTCGCGACCCTCACCTTCGCCCTTGATGAGCTCTTCGCCCTGTCGCTCGGCGAGTCCCTCCAGCAGGGGATCCACGGCGGCGACGAGCTCCTCCGCCAGCCGGTAGGCATCGCCCGGCCGCGGGGTCACCCGGCCCGGGACCGACAACCACGCCCGGCGGAACGCCGCCACCTCGGGGCGGGTGGCGAGGACGAGTGCCAGACCCGGCCGGCCGCCCGAAGAGGTGGCGACCCGATCGGCCTGCTCGGCTTCGATGCCTAGAGCCACCAGCGCCTCGGCGATCTCGGCTTCGGGCACTCGGCCGAAGAACACGGTGCGCGATCGACTGGCCACGGTCGACGGCAGGTCGTCTTCGGCCTCGGCGACGAGCAGGAAGATCGTCGTGTCCGTCGGCTCCTCCAGCGTCTTGAGGAGGGCGTTGGCCGCCTCCTCGTTCATGGCCCCAGCCTCCTCGAAGAGAAACACCTTCCGGGTCGCCTCCACCGGGGTGAGGACGGATCGGGACACCGTTTCCCGGGCACGATCCACCGACAAGGAGGTACGGCCATCCGGCTCGACGAGCACCAGGTCCGGGTGATTGCCGGCGAGCGCTCGGCGCAGGCCCACCGCGTCGTCGCCACACAGCACTCTGGCGGCGAACCTCCGCGCCACTGTGGCCTTGCCCACGCTTCCCGGGCCTACGAAGAGGTAGGCGTGAGCCGGCCGGTGCAAGTCGCCTTCCAGCATCTCCAGGATCGCCCGATGACCGATGACGTCGCCAAACACCGTCACCACCACCGCGAGTCGAGCGCCTCGATCGCCGCAGCGATGACCTCATCGATCGTCATCGAGCCATCGATCACGACAAACCGCTCAGGCTCGGCGGCGGCGAGATCGTCGTAGGCGGCGGCAACCCGCCGGTGCAGCTCGGCTCCGGCGAGTGAGATCCGATCGGCCTCATCCTCGCGAGCCAGGCCGCGCACCGGGTCGAGGCGCAGCAGCACGACTGTGTCGGGCCAGACCTCGCCGAGACCAGCCTCGTTCACCCGACGAACCGCATCCAGGTCGAGGCCGCGGCCGGCGCCCTGGTACGCCAGCGAGGAGTAGACGCTGCGATCCGAGACCACGATGCTCCCGGCGGCGAGGGCCGGGGCGATGATGGAGGCGGCGAGTTGCGATCGGGCGGCAGCAAAGAGGAGCGCCTCGGTCCAGTCGGCCAGCTCGGAGGTGCTTCCCAAGAGGATCTCACGTATTGCCTCTCCCGCCAGGGTGCCCCCCGGCTCGCGGACCCGTACCACCTCGAGCCCCCGCACCTCGAGAGCCGCGGCCACCCCGGCGGCGACCGTCGACTTTCCCGCCCCGTCGATCCCTTCGATCGCGGCGTACCGGGTCACTGCTGCTCCCCCTTGCGATCGTTGGCCTCGACGGGCTCGACCTCACTCGTCACGTCCATGCCCGTTTGCCGCTTCCGATAGGTCCGCAGCGCCTCCATTGCCGTACCCACCGCCGGGCGGTCGCCGATATGCCCCAGCGCGATCAGGCTCCTCCGGACACTCCAGAGGGTGACCATCCCGCTGGACAGAATCGTGATCCCCCCGACCAACAGGACCACCCGCGAGCCGCGCTCGAGCAGGCCCGGCAGCCATCCCTCGAAGATCCCGGCCAGCGGCACGGCCACCATCATCGAGGTCAGCAGGCCCACCCTCATGAGCGAGAGCAGCGCGGCGAAGGTCCGACCACGGAGTTTGTCCTCGGTCTGCTCGTGAAGGTGGGCGAAACCGAGCACGTACGCCGAACCGGCGCCGATTCCCATCGCGGAAACCCAGCCCACTCCTCCGAAGAGCGTCTTGACGAATGCCGCCGCTCCCAGCGAGCCGCCGGCCAGAAGCAGCGCCAATGCGAACACGACGTCTTTGTGCTGGAAGCGAGGCCCGAAGATCGTTATCGAGACGATGCCGAACCCGGCACCCAGGCCAAAGGCGGTGAGCAGCGCGGGAAACCCGGCCGCCCCCGCGCGGAGGACATCCGTTGCGAACGGCTTACCGAGCACGACGATGATGCCGCCGCCCGCCAGGGCGACGGTCATCGCCAGGACCACCGAGCGGATCCGGCGGTGTCCGGCCACGAACGTGACGCCCTCCCAGAGGTCGCGGAGCGGGGCCATCGGCGTGAATCTCGGCTTCTTGCCCTCCCGGGCAGGCCGCTTCGGCACCGGCGGCAGGGTCGAGATGATCGCCGCCGAGGTCAGGTAGGTCACCGCGTCGAACAGGAAGGCCAGACCGACGACGGTCCCCGGGAGCAGTCCGCCCAGCGTGACGTTTTCGCCCAGAGGGGCAAGGACGGTGAAGATCGCCGCGCCGAGGGGGAACGTCCCGTAGGCCGCGCTCAGGGAGAGACTGTTGGCTCGGACGATCTCCCGTTTCGCCACCAGGGTGGGAACCGTGGCCTCCTTGGCCGGCTGGAACAAGAGCGTGAGCGCCTCCAGAGCCAGGTTGACGAGCACCAACGATCCGATCGTCTCGACGAAGGCGAGGCTGACCACCAAAGACGCCCGCCCGAGCTCGGCGGCGATCATCACGTACTTCCGGGGAAGCCGGTCTGCGATGACGCCACCGACCGCCGCGAAGAAGAGCCCCGGGACGATCCTGGAGCTGAGCACAAGCACGATGCCTCCGCCGCCCGCCAGGTCGTCGGCGAGTGAAAGGGTGGCGAGGATGGCCACCCAGTCCCCCGTGCTGCTGACGAGCCCGGCCTTCCACAGTCGCGAAAAGGGCCCCGATCTCATCAGCGCCCACGCCGATCGCGGTCGGGCCCCTACTCCCTGGGTCACGGCGAGAGGCTATCAGAGGCTTCGTTCGAGCCTTCCGGCTCGAACGAAGACGGCCAACGGCCCAACAGCCAACGGCCAACGGCCAACGGCCAACGGCCAAACGGCCCACCGCCAGAGCGCGCCATCACTGATCTCGAACTCTGGCGGTAGGCGGTCAGCGGTCTGCGGTGAGCCACAGGAGACGGCCACGCCCGGAGGCCCTACCTAGCCTTCTCACAGGGCTTCACCTTCTTGCCCTCCGCCTCCAGCTTGGCCCGGCGCTCGGCGAGCAGCTCGGAGGCGCGCTCGACCGAGATCGATTCGACGGAGTCTTCGCGTCGCAGGGAAGCGTTCACGCCCCCGTCGGTCACATAGGGCCCGAACCGCCCATCCCGCACGACGACCTCACAGCCGGTTGCCGGATCGACACCCAGCACTCTGAGCGGGACAGTGCTCCTGGCGCCCCGGCGGCGCTTCGGCTGGGCGAACAGCTCGAGCGCCCCACCGAGGTCGACGTCGAAGATCTGCTCCTCGGTATCGAGGCTGCGGGTGTCGTCCCCCTTCTTGAGATAGGGCCCGTACTTTCCGTTCTGGGCGGTGATCGGCTCGCCGCTATCGGGGTCCTCGCCCACGGTCCGGGGCAGCGAGAGCAGGCGAAGCGCCTCGTCGAGCGTGATGGTGTCGAGGCTCATCGATGTGAAGAGCGATGCCGTCGGTGGCTTGCCCTTCGCGTAGTCGTCGGGCCCGCCCAGCTGCACGTAGGGCCCGAACCGGCCGGACTTGGCGAACACCTCGAGCCCGGTCACGGGGTCGGATCCGAGGGATCGCTCGCCCGACGGAGCCTCCAGCAGCTCGGTGACCTTCTCCGGGGTCAGCTCGTCCGGGGCGAGGTCCTCGGGGACGCTGACCCGGTCTTCGCCGCGCTCGAGATAGGGGCCATAGCGTCCGTTGCGCAGCACGATGTCGCCGTTGCCGCCCTCGAACGGGATCGTGTTGATCTCCTTGGCGTCGGCATCGTCGAGGGTCTTGGCAACGAGGTCGACCAGCCCGGGGTGGCCGTTGCCGAAGTAGAAGGCGGACAGATAGGGGATGTGCTCCCGGTCACCGCCGGCGATCTCGTCGAGATCCTCCTCCATGCGGGCGGTGAACCCGTAATCGACGAGATCGGCGAAGTGCTTCTCGAGCAGCCGCACCGTGGCGAAGGCGAGGAAGGTGGGGACGAGGGCAGCGCCCTTCTTCCAGACGTAGCCGCGATCCTGGATCGTCGAGATGATCGAGGCGTAGGTCGACGGTCTCCCGATCCCCAGCTCTTCGAGCCGTTTGACCAGCGCAGCCTCGGTGTAGCGGGCGGGTGGCTTGGTCTCGTGGCCGACCGCCTCGAGGCTCTCGGCGTCCAAAGGCTGGCCCTCCTCGAGCGGAGGGAGCCGGACTTCCTGATCTTCGAGCGCGGCGTCGGGATCGTCCGAGCCCTCGACGTACGCACGGAGGAACCCTGGGAACGAGATGACCTTGCCCGAAGCGCCGAACTCGGCATCACGTCCCGAAACACCCCGGGCCGCCAGCCTCACCTGGACGCTCTCCCCGACGGCGTCGGTCATCTGCGACGCGATGGTCCGCTTCCAGATCAGGTCGTAGAGGCGCGCCTCGTCCCGGTTCACTTGACGTGCGACGGCCTCCGGCGTGCGAAAGCGGTCTCCTGCGGGTCGAATCGCCTCGTGAGCCTCCTGGGCGTTCTTGACCTTGGAGGCGTACACCCGGGGCGAGTCGGGCAGGTAGGCCACCCCATACAGCTCGGCCACCTGGGATCGCGCTGCGGCCACGGCGGTCTCCGACAGCGCAGTGCTGTCGGTGCGCATGTAGGTGATGTACCCGTTCTCGTAGAGTCGCTGGGCCACCTGCATGGTTCGCTTGGAGCCGAACCGCAGCTTGCGACCGGCCTCCTGCTGCAGGGTCGACGTGCGGAACGGCGGATACGGCGAGCGCTTGTAGGGCTTGCTCTCGACCCGCCGGACCGAGAAGTCCGAGTCGGCGAGGTCGGAGACCACCGCCTCGGCGCCGGCGCGGTCGAGCACCACGACGTCCCCCTTGGCGACCGCACCCACGCTGTCGAAGTCCTTGCCCGTCGCCACCCTGGCTCCGTCGAGGGCCGCCAGGACCGCCGAGAACGAGCCCTCGCTGGTGGCGAAGACCCCGGCCACGTCCCAGTACTGGGCGGCGTGGAAACGCATCCGTTCGCGTTCTCGCTCGACGATGATCCGAATTGCCGGGCTCTGAACTCGGCCCGCGGAGAGCTTGGGGCGGATCAGCCTCCACAGCACCGGCGACACCTCGTATCCGAAGAGGCGGTCGAGGATTCGCCGCGTCTCCTGGGCATCGACCAGCCGTCGGTCGAGCTCGCGGGGGGCGTCGATGGCGTGCCGGATCGCATCGCGGGTGATCTCGTGGAACACCATCCGCTTGACCGGGACCCCCGGGTGCAACACCTCGATGAGGTGCCACGCGATCGACTCCCCCTCACGGTCCTCGTCGGTGGCGAGGTAGAGCTCGTCGGCCTCCCTGATGAGCTTCTTCAGCTTGGTGATCTGGGCGCTCTTCTCCTTCGGTACGACGTACAGCGGCTTGAAGTCGTTCGCGGTGTCGACCCCGAGACGCGCCCATGGCTCGTCTTTGTGGGACTTGGGGATGTCGGCCGCGCTGCGGGGGAGGTCGCGCACATGGCCGATCGAAGATTCCACGATGAATTCACCGCCGAGGAACCCGGCGATGGTGCGCGCCTTTGCGGGCGACTCGACGATGACGAGTTTGGAGGGCATGGTCTCCGCGGGGAGGGGAACAGCACTAAGGGTTTACGGCCGGACAACCTGCATGTCAAGGACGCCGGGCACCGCCAGGACCTCTCTATCCCTTGATCGCCCGCTGCAATCCTTCCTCGAATCGCGCCGCGACCGACCGCCAGGTGTAGCGCTGCTCCACCCGGGCACGGCCCGCTTCCCCCATGGCCGAAGCCAGTCCGGGGTCGGCGACCAGCCGGAGCAGGGCGTCGGCCAACGCGGCGTCTCGATCGACGACAAAGCCCGTAACGCCGGGGTTGACGGTCTCCGGAGCACCACCCGAGTCGCCGGCGATGACCGGAAGTCCGGACGCGGCCGCCTCGAGAAACACCAGACCGAGACCCTCGACCTCGAGCCCGAACCACCGCGATCTGCAAGGCATGGCGAACACCGACATCTCCCGGTACAGCGACGGGAGCCGGGCGTACGGGACGTCGACCTCGAACCGGGTTGGCACGCCGAGGCGCGCCGCCAGCCGGCGGAGGTCCCCCTCGTCGCGTCCCGCCCCCACGAGCAGGACCTGGAGAGCCCTGCCGTCGCGTCGCAACGCGGCGACCGTGCGGAGCACCCGCCGCTGCCCCTTCCGGGGCACGAAGCGGCTGACGCAGCCGACGACCACCTCTGAGGGCCCCGCGCCTGGAGCGAAGGAGGGGTCGACACCGACGCCGACCACGAGGACCGGCCTGCCGGTGAGGCGCTCGACCCGACCGGCGGTGTAGTTCGAGTTCGCCAGCAGAGCGTCGGCCCGGCGCAGCGGGAACCTCAGGAGCTGCCGGGTGATCGGGAAGGCCGCCGGCACCGTCACCTCCGCCCCGTGGCAGAGCACCGCATATGGGACGCCCGTCTCGCGGCGCAGTCGCGGCCCCATGTGCGCCAGAGGGTGAGGTGCCCCGAACAGCACCACGTCCGGGCCGAACTCGGCGACATGGCGCGCCACCCAGCGCGTGGTCCTGCGGGTGG